>Ga0302123_10000344_pt1 | contig 38131 bp, 30 predicted proteins | sample CB21_321_MG_FD_203109 | JGI IMG/M metagenome (GOLD analysis project Ga0302123, IMG submission 203109) | Marine microbial communities from Western Arctic Ocean, Canada - CB21_32.1 | ecosystem: Environmental > Aquatic > Marine > Oceanic | place: Canada: Western Arctic Ocean | collected 2017-09-28 | reverse complement strand
TCAGATTTCGTCGCGCCCGTGTGAGGGCGACTTCCTCAGGGCGGGTCGGCCGACCCTGTCAGACATCGTCGGGCGAGTCGTCGTTGAATTCTTCGTCTAAATCGCGCGGATTGAAAGTCGACCATGATTCGATCATCTCGAGATCCCGCCGAATCGCCTCACTGCGCTGCTTGTGATGGGCCATTCCCACGAGCACCAGAATAACCAGCAAGCCGATGAAGTAAGGCATGCCACTGCCGGCCAACCAAGCGAGGATATTCGTCGTCTGCGGTTTGTTGATCGAGATTGTTTCCGTCAGCGATGGACTGACCAATTCGCCATCGATGGCCCAGACTTCGACCAGCACCCAATTGCCCTCAGAGACCAGCCAAACGCCCCGATAACTCCACACTCCGTCGCCCGCTTGCGCATCGCCCTCAAGGCCGTCGTCGTGGAATGCGAGATTGAGTATCTCGCCGCCGGCGGTCATCTCTCCGAGTACGCTCTGGGTCGTACCGTCGGCGTCGTCGAGCTGAATCGTGACCGTGACTGAAGTCGGCTCGTCAGCATCGATTGATCTCGGGTGTACTTGCAGTTCGGTGAGGACGGGGGAGGAGGAACCGATTGTGAGGTTGATCGAGGCTGTCGAGGAGGCTCCGCGGGAGTCTTTGACGAGCAGGTCTATGCGGATGGCTCCGGGTGCGAATTGGACCTCGATGATGTCCTTGTCGCCGAGCAGCGTGCCTGTCGAAGTGGTCCATTGGAAGAGCACGATATCGTCGTCATAATCGTAGGACTGCGAGGCATCGAGGGTCAGTTGCGTGCCAGGTGGGATATACTGACCGTCGAGTAGAGCCGTAATCACTGCGACCGGTGCTGTCTCCATCACGTAGAGCATCTGAGTGTGGGTTCTGACGCGCTCTGTCGAGTCGCGTAATTCGAAGGTGAGCTCATGCGCGCCGGCTGGGATGTAATCGTTGTACCAATACTCGTTCGTCTTGTCTTCGATGATCGGCTCTAACATGAGATTCGAGGTGACTGTGACGGTGAATGAGTCGCCGTCGGGGTCGAATGAGCGGCGGAAGTCGAAGAGTACGGGCAGGTTCGAGAAGACTTCGACGTCAGGCATCGGCGAGTCGAGGATGAGGATTGGTGCTGCCTCCTCGACTCGCACGATTATCGCTGATGAGGCGATTGCGACTGAGCCGTCGTCGACGGTGAGGGTGATGGTGTGATGTCCTTTCGGCAGGCGCGAATCGACGACCCAACCGCTGGCGAATGGTTCACTCAATCTGTCCGAAGACCAGATGACGCTGACGAGGTCAGTGCTGGTTGAGGTCGTTGGGTTGCAGACAAAGCCACTGCCATTGTCGGGCAGACTGTCGCAGGCCAGATCCCAATCGCCCGAGCCTGTCGAATCGAAGCGGATGAGCGTGCCCGAATCGGTCAGGATGCCGTCCGCGGGCAAGGCGATTACTGCGACGGGAGCAGAGTTGTTGACACTCACGAGAGTGCTGGTCGAAGTCCAGGTATCGGTGTGTACGGCGCGTTCATCGCTCGCGTACATGGTGATGCTGTGAATGCCCTCAGAGAGCCAGCCTTGCCACTCCACCGTATCGGCAGGTGTGGTTCCCTCGCCGAGCAGGCCGTCTCGGTCACTCCAGAACTCGTAGCGGACTTCATCGCCCTCTGGGTCGAAGACCATCGTGCCGTCGAGCCGGACCAGATGCGCTGAGGTCTGTCCGGCTCGCACTACATCGAATTGTGCGACAGGTACCTCATTGAACAGGCGCACCGAGAAACTCCAAGTGACATCGGGATTGTTGCCGTCCGAGAGGTGGACTGTGAGCGTGAACTGGGTAGGAGCATTAGGGAATCCAATGTCAAAAATCATCCCACAACCCTCGTCGGTCGGCGTTGAGAATCCATAGCTCGTCTCGATCCAGCAGGTCAGCGGGTCATTCTCTGGGTCGTCAGTGCCGTCTAGGTCGATGGTCGCATTCGCCGTCCTGCCAAGATGCATTATCCCCCAAGACGAGATGCTCGGCGAAGTCGAAACCGAGAGTCGAGGAGGCTGATTGAACAACTCGATGGTCCGAGTCTCGGATACGCACTGTCCCTCATCGTCACAGACCTCCAGAGTGATCTCGTGCTCACCATCAGCCAAGCAGCCTTCGCGCGATGTCCCAGCCTCGTTGGCCAAGAAGACTGAGCCATTGTCACTCGAACCCTGCAGACAATCGATCCCGTCCGCCACATCGCTCGTCCAAGAGTAAGTCAGCGGATCGTCGTCCAGATCCCACGAAGCCGCCGCATCGAAAAGAACCTCGGAACCACTCGGATATTCCGCCTCATCATCTGGCGAATTCCAGATTATGAACGGCGGCTGATTGGGCAGATCCAACCTGCAATTCACCATCCTGTCCTGGTCCAGAACCACAGCCGCCGAGTCATTATGCACACCGACATAATCACAGCCGACATTCACAGTGTTGAGGCCTGACCACCCTGTAGAGGGCATCCAGCGGTTGCCGATGAAAGGCCCGAAGGTGTCGATTCCGGAGTAGGGCAGAGTGCCGTTGAGGGGCGATTCGTAAGCCGAGAAGGAGAGGTTCGCCAGCGCGTATGGAATGTGATGTGCCAATTGATTCACCGCGTGAACCTCGACGAACCACATCACGTCGAGGATGTTGTCGAGGCCGTCATAAGTCGGGTCGGCCATCGCACCCGATGAGATCCAGCGCAGATGGCTATTGCCTTCCATCATGAACGAGGTCTCGTGCGCGCTGCCGGGAATGAAGCCTGAATCGGTGAAATTGACGAAACTCGATTCGACCGTCGGTGGCGAGCCAGTGCTGCACGACAAGCCGACATTCGTTGCCAGCAACTCGTGGTGGTCCACTAAGTCCAGACAAGTCCCCCCAATGCCCGAGATGATGCTGTCAACGAGGTGCGAGGTGATGGTCTCGCCTGCTTTCCAGTAGACTCCGCCGTTGTTTCCAGACAGATCGAGGCCATTCACAAGAGCATTGACCTCATCCATCTCAATCGCGTAACCGCTCGAATTCATATTGACGCGGACATCGTCGAGGATGACGAAACCGTCTCGCGTCAGGCCGTTGTTATCGATGTCGATTCCCGGCCCACTCAGAGGGTCGTGCACCTCGATGGCGCGAAGTTGCAGATCGATGCTGTCGCGCACGACGATGCCGTGTTGGTCACCGACCGAGGTGCAGGTGAAGCAGGTGACATTCTTGCCACCGCTCATCAGATCGTTGGCCTCGTCGAAGTAGAAGCCGGCACCGGACTCAGGGAAACTGGTACCGATGCCGTTTCTGTAGGTCACGACATATTGCAATTCGACATTGCTCGAATCGCGAACAGAGACGCCATGCCGAGCATTGTCGTGGCTGACGAGAATTGTGATGTCAGGATGGAATTCGCGGAAGTCGACGCCGCTCGCGCCGTTGTCGAATACCTGCCAATCCTGACCGATCGCTCCCCCCTTCCAGAGCAGAACACCCGGTCCCGTCGAGTTGCTGACGATGAGGTCGTTGATGACCGGAGCCCAGTTGACGCTGCGCATGAAAAGGCCGGCTCGATCGTTGAGCGGAGAGGCCGCCGTCGTGCGTCCGTTGCCGTCCAGAGTCAGTCCGTTGATGATTGTCGATGAGCCGATCATATAGGCCTTGAAGCCGACGACTGGATTGTCCTCGATGAGTGCGTCGTCGATGATCACACCACTGGTATTGACCTCAAACGCCGCCACCCCCAAACCTGGGGTCTTGGCATCCGCGCCACCTGTGCCGCGCACTTCCAGATCGTTGAAGACCGCGTGCGCGGGAATGTTGGAGAATTGGCTGTGATTGTATTGCTCGACCATCACGCCGCGATACATGCTGTTCGTAACGACCGCACGCACGAAGGTCGGTCGGGTCGTCCAACCGGTGGTGAGGTGTCTCACGAAGATGCCATTGTCGCAGCGGTCGATGTCGGTGTCAGTGATGAGAGGCCGTGAGTCCTCGATCCAGATTCCGGTGGCGACCGCGAGAGTCGCACCGGTGATATTGGTGATTTCGAGGTTGGAGACCATCCCCCCCGAGTTGCCCCAGTAATTGAGCGCGCGCGTGATGAGGCCATTGGCGACGAGGCCGTCGACGATAGGTGCCGAGTAGGCGCCGACCGAGAGTCCGATACCGTATCGCCAACTCGTCGAGGCGCCGTGCAGATCCTGCCCGCCACCCTCGATTCTGAGGTTGTAAATTTGTGGTGTGGCACCATCGAACAAATCGACTGCGACCCTGTCAGCATTGATCACCTTGACATTCGTCAGCACAGGATCGCTGCCGTAAATCGTCACTCCCCACTCCGCATCCTCGACGCTCAGATTGTCGATGGTCGAGCCCAAGCCCTGGCTTGATTGGTTGAAGATGATGCCATCGTGCTTGCCCAGAATCGACTCCAGAACGACTGGGCTCAAAGCTGTCCCCTGAATGCTCAGACGGCCATCGACTGTCAGGTCCTTGTCATTGCCGAGTTGGATCGTCGTGCCGGCCTGGACAATCAGAATATCCTGAATGCCAACGGTGTATCCATCCTGCAGCACCACAGTCCCGGACCAGACAGTCGTCGAGCGTGTGGTGGAAGCGGTTGCGGCAAGTGGCATCAGCGAAGCGAGCAGGAGCAGGAAAACAAGACTCAGCGCGCGTCTCGACTCAGCCTTCTGCGAGCCCTTCGAGTCACTCGTCAGCCTCACCTGCATGTGCCTACGGCCCTCTCTCGCCGTTGTATTGTTTCCCCTCCTGTGGATGTGCTGAGCATCGCTATCGCAGGCCTCATAAACGAGAAGTCAAGCACGGCCCATCAGAGGAGTCAGAAATGAGCACAGCCTTCGTTCTAATCAAGACGCGTCCGCAGATGGAAGCGGTGGTTTTTCGGGCTTTGCTCGCACTCGATAATGTCGTCGAAACGCACGTCGTCTATGGCGAATACGACCTCGCCGCGCGCATCGATTTTTCTGACGACAAAGAGATGTCGCGAATTCTCATCGGTGAATTCCGGTCGATCGAAGGAGTCGAGAAGACCGAGACTCTGATTGCTGCGGAGGTCTGAGACATGGCAACAGGATTCGTTCTCATCACCACCCAGGCAGGACAGGAAATCGCTGTCAGGGATGCTGTCGGGAAGATTGCCAATGTCACAGGTCAGTGGATCGTCTTCGGACTGCACGATCTCTTCGTCAAGGTCGAGGCTGAGGACGAAGCCGAATTGACTCGCTGCATCGTCAAGGATGTCCGCTCGATTGCAGGGATTGCAGATACGCGAACTCTAATCGGCGCTGAAATCTGATACCTGCTCCAATCGATTCAGAGCGAGCGCGTCAAGCGCTCGAGCAGTTCGCTCGCTGCTCTGCTGCATTCTGCTGTCTTGAAGCGACTTATCGCCTCGCGCCAGTGGGCGAGGCGCATCGATGGTTCGAGGACGCCTCGCCAGTACCAGCGTTGGGCGGCGAGGCGGCGATGCGAAGCAAGGTCTGTGCGCAGGTCGGCGTTGGAGATTCTGGCGGCGGCGGCGGTGAGCCATCGTGGATGTTCGGGTGCGGTCGCTTCGAGGGTCGCGTGGATGGCTCTGATGCACTCGATCGGCTCAGTCGCTGATTCGATGAATTCACGCGCAGCATCGACGGCGCCTGCTGCTTGAGCAGCGAGGCGCGCGCGCAGGTCGAGCAGGGCGAGCTGCGGATGCTGCTCGCCCATCGCTGCGACAAGGGATGAACGAGCGTTGGCTGCGGCTTCGACATCGCCACCCTCGATGGCGATGGCGTGGCGCAGCAGGTCGAGCGCCAGCGCGGCTGGGGCTCGGTCGGAATCTACCAGTCTGGAGATGTTGATCGCCTCGACATCGGCCGCCTTCGAGTTGCTCGGCGCACCGGGAAGGCGGTCGTCGTGTCGCCGCACGAGGGCTGCGATCTGTTGGCGAACCGCTTCGGCCGCAGGCAGGTCCTGCAATGCCTCTTTCTCGAGTTCCTCAGCCTTGGCCGTCTGGCCGGATAGACGCGCCAGCCGCGCTTCGCGGACCAGTCGTTGAGGGCCGCTGGCGACCTCTTCGAGATGGCCGCTGGCGATCAATTGCTCGCCACGCTCCAAGGCGAGGTCGACAGCGGCGAGACGCAGCGAAGCATCATCGCTGCGCTCGACGGCCTCCTCGATGATGACCGCAGCGGCCGCGCTATCGGCGCGGGCGATGATTGCTAGGCTCTCAGTGAGCCACTTCGCGTCGGTCTCAGAACCAGAATTGAGTCGATGGTGGGCTTCGATTCGACGCGCCCGAGCGCCCTCTCGCGAAGCCCATAATTCAGCTGAGCGCGAGTGCACCTCGCGCGTCGCGTCATCGCTGAGCGCGGCCCGGTGGACATTGCGGATCAGGTGGTGCGGCTCGACCAGAGTATCTGCCCAACGCAACACCGCCGAATCATCAAGTTCGGCGGTTCCACTGTCGTCTTCCAACTCGGAGACCATCAGCGGTACCGGTGAGAGGCTCAGTTCGCCCAAGGTCCCGATGCCATCCTCGCTGAGTCGCGCGAGAACAGTGCTCTGGACATATTCCTGAACCGCCACTCCCTCCTCTGGCACAGCCTCGTCAGGACTCCACAGACGAAGCGCGAGTGGATGCCCACCCAAGGCCTTCGCAACCTCCGTGGCCAACTCATTCGCGACATCCTCAGGCAATAATCCGACGGCATCGGCTGTCGCCAATCCCTCCAGTCGCAGCTCCTCGAATCCATTTGGCACGCCGAATGGACTCGGCGCGCGCGAGGCGACGAGCACGGCTGTAGCCGCCTCGGCGCCAGCGCTCACCAACTCAGAAACAGCCTCGACGTGGCGCGAATGCAATTCCTGCGCCTCGTCGATAACAAGCAATGTCTTGGCCCCACCTGCCGCAGCAGCGATGGCCGCAGGAGCGGCAGGAGAAGCACCATCAAGCCACATTCCACCGATGGACGACGCATCAGAATCAGCACCAGCGGTCGCCCATCGAACTTGCCATCCCACTGACAGCAAGCCACCGGCGGCAGCCCGCGCGAGACTAGTCTTGCCAACCCCTGGAAGACCGCTCAACAACAGATGCTGTCCAGAGACGAGGAGCTCGACCATGTGATCCCGAACTTCGGCCCGACCACGAAGATGGATCGAGTCTGGCAAAGGTCCGACAGAGCGTCCACGAGCCTCAGGGACAACCTCCTCGGAAGCCAGAGCCTCGGCCCTCTCACGACCAAGAGCAGTCAGATGAACAATAGTTCGTCGACGCGAACCACCGCCAATCACATGAGCGGATCGCGTCTCAATCAACCCTGATGTCTGCAACTCCTTCAGTGGTGTATGGATGGCGGAGCGGACGAGACCGAGGTGTTCGGCAAGGCCAGGCAAAGAGAGCGTGCGTGGGACGTCCCAAGACTTCTCCACCTCGGCGCCAAATTCGGCCAGACGGAGCAGAAGTCGCCGTTGCGTCTCGCCTAGCATGTACCGCGAGTGAGGCCATCAGTTCATGGGCGTTGACCTGCACCGAATCATCCCGATGCCAGTCGAATCCGCCTCTCTCGACCTTCCCGATAAGCCCGGAGTCTACCTTTTCCGGCGTGCTGACGGGCGTGTGCAATATGTCGGAAAAGCGACCGACCTGCGAGCGCGTGTTCGCTCCTATTTCGCCAAGAATCCAGACCGTAAGATGATTCCAGCGATGGTTGCCAATTCGGATGATATCGATTACATCGTGACTCGGAATCCCTCGGAAGCGTTGATACTCGAAAGGCAGTTGATTCGAAAGCATAAACCGCGTTATAATTCGCTGCTGAAAGACGACAAATCATTCCCCTTCATCGCCTTGACCTCGCACGAATACCCTCGACTGCTCTACACCCGACATCCTCCGGCGGACGCGAAACGTTGGGGTCCCTTTCCGGATGCTGGGGCTGCCAAACGCGTGATCCAGTTGCTGCGCCGGCAATTCGGAATCAGGGACTGTCCTGAGTTGCTGCCGAAGGGTTGCCTGGCGATGCACATCGGACTTTGCACCGGTCCGTGCATCGATGGGACTGGTTATGATGAACAGATTCGGGCTGCTTCTGCCGTCCTCGATGGTGATGCTGGGGTGCTTATTGAGGCGCTGCAAGAGGAGATGGACGACGCCTCGGCTGCGCAGAACTACGAGGAGGCTGCGAGCAAGCGTGACATGATCGCGGCTGTTCAGACAACGATTGCGCAGCAGGTGATTCACAGTCGCTTCTACCAGGATTGCGATGCTGTCGGTTTCGCTGCGATGGCTGATATGGCTGTGGTCGTGATTCTGCACGCGAAAGAAGGTGTGATTCAGGGTCAAGTGAGTTATCCCTTGATTCATCGAGGCGACATCGTCGCCTCGGTTTCGTTGGTGCTTTCCGAGCATTATTCGCAGCGTCGACCGCCTCGCACTCTGCTGGTTCCAGCGCCTCTGGGCGAATCGATGCAGGCTTGGTTCGGCGAGCGACGCGGCTCGCGCGTCGAGGTTCGAAATCCACAGCGCGGTGAATTGGCAAAATTGCGGCGGATGGCTGATCAGAATGCTGAGATCCAGGTGACTCTAGAGTCGACGAGTCGTTCTGGCAGCCTCGAGCAGGCTGCTGCTGACGAGGCCGCCCGACTGCACAGCCTCGACTCATTGGATCATATCGTCTGCTTCGATATGGCGCAATTGCTGGGCGAGGAGCGAGTTGGGGCGAGCGTGGTGTTCCGCAACGGTCGACCGACGAAGAAGGAGTACCGGACTTACCGCGTCAAGAGTGAAGCCATGGATGACTTGCGAATGATGTCCGAAGTCGTCGAGCGTTGGCTCAAAAGACAGGATGAATGGCCCGACCTGCTGCTGCTCGACGGCGGCGAGGTCCACCTCTCACATGTCTGCGCCATGCTCGATGGGCATGGGCTCAGTGGCCGTTTTCCGGTCGCCGCGCTGGCCAAGAAAGAAGAAACTCTGTGGCGGCCTGATATCGAACCCAAAATCCTTGATCGGCGCAGTCGCGTACTGATTCATGCACGCGACGAAGCTCATCGATTCGTCAACGGCTACCACCGCAAACGGCGCAGTAAAGGTGGTCTCAAGAGTCCACTCGAAGATATCGAAGGTGTTGGAGCGAAGAAGATTCAATCGCTGCTTCGACACTTCGGTGGAATGAGGGGAATCGAACACGCCAGCCAAGGTGAATTGGCGGCGGCTCCAGGCATCGGCAAGTCGCTGGCAGGCCGAATCCACCAACATCTGCACGGCTGATCAAAGCAATTCCGACTGGTCGGCAGAATCTGTCTCGATGACGATTCGCTCATCCAATTCACCCATCTGAGCGGCGAATTCGAGTTCCAGCAATTGTTGCTCAAGCACGCTCGCAGCGTCGCGTTTCTCAGCATTGCGCTGATCCCGTTTCCGCTTCCATCGGCTACCGGCTAAACCAATGAAGAGTACGAGTATGAAGAGGTAAGGAGCCAACTCGCCGAGAATCAAAGCGTAGGTCACTTCCACCTCCCAAGTGATCGTGTCTTTCTCCTTCCAGCACTCCACCCAAGAGTTGGCGGTAGGGCAGACGGGGGTCTGGTAACGAAGGACTTGACGACCGTTTTCTTCGCTCAATTCGGCAAGGCCCAATCTGCTCTCGAAGGAGGTCAGGCGAATGGTGTCCGGCAAGTGGATCTCAAAGCGTGCCGAGGTTCTGATGGTGCCCCACGGCGTGTGCTCCATGATCGGCGGAACATAGGAACTGAACAGCCCATCCTCAAGTGTCACTCCGGTGTCAGAGAATTTCAATCCGAAGCGTTCGGCGAGGCTCTCCAAGAGGCTCGTGCCGAGTGCTGCTGGGGCGATTCTGACGCCGAATTGGTTGTTTGTGAGTGAGAGTGTGAGACTTGATGTTTCGATTCGCGCTCCAAGGCGAATCGGGTTCGTGTCGGTCAATTCCATGTCTGGGGGCATCTCGAAGGCTTCGATGTCCAAGACGAACGGAATCGCGCTGATATCAAAATTGGATGAGTAGCGCTGGTTGCCGACGATGACGTCCTGAGCGCCCATCTCCTCAAACTGCGAGAAAGAGCGCTCAACCTCTTCGGTGATGACCACTGAGAGGTCCTGCAGTCCTTGATTGGAGATTTCGAATTCTATCTTCTCGCCGGTCGACAGGGGCAGGATTGCTTTCTGGCTCGAGCCGGCGAGCAATCCGCCTTCCCGACGGTCTCCAATAGCGATGATGCGGCGAATCAGGTCCGCGGGAATCGGTTCAAGACTGAGGTGCTCCTCCTTCTCGACCAAGCCCAAGCGATACAATTCGAGGGTGATATCGGCTGAGAATTCGAGTTCGATAGCGGCACGAGTCTCACGGATGGCGAAGCGCTCGATGTCGATTTCGACATCGAATGAGACGCAGGTCTTCTGATTCGAACCACAAATCAGATCTTCGCTCTCATCGCTGCAAACAGACGGATCGCCGATGCCGCCGCGACCGCTCTCGAGGCAGATCGCATGCTGCCAATCGAATGGCCGCGAGCCGGTGAAGCCGAAAATCTCGCGCGAACTGCCGCTCGAAGGTGCATCGAGAACAATCGTGTTCGGATCACCGATAGTGGAATCGACCCAATCGGGCAGATGCAGGACGATACGGATATCGGTCTGTGGGAAATCCGCCGGCAGCAGGTCCTGCAGCCAACCAGCGTCGGTCTGCATCTTGATCTCAAGGACGCTCATCATCGAAGCGAGATCCTCGTCGTTGACGATCGACAAATCGATGGTCGAGATGTCTCCCTGCGCCCTCGCGATCAACTGCTGCACGACCTGGGTGATATGCATCGTCGAGGGCATCGAGGTGGTCTGCAGAACAACTGGATATTCGCCACTCATCGCACTGCGCCCATCTACACAATAGCGGAATGGCAGATTCTCGTCGCAGGTCTCACCGCCGCGATGAGTGAACATCAGCCCGCCCAGCAGATCAGCAGGCGCAAAGGACGGGGGCTGGAAACCAACTTCAGCCCCGAGGGCTTGTGAGAAAGTGTGCGACAGAGCCTCGATGGGCACGGCATCGAGGATCTGCTCGATGTCGGAATCCAATTCTGTATCGAACATGCGGATTCCGTCAGCAGTCAACAGCGGCATCGAAATCGACGATGAGCCGAGATCCACACCCCAATCGACGAGAGTATCACCCCACAGATGATGGATTTCGATGTCCAGATCGAAGCGCGTGTTCATCCGATCACGCGCATCGACAACCAACTCCAGAGTCAATTCGGACCCCGAAACATCGCTCGATGGGCCAGTCGACGTGCCATCGTAATGAGTCAATTCGGTTCTGAGAAGCGAGGAGGCTGGCGCTGCGAGCGGGCTGCCTGCCAGATTATCGACGGCCATCGCTGAATATCTCTGACTGGTCGTCTGTCCCGCTGGCGTTCGTTGCAGAAGCAATCCAGGCGCTGCGACCGACGAGGCTTGGGCATAGAGCGGAGGGAGCATTCTGTATTCGATGAGTTGTCCTGCTTCGGCGATGGTGGTGAAATTCGATTCGACGTGCGCGCCCATTCTCAGGAGTCCCCGCATCATCCGATCGACATCGCCGGTATTCGGATCCATGCCGAGATTCGTCGGCTCGACCATCAGCGAAAGATGGGCTTTCAGACAAATCGGCGGATTGAATGGATCGTTGGCAATGCCGTTGCTTTCATCGATTGAATCTGAGGTCGGATCATAGGAGCAGTGCACGTCTTCTCGGGTCGCGAAATCAATGTTCGACAGTGGTTGGACCGGAGTCATTTCAGCGTCTGGGAAGTTCTCATCGACTATCGCTTGGATAATCTCCTCGATCTTCTCGACGAGTTTGTCCTCGACAGATTCGCCGTCAGACCTCGCCAGATCTCTGTAGTTCCTGATGTAGTCGGCCGGGATTCCCGATGAGGGGTTGGAGTCCCCTTCGAGGTCGAGGTCGAAGAGGTCGAGGTCGCCTCGCGGGAGTTCGTAGATGGCGAGGCTGATGACCATCTCGATGGCCTCGGCTGTTTCGATCTCCAGCTCGACCGTGCCCTCGACCCAGGTGCCGCTGCTGGGGCTTGAGTCGAGGGCTGAATCATAATCATCGCAGACACCGCTCGACGTCTCCCACGTCGAGCAGATGTCGTTGGCGACTTCGGCCTCACCGGGGGGTGGTGCTGCGGCTGCTGATTGGCTCAGCAGCAGAAGGACGAGGACGACTGCCACGCGGCGCATGCCGCGTGGATGTGCGGTCACCTACCATAAGTCTGAATCCAGAATGCGTCGGGTTGGGTACGATGCAGCGAGTAGACCCCCACCACCGACTGGCCGAGGCTGTCGGCGCTCTACTTGAGGAGAGCGGCGCTTCCGTGCGCTTGCTGGAGGAGTTACCGCGCCGTTGGGAGCGCTTCGCAGATGTCGCTCTGCTGCCGCGAGATGCCTTCACGAGTGAGGCTTGGAGCGAGCACACTGGGGATGGACTCTGGGCTGCGGTCGCTGAAGCATTGGCGGTCGAGAGAGTCGGACGCTTGGGTGAGATTTCGGGTGAGCGGCGCGAGTCGGGTGTCGAAATGTTACGCGGCGATGATGATTGGGTGGTACGCCGCGAGAATGGCATCGATTATGGTTACAGATTCACCGAATGCATGTTCTCGGCTGGCAATGTCAACGAGCGTCGACGCATGGGGGAGGTTGGTCGCTCCGGCGAGACGGTCGTCGATCTGTTCTGTGGCATCGGTTACTACAGCCTGCCGATGCTGGTTGCTGGGCAGGTCGCGCATGTCCATGCCTGTGAGTGGAATCCGCAAGCCATAGAGGCGCTCGAATGGGGACTTGAAAAAAATGGCGTGGCCGATCGCTGCACCGTACACGCCGGCGATAATCGAGTCACTGCACCGCGATTGAAGGGTATTGCCGACCGAGTCATCCTCGGCTTGTTGCCGAGCGCAGAGGACGGTTATGATCTGGCGTTCGATTGCCTCAAAGCAACTGCTGGCATACTTCACGTTCACGGCGTCGCCCCTGCCAAAGACCACGATTCATGGGTCGCCGAAACCCTCGCTGCGCTGCGGCGAATCGAGCATTCACGAGAAATTTCGGAGCTCGCCCGCTACCGCATCAAATCTTACGCGCCGCATTGGGATCACCTCGTCCTCGACCTCACCGTGCATCCCGCCACATGATGGTGGAACTCTGCATCAGTCTCATGTGCGAGTGACGACTCGTCCCAACGTCGGAGGCTCGTCGATGAAGGTGCTCGCATTTGAGGATTCATTCGATCTCACCGCCCTCCTGACCGAGGCCGGCGTCGATATGAGCGATATCGAATTCCGTCAACACTGGAACACGATGGATGCTCTCGACCGAATTAAGGAGTTCGAGCCCGATGTTCTTCTGCTCGATCACTGGATTCCCCCGACAAAGGGGCTCGACATACTTCGCCAACTACTCGAATTGAGCGCTGCAGGTCAGATTGCACGCCCGGTGACGATTCTCGCGATCAGCAGTTCTGATGAGGCCAACGAGGCCATGCTCTACTCTGGGGCTGACGGTGCGATCGCCAAATTCGCCCTCGCCGAACACGAGATCTGGGTGGAATAGATGGTCGCTGGATGGCTGCTCGATGCGGCGCGCACATACAATGCTCAATCACGCCTGAACCGCGACGCCTACACCGCGGTTCTGCTTATGCCAGTCGATACCCTCGCCACTATCCTCGACTGGACCTTCCAATCCCTGCCCGACGAGATCCTCGTTGGCATGGATCCCGACCACGAGCGAGCCAACCCGAAAGACGTAGTCGAGGCCTATTCCGGCGCTGACCACACCAACGGTCTCTTCGCCGGCCAAGGTCAACTCCTCGGCCAGCCGCACCTCGTCAATCGCGGCGATTCCTACGAGGTCCACCACGTTCCAGAAGAATGGGTCGATGGCCTCTTCGCGGCCGACAGAGGCTCTCGTGGAGGCCGCTTCACGCATTGGCTCCACACCCATCCGAACGCTCCCGCTCTGCCCAGCGAAGCAGATGCGGATGCGGCGCAGTGGACCGAAGGTTGCGATATGATCCTCGGCGTTCGCTTCACCCCTGAAGGACATCTGCCATGGTTCGATGACATCGACGGTGTCCGCCGACCGCTGTCGGAATTAGATGATTCGACAGCCCTTGGCCGGGCCCGAACCGGCCACTTGATTCACGGGCTCGAAATAATTTGTTTCCATCGCTCAGGCTTCGGTATCAACCTCGTCCTGACCGATGAATCAGGAAATGCCATCGAATAACGACGATATCGCAATCGAGTGGGATTTCGCTCTCGAAAAATCATTCATCGACGAAGAGATGCTCGCGATAGTAAACCAATTCTTCGATGCTGCCACGAATATCATCCAAAGCCCGATGACCAGAGGCTTTGCGCCATTTCGGGACATCGGGATACCAGCGTCCAGCCAATTCCTTGATGCTCGTCACATCGACGCTGCGATAATGGAAGAAGTCGTGCAATTCGGGCATGTATCGCCTCAGAAATCGCCGATCCTGCCCGATGGTATTGCCACATAATGGCGAGACACCTGCCTTGCAGTGCTCGCCCAGAAAGTCGAGGGTCGCCCGCTCAGCCTCGGCCATTCGGACCCCACCCTCGGAAATCCTCGCAATCAAGCCGTTAGCAGTATGATGACTGACATTCCATTCATCCATCTTGGCCAATTCAGCCTCACCGACATCGATGGCAAAACTCGGCCCCTCGGCGACGATCGAAAGATCACCTTCGGTCACAATCGTCGCAATCTCAATAATCGTGTTCTCATCAGGGTCGAGCCCCGTCATCTCGAGATCAATCCAGACCAGCCGCTCCTCGACCATGACCCAACCCAGCGTCGTCCGGCCATAGCGATTACCCAATTCGAATGTGCAGGTGGAAGGGATTGCGATGTCGCGTCGTCGGTCATTGCGATTACCCATTTGAGGTGTGTTCGGGTGGGGTGGTGCTTCGGTCATAATCAAGTGCGTGCGGGTCTGCGCTGCAGGGGATGGGACAGCACGTCGGTTACTTGCAACTGCTTCGTGAGAATAGGAATTTTCGTCGCCTTTTCATCGCAAACGAGATCACCTACATCGGCGACTGGTTCACCGTCATCGCCCTCTTCATTCTCGCTGGACAGGCAACGGATGGCTCGCCTCTGGCGATAGCTGGTGTGATGGCTTCACGCAGCTTCTCACTGGCCCTCGTGACTCCCTTCTCCGGAATGCTGGCTGACCGATACTCTCGCCGTGGCTTGATGATCGTGGCCAATGTTCTGGCGTTCTTGGTTCTCGTCGCGGTGCTATGGTGGGGCCTTCTGGAGAGTCTACCTTCGGTTTACGCACTGGCTGTGGTGATTGTCGCAGCGCGGGCAATGCATGATCCGGCTGAGTATGCCTATCTTCCGAACATCTGCAATGATGATGAGTTGTTGACCGCCAATGCCCTCGCCTCTGGTGGCTGGTCTGTGGCTCTTGGGCTCGGTGCTGCTATCGGCGGCTTCACCATCTCAGTCTACGGCATCGAGACGGCCCTGTGGATCGACACCCTGACTTTCCTCGCCGCTGCATTGATTCTCTACTCGCTGCCTTCCGGTGGTCCTGATATTTCGGAGCGGGAGCCTGGCACCCCGCGAGTCGTTCTGGGCGAGATTGTCGCAGGGTGGAAGCATATTCTTGCTACACCACCAATCCGGCGCGTCCTCTTCGCTAAGGGTCTGTGGGCATCGGGTGGTGGGGCGCAAGTCTTCCTGTTGATCATCATCAGCATGGAGGTTGGCTTCGGTGATGTCGCGGCTGGTATCGGTGTGTTATTCATGGCCCGCGGATTCGGTTCGGGATTCGGGCCGATGGCGGGTCGGCCAATGATGGAGAACATGACGCTGCGGCCCTATCTGCTCGGTATGGCAATCGCTGTCTGCGGTGCATTGTACATCGGCGTATCGATGGTTGCCTGGGGCGCAGGCATGCTTGTATTGGTATTCTTCAGCCATGCTGCAAGTGGCTTGAATTGGGTGTTGTCGACCACCCTCTTGCAGGAACGAACCACCGATGAATGGCGTGGTCGCGTCGCCGGTACCGACCACTTCGGCATCACTCTGATGATGGGATTGTCTGCCGCCTCAGGGGGTTGGATTCTCGAGAATGAGTTGATGGGAATGAGAGAATTGATTGCACTGACCGGATTGGTTCAGATAATTCTCGGATTGGGTTGGATAGTCTTGATCTCAGGTGAGGAGAAGCGAATGTTGGAGATTCAGACGCCGATCTGATTGTAGCTGATCAGAAAAGCCAGCCAGAGAGACGGGAAGGCTGACCTAAAGATGCTGAAAGCCATCTGTTTCTGGGTACTCACTTTCATCGGGAACAAGTTGTCCAACTGGGAATTGATCTGGTTGGTAGATGATTCGACCACCTGCTCGACCATCCTCACCCCAAAATCCCATGGTCCCTGAATCATCGCTCGAAGAATGGTAGAGATATCCTCACCTAATGTTCCCAGAAATGGGAATATATTCTCCTCATCGAGTTTCAATTCGGCTTTCCTAGCCAAATCGCCAGCTATATTCAACCCTTGACGGACTTTCACTGCTTGCTCGAGCAGAAGGATGCTGAAATCAGAACCGTCAAATTTGATTTGTTCCGGTATCAAATCGGACATTTTACCCATGAATTTCTCGACCAGCGTCAATAATTTGTGGAATGTCGTATTCATCACCAATGCATATTGGAATTCGACGATTATCCAGAAACCCAAGACCAAGGCGCCGATTGAGGCGACATCGGCTGGCATATTCGACCAAGTCAATCGATCTAATCCGAAATAGTAGAGTACGGGCAGAGAGATTAGGGCTGGCAGGAAAATCAACATGATTTGCTGGTTGACGAACTGCCTCAATCGAGGTATCTCCAATCTGTAAAGGAGTGAGATGGCTTTCTTTCGCTCGTTCGGGATTATCTGTTTGAATCTCTTGTATGGACCGATGAGGAGTAACAATCTGAAGATCAACGGAATCAGGATTACGACGAAAATGTAGTCGCGAAGAGATTCTGGTGGAAGAATAGGTAGCATCTCTGATAACAGTTGACCGAGATTCAATCCAAGCCCTCCACCGCTCGATTCGTTCTGGATGGTCGGACTCATTAACCCTCGCAATCAGGATTTGTTCGGGTTCACCGTTCACTTATGGGGGCCAGAGAGGGTCTGTGCTTGGATCATCGCTGTTCGCAGCAGGATGATGGCGATGAGAGTTCCAGTAAAGAAGGCGATTCCGATGTAGATGTGGGCATCGAACATCAGAGCGGCGATTCCGATCAGAGAGAGGTAGGAGACGGTCTGGCAGATCAGCGAGAGGCGTTCTAGCATCGCGTATTCAATGTCGTGAACTCTGGTGGATTCCTGAATATACGAATTAATCAGAAAGAATACTGCCTGGAATGGAAGTGCGGCAGCGAGTATCGAGAGACAGACTACGGTGAACATCTCGGGATTGGTAGTATCGAGTTCAAGCCCCCTGAAGAGCAGGTTACCTGTATTGATACCTATGATCGCAGCATGAATCGTCCATGCCTTGTCAGAAGAACCGCCATTCTGCGACGCTCTATCCGGAACCACGGAGGCATTCTGATTCGTGACACGATTGAAGGTTACTCTCGACGAGAGCGACTCCGACTCGATTCTCGGAGAGGCGAAGGGTCCTCCAGCCCCTGCCAGAATGGCACCGACGTGAGCTTGCTCAAGGCATTTTCAGGGGAAATCCCCTCCGGGAATATCTGCTTCTAGGAGCGCCGTCGTCCAATCATTCTGAAAGACACCCTGAGGATCAAGCGTATTGCAGATGGTGCGGAAAGCATCGAATCGAGGATAGAGGGATGTCAGTTCGTCAGCCTCCAGCGGGCAGACCTTTCCCCAGTGCGGGCGGGCATGGAACAGTCGTGACATGCTCCGGGCCATGAAGCTGGCGAACAGGTGGAAACCAGCACGACGTGCTGGCTTGGCATAGCTGATGAAACTGAGCGCGTACCAGTCCTGCCCGGAGCCACTGGCCATCGAGATCAGGGTGTCATCGGGAAGCACCCTGCGAACGCAGATCGGGTAGTGGTGGAAGTACTGGTCGTGAAGCCCGGCCAGATCCTCTTGCATACCGAGTCCCTCGATTCGCGATTGGTTGTCTGCGGACAACGTCGACTGCCTCCCGCCAGCGACCTCAATGGTTTCCTGGGCGAATTCGAGCGCATCCGCCAACTGGTCTCGAGGCACGAACAACTCGATCTCGATGTGGCGGAAGGCCTCGTGCTTCATCACCAGCATGGACGAGGAGCGATCCGTAACCTTCCAGTTTCGAATCAGGAACGCCGGCACGATGTGACGAAAGGAAAAACGGATCGAGCGCCGGCTTCGCAGCACCCGTTCCATGAGCAGGATTTGCAGGTGCAAGGCGTAGTCCATCACCCCCAACCAGTAGATTCGGTACAGCCTGGCGAGGCGGGACCGAGGCTGGTCGTCCTCACGTCGGTGCTGGATGAAGTAGGACCAACGCCATGGAATGAGGTAGAACTGCTGAAGCGGAAATGACGCTTCTGCATCAAGGACTTGGGACAGCCGACGAGTCTCGGTGAAATGCTCCTTCACATTGTACTGTTCACGGCAGTGGATCCTCACGCTCAGGATGATTCCAAGCGAACCCAACGAACAGCGAGCTGCCTGTAGCGGCTCGCCGGAGCTCAACTCATCGATCACCACCTTACCAGTGGAAGCATCGTAGCGTGCCAGCCTCACCCCCTCGACATAGTGGGACATACTGTGGCGCCCAGAACCGTGAGTGCCGGTGGAGATCGCCCCGGCGATGGTCTGTTCCGTGATCAGACCCAACGATTGCAAGGTGGCGTCATGGCGATTGAGCTCTTTGAGCAGTCGCTTGATCTGGCATCCGGCGCCAACCTCAGCAACTAGTTGGTCGCCTTCAGAATGGAGTTGAACAGCGTTCAATCGGCGCAGGTCCAGCAGCACGTCGTCACTCAGGACTGCGTCACTCCAACTGTGCAATCTGCCGACGGCGCGAATACGCTGGCCGCGGTGTCTGTCGAGAATCTGCAGGATTTCCTGCTCGTCGGCTGGCGTGTAGAACGTGGAGGGCTTGAGCACTTGGTTGCGGCCGAAATTTCTGCGCTGCACACTCTGAACCACGCATCTGCGACGAGCGACTCTGTATTGAAATCCTCGACTTACTCATAGAGGTGAGAGAATCTGGCACGCGCCTTCGCCAACTTCGGAGCCACGACCATCTGACAATACGGATTCTGGGGGTTGTTCGCGAAGTAGTCGTGGTGGTAGTCCTCGGCGATGAAGAATCTCGTCAAAGGACTGATTTCAGTAACGATGTCATCGACGAAATTCGCTTGCAGATACTCGATCACAGCCTCTGCGTCCGACCTCTGTCCCTCACTCTCAAAAAACACACAACTGCGGTACTGCGGACCTACGTCATTGCCTTGTCTGTTGAATTGTGTGGGGTCGTGGGCGGTGAAGAAGACCTCGAGGAGGATGCGGCGTGGGATGGTCTCGGGGTGGTAGGTGACGCGCACGACTTCGGCGTGGCCGGAGCGGCCTGAACAGACCTGTTCGTAGGTTGGATTCTCAATCTGGCCGCCAGTGTATCCCGGAATCACCTCGCTGACTCCGCGCAGGCCCAGGAGAGCCCCTTCAATGCACCAGAAGCAGCCACCTCCGAGGACGATTGTCTCGCTCATCGGCTCACCGGAGGTACTGCCTCATCTTCGATGGTTCGGTTCGAAGAATTCTGATTTCAGCGCCGATAATTCGGCGCCTCGCGGGTGATTTCGACATCGTGCACGTGGCTTTCGGAAAGTCCTGCGTTGGTGATCTTGACGAAGTCGCAGTTCGATCGCATCGCGACGATGTCGCCGTTACCGGTGTAGCCCATGCTCGAGCGCAGCCCGCCGGTCAATTGGTGGATGACGTGCTCGACGGGGCCACGCGCTGGAACCCGCCCCTCGATGCCTTCTGGAACGTACTTGCTGGTGTCGCCCTGCTCGGACTGGAAGTATCGGTCGTGAGCGCCCTGAGTCATGGCTCCGACCGAGCCCATGCCGCGGTAGACCTTGTACGAGCGCCCTTGGTAGAGAATCACTTCTCCGGGCGCCTCGTCGGTGCCCGCCAGAACACTGCCGACCATGACGCAGTCCGCACCGGCAGCGATTGCCTTGGCGATGTCGCCGCTGAACTTGATGCCGCCATCGGCAATGACCGGAATCCCCGCCGTTCTGCAGATTTCCACGGCGTTCTGCACCGCCGTCAATTGCGGCACGCCGACGCCTGAGACGATACGTGTGGTGCAGATCGAGCCCGGTCCGATTCCTACCTTGATTGCATCCGCACCGGCTGCAATCAGCGCTTCAGCAGCCGCACCGGTCGCGACATTGCCAGCGATGATCTGCGCATCGGAGCCAGCCAATTCTCGAATCTTAGCTACCGAATGGATCACTCCATGTGAATGTCCATGGGCTGTGTCGACAACAACAACGTCAGCCCCAGCCGCAAACAGAGCCAATGCCCGCTCGACTCCCTTCTCTCCGGTTCCGGTCGCTGCAGCGACGCGCAACTGACCGTGTTCATCCTTGCAGGAATTTGGATTATCCCGACTCTGCTCGATATCGCGCACAGTCATCATGCCCGTGCACTTGCCATCTTCGTCGACCACCAACAGCTTCTCAATGCGGTGTTTGTGGAGGAGTTTCTTAGCCTCCTCTGAGTCGACGTGGGGCGGTACGGTGACGAGTTCTGTGGTCATCATCTCGGAGACCAGCATGTCATCATCATCGACGAAACGAATATCGCGATTAGTGATTATTCCAACCAGATTATTCTCCGCATCGACAACAGGAAGTCCCGAAAAACCGTGCTTCTTCTTCAACTGCAACAACTCGCCGATCGTCGTCTCTGGGTTGACCATGACTGGGTTGAGAACCATGCCTGATTCGAAGCGCTTGACCATGCTCACCTTCTCGGCCTGCGCTTTGATACTCATGTTACGATGGATGACTCCGATTCCACCAGCTTGTGCCATGGCGATGGCCATGCGTGATTCTGTCACCGTGTCCATCGCCGCTGAGATGATTGGGATGTTGAGTGAAATCGTTGAAGTCAACTGCGTCTTCAAATCGACTTCGGCCGGAAGAACCGCCGATTCTGCTGGTAGCAGGAGGACGTCATCGAAGGTCAGCGCCTCGGGTATGCCGTCTCTCGCCATTAGAGATGGCCCATGCCGGCCGTTTATGAACGATTCGCGCGAGGCCCAGGAGGCCGCAGATGAGCACTTTCACCTCCTCCAATTCCTCCATCCCAACCGTTTGATTCAATAACCAAAGCGGGCCGCGGGCGGTCGGAGGAATCGCATCATGACACGCACCGTCTTAGGCTGGCGTGAGTGGATCGGCTTGCCTGAACTCGAAGGCGGTACCACCATGGCGAAGATGGACACTGGCGCCTGGTCCAACACACTCCATGCCGAGGAGATTTCGCTTGCCGACAACGGCATGGAACAGGTCGTGCGATTCCGTCTGGCCAAGAACGGAAACTGGATTGAGTGCCCGCTCCACGAGTGGCGTCGGGTGCGCGATACAGGTGGCCACGACACGCTGCGTCCAGTCATCCGCACGACCCTCAAGATCGCCGGCGAAGACCACGACATCGAGTTGTGTCTGCAAGACCGCTCGAGGATGAGTCATCGACTCATCCTCGGCCGTAAATTCCTTCGCGCATTCATCATCGATCCTTCGACTCAATGCCTCCACGCGAAGGAGCGCACCCATCCTCGAATCAGAACCCGGCTCGAATGATGACCGTCACCGTGGCAACCTTCTTGCCATATCGCAGCCTCAAGAGTTCATGAGCGAATCACCAAGCAGAGGATTGATTGTAGTCAACACAGAAGACATACCCGGCAAGACCATCGTCAGATCACTCGGCGTGGTAACGGGTTCGACCGTCCGAGCAAAGCATGTTGGAAAGGATATCATGGCCGGATTCAAGAACGTCATCGGCGGCGAACTCAAGGCCTACACCGAGCTTCTTGGAGAGTCGCGTGATGAAGCCCTCCAGAGGATGTTGGAAGAGGCGATTGGCAGAGGTGCCAACGCGGTAGTCAATATCAGATTCGCGACCAGCGCCGTCACTCAGGGAGCAGCGGAATTGCTTGCCTATGGCACCGCAGTCATAGTCGAGTGAGGAAATCAGTCAGAATCGAATGATGAGGAATTCAAATGGTAAGCGAGGAAACCCTTCTTCTTCTCGTCGGCTCATTCTCGGTTCTGGGAATTCTTCTGGCATCGATACCGGTTGTCGGCTGGTTTGTCTCGATGCTGTTCAGCAGAAGAATCCACAGAAAGAAAGTGGCCGATATCATGGAACGTGTGAGTGTGAGCGTAGAACGTTTCGGGGGAGACCCTTTGACCAATGTCAGAAGCTGCTCGAGGAAGGCTGAGGTTCTCGAAGTCAAGATGATTTCAGCGAATATCGTAGTCGGTGCAGGATGGTGGAATCAATTCGTCGGATACTGGCATTCGGTCATCGGCGGAACCATCACGAATTTCGATGATGTCTTGATGCTGGCTCGTCAGGACACGATGCAACAACTGCGCGATCAAGCCGCTGCAGAAGGCTACGATGAAGTCATCAATGTCAGGCTTGAGAGCGCTCGACTCGCCGCTGTGGCCTCTGGCACCGGAGGCACGAAAGCAATCGAGCTCTTCGCCTATGGAACTGCAGTAAAATACGCTTGATCAGGATTCATCATAGATCGGTGTCTCATCGAGGTACATCGCCAGATTGAAGATCCACCAAGTGATGAGATCGAAGGACTCGACCAGATTCTGCACACCGGTGCCATTGTCGGTGACCATCATCTCGACCATCGTCTCAAGGGTGTCACATGGCGCGTGATAGCAGTCGGAACCGCCTGTCAGTGAGCCGAAATCCATCGACACGACGCCGAGTTGATCAGCGATTCTCTCGTAATCACTGCGACCTCTTTGCGACTCGTGAACTGAAATCGAGAGACGCTTCTGGTCACTTGTATCATCATCCTTCATCGAGGCATAGCCCTCGTTGTGGTAGATCTCTCGGCCCAGCCGCAAAGCCTCGGCGATGTCGTTGTTGTTCGAGCCGATCCACTCGGTCAGTCTGACCATCGGCCACTGCTCATTGATCTGGTTGTCAGTCTCGGGGATGATATCGACGACCAGCGTGTAGTATCCTGGCCAATTGGTGCCGACGGCGTCGGCGTTCAGGTAGTTGCTGATCGTCACGTCAGAAGGTAGGTTGTCGATCCAGCTGTCGACTCCGTCGTAGCCATTCTCCTCGTTCGACCAGAAGCAGACGACGATGGTTCTGCGATGGTCGAACTGAGCCAAGCCGCGAGCGGCTTCCAACATCAGCCCAACGCCCGCGCCATTGTCGTGTGCCCCCACACGAGTTCCGCCACCCGGAGGCGTGCCTGGCTCGGCCACATCGAGGTGCGCACCGAGAACCAACCATTCATCGGGATACATGCTACCCTCGAGATAGCCACAGACATTGACCGCGTAGGGTGATGTCGAGAGGCGATAGCGATGAACCTGAGCATCGTATCCTATGGCTTCCAATTCATTCTCCATGAAGGCGACCGCTCTCTCGTACATCGGATCATAGAGGGTGAATGGACCCCAGCGGTCGACGTATCCTGCGTCTTCGTCAGCGAACAATTCCAACCACTCGTAGACGTTCAGTCCGTCGATCATACCCTCGCCATGCGCCGAACCCATCTCCATCGTCACGGTGGAATCGTTCTGGCGGAGCACTGGATGTTCGATGTATGTGTGAGGCGACTCGGCGAATTCCGCTGAGTCGAACCATTCGGACCAACTCTGATTCGTCGCCCTCAAGGGCCAATTCGTCCGGCCCGACTGACCCAGCAAGAACCAGGTTGAGCCGCTGTTGGACGGGGCGAGAATCTCGATTGTGACCGTACCGGGTCGAGAGAAATCCAAGGTCGTGCCGTTGACGAAATAACCCGATTCAGCATCGATCACGAGGTACGGAACATGAACGCTCATCGAACTCATAGCAGTGAACTGAACCGATTGCAATTCAGCGCCTTCGAGGACCGCTGGTCCGATGATCAGATCCCCGGCTTTGACCTCTGGTGATTCATCGTCACCGAAGCAACCTGCCATCGCTGTCGCCATCAGCATGAGAGTCACACCGAATGCGATTGCAGAGCGCATGTTGGACGCAACGATGCTGGCTGTTTATTATTCCAGCCGCACAAGACAGTTTCAAGTCTGAGGGGGTGCACGCCAGCGCTACCCCGACGCAGCCCCTCTGTGGAATCTGAAGTCAGGAGTCGATGTAGATGCAGAGCGCACCAGTGACGAAAATAGAGCCGAAGTTGGCTGCGCGACTGGCCAAACAGAGTTACCATCTGGTCGGAGAACACGGCGGCGTCAAGGTCTGCCATTGGACTAAGCAGAGCCTGATCAACGACCGTTCTTGCTACAAGGGAACCTTCTACGGCATAGAGAGTCATGGCTGCATGCAGATGGCGCCGAACGTCGATACATGCAACCTCGCTTGCACTTATTGCTGGAGAGAACCACACGCAGACAAGCTCACCAAAATAGACGATGACCCCTACGATCTGTTCCTCGAAAGCGTCCGAGCTCACCGTCGATTGATCACAGGATTTGGCGGGCATCCGAAAGTTCCGAGAGAAAAATGGTTGGATGCCCAAGATCCTAAGCACGTAGCGATTTCATTGAACGGCGAGCCTACTCTCTACTCGCGGCTCGCCGAATTCTTGGATATCTGTCACCAGCATGGCGTCTCGACTTTCCTGGTGACGAATGGTTCGTTGCCGAAAGTGATCGAGAATCTGGATACCTTGCCGACCCAGTTGTACGTCAGTGTCGATGCGCCGAACAAGGAGATCTTCGATCGCTTGTGCAAACCGAAGTTCGACAAGGCTGCATTTCACAAACTGGAGCAGACCCTCGCCTTGCTACCCTCGCTGGACACGCGCACGGTCTGCCGTCACACGCTGATCAAGGGCGAGTCGCTCGGCCACACGCAGGACTACGCGCGCCTCGACAATATCGCCGACCCCGATTTCATCGAAGCGAAAGGCTACGTCTACGTTGGAAAATCGACTTCGAATCACACTATCGAGAATATGCCTTACCACCACGATGTGATGGAATTCGCGCACGAATTGGCGCCTCTGGTCGGGCGCGAGGTTCTCTCGGAGAGACATGAGAGTCGAGTTGCACTGATTGGACACGAGATGATTCCAATCACCTTGCCTACGAAAGTCCGAGAATTTCCGAAGGATCTGGGAATTGCCAAGCCGCAGCAGTTAGTGTTGCCTCAAGCCTGAACCATCGGCCGGCTCGAGCCGCACTCCGGGCATCGCTGCTCATCGCTGTCGCCGTATTCGTGGAAGCAGGCCGGGCAGATGGCGGCTAGCGAGAGATCGCCAACAACATCGAGCTCAATCCTCTCCGCGGACACCCTCTCAAGATTCAGCGAGTCCTTGGTGACGTCAGGAAGCTCGAACCTGCCTGGACCGCCGATCTTAGCGAGTACGTCCGGAGGTAGGCTCAGGGTGCCCATGTCGTCGATCAGCAGCTCCCTGCTTCCCGACAGGTCGGCTATGTCAACGTCGATCCCGTGTTGCGCGACAAACCGGCCTTCGCGCAGCTCGAGAGAGCGTTCGCAGAAGGCTGCGACCTCGCGGCTGTGTGTGACCAGAAGGAAGGCTACGTTTTCCTCTCTGTGGAGCGTGGCGAAGAGCCCCAAGACCTCCCTGCTCGTTATCGGGTCAAGGGATCCGGTGGGCTCGTCTGCGAGTATGAGCTTGGGATTGGTGATCAAGGCGCGTGCGATTGCCACCCTCTGCTGCTCGCCGCCGGATAGCTCCTCGGGCATGCCGTAGGAGCGCTCCCCCATTCCGAGACTGTCAAGCAGAGCCTGTGCCTTCTTCCTAGCAGGGCCTGGAAGCACGCCCTGATGACGTAGCGGCTGGGCCACGTTGTCGATGGCGTTCATGTGAGTCAGCAGGTTGGAGTCCTGGAAAATGAACGACACCGTCTTCTGCCTTAGATCGACCAGTTCGCGCCCAGTCAGCCTAATCATGGCTTTCCCCCCCAGGGAGACATTTCCGGCGGATGGTTTCATCAGCCCTCCTAGGCACTTCAGCAGGGTTGACTTGCCCGAGCCCGACGGCCCAACTACAGCGACTGCCTCGCCCTCGTTTATCGCCACGTTCAGCCCCCTAAGTGCCACAACGTTGCCATCGATGGCCGCGCTCTCGTAGACGTGATAGAGTCCTTCGGCCTTGAGAATCTCATTGCGTTTGTTCTGCATTTCATTCCCCCTTCAATACCACTGCCAGATCCGCCTGCAGCGCCCTTCGTGTGGTGTAGAGCAGCGCCACCATCACCGCGATCAACACGGACGCGTTGACCAATACGAGGTCGAGCCAAGGCCAGACCAGTTCCCTGCTTATCGGCGCACTCTGGCCGAGGAATAATTGGAATATGAAGCCGAAAATTCCGAAGAAGCCGTTGAAAGACTCGGCGATGGCTAGACCGAGTATGACCCCCAGACCCATGCTCAAAAGCAGTATGGAAAGAATCTCAAAGAGAACCAGCCGTATGACCTGGTTGGGACTCGCCCCTATCGCCTGAAGTATGGCCAGTTCACGCTTGCGCTGGGTCAGGACCAGCGAGAGGAACACGAAGGCGGAGGCCACCGAGGCCAGTGATGCGACGATGAACTGCAGGCTGAGCAGTCCAGGGGTACCGAAGATCAGTCCTCCGTTTCGTTCGTTTTCCTGATGAGCAGTGGACCAGTCAGAAGCCGCACTCACGCCGTTTCCATTGACTATCTCGGCGCTGACTGCTCTTAGGGCATCTGCACAGTCCTCGTTAGACTGATCACACAACTCGAAGAACCATCTGTTGGAGGTGTAGGAATCTGCAACGGTGTCACCGACAAGTGCCCTGTATGTCGACTCGCCAACCACTATGGCCTGATCTCCTTCAGCGGATGAAAGTCCGGGCACCCATTGATGGCCACCAATGTAAGAGATGTCTGCCTCTGTGACAGTGGATGTTACGACGATGCCCTCGGGACCGAAGTTGTAACTGTATTCTGTATATTCAATCGTGATTACTAGTCCGGGTTCAACCTCAGTCTCAGACGGGTTCAACCCGCCGGCATCGCCAGATGAGAGGTCTAGCTGGGACCTAGCTTGGCTCCCGGCTGAGAATCCACCGTTCTTCCAAGCATTCACTGCATGGTCTATGTCATCTTGAGGTACTGTCTGCGTGTCCCATATCAGCGTGTCATCGTGCTCATCGAAAAGCACCCAGGTACGTATCAGTGAGCCTTCTCCCTTCTTATTTGTGAAAATGTCAGCAACCGAAGTCATAGCATCAATGTCGGTTATGTCACCATCACCGGCTCTCTGAATAGCCAACATAACCTCAGCTCTGGCCCCTTCCTCTGTGACTGGAGAGTCGAATTGGACCTGCATGTCAGCACCAGTCTCAGCAGAGGTAGTCCGCTGATCTACGATAGTTCCTGTATAGCCCTGAACGGCGGCAAGAGTCACGATTGACAGGGTGAGTAGCATAATCACAGCTAAGCGGTTTACTGATTCAGAAGAGCCTGACCCTCGCAGTCCGCGCCGGATGTCCGAGATTGCTGGTGACCATGACAACAGCGCGGTCAGTATAGTCGGTCCAGCGGCGCCTATCCTGCCGAGTACCAGAGCCCCTCCAATCCACAAGCAGAACGGCCCCAAAAGCAGTAGAATTGCGTTCAGGATGAAGTTCGAGATGAGGCCGCTGGAACCGACCGAGCCCCAACCACCGTTGCCCTGAATCCAACTCTCTAGGTATGAGAGCAGGCCGATTGTGAACGTGATCACGTGGAGCCAGGTTCTGGGCTCTCGCTTCTCGGAGACTCTTCTGACTCCCTCGTCGATCTCTATCCTGAGGAACTCCTTGGTGCGTGCATTGCCAAAACCTAGTGCTGTGCCCACGGTCAGGGCGATGATCAAAAGGGTCATTGTGAAACTCAACGTCGGGTTGATATCGATTCCTCCTGATCTGAAGGACATGAACCCGACCGCATCGAGGACCAGTGGGACAGAGAGTATGGCCAGAGTGTAGCCCACGAACCACGCGAACATGCTGATTACGAGGAGTTCGAGGAGAATCATACCCGAAAGTGCCCCCTCAGTGCCCCCGATGACGCGGTGAATGGAAATCTCCCTCTTGCGCTGCTCCAGCGACAGAACCAGCCCGTAGATTAGCACCGAGAAAGATAGTATCACAATGGGTATCATCAGGATGTAGTCGAAGACCTGAATGATTCCGAGGAAGATGTTGAGGAAGGTGATGGTGCCCGATATGAGGTCGTTGTATTCTATGAGAATACCCGCGCTGGTGTAGTTGCCTGCTTCGACTTCATCTTTGAGTGCATCAAGCCACTTGGTGGCATCTGCAGTAGATCTAGTGGGTAGTTGGTTCCTATCGACTGCCACTCCGAGGTATCCGTGATCATTGTCCATCAGGATAAGTTTCTGCTCGTCGCTCAGAACCGCGTCGGAAACCATCACCGGATTGAACAGTAGAGTAGGATTTCCGAATTCGCCTTCTTGATATATTGCTGCAACTTTAAGATTATACACAGTCATATTGACCTTACAAAAGAGAAAACCAGAGTCTAGGTTTAGTTCCTCTACACCTTGACAGTCATCAAATTCTTGAGTAATACTGCTGAATCCTATTGCATCAGATACATATGTAAATGTCAAAGAATCAATAGTATCATTGACAGATACCCCAGCTTTACTAGCAATAAGAGAAGGTAGAACGATTGTTCTATTGTTGGCTGCATCGAAAGCAGTTTCTGGCCATGAACCATAGATTACATCTTTAGCATGACGTTTACCAAGTTCTCCGTCCCATATCCCATCTCCATAAAACCTGATTATCCTATCCGAATTAATCGGAGGCCCATTGCCTTCAACTTCAGGATAATCCCAACTAACATTTTCCCAATTACCAACAGGAGATTTAACTGAAAGCACATTCAAAGGTTGAGGTTCGAGAAAGCCTTCATCAAAGAAGCCACTGACTCTTACTCCTTGCCGACCATAAACTAATCCACAATCAGAAAATTCTGGCATAACTACTAATTCATCACAAGTAGATTCCCAGAGAATTGAATCGTTTGTTCTTCCTTCTGCATCGGCACCGGGATCTTCTGCAAAGTCGACTTTAGCATCGAATACATCATTATCTAATGAATTCTGAAGGAAAGCTGAAGATAGTCCAACTGAATAAGCAAGAACTGTAGTAATCACTAATGAGGCTAAAAATACCCCTGCAAATACCGCGAGGACCCTCTCACGACCCCTCCAGGCACTCTTTGCAGCCATCAGCAGATGATCAGGAAACGAGGCGAGGATGTCCAGGATACGGGCTTCCCGGACGGTGTTGGCCGGGGGCTCGCCATACATATTCACCCCAGAATTGCCACGCATGAACAATGGAATACCTAAGCTAATTGGGAAGACTAAGGCCCAAAACCAAGAAATGCCAGAGTCCTGATACCTCCTGACTGTGACACTCAATGCCGGTAGGGTTAGGAAGAGACTAGCGAATATGCTGAGTAAGAAATTGAAACCTACGAGCATCGTCATCGCGACATCGATAATCATCGTGGTGGCAAGCACGATCCAGAAGAATAGGAGGAACCACCAGTATTCGGACCGTGAGGCTCTGTCACTCCAGTTCCAGTAGTTGGTCAAGCAAGACTTGACGGAATCGCTGAATGTCATCATCCTCTCTGGCCTTTGGTGGCCAGATTGAGAGTAGTGGTCAGCCATCTCAGCGCTCCTTCACATTCCCTGATTCCTGCTCGGCGGATTGGGAGTCCACGCCCCATGCAGAACGGATGTCCGAGTCGGCTGTGATTCCATCCTTAAGCAGCAGCATCCTATCGGCCCTTGAGGCTAGACTGGGGTCGTGAGTGACCATCAGGACCGACATCCCCTCCTCGTCGCACAGCTGGTGAAATAGATCGATGATCTCCTCGCCGCTCTTGATGTCAAGATTTCCGGTAGGTTCGTCGGCTAGCAGGAGAGGTCTAGAGCCGGCTATCGCCCTAGCGACCGCCACCCTCTGCCTCTGACCTCCGGACAGCTGGTCCGGGATGAATTCCATTCGGTCTGCGAGACCGACCTTCTCCAGGGCCTCGCGAGCCTGCTCCTCGGCCTGAGCAGTGGGGACTCCTGAGAGCTCTAGCGCGAAGATGACGTTGTCCAAGGCGCTCAGTCTGTCTAGCAGGTGATAGTCCTGGAAAATCCAGCCCACACCTCTTCGGCGGACATCCACGACTTTGCTTGGCGCTCTGGTACCGTAGGAGAACTCGCCGAGGGATATCGAGCCCGAGTCAGCCTCTAGAAGGCCTCCGATGATGTTGAGCAGTGTCGACTTACCGCATCCGCTGGGCCCCATCATGCTGACTAGTTCGCCGGGCGCTACCTCAAGGTTGACGCCCTTAAGGACCTCGAGCCTTCTGCGGCCTGATCCGAATCCACGTTTGAGGTTTGAAACCCGCAGCATCGAGCCCTTCGACCTGCGATTTTGAGAATAAGATACCGGTCCGGTGCTATCGCAGCGCCGCCCAGAAATCGCGTGAATCAGAACCGAAAGAAAAGTTCGTTTCTCACTGATTTTTCCTCAAATCATTGGCTGTACCGGCGGCATCGTAGGCGTGTTCGATGGCTCGTGGTGCTGTGCTGAGGCTGTACATGCGGCGCATCCTGCCGATGAGTTCCTCGTCGGGGTGGCGCGGGACACCTCCGGCTCGGCGCCATTCTGTGTGGATTCTAGTCAACTCATCGGCCCATTCTCGGGGCTCATCGGGCGATAGCAAGTCCTCATCCTGCAGGACTCTTAGTGCCGGCTCAGAATCGGTCACGAAAGTGGGGCAACCCGCCGCTGCAGCGTGGAGCAGAGCGTGGCGGTGGAAGCGTGAGAGGTCAGCGAAGAGGATGGCTTCGGCGTGCTGGAGAACTGAGATGATCTGTTCGGGGACCAAGTTCGATTCTTGGCCGAGATGAATCAGGTTGAGGTCCTCGGCCACCTCCTCGGGAAGCATCTCAATGGCATCGGCAAGGACCGTCGGTGTGTCGAAGGTGCCGATGGCTACGAGCATCTTCGATTCGTCATCGAAATCGATAAGATGCTCGCGCGGAAGTTGATTGATATCCGGGTCGAAGAGATCGACGTCAACGCCCGGCCGTACAACATGGTATTCGGGCGTTGGAACGACCTCGCTCAGTGCCTTGCCCATCGCTGGCGTCTCACAGCATATCACATCAGCCAGTGCGAGGTCGTCGGAGAGGTGACCTATCGAGAATCGTCCCCTTTCCTTGTCCCACGGAAGCTCATTGACGGTCACAACCGTCGCAACCGGACAACCGACTGGGATCATTCGGGCCGACTGTGAATCTGTGAAATGAAGGATGTCGATGTTGCCGGTAGCCAGTGCATCTCGAATGCCGGCAGCATCGGTCACCGTCCCAGCACGCGTGCAAAAGGGAATGCGGGCACGGTCGAGCGACTCCTCGACATAGCGATGATCCGCCTCCTCAGGGTCGGAGGTGACGAGGAGGACGCGCTTCATCGGTGCGGCTTCAGCCGCCCAATGATAAGACCTCAACGGATGATTCAACCATGTGCACGCCAATGATGCCGGGGCTGTCGAGAGTGCCGCGCCGTTTATCATCCGGCGAGAGAGGAGCGGATTCGATGGCTGCCACAGATGACGGGCGCCAACTGCACATCCTCATCGCCCATGTCTGGTTCTGGCCACACGTCGGCGGAGGCGACCAGCACGTCGAGATGTTGGGGCGAGAATTGGTCAAACGCGGCCACAGAGTCACGGTTTGGTGCGCAGATGTTCCCGAGCACGAACCGCGGCACTTCGAAATGGGTGGAATCGAAGTCGTTCGCATTCCACCGAAGCGAGTGCTCGCAGGTGTCGATCCAGTGGTATCCATCTCCGACCTGTCTCTCGATGGATTCGATATCGTGCATCTGCATGACACTCTTCCAATCCTGATTCGGCGCACTCTCAGAAAGGCCAGACAAGCCGCTATTCCAGTCGTTACGACCTATCACAATGACTACGAAAAGCATGGCTTCGCAGCGAAGTCGGTGAAGTCTCTGCGGTGGGCTATACAGGGGCGCAATACGCTGGATTCCTCGGCGGCACGAATCGTTTTGACGCCGTATTTCCAAGACCTTCTACGCTCGAAAGGCGTCGAGGGTTCACTCGATATCATCCCCAACGGATTCTCTCCGATAAGTGAAACTGCCGTCCGTCCCGCAGCGATTCCTGTGGGCGCAGCGTGGGCTGCGCCGCGCCCATTATTGACGTTCATCGGAAGGTTGAGCGAGCAGAAGGGACTGGATGTCCTGATGGATGCCTGGGATCTGCTCGCTGAGAACAGCGACCCTGGATTCGACCTCGCGATCGCTGGCAAGGGGGAGCTCGGTGATTGGCTGGTTGAGCGGTGCGCGCAGGCGTCTTGTCCGGAACGTGTGCACCGATTGGGCCTTGTGAGCGAGGCTGAGAAGCGCTGGCTGCTCGAGGAGTCGACGGGGATCGTCATCCCGTCGCGCTTCGAGGGCCTCCCGACCGTTATGCTCGAAGCGATGCACGCGAGAGCCCCGGTCATCATGTCAGACGTCAACGATCTAGGCCGATTGGTCACCGAACCAGGTGCGGGACTATCGGTTCCCTCCGGCGATGTCGGAGCACTCGCGATGGCCATGTCGGCGGTGGCGCAGGCGACCGAAGAGAAATGTGAGGAATGGGGAGAAGCGGGCAACGAAGCGGCTGCGCAATATCAATGGCCGAGGGTGGCAGAACGCGTTCTAGACGTCTATCGAAGGGTTCTGGAGGGCGCCGAATGAAGCGGAAACTACTCGTCGCGAAGGGCACTTTCGCAGCGATGCGAGGGGCCGAGCGAGATTTGATTCGGAATCTGCCTGCATTGGCTCGAATCTTCGATCTGACGATGGCGACACTGCAACCGAGCCACGAATTGAAGGATTGCGCTCGAAAATCGGGGATCAGGCTCCTTTCGGTTGACCCTGCTTGGTATCCAGATGGTGGCGCGCTGACAACGATACTCAACAGCGATCTGAAGTCATCCTATCGCGCTTGGCGCAGGGTTGGCGGCCTGAAAGAAGCGATTGTTGAAGCCGACGCGATTCATCTGGTGAGCGGGGACGGTTCACTCGCTTTGATTCGATACATTCCAAAGAAGAAGCCCTTCCACCTCCACATGCTCGAACCTCATCGGGGCTTGCACGAAGATATTCTCCACCTCGATGTCAAGGGCGAGCCGAAGCGCAACATCGGCATGACCAGACTCGCTCTCACGAAGGCTCGAAGGGACGATCGTAAGATCATCGCGGGCTTTCTCAAACGGCCTCTCTCGCGAATCAATGGAAATTCGAGTTACAGCGCTGAACAAATTCGGGAGGTCTACAAATGCGAGGCCGGCTTCATCCATCCGAGTGTCGATTTCGGTGAATACACGCCCGAGGCGACCGCGGAGGAGAACGAGGCTTGGGTCGACCTCGACGAACTCCCCGACCCCCCTTGGGTCACGACCATCGGCCACGCTGCGTGGGTCAAAGGCGGCTGGGAGACAATCACCATGCTTGCCGGCAGTGGACTGGGACTGGTTCTGGTCGGTGGCGGTGAGTTCGAGGAGTTGGAGGCACTGCGAGATTACGCAGATGTGAAGGGCGTCAAGATGTGGACGCCACCGAGGCTCTCCAACCTGCAACTCACTGGATTGATGCGCCGCTCGGTGGCGGTCGTCAGCATGGCTCACGGCGAGCCTTTCGGATTGACTCCAATCGAAGCATTCGCCGTGGGAACTCCTGCCCTGTTCGTCGATGAAGGGGGCTTTTGTGACAGCATCGAAGATGGTGTCAATGGCAGGCTTCTGCCGAGGGATGATATGGTGGCTTGGAACGAGGCGCTGAACGAGGCGCTCGATGTCGACACGCGTAAGAGATGGGCAGCCGCTGGAAGAGCGAAAATCGAGGCATTGAACCTCTCTCCAGACGCTCACGCGGCGAGAATCTCGGCCGTCATCGAAGATATTCTCAGCGATTGATACACGCATGCACGCGGAGACGAACCGTTGATAGAGCAGGGCTGTGTGCTTTTTCTCATGCTCGACAAGCAATCTGAACACAAGCAGGAACGCAGCAGCCAACTAGCAGTAGCAGTCGGGCTGCTGTTATTCGCATCAGTCGTCTTGGGCTCAGGAGTCCTCGGTGATACAGGTGACTCGCGCCTTGCGGACGGTGACCAAGCAGCGGATGACTCAGGCGCTGACCGGACGACTGACAGAGAAATGGCACTGAACGACGCCGAGGTTGGACGAGATGGTGAGATGGCCTTCTCTTGGCAGGACTGTCTCGGGACCGACCGACCACTTGACCCGCCAACAGATGACGAACCTCGTGACGCAGCCGGCGAAACCGACCGCGATACCCAGACGGATCGACCGAACTCCGCCGGCACTCCTAGAACCCCGATGACGGGAACCGCGACGAGCGCGGCTGGAGCGATATCCTTCACCGCACAACCGATTGATAGGGACTCCAACATGTTCGGAGTCCGCGACGGTCAGATGGACTGTGGCGGAATGGGCGACTCTCCTATGCTCATCGGCTTCGGTGCGATGAATGAACCCGCCAATCTACAACCTATCATCCGACAGATGTGTGATTCATTCATTCATCAGGAATTCTTCGCTAACCTCGGCGAAGGAGTCGTCCGAACCGAGGACGGCTTCGAAATCACCACCATCGACGATGCGGGCAACGAGGTCACAGAGACCATCTCACGCGCCTCGATACAGCAACTCACACACGGCCTCGGACCTCTGGTCGATGCTTGCACTGCGATGATGATGGCCACGGTCAACAATGCAGGAATGGGCATGGACGGTGGCATGGGCCATGGCAACGACCACGGTGGTGGTTGGAGCGACTGGGACGACGACTGCTACGACGAGGACGAGTGGATCGACTGGGATGATGGCGACTGGGAGCACGACTCGGACGATTATGACGAAGACTCCGATGAAGCAAACGACGCGCACAGCGATGATTCTCCCGCTGATGACGAGCCTCGCGACTCACGCCACGATGAGCAGACAGATCGCCGCCACGGCGACGACTGGAATCCCTGTGGAGACCGAGATGATTGGGACGGCGAGGACGAGCACTCTGATGAGGACGAATCTGACGAAGCCGAGTCCGATGAGTATCACGACTCGGCTGACGGCGATGTCGATGAAGAGGATGAATCGACCGATGACGAGTCAGACGACGATGCATCCGACTCGAACGGCGACGACTGAACTCTAGGACAGACGCTCGGTCGCAGGACCTAGCTTGAAGGCGACGACGACGCAGCCTATCGAGAGCAGGAAGAGCACCAGTCCGAACCATTGGTTGACGGCGATTGAGGTCGCGAACTCCGGCCAGAACGGCAAGAAGTCCAATGTCGATTCACCGAGGGTGATCTTGGAGCCGATTGAGCCCAGCACGAAGATAGAGCCCAAGGCTCCGACCGCGCAGGCGGTCTGCAGCGGACCCAGTTTCGAATCGAGCCAGATTGCGGGCCCAAAACGCCAGCGGCCGATGATCATCGAAGCGAGGAAGCCAGCGGTCAGGCCGCTGAAGAGGAATTTGTTGTAGGTCATCGCATCCTCTCCAGGCGCACCCGTCGCGAAAGTTCCCGAAAGCACAGCAATCGGTATCAATGGCAGGCAAGCGCAGGCGGCGATGAAAGAAGCGCGGTCGAGATGTTCACGCAACTTGGCGCCGCCGACGAAATATGTTGAGGCATAAGCAGCGATGGCCGAGACTGCACAAAGCGTACCGATTCCGGCCACCAAGCCGACGACGAGATGATGGAAAGTGACGAAGAACATCAGGAATCAGCCCCCACATTCGGGTCCTCGATCCATTCCTCCTCGACTGGATCCCAGAGCCAGCCAGGGTGTTCTTCGGATTGCTGCAGGCGGGCGAGGTATTCGGCATCAAGGCCCGGCTCCTCCTCCTCCTCCTCGAAGCCAGGCGGTGGCGGTGGAGCCGCTGCTTCCTCCACCACCGGTTCAGGCTCAGACTCTGCGACCGGTTCAGGTTCAGCAACAGGTTCAGGCTCGGGTAGAGGCATTGGCTCCGGCTCGGGCATAGGTGCTGCATCACCCTCGACCTCGGCAGTATGATCCAACTCGTGGCGCTTTCGAGGTGGCTGCAGGAGACCCTGCAAGGCGACGATGAAGGCGAACAGCATCAAGCCGCCAGCCGCGCCTTGGAAGCGCGCACCCCAAAGCGTTCCGTCGAAATCAGGCGCTCTCGTGCCGAGCGTCAGCCAAGGTTGCAAGACATCGAACTCGCCGTTCGATGTCGTCACCTGATAGACGACTCTGGTATCACCCATCGTCGCTGGGATGTGGACGAGCCATTCATCCTCAGCATAAGCCTCGACCACAGCCGTATGAGTTGTCGATTCGCCCTCAAGTTTCCACTCGACGGCCACATCGGTAGCATTCTGCGTCCTCACCAACAAGGCGGAGGTATCTCCGGTCACGCGTGTGTTCGGGGCGGACCAATCCAAGGCGAAACCGGGGAGATTCGCAGGTACTGGTCCAACCTCTATCAAGATCGAATCTGAGGCTCCGACGAAGGCGCGGTCATTCGGATTCGGGTTTGCGCCGTGATTCACTTCGACGAGCAGTTCGACCAGTCCGGTCTGTTCGGGAGCGTTCAGTACCCAACTGACTGTGACCGTGCCACTGCTCGGCACTATCGTTTCGATGTAATTGGCCGAGCCACCGTTCGGATCCTGGATTATATTCCAGCCATGATCCTTTGGATTGTCGTCGTTGCCCATCTGCGAAGAGAGCAGGAAGACACCGAGAAGACGCGAACCCGAGAGTTCTGCATCGCTGACTGTGACATCGACTTGATAGGTCGTTCCGGCGAAGGCGTTGGCGTTGCCCGTAAGCACCACCGTCGCCGAAGATTGTTGGTTGAATGAGGGGTCACCATGGCACGAACCACCACAGGTGAAATCCCTGTTCCCATCACCCTCGCCGCCGGGATTCGCCACCGTTGATTGGGTAGTGAATAGGAGGATTGCAATCGTTGCTATGACGAGCAATCGGGCTCGCATGGGGCGGTTCAGGAGGTTTGGCGTTCGCAGGCGCTGGCTCATGCTCATCATTCATCCCTCCGGCGTTGTGCGTAGATGCTCAGACCGATGCTCGAGAGCGCGAACAGCAGCATGATGAGGGCTAGTGGAAGTGACATGAAGCCGATTGAGCCCGTGGGGTCGGTATCGACCGAGGCGGGCGCGTTTGTGGCATCGACAGTCGCGGTATTCATGCCCTCAAAGAGCCACATGACCTCCAATCCGTCGATTTCGATGGTGACGGCGTAATACAGCATCGTCGCCACCGGAGCGGTCTCGCTCCAGGATGTCTCCACCGTCTCGCCTGTAGGCGTCAGAGTGGTCATCAGCGGCTCGCCGAGACCGCTGCTGTCAGCCGAAGTCACGAAGGGGTTGGTCGAGCGGTAGATGTGGAAGAGTGTCTCTTCGCCAGTCCAATCCCAAGAGAGGCTGACCGTCGAGCCTGAAATCGCAGCGCTGAGACCATTGATTGAAGCGACTGAGCCAAGCCCGAAGTTAGTCGAAACTGAATCTGAACTCCCGAGATTATCGATTACTGTGAGGGTGATTGTATGAGTTCCGGTTCCGAGTTGAACTGCGATGCTGGAGCCGGAATATCCGATTCCATCGATGAGCCAGAGCCAGGATACGACCCTGCCATCGGAATCGCTCGAGGACGATCCATCGAAGGTCGTGAATGTGCCGGGAATCGCCCCCTCGGGCTCGGTCGTCCAAGCGGGAGT
>Ga0302123_10000340_pt1 | contig 38413 bp, 36 predicted proteins | sample CB21_321_MG_FD_203109 | JGI IMG/M metagenome (GOLD analysis project Ga0302123, IMG submission 203109) | Marine microbial communities from Western Arctic Ocean, Canada - CB21_32.1 | ecosystem: Environmental > Aquatic > Marine > Oceanic | place: Canada: Western Arctic Ocean | collected 2017-09-28 | reverse complement strand
TGCCACGTGCTGTGGAAGACACCCGTATACGCCGACTACAACATGACGGCCCACCCCGACATCGAACGGCTCTTCGGCGAAGGCACTACAGCCCGACTGGCGAGCACGCTGATGGAGATGGACGACCCCGCCCTGCTGGCCGCCTTTGCCCGCAGCCGACTGATCGCCGCCGATGACAGTGAATTCGAAGGCATAGCGCAGGTGGCCCGTGAGCTGGGACTGCTCCGGACCCGGGATCCCGCGCGCTGAAGCCACTGCTCAAGATCAACGACCTGCGCGTAGACTACGACGGCCGAACGGCGCTCGCGGTTGACCATCTGGCCATCGGGCCGGGCGAGTGTGTGGCCGTGGTCGGCCCCAGCGGTGCGGGTAAGACCACGCTGCTGAGATCCTGCAACGGCACCGTGCCCGCCGCTGCCGGTGGTGTGGCCATCAACGGACGCCTGCTCTCGGACGTGGGTGAACGCGAACTTCGCCGAACGCGATCCGAGCTCGCGTTCATACCGCAGGACCTCGCGCTGGTTCCCGAGCTCAGGGTGGTGGCCAACGTGTTGGCTGGTGGCTTCGGCCGCGGAGGCTTATTGACTGCGCTGCGCGCGCTGCTCAAGCCTCGCCGCGCCGACACCCAACGTGCCTTCGAACTGCTGCAACGCGTGGGCGTGGGCGACAAACTCTACCAGCGCAGCGACAAACTCTCGGGCGGCGAGCAGCAACGGGTAGCCGTGGCGCGCGCGCTGTTCGCCGGCCCTCGCCTGCTGCTGGCCGACGAGCCGGTTGCCAGCGTGGACCCGGAACGCGCACGCGACACCCTGGAGCTATTACTCGATCTGGCCCGCGAGCAGGGATTTGCGCTGCTGGTAAGCCTGCACAACCTCGAGCTGGCGCGCGGGTTGTTCGGCCGCCTGCTGGGTCTGAGGCGCGGCCGCCTGCTGTTTGACTGTGCCCCGGCAGAACTGGGCGACGACGAGCTGGAGGCGCTGTACGCGCTGGATCCGAGCGAAGATGAGCAGCGCGACTGACAGCCGCGCGGGCACGCAGCGCGCGGTGGTCGGTGCCGGCAAACGCCGCGCGGTAGTCGGCGCGATCGCGGCCGCTGGTCTCGCCTCGGCCGCCTTGCTCAGCGCCCAGGGCCAACTGACGCTTCCCGGCCTCGAGTCGCTCGAACTGCTCGGGCGTTTTTTTTCACATGCCCTGCGACCGGCCCTGGACTACGGCTCACCCTTCGTGCCGGTGGGCGCGCCACCACTGCTGCTGCAGGTAGCCACCGCCACCTGGCGAACCGTACAGCTGGCCGTGGCTGCCATGAGCCTGGCGGTTCCAGTTGCCCTGCTGCTGGGCTTCGCGGGTGCCAGCGCCTGGTGGCGACTGCCGGGGCCTGGCGGGCGCGCCGTCTTGCGGCGCCTGGGCCCGCTGGTCTACGCGCCGGCGAGGGTCGTCATGACACTGGCGCGCTCGGTACACGAGCTACTGTGGGCACTGCTGTTCCTGGCGGCCGTGGGCCTGAGCGACACCGCGGCCGTACTGGCCATTGCCATCCCCTACGCCGGCACGCTGGGCAAAGTGTTCTCCGAGATGATAGACGAGGCGCCGCGTGACGCCGCCGTGCAACTGACCGGCAGCGGCGCTACCGCGGCCCAGGCCTTCTCGCTAGCGCTGTTGCCTCGTGCGCTGCCCGACATGGCGGCCTACACTTTCTATCGCTTTGAGTGCGCCCTCAGGTCGGCCGCGGTGCTCGGGTTTTTCGGCCCCGAAACACTGGGCAAGTTCATACGGCTTGCGTGGAACGAATCGCTTTATGCCGAACTGTGGACCTACCTCTACGCGCTGTTCGCCTTGATAGCAGTGAGTGACATGGCAAGCCGCGCGCTCAGGCAACGGTTTCTCGGCGAGACTCCGGCGCGATGAAAACGAGTGTCGATGAACTCAGGCGCACTCGCCCGCGCAGCCGGCTGTTGCGAGCCGCAGCATGGGCCGTGGCGGCATTGGTCGTGTTTTCGTGGATGAGCGGAGACTTCGGGCTTGAACAACTCGGCGGCGAACGCCGCCTGGCCAACCTTGAACGGTTTACGGGCGAGCTTCGTCCCTGGCCCGTGCAACAACAGGGCGGCTTCGACGCAGGTTCGACCGCCGACTGGCGAACCGTGTACGACTGGGCCGCCGCCCTTATGGCTGACGGAGGCAGCAAAGCGCTCGCATCTACGGCCGCCATCGCCGTGCTGGCCTCGGTACTGGCGGCGCTGGTAGGCTACCTGGCCTGCTGGCCTGCGGCGCGAAACGTTGCCCGCCCGGCGCCCTTCTTCGGCGGCCCGGCCGTTGCCGGCCAACGTCGAAGACTGCGACTGGCGCACTGGGCCTGGTCGGCACTCAACCACTCGGTGCGCGCAGTGCTGCTGTTTGCGCGCGCTGTGCCCGAGTACCTGTGGGCCTTTCTGCTGGTGGAGTCGCTGGGCTACACGGCCCTTCCGGCCGTGCTGGCGCTGGCCCTGCACAACGCTGGCATACTGGGCCGGCTGGGAGCCGAGACGGTGGAAAACATGCCCCCGGCTGCCGCGCGTGCTTTGGCCGCTGCCGGTGCGTCGAGATCACAGACCGCCGCGGCTGTGTTTCCGAGCCTGCTGCCGCGACTGCTGCTGTACTTCTTCTACCGCTGGGAAACCTGCGTGCGTGAAGCCACCGTGCTGGGCATGCTGGGCGTGCTGTCGCTGGGCTCGCTCATACGCGACGCCCGCGCGGGCAATCTTTACGACGAGCTGTTCTTCTACGTGCTGCTGGGGGCGCTGATGGTGCTGGCTGGCGACCTGCTGTCGGCGCTGGCCCGCGGTCTCGTGCGCCGGGCTTGAGAGGAACGGCGTTTCCCGGTTCAGGCCGTCGCCGAGGAGGCGCTGCCGTGACGCAGCAGGCGGCCGGGCAGCGGGTCGTCGGCAGATACAGTGTCGCGACCGTCGCGACGAATGATCACACCATTCACGACCACGAGATCTATGCCGGTAGCGTCGACGACCAGGCGGTCGGCGCCGCCGGGCATGTCGTTCACACGCCTTAGTTCGCCGGCGGCCACCGTCTCGGGATCAAACAGCACGAGATCTGCTGGCCGACCCTCGGCCAGCAGACCCCGATCTGACAGCCCGAAGACCTCGGCCGGGCGAGATGTGAGCATGCGCACGGCCTGCTCCAGCGAGAGCACGCCCTTGTGACGCACCCAGTGGCCCAGCAAGTGGGTCGAAAAGCATGCGTCGCAAAGCTGGCTCGCGTGCGCGCCGGCGTCTGACAGCCCCAGCACCGCGCAGTCAGCCGTGAGTAGCTCGCCCAGCTCGTCCTCGTCGTAGTTTACAAAGGGCATGCGAAAGCGAACCGCCAACTCGTGGCGCAGCGAAAGGTCTAACACCAGGTCGAGCGCGGCAACACCGCTTTCAGCCGCCAGCTCCACCACCCGGTGGCCCTCCAGGTCGGGCTCGGACGGACAGGAGCTCACCACCATCTCCTCCCACAGCCCGTTGAAAAACTCGGGCGGATGCTCGGGACCTATGCCCTGCCGGGCACGTTCACGCCACGCAGGGTTCGCGTAGATGCCCATTCGTTCGGTGGTGGTGGTGGCCTTGGAGATTTCCGCGAACTCCGGCCTCGCTTCAAAGGGGAACGGCTCGTCGAAGGTAAAATCGAACTGCAGCGACCGGCAGCTCACCTGCGGCACCACGTCTACGCCGCTGTCCACCATCTCCTGCGACTTGCGCATCATGGCCTGCCCGCTGCCCGGGCCGGCTATGCCCGCGAGCAGTGCCGTCCAACTGAGCGTGCGGCCGGTCTCTCGGGTGATCTGCTCCATCTCGTTGAACAGAAACTCGGGCCCGGCCGTGGCCTGCATGATTCCGCGCCCGGCGGCCCCGAGCTCGCGCGCGAGCGCGCAGACTTCTTCGAGGGAGGCCACGCGGCTGGGCACCGGCAGCCCGCCGTGCCCCACGTGCGTGGGAGACCGCGAGGTAGCAAAGCCCAGGGCGCCGGCGGCCAGGGCCTCGCGTGCCAGGCTGCACATCTGCGCTATTTCTTTCTCGCTGGCCTCGCGCTCCGCAGCTGCCTCGCCCATCACCCAGGTACGCAACGGAGTGTGGCCCAACAGCACGGCGGTGTTGATGGCCGCGCCGCGACTCTCCACCGCGTCCAGATACTGAGGAAAAGTTTCAAAGGGCCAGTCGTCGGTGAGGCCGGCAGTAAGCGACTCGAAGCTCATGCCCTCCACTTTTTCGAGCGTGCGCATGATGAGCGCGCGATGCTCGGGCCTGGTGGGAGCGACGCCAAATCCGCAGTTGCCCATCACCACGGTGGTGACCCCGTGCCAGGGCGAAACCGACAGCAGCGGGTCCCACATGATCTGCGCGTCGTAGTGGGTGTGTATGTCTACGAAGCCCGGGCACAGCACGCGCCCACCGGCGTCGATGGTCTCGCGGGCCTCACCGGGTGCGCTGCCAAGGGCCACTACTCGACCGGCATTTACGCCTGCGTCACCCGCGAAGGCCGGGCCGCCGCTGCCGTCGATTATCGTCGCGTTGGTTATCTTGAGGTCGTAGTTCACGCTTGGGTTGTATTGCCCCGCGGCAGCGGTGTGTCCAGCCCGCGAGCGGTTGTCTTCAGGACCGGTCGAGCTGGGCGGCCAGGTCTTCTACCGCAGCGGCGTACTCACGCACGGTGTCGGTGATGATGTCGGCCACTGTTTTCACCTCGTCTATGCGGCCGGCTACCTGCCCGGTCAACGCGATGCCGGCCTCGAGGTCGCCATCAAAGTAGACCTGCTTGACCCCGCCCGCCAGCGTGGCCATCGCCTCCCCCTCGCCTGCTTCCAGGGCCTCGGAGGTCGTGGTTCGCAGCGCGCGCAGGCAGGGACCGGCTCCCGCGTTGATAAACACAGTGTCGGTCTCGGCGGCCCCGGTTATGGCGCGCTTCCAGTTTTCGTGCACCGGCGACTCGGCGGACGACACCATGCGGGTCCCCATCTGCACGCCCTCGGCCCCGAGCGCGAAGGCGGCCGCCATCGACACTCCGTCGGCAATTCCGCCGGCGGCAATTATCGGCACGTCGACCCGCGATCGTATCAGCGGCACCAGCACCAGGCTCGACACCGGGCGCGGCCCCTTGAAGCCACCGCCCTCGCCGCCCTCAACGATAAGGCCGTCAACGCCCGCGTCCACGGCCTTCATGGCAGCCCGTAGCGTGGGCACCACGTGGAACACCGTCAGGCCAGCGTCCTTGAGCGAGGCGGTGAGCTTGTGCGGGTCACCGGCCGAGGTCGAAACAAAACTGACCCCCTGCTCGACCACGAAGTCGACGATGTCGGGATCGCGCACGAAGGCCAGCGCGACGTTGACGCCGAAAGGCTTGTCGGTGAGTTGGCGCATCAAGGCTATCTCGTTGCGAATCGCGTCGAGCTCACCCGACGAGGTCTCGATGATGCCCATTGCGCCGGCGTTGGACACCGCCGACGCGAGTTGTGAACGGGCTATCCAGCCCATGGGCGCCTGCATTATGGGCGTGTCAACGCCCAGCATCCTGGTCACGCGGTTATCGAATTTCATATTGCCTGTTGTCCCCTGTCAGTCGTCGTTGCTGACGGTGCCGCGCAGCCCCTTGACAGCGCCACGGTGGTGCTTGCTGCGCAGTCGGCGCTCGCGGTTGGCCCGCGACGGCGAGCTGGCGCGGCGCGGGCGCGGAGCAGACAGCGCGGCAAGCAGCAGTTCGCGCAAGCGATCGCGCGCGGCTACCTGGTTGCGGTACTGGTGACGATACTCGGCGGCCACTATGCGTACGCGCCCGAGCCGGTCCATGCGTCGAGAGCATGATTTGCGCAGGCGTTCGACCACCGCCGCACCCAACAGCCCCGTGGCGCGGTCGATCTCAAACAACAGCTCCACGCGAGTAGCGACCTTGTTGACATTCTGGCCACCGGGGCCGCCGCCTCGAGTGTAGCGCACGCTCAGTAAGGCCCCCGGGATAACCAGGTGTCCGCGTATTCTCAAGTCCTGTTGGCCGGCCATTAGCTCGCCCTTAGCCCTTGCAACAAGCGCCCGCTCTCAAGTGCCATCACGTGGCATAAGGCGTATGGCGACCGAGAGGCTGTTGTCAAACAACAGACCGATCCACCAATCGGCCCAACCGTAGCGCGCACGCATTTCCTCGCGGATAAATTGGTGGGCTATGTCCCTGTGAACCACCAGTGCCCAGTAAGGGGAGGCGGTATCACCACGCGCTATCTCCACCTTGATATCCACGTTGAGATCGTCCAAGAACGGACGGTCGGGCGTGGCAGCCTCTATCCACAGCTCGCCCTCGGACTGTATGATCCACACGCGGGTTTCCCGTAACTGCCCGTCGCCGCCCTGCGTGCGCAGCAACACCACCTCTCCGCTCTCGGCCGCGAAGATAGTGATACCAGCCACGAGCAACAGCACGCACAACGCCCCCACGAGCAGCCTCAGCATGGTCCGCCTGGTCACCGTTCAGTCTCCCTCGTATGCATTCTGCGATCGCCCCCGCGTATCCTGCCAACGACAGCCCGCCCTGGCAGGGTAGCAGACCCGACGCCAAAGTAACTGTCCACTGCCGCGCCACCGTCACCACGCGCTTTCAATATACCCCGGCAGTCGTACATACTGCCCCCGCATGGCTGTGCGCTCTACAGGATCAAGCTGCGCCGGGTTGGCACGCGCGAGCGCTGCCTGCCTCTTGCTGCTGGCGGGTTGCGCCGGGCGCGGTGAAGCCACCGTTGCCGCCGCCTCAAGTCTGCGCGCGGCCATGCCCGCACTGATGTCCGCCTGGCGCGGGCAGTCGCAGGTTACACTGACCGTCAACGTAAATTACGGCGCTTCGGGCAGCCTGCGTCGTCAGGTCGAAGCCGGGGCCCCTACCCACGCGGTATTCCTGGCCTCGGCACGGCAGGTGGACCGATTGCTCGAGCAGGGCCTGATGGACGCATCCACGCGAGTGGTCGTGGCCGGCAACCAACTGGTGCTCTCGGGGCCGGCGCGCTCGGAGGGGCTCAACTTCGAGGGACTCGCGTCGCTGGCCCCTGGCCAACTGCTGGCCATGGGCGACCCCGACACCGCGCCAGTGGGTCGCTACGCGCGCGACTACCTGCAGGCGCTGGGCAGCTGGGAGGCCGTGAAGCAACGGGCCGTGTACGCAGCCAACACCGCCGCGGTGCTTGCCTACGCCAGGCGAGGAGAAGTTACCGCGGCCATCGTATACGATAGTGACTTGTTGACGGTAGACGACCTGCTGCTGCTCGACCGCGCCAGGCCGGGCTTGGCGACCCAACCACTGCTCGTCGCCGCGCTATCGGCCGACGCCCCCTTGGAGTTGGCCGACTTCCTCTCCTTCGTCGTTTCCCAAGCGGGGCAGAAGGTGCTCGCCGAGTACGGCTTTCTGCCGGCCCCCGGAGATACACAGTGAACGCCGCGCACGCCTTCCCGGTGCTGCTGTCGTTACAGGTTGCCCTGGGCGCGCTGCTGGTGATCCTGCCGCTGGCCCTGCCGCTGGCCCGCCTGCAGGCGCGGAGCCATTACCGCGGCCGCTCGCTGGTGGACGCGGCGGTATTACTGCCCCTGGTGTTGCCGCCCTCGGTGGTCGGCTACCTGCTGGTCGTCGTGTTTGGACGCAGCGGGCCCGTTGGCGCGCTGCTCGACGCGGCCGGCCTGCGGATAATCTTCACCCCTGCGGCCGCCGTCATTGCCTCTGCGGTCGTGGCGTTTCCCATACTGGTCCGTACCGCCCAGGCGGCCATTGCCACGGTCCCCCGGGAGATAGAAGAAGCCGCTGCTTCGCTGGGACTGTCACCGGCAGCCGTGTTTGCGCGCGTCACCGTGCCAGCCGCGTGGCGGGGCCTCGCGGCCGCGGCGGTGCTCGCCTTCGCTCGCGCCATGGGAGAGTTCGGTGCCACGCTCATGTTCGCCGGCAACATGCCCGGTTCGACAAACACCATGCCGCTCGAAATTTTCAGTGCCTACGAAAGCGGTGACGACGGCCGTGCCCTGCTCTACGTCGCCGTACTCACCGCCGTGTCGCTGGCAGTGGTCCTGATCGCGTCTCAACTTGAAAACCTGAACAGGGAAAAGGGTTCATGAGCAGCCCGGTTCTCGATGCCAGCTTCGCCCTTACCGCGGGCAGTGGCCCAGGGGCGTTCAACATCACGGTGGACTTCAATCTGGAAGCGGGCGTCCTGGTTCTTTTTGGTCGCTCGGGAGTCGGTAAAACCCTCACGCTGAGGGCCCTGGCCGGACTGGAGCGCCCCGACCACGGGCACATAGCCTTCAACGACGTAACCGTGTTCGATTCGCCCGCCGGCGTATGGGTGCCGGCTCACCAACGCCACGTTGGATGGGTACCGCAACACAATGCCTTGTTTCCGTTCGTCTCGGTACAGGCGAACGTCGGATTCGGGCTACCGGCCTCTGAACGCCGAGGGCCGAGGGTAACCGGCTTGCTCGGGGAACTGGGATTAGAACAGCTGGCCGACGCTTCGACTGATCGACTGTCTGGAGGTGAACGCAAACGCGTTGCCCTGGCGCGAGCGCTCGCCATTGAGCCCTCTCTGCTGCTTCTCGACGAGCCGTTCGCCTCTATAGACCGGGACGGCCGCGACGAACTGATCACCCTGCTCCAGCGCACGCTCGACCGCTTCTCGGTGCCGGCGGTTATGGTCACCCACGACGCCGGTGAAGCAAGAAAACTGGCCAGCTCTATAGTGCTCTACGAACGGGGCCAGGCAACCCGACAGGTCGACCCTGCCGGGTTGTTCGATGACCCTGCCTGACGGGACCGGGTACCTGTCTGTCAGGGGTTCACGCAACTCGGCGCCGGTCCACCCAGGCAGATAATCGAATCGGCCGAGCACTGTCCGCGAGCCACGCTGTGGTCATTCTTACACTGCTTTACGCAAGCCCTCTTGGCGGTACCGGTCGGGCAAGACCTCTTGCACTGGCCGTAGGCCTGGGAGGCGTCACGTCCGCAGTTCTTCTCGCCGGACTTGCACTGCTTGGCACAGTTCGAGTCGATGGGATCTACGCAAACCCCCAGGCAGTCCGACCGGGCAGTTACACATCCTTCCTTCGCCTCGGTTCGATCCTGCTTCGCCTGCTCGACACATACCACGTACGTCTCCTTGCAAAGCGGGCCACAGTTTTCGCACGCGAAAATACAATCCCCGTGGTCGGTCGTACAGGAAGCAAGGCAATCGGCCAGCTCGGGTTCCGTGAACGAAGCGTTACAATTTCCGTCACAGAGACTCTGGTCATCATCGCAATCGGTGGGACAGGTGGCCGCGTTCGTATCGCAATCCAGATCACAGACCGGCAGCGACTGGCGACAGGAGAAACGCGCAATCTTCCACTCAGCCTTATCCTGTTTCTTACACGACCGCTGAACCTGGGCGCAAACGCTGGCGCAGGTCGCACCGGGTGCCGGTTCTGGAACAACTACCGCCATCATGGCGGCGACCGTTGCGAACAAAACAATCCTGCCCGGTAACCGCCGCGCGACCACCATCAACTTACAATATACCCGTATACTGTACTCCTATATCAGATTAACTATTGGACCAAGCCTCGATCAGGATATCGCCCGTCACACGGAGACCAACCTACTTTTCGCAGATAAGCTTGGACCCACTGCCGCTGCAGGTCATCGGTTTGGCCGTCACGCATGAGCCCAGGGAGCTGCCGGCCGAGTCGAGCATCATGCTGGCCAGCACTGACACCTGCCCGAGGGCGCCGTCCAGCTCCACGCCCTTCATAGACACCTTGAGCCTCGCGACCCCTTTTGACGGCACGGTGATCAGTTTTACCTTGCGCATTCCGCCGGCGACCGTGCCGGTCTTGTCCCTGAGCAGGCATTTTTTTCGACCCGAGCTGTTGCCCACCAGCAGGCTGGAAAACGTAGCCGCGGGCACCTGGGCGGCAAACAGGGCAGTACCGTCGCCGCCGGTAAGCACTATGTCCATAGACTTCTGGCAGTCCACCCACAGCAGGTATCCCATCTGCAGCGTGCTCTTGAGAATAAACGAATCGTTGGCCGCACCCGTTCTGCGTTTCATCTTCAGCTTGGAACTGAACTGCGGGTCTGAAGTCCCCATGCAGGCTCCTGCCGTGCACTGGTCGTCGGTGGAGCAGAAATCCAGATCGTCGCAGGCACTCGTTTCGTTTACGGCCGACGCCACGCAGGCCTCGGTCAACTCGTCGCAGCTTCCCAGCGAGCAGCTCGACGACAGACCCGAGCAGTCTACCGCCGCGCCAGCCGAGCAGCCCGTAGCCACGTTGCAGATCTCGTCACCGTTGCAATATACGCCGTCGCCGCAGAGGTGATGGGCTGGCATGTGAATGCAGACGTCGGCCTGTTCATTACACGAGTCCACAGAGCAGGCCTCGCCGTCACTACAATCGGGGGGAGTGCCGGCCTGGCAGTCGAGCGCCGCGTTGCAGCTCTCTACGCCAGTGCAAAACAGGGTGTCGTCGCAGGCGGCGTCAACTTCCGTGTGCACGCAGACTCCCACCCCATCGCAGAGATCGCTGGTGCAGCCGACGCCTTCGTCGGTACAGACGGTCGAGGCCGCAACAAAACCATCGCCCGGACACGAGTCGGCCAAGCCGTCGCAGCTCTCGGCCAGGTCGCACTCGCCGGTCGACGCGCGACAGACCGTTCCCGCCACCTCGATCTGGCAGGTGGCCGAACAACAGTCGCCCGCTGTAATATTGCCATCGTCGCAGGTCTCGCCTACGTCGACCACAGAATCTCCACAGACGGCCATCGCCAGGGCCGGTGCGCCCAGCAGTACGACTGCCGCGGTCACGGTCACCGTCAGTACCAGTGCTACCTGCCGCGCAATCACCATATGTTTGTCACCTCTTTGGGGGGGCATCGTCAATCCACCTTGGCCTGCTTTCCACATAACAAACAGTTTTACCGCCCTGCTTCCGGCAAAACCCGCACCGTTGGCCCATCTGGCTGGAAACCCCGCGCTCAGCGCCCCGGCGCAACCGGGGGGTAGTACGGCTGAAGCGCTTCAGCACGGCGGCCAGCGAGCAAGCGTTCTACCGTTTTCCACTCCCCCGGCCAGCTGTTACATTTGCCCGCATGCAGGAAGTATCGGTAAGCAAAACAGTAGCGGCACCCCGACAGCAGGCCTGGGACCTGTACACCGACCACGTGTCGTGGCAGGACTGGGCCGGATTGGGCCGCGTACACCTCGACCGCGAGGGCGACCCTGCGCCCAACGGCAGCGGCTGCGTGCGAGTCATAACCTCGGCCGGTATGCCGGTGTACGAAGAAATCCTGGAGTTCGACGTGCCCACACGCATGACCTACAGCCTGGTCAAGGGCGCCATGCCGATCCGCGACCACCTGGGCGAGGTGGATTTTTCGGACGACGGCGAGGGTACACTCATCGAGTGGCGAGCGCGCTTCAACTCAAAAATACCTGGGCTTGGCTGGCTGCTGAAGCTGATCGTACAGAGGGTTTTTAACCAGGCGATGGACGGCTTCGAGCGTCGCCTGTCCGAAGATAGGCGGTAGCCTTCCGGTAACCACCAGTGAGCGCTTGTGTTGACACCCTGGGCCGTGGCCTGTCCGATGTGAGGATATCGGTCACCGACCGCTGTAACTTTCGCTGCCCTTACTGCATGCCGGCCGACATCTTCGGCGAGAGCTACAGCTTTCTACCCAGACCCGAGCTGCTGAGCTACGAAGAAATAGCCAAGCTCGTGGGCATACTTGCGAGTCTGGGAGTGAGCAAGGCGAGAATAACCGGCGGCGAACCGCTGGTGCGCGCCGACCTCGGCGATCTCGTCAGGCGCCTCGCGGCCATCGACGGCATAGACGACATAGCCCTGACCACCAACGGCGCGCTGCTCGCGCAGCAGGCCACTCGCCTGGCCAAGGCTGGCCTCCACCGGGTCACCGTAAGCCTGGACAGCCTCGACCCGGTTATGTTCCAAACCATGAACGGCGGCCGCGGCAAGCTCAAAGACGTGCTGGCCGGCGTAGACGCCGCGCTCGAAGCGGGCCTGTCGCCGATCAAGGTCAACTGCGTGGTGGTCCGTGACTTGAACGACGACTCCTTCGAAAACATAGCCGAGTACTTTCGCGGCACGGGAGTCGAGCTGCGCTTCATCGAGTACATGGACGTCGGCACGCGTAACGACTGGGAAATGGGCAAGGTCGTAACCGCTTCCGAGATATTAGAGCGGCTGGCCGCTCGCTGGCCGCTGGAACCGCTGGAGCGACGCTCGCCTTCGGAGGTGGCCGGCCGCTACCGCTACACCGACGGGAAGGGAACAGTCGGCGTGGTATCGTCGGTGACCGCCCCCTTCTGCGGCGCCTGCACGCGAGCGCGGCTTACCACCAACGGCCGCCTTGTGAATTGTCTGTTTGCCGAAGGCGGCGTCGATCTGAAAGGACCGTTGAGAAGCGGCGCCAGCGACCGAGAGCTCACCGATATAATACTGGGCAGCTGGCGCGCGCGTGACGACCGCTACTCCGAGCTGCGCACCCAGGCCACCAGCGGCGACTCCCCCCCGCGACGGCGCATGGAAATGTACCAGCTCGGCGGCTGACTGCAGCAAGCACCGAGCACAAAAAAAGGCCGCCACTTTCCAGTGACGGCCTTCATCTTTAACAGTCGCGCGATCTCCTATGGGCAGTCCACAACTCCACCACCCAGGTAGGGACCGGCGGGAAGACTACCAGGTACCGGGTCATCATCGCAGGAACCGCCGACACCGCAGTCGCCATCAACAGTGCAGGTACCGCCCGGCGTATCGCCACCCTGGCAGGTAGCAATCAGGTTGCAGTCCGTACACTCCACGTCGACCCAGGACGGCTCGTCGTCCATCATGTCGTTGACCCAGTCCACGAGCGTGGGCACGCCACCCGAAGTATCGGTGTAGACCTTGTCGCTGCCCCAGCCGGTATGGCGTGACCCCGCGCCTATGTAGTAGCGGTAGTTCGAAGCCGCGGTAGAAATCTGCTCGGACATCACCTTCATTTGAGAGTTCCATGTACAGGTAGGCTCCCACCAACGGGTCCACGCCAGCGGGTTGCCTGGGTTGAGCATCACCTGGTAAAAGGCGGACTGGCCGCCGCCGCTGCCATCGTAGGCGGTGGTGTAGTTGGCAAATCGGTTCGCGGGAAAGTAGTTCGCTATACCGATCATGGTCTCGGCCATCGAGGTAGTCTCCAGGGGCGCATCGAGACCCGGGATGTGATCGGGCCTGGTCTTGTCTACCCCCCAGTTCGGAAAGTAGTTGGCCTGCCACTCGGGTGTTATGACGCCGTTGCCACCGTCGCCTATAACGTCAAAGCGAGACGCCGGGTATACCGATTCCATCAGTGGCACGGAGTTCATCACCGCACCGTAGGAGCCCGCGCTTGAGCCGGTTACGAAGACCCGGTCGGGGTTTAAAAAATGCTCTCGCGCCCATTTTTCGGCCAGCGAGGCGTTGTGCCGACCGTGGTGATAAATGCCACCGCCCGAATACCCCCCGAAGGCATCGCCCCAGTGAACGTCGCCCGTGCAGTAGGTCACGAAGACCTGGTTCCAGTCCTTGAAAGGATTGTCGGGGTTGTCGGAATCGGCAAAGCCCGTGGAGATAAGCGCCGGGCTGTCGGCCTCGGAGGCCGTGTCGCCAAAAATTCCCAGTTGGTTGCACGACAGGCCGTCCCAGCAGGCACCACCACCCTGGTAGTACATTACCAGGTTGTTGACTGTGCCTTTCTTGACGAAGAACATGTAGGGAGTAAGCCGCGAGCAGGTCGGGAACAGGGTAGTTATGGCCTTGGGGTACTTGGCCGGGTACTCAACATTGGCCACGGGCACCGAGATCGACGTCCAGTCGGTAGACACGTTGGGCGACACGGTGGTGTCGGTCACCACTTCGTCAGAGGCAGCCGTCGCGGCTGACTGGATAGCCGTGCCGTCGGTCGTTGAAGGGCAGGTCACTCCCTTGCCCAGCGCCTTGGCAACCGACTTGTCGTACAACTTGGTGAACTTACCCTCGACCTTGGCCACGGCTGCCGCCAGCGTAGTGCCGTCCTTGTCCTTGAGCAGGTCCTTGATGTACTTGCCCTCGGCCTTAAGCAGCCCCTGGCAGAGCTTGGCAGCCGCCTTGTTTATCTTTGCACGACAACCGGTGTCGATCTTGTCGCTGGTAGTGCCGTCGAGCACGGTAGCGGCCAACGCCGCGGCCGCCGTTTCAATCGACACGCGTATGTCAGCAGAGCTGGCCGTGGTGTCGGCGCAGTCCACGTTCTTCTTGGCAGCGCTGGCCTCCGACTTGGTCCAGCTGCCGTCGAGCTTGGTCGCCGCCTTGGTGATGGCAGCGTCGCGCGCCCCCGTGTCGTCGGCGTTCTTGCTCCAGGCACCCAGCACCGCCGAGCAGAACTTGCCCGCAGCGCCCATCTTCTTGGCAACGCAGGTGTTGCCCGGGTAAGCGGCCGACGAGGGACCGGCAAACGCGGTCAGGGTCATGGCCATGGCGGCGGCAAAAGCGATGGGAAAAAATTTCTTCATGTCGGGGTCTCCTACTGGTTGGTCTTGTATGTAGTAGCCGCGCGCAAAGCGCGGCTTGTCGACAATAATGCGGTCACTAAGGCCATTGTGTCAAGGGAAAATTCCCCCGGGGGGCTCTACAAGCTGCCCAGCACCGTACGGGCCAGTGAGAGTCCGGCCCAGACTGCGGTCAGCCCGACCAGCAGGTTTAGTGCTATGTTGGCCAGCGCCAGCGTGGTAGCGCCGCTTTCAAGGTAGCGCAGGGTCTCGTATCCAAAGGTCGAAAAAGTAGTGAATGACCCCAGGAAACCCACCGTTACCGCCAACCTGACCGTGCGCGACAGGGCCGCGTTGGCCAGTCCGTAGTGCATGATGAAGCCGAGCAGGAAACAGCCCACTACGTTGACCAGCAGTGTGCCCCAGGGCAGCGCCGTGCCCAGCGTCCGGTAGGCCAGCGCTCCCATGCCGTAGCGGCTCAGTGCACCCAGCGCCCCCGCCACTGCCAACCATCCCAGTTCTGCCGCCACCTGTTTGTCTTCTCCGCGACGGCCCGACCACCGCCCGACCGCCTGCCCCTGCCCTTACACGCTAAAACCCCCCCGTCCAACATCACCTCTTGACATAACAGACATTTGTCTGCTATCTATATCTCCCATGGCACCGATCACTCCACCCGGAAAAACGCGCGAGCGGGTCTATCGCTTCATGCGCCGCCGCCTGCTGGCCGGTGATCCTCCCTCTGTGCGCGAGCTGCAACAGGCCATGGGCTTCAGCGCCGTTCAGACAGCGCAGCAACACCTCAAGGCCCTGGTAGGCGAAGGCCGACTGCTGCGCCCCGAAGGCCGCGCGCGAGGATACCGGCTCCCCGAAACAAGATTTAAAGAAGAAGCTCACGCCGCCAGCAGCGCTGCTTTAAGCGGCCGTACTTTCGGCGGGAGAGTCCCCAATCAGACCTTCGCCACCCAGGCTGTACCGCTACTCGGCCGTGTACAGGCGGGCGGGCTTACCGAGGCCGTTGAAGACCCCGAAGGCTGGCTGACCCTGCCCTCGCGCTTCGACGCAAGCCAGCTGTTTGCCCTCAGGGTCCAGGGTCTGAGCATGTCGGGAGCGGGCATACTGCCCGGTGACATAGCCATAGTCCGCCAGCAGGAAACAGCCGAATCGGGCGACGTAGTGGTGGCCATGGTCGACGACGAGGCTACCATCAAGCGCTTTCACCGCCGCGGCCAGCAGCTGGAGCTGCAGCCGGAGAACCCGGACTTCGAGGTCATCGTTCCCACAGAAGGATCGCTCAAACTACTGGGCAAGGTCGTAGAACTGCGCCGCTACATGGACGGGGTCGCTCCGCTGGAAGAAAGCCCCCCCGAAGAGGAGTAAATGTCATCATGATAAGCACTGCCATAAATACCGCTCGGTCGGACACCCTGCCGCTTTTTCCCCCGCTTGCTGTAACTCCGGCTGATTCCATTCCGACCGCTATAACCCCGACCGCTTCTACTCCGACCACTTCCACTCCGACCACTTCCACCCCGACCACTTCCACCCTGACCACTTCCACCCCGGAAGGGCCGCAGGGTTCGCCCGCACGCAGATGGCGGCGTGGCGAACTCTGCGGCCGACTCACCGAGTTGTCGGCCTGGGGTCCGTCGGCCTCGCTCACACTGGCTATTGATCTCGTGCTCGAAGCCCAGCAACAGGGAGAACCCGTGGCCTGGATAAGCACGCGAGAGAGTACTTTCTTCCCCCCCGACGCTGCCGCTAACGGTGTCGACTTGGGCGCACTCCCAGTCGTCCACGCCAACAGTGGCCGAACCGCCGGACGCGCAGCTGACCGACTGCTGCGCTCGGGTGCCTTCGCCCTGATCATCATAGACCTTGGTCGTGCAGAAAGGGGTCGTGCAGCTGGAGTTGGAGCCGATCTTCCACTGCCACTGCAATCGCGACTGCTCCAGCTGGCACTCAAGCACGACGCGGCGGTGTTGTTCCTGACCGAAAAGCCATCGACCGCCCCCTCGCTGGGGTCGCTGGTATCCTTGCGCGCCCAGGCCCGCCGCCGCAAAACCGGACCCGGACGCTACACCTGCGAACTGCTGGTCCTCAAGGACAAGCGCCACGGCCCCGGCTGGCAGCACGACACGTTTCGCAATGGACCACCCGGACTGCGCTGAGCCTGGATACACCGGCCAGGAAACTCCGGACCAGGAAACTCCCCCTGGCGAGCTGGCCTGCGTTGAGCTGCCCCAACTCGCGTTGCAGCTTCTGCTCCGTGATAACCCCTCGTGGCAGGATCAGGCGGTAGCACTGCTCGACCAGCAGCATCCCCAGGGCAACATCCTCGCACTTACGGCGGCTGCCCGCCGGCGACACGTTGCGCCGGGGCAACGCTACGCCTCGGCCCTTTCGCTGCTGCCCGACCTCAGGGCGGGCACGGTTGAGGCCGAACAGATCAGTTGCGCAGTAGAACAAGTGACCCGCCTGCTCGACCGCTTTACCCCGGGCGTCGAGCCGTCCACCGACACGCCGGGCCTGTTCTGGCTTGATGCCTCGGGCCTGGATCGCCTCTACCCCGACACTCAATCCTGGCTGCGCGCAATAGACGAGGCCCTGCTCTCTGACGGCTGGCAGGCCTCGAGCGTGGCCGGCTTTTCACGTTTCGGTACCCGGGCTCTGGCGGGTGCCGGGCGGCGGGCCCTCGTGCTCAACAGCCCCGACGAGGAACGACGGCTGGCCAGTCGCATTACTCTCGACCGGCTCGGCCTGCCACCCGCGCTGGTAGAAAAACTCGAGCGCCTGGGCGTGCGCAGCGTGGGCGCGTTTCTGCGCCTGCCCGCCGCCGGCATCAAGCGTCGCTTTGGTCACGAGGTCGCCCGCCTGCACGCACTGGCCGACGATCGCTTGTGGAACCCACTGCAACCCACTGCAGTCGAGATTCCCTGCAGCGTAAAAACCCTGCTCGACCAGGCGGTTGACGACAGCGAGCGACTGCTGTTCATCCTGCAACCGATGCTCAAGCAACTGCTGGCCCAGCTGGCCTCGCGGGGCCGGTCGCTGCGCGTGCTTCACCTTATGTTGCAACTCGACGATCGCAGCAACCGACTCGAAAGCCTGCACCCGGCCACTGCCACGCTCGACGTATCGGCACTGATGGAGTTGCTCACCCTCAGGCTGGGCAGCGGGCGCCTGCCCGCCGCCGTGAGCGAGCTTGAGATCCGCGCCGACACCGTCAAGACACCTCCCGGGCAGGCCCAACTACCAGGCTGTCGCAGCGGTCGCGATCTCGAGGCAGCCAACCGGGCGCTGGCGCGCGTGCGCGCAGAGCTGGGCGAAGCGGCGGTAACCCGCGCCGCACTGCGCGAGGCCCACCTGCCCGAGGCGTCGTGGACCTGGCTGCCGCTGGGACTGCCGGGCGAGCCCGGCCTGCAAGCGGCCGAACCGCGACAGGTCAGGCAACGGCCACTGTTGCGGCGCGTATCGCGGCCCCGCCCCATTGCCCCCCGTCCCGCGGCCGGCCGCGACTGGCATCCGCTGGGTGCCGACAGCGGTGCGGTCAGACACCGCGACGGCCCCTACCTGCTGTCGGGCGGCTGGTGGGCCGGCGACGGCGGCGATCGCGGCGTGCAACGCGAGTACTGGTTTGCCCAGACCGAAGACGAACAGATTCTGTGGATTTACTTCGACGACAAGCGCAACCGCTGGTTCCTGCACGGACGGGTGGAATAGGAGCCTGGGGTAGGAGCCGAGGACAACACTGTGCAACAACGGCCCGACGGCTATGTGCCCCTGTGGTGCAAAAGCAATTTTTCTTTTCTCGAAGGCGCCGGCCATCCCGGCGAACTGGTCGACGCCTGTCACCGGCTCGGCCTGCCGGCCATCGCCCTCTGCGATCGTGACGGCGTGTACGGCATGGTCAAAGCGTGGCAGCGAGCGCGAGAACTGGGCATAAAACTCATCACCGGTTCCGAAGTCACGGTGGACGACGGCTCCACCCTGCTGCTGCTGGCCGTAGACCGCGGCGGCTATGCCAACCTCTGCCGGCTGATCACGCGCGGAAGACTGCGCTCGCCCAAGGGCAGCTCGTCGGTGTCGTGGCAGGAGATCGCCGAACACGCCCAGGGCATGCTGGCCCTGTGGGGAGGGCCACGCAGCCTGCTCACCGCCGAGGCCGAGCCCGTGCACCCGCAGCGCCTGCTCGCCGAGGCCTTTGGCGAGCGCCTGTACGCGATCCTGGCCCGTCACCAAGAAGCACCCGAGGTGGAGGCCAACGCCCGCCTGCTCACGCGCGCGCAGCGCTGGCAACTGCCCGTGGTATCTGCGAGCGAAGTGCTTTACGCCCTGCCCGAGCGTCGCAGGCTGCACGATGTGGTCACCTGCATCCGCCACGGCACCACGCTCTCGGCTGCCGGCAGGCTCACGCGCCCCAACGACTGCCACGCACTACTAGGGCCACGGGATTTCGCGCGCCTGTACGGCGATGACCTGCAAGCCGTGGCCCGTACCCACCAGATCGCCGAGCTGTGCAGCTTTGACCCGTCTCAGCTCTGCTACCGCTATCCCGACCATCGCCTGCCCGACGGCCGCACGGCCATGCAACACCTCGAACAGCTCACGCTCAGCGGCGCAGCCCGGCGCTACCGCGGCGACGTCCCCACGGCGGTCACCGCGCAGCTGAAAAAGGAACTGCTCATCATCAACGAGCTGGACTACCCGGGCTACTTCCTGACCATGCACGAAATCGTAGAGTTCTGCCGCGAGCATGGCATCCTCTGCCAGGGCCGCGGCTCGGCCGCCAACTCGGCGGTGTGCTTCTGCCTCGGGATAACGGCCGTCGACCCGACGCGCAGCGACCTGTTGTTCGAACGCTTTCTATCCAGGGAGCGGGCCGAACCTCCCGACATAGACCTCGACATCGAGCACGACCGCCGCGAAGAAGTCATCCAGCACGTCTACCGAAGCTACGGGCGCTCGCACGCCGCCATGGTAGCCAACGTGGTGCGCTACCGCGCCAGGTCAGCCGTGCGCGACGTGGGCAAGGCCCTCGGACTGCCCGAGACCTCAACCGACCGGCTGGCGCGAGTGCTCTCGCATCGTTCGTGCGTAGAAAAAGCAGACCTGTCTGCCGCGGCGCTGGACCCCGAGCTGACGATACACCGCCACCTGCTGACACTGTCCAACGAGATCCTCGATTTCCCACGGCACATGTCCATACACCCGGGAGGTTTCCTGCTCGGTTATGAGCCCGTGCACGACCTGGTGCCCATTGAGAATGCGAGCATGGAAGCGCGCACCGTGATCCAGTGGAGCAAGGACGACATCGAGGCCCTGGGCCTGTTCAAGGTCGACCTACTGGGGCTGGGCGCACTCAACATGCTGCACCGGGCCTTCGACCTGCTCGACCAGCACGAGGACCTGCAATTGGAGATGTCCGACATCCCCGCCGACGACACGGCTACCTTCGACATGCTCTGTCGCGGCGACACCGTGGGCGTGTTCCAGGTCGAGAGCCGCGCGCAGATGGCCATGCTGCCACGCCTGCGTCCGCGTTGTTTTTATGACCTCGTGATAGAGATCAGCATAGTGCGCCCGGGCCCCATAACAGGCGGCATGGTGCACCCCTACCTCGCACGGCGCAGTGGCAGGGAGCCGGTCGTCTACCCTCACCCCTGCCTCGAACCGGTGCTGAGCAAGACCCTGGGCGTGCCCTTGTTCCAGGAGCAGGTCATGCGCCTCGCCGTCGTGGCGGCGGACTACAGCCCCGGTGAGGCCGACCAACTGCGACGCGACATGGCGGCCTGGCGACACGCCGGCCGCATTGAACGCCACCGCGACCGGCTGGTCACACGCATGATGGCCAGGGGCATCACCCGTGAGTTTGCCGAGCGCGTGTTCGAACAGATACGGGGATTTGGCGAATACGGTTTTCCTGAGAGCCACGCGGCCAGCTTTGCGTTGCTGGCCTGGGCCACCTCCTGGCTCAAGTGCCACCACCCCGCGGTCTTTGCCTGCGCGCTCCTGAACGCCCAGCCCATGGGCTTTTATTCCACTGCCACCATCGTCAACGACGCCCGCCGCCACGAAGTGAAGGTACTGCCACTGGACGTGTCGGTGAGCGAGCGCGACTGCACGCTGGAAAAATTCCTGCGGGGCAGCAGCCGCGGCAACGGCGATGGTGTGGCCGGGCGGGCTGCTGTTGGCGACGACGGCAGTCACGGCGAACTCTGCCTGCGCATGGGCCTGCGCACGCTGCGCTCACTGCCCGGCGCGCTCGCCGACACCATAGTACGCGAGCGCGAAAGCCGGGGCTTTGAGTCTCTCGAAGACTTCGTCAGGCGTAGCCGCGTTGACGACAGGTCGGCCAGCGCACTCGCCCGCGCTGGCGCGCTCGATTGTTTTGGCCTTAATCGTCGGCAGTCGTTGTGGCAGGTGGCGGCCCTGGTACTCGAGCGCGACGACTCGCTCAACATGCAGGTGGCCGAAGCTCTGCCTGCGTTTGCCGGCCTGGACCGTGGCACCGCCATAGCCTGGGACCACGAAGTGGCTTCGCACAGCGCGCGCGGACATCCGCTCGAAGACCTGCGTGGCGAACTACGCGAGGCTGGGCTACCCGATGCCGCCTCGCTCAACGCCATGGCCGACGGCACCCGCACCGCTTACGCCGGGCTGGTGACCTGCAGACAACGGCCGGCCACGGCGGGCGGGGTCGTCTTCATGACGCTGGAGGACGAAACCGGCTTCGTCAACCTGGTGGTATGGCAACGGGTGTTCGAACAACACCACGCTTTACTCAAAACAACTTCGTTCCTGGGCGTCACCGGTCGCGTACAATCAGAAGACGGCGTGGTGCACCTGCTTGTCGAAAACCCCTGGGTGCCCGGTCTCAGTCGCAGTCCACGGCCGGTGACCAGCCGCGACTTCCATTAGCCGCTGTTGCCCAACCCGTTTAACTTGTCGCCATGGGTCTGCTGATCACACTGGCAGTGGCCGCGCTGGCCACATCGGCGCTCTCGGGCGTGCTCGGCATGGGTGGCGGCGCGTTGTTGCTGGCCGTCATGCTCACCGCCCTGCCGTGGGCTGAGGTAATCCCTCTTCACGCTGTCGTGCAACTGGCCAGCAACGGAACGCGGGTGCTGGCCTACCTGCCCCAGGTCAGCTGGCCGGTGGTAGTGCGCTTCGCCGCCGGCCTGCTACCCGGTGGCCTGCTGGGCGCGCTGCTGATAGGCGAGCTGGCGCGCAGCCCGGGCGCCGACCCCTGGCTCAAGCTGCTGGTGGGTGCGTGGATTCTCGTGATGCTGGTGATTCCTGAGCCCGCGAGTAGCCCCCGGGACGCCGACGACGGCGAGCCGAGCAACGACGATTCGGCCAACGGCAATGTCAACGACAACCCGCTGCAGGTCGGTCACTGGTGGGACTGGCCCGCGCTGGGATTCGTCGCGGGTTCCTGCGCGCTGGCGGTGGGCGCCGTCGGGCCTCTCATAGCACCGCTGTTCCTACGGCGGCCGATGACCCGACAGCAGGTGGTGGCCACCAAGGCGGTATGCCAATCGCTACTGCACCTGGTCAAGCTGCCGGTCTTTGTCACCCTGTGGAACTTTGACTACGCCAGGTCCGCACTGCTACTGGCGGTGCTGGTGGCTTGCGTGGTCCCTGGTACGCTCATCGGTCGCCGCCTGCTGGCCCGCCACGTGTCCGAATCGCTGTTTCGACGGATGTACCGGCTGGCCCTGCTGCTGGCCGGCAGCAAGGTGCTCATCGCAGACGGCCTGCTGCCGCTGCTCGCCTGAAAACTAGCCCGCGCGCCGTCGCCGCACGGCCGCAGCCAACTCGTCGAGCATCGGCTCTGTGTCTGTCCACGACACGCAGGCGTCGGTCACGCTCTGTCCGTGCAGCAGCTCGCCCCCGAGATCCTGGCGACCCTCCACGAGGTTGCTCTCTATCATCAGGCCGAATACCGAGTGCGACCCGGCGGCCACCTGTCCGGCTATGTCCGAACACACAGCGGCCTGCCGGCGAAAATCCTTGCGGCTGTTTCCGTGGCTGCAATCGACCATCACCGAGCCGGCGAGGCCGGCGGCCGTGAGCGTCGAGATAACCTCCGCCACCGACGCAGCGTCGTAGTTGGGCCCGGCCGTAGATCCCCGAAGGATGACGTGGCAGGTATCGTTGCCGCGTGTCGCGACAATCGCCGACAGACCCTGCTTGGTGACCGAAAGAAAGCGGTGCTCGGTGCGCGCCGAGCGTATGGCGTCCACGGCGATCTGCACGTTGCCGTCCGTACCGTTCTTGAACCCCACGGCCACCGACAAGCCCGACGCCAGTTCGCGGTGTACCTGGCTCTCGGTGGTGCGCGCGCCCACGGCGCCCCAGGACACGAGGTCGGCCGTGTACTGGGGACTTATGGTATCGAGAAACTCGGTGCCGATGGGCAGGCCCAGCTCGGCAATGTCGCGCAGCAGGCCGCGTGCCCGGTGAAGCCCGTGGTTTATATTAAAGCTACCGTCGAGATCGGGATCGTTTATGAGCCCTTTCCAACCGATCGTCGTGCGAGGTTTTTCGAAGTACACCCGCAGCACCACGCATAGGTCGTCGGCCAGGCGATCAGCTTCCTGCTTGAGAAGCCCGGCGTACTCCACCGCCGCCGCGGGGTCGTGGATAGAGCAAGGCCCGACAACCACCAGCAGGCGGTCATCTTGCCCCTTGACTATCGCCGCAGCCGCTTCGCGCCCTCGCCATACACAGGTCGAAGCTTTTTCGCTCACCGGGATTTCCTCGATCAATATGGCCGGTGAAACCAGGGGGCGCAGTTCTGCGATGCGCAGGTCATCTGTTGCATGGAACATCGAAAAGAAACCTCTCTACGGTCTTACTCTACCCCTGACGAGCGAGTTTTATAACCGGTGCGCGCAGCCGATTCACGGCCGCTGCGAAATCATGGCGACGAAAAGCGGCGAGATCCCCCTCCCCGTTGCGCGCCAGAACAGACAGCCCCTCCTGGTCGAGTTCGTCAAACAACAAGTCCATGACCTCTGCCAGGCTACGGTGGCCGTCGGCAAAACACGCGCCGACGTGGAGCATGGCCTCGGCCACGGCCCGCAATTGCGCAGGGTGCAGAAGCTGGTCAACGGCCGAGAGATCGATCTCGTGCTCGCCAAACACGATGCACCCGTGGTCGCGTACCTTGACCATGACCTCCTTGCGTCCACGCGAAGCGTCGAAGCCCGCGCGTTGCAGGGTCCTGCCCGCCGGCGACTCGAAACCGTTAAGGGCTTCGGACTTGCGGCCGCTTTCAAAACGAGCCGCCACCTCGCGAGCCTTCGCTGTGAGATCGAGCGCCCGGTAGTCCCTCATGCCCACCACCTTGTCCGCCACGTCGAGGTAGTCGCCGCTACCACCGATAACAATTACCGACGAAACTCCGTGTTGCTCGCAGAGCTGGCGCACGCGGTCGACAAACGGCGTTATGGGTTCGTGCTCGTTCGCCACGAGTTCCTGCATGCGCCGGTCGCGTATCATGAAATTAGTGGCCGAGCTGTCTTCGTCGATGAGAAGCAGGCGCGCGCCAGCTTCCAGCGCTTCGATTATGTTGGCGGCCTGCGAAGTGCTGCCACTGGCGTTGTCGGTAAAAAAGCTGCGCGTACACCTGCCGCCGGGCAGATCAGAAATAAAAGGCGAAATGTCTACACCCGCCACTGACCGGCCTTCTTCGGCACGTATTTTCACGGCTGACCCGAGGGCCACGACCCGCTCGCGGCCGTCGCCCGGCAAGTGGTCGTACACACCGTCCTCCAAAGCCCTGAGCAAGGTCGACTTACCGTGATAGCCACCACCGGTTATCACCGTGACACCGGTGGCCAGGCCCATGCCGCGCACGACGCCGGCGTTGGGAGCCGTGAGCTCGACCTCCAACGAAACAGGCGACGAGAACTCCACGACGTCGTCGCTGAGCGGACGATCGTCGACACCGCTCGCGCGCGGCAACACGCTGGCATTGGCCACGAAGGCCACCAGTCCGTGTTCGGTCAGCTGGTCTCTGAGCGCGCGTGAGTCTTCGACGGTCTGAACGTGGATCTCTAATTCGGCAGCGTCCTGGCTCTCGTAGTAGGCGGTGGCGGCGACGAGCTCAGGCAGATCATCGCAGAGCATGGCCTCGGCCTCGCGTCCCGCGATGCGACGCCCGCGGGCCGGAAGGCCGGCAGTAAACCGAAGCTCGAGGGCGCCGTCTTCGCCCACCATGACGGCGCTCTGCTCGAGCACCTGCTGCCCCGGCCGTTCCATTTTAAGTCGCCCGCTTTTGCCCGAGCCACGGCTGTGGCTGCTACGCTGGGCCAGTAACGCAAAGCGCCTGGCCACGTAGTCGGCCAACGCGATCCTGCGAACCCGGCTGCTGTAGAGCCCGGGAGGAAAACCAGCAACGTCACCTTCCACCCTTACGCCCAATCGCGACGGTCCGGCGAAGGGGTCACCCTGTACGCGCACGAGTTCGAGACAGAAATCGCCGAAGTCATAACGACCGCGCAGGTCCTTGTAGGCGGGGTAGCCACGGCCCTCCAGCCGCAGCAACGAGGCCCTGAGGTCGTCGCAGTTCATATAACCGGATTACTCCCCCCGAGCTGACTCATCAACCGGTGACCGGCAACTGCCGCGGCGGCCGAGGGAATTAACAGGCCGCGGGAAGGCGCCGTTTCAGCTCAGGCCGTAGCGGCCCAGCTTACGCCACAAGGTAGAGCGGCTCATCCCCAGTGTTTCGGCTGCTTTTCCGCGGTGTCCGCGGGCTTCGCTCAGAGCAGCCATGAGGCGCTGGCACTCCTGCTCCTGCACGGGCGTAAGGTCGCGCGCGAGCCCAGCCGAACCGGCCGGCTCAACCACCCTCGAAGAAATAACCACCGGGGGCGGAGAAGTCCTGGCCGCGCCGAGAAGCTCGGGCGGCAGATCGTCCATCCCCAACTCGTCGCCACGACACATCACCACGGCGCGCTCCACTGCGTTGCGCAGCTCTCTCAGGTTGCCCGGCCAGTGCCAGGCCTCAAGAGCCTTCATGGCTTCTTCGCTTATCGATCCGGGCACCTCGCCGTACTTGCCTCGCAACTCTTCGAGAAAGTGCCAGAACAGGGCGGATACATCGCCGCTGCGATCTCGCAGTGGCGGGATCAACAACATCACAACTCCGAGGCGGTACCTGAGATCTTCGCGCAGGTTGCCCTGTTCTACGGCAACGACCGCGTCACTACTGGTCGAAGACAGCACCCTGGCGTCCGAACGACCGGCACCGCCGGCAGAGCCGCGCACGAAGCTGCCGTCTTCAAGAAAACCAAGTAGGCGTGACTGCACGGAGAGGGGCAACTCCGCAACCTCGTCAAGGTACAGCGAGCCCTCATCGGCACGCGCGATGGCTCCCGCACTGTCTGCGGTATCGGTGTCGCCCCCGTCACCGAAGAGATCAAGCTCAAGGCTTGCCTCGCCCAGGGCGGCGCAGTTGACGGTTTCAAAAGCCGCGCGCCGACGATCACCCAGCGCGTGTATCGCCCGCGCCACCGTCTCCCGGCCCGTGCCGGTCTCGCCCACGATGAGTACCGGGCAATCGCTCCGCGACACCTTCTCGAGTTGGAAAAACATGTCGAGCATGGCGCGGGAGTTGGTGTACACCCCCTGGAAATTGCGCAGCCCATGCGGCTTTGGTCGTTGCAAATATTGTTTCATACTGTCGCATCATTGTGCCACAGCCTGCAGCTCCCCGAAAGGGGGCCAGGCACCCTTGGCGGCTTAAGTGCCAGGCCTCGATTCCGGCTCCGCTGCCTTTTATAGCAAAAGGAGCGTATTCCGGTTACTTTCCGGGCGTGGCGACGAGCGAGAAAGACGGTGACCAAACTGGCCAGACTGGTAAAAACAAGGCTATCGTGGCCAGCCCGCGAGGTTTCTGCGCGGGCGTAAGCTACGCCATAGATATCGTCAACACGGTACTCGAACAGCACGGGCAGCCGGTCTACGTGCGCCACGAAATCGTCCACAACCGCCACGTCGTCGAAGACCTGCAAAGCCGAGGCGCCCGCTTCGTGGAGGACCTGGCCGATGTACCGCGCGGCAGCCTGCTGGTGTTCAGCGCCCACGGGGTGTCCCCGGCCATCAGGCGGCAGGCCGACCAACTGGGCCTGCGCGTGGTCGACGCCACCTGCCCACTGGTGACCAAGGTACACCTGGAGGCCGCCCGGTTCGCCAGCCAGGGCTACGACATCCTCCTTATAGGTCACCGCGGCCACGTGGAGGTCGAGGGCACCCTGGGCCACGCGCCCGAGCGCATGCAATTGGTCGAGACGGTCGAAGACATTGCCAGGGTCCAGGTGCGCGACCCCGAACGCGTGGCCGTGGTGACACAGACCACGCTGTCGGTGGACGACACCCGCGAAATCATCTCGGCCATTCGCGAGCGTTTCCCAGCCGTCAGCACACCCGGACGAGACGACATCTGCTACGCGACCCAGAACCGCCAGGAGGCGGTCAAGGCGCTCGCGCACCGCTGCCGCGTGGTCTTCGTGCTGGGCTCACCCAACTCGAGCAACGCCAACCGCCTGGTCGAGGTAGCCCGCAGCGCAGGAGCTCACGCCACGCTGATTGAAACCGCGGCTGACATTTCCGAAGAAGACCTCGCCCATCATCTCAACAAGCGAGACGCGACCGACCGCCTGGCCGCAGGCGTGACGGCCGGCGCGTCAACCCCGGAACTGCTGGTGCAACAAACGCTGGTACGCCTGCGAGAGCTCGGCTGCACCGAGGTCGAAGAACTGCGTACTGCCGAAGAGCGAGTTACCTTTTCGCTACCGGCCCAACAAATAGAAAACGCCTGACCGTCGCCCGATCGTGCGCGCGGCGGTATTCATAGCACTGTTTGATTTCCTGGCGCTGGGCGCACTGGGGGTGTTCTTTCCCTACTTCAGCATGTACCTGCACTCCACCGTCGGCCTTTCGGCCACGCAAACGGGCTTGGTATTTGCCATCACGCCCGCCACCGGCATGCTCGCCCACCCACTGTGGGGCCAGCTCGCCGACCGCAGCGGCTCGCGCACCCGCGTGCTCGCACTGGTGAGTTTCGGTGCCGCGGCGGGTTTCGTGCTGCTGGGCCAACTCGACGGCTTCTTACCCTTGGCACTGGGCACGGCAGTGATGGCACTGTTCATGACCGCGGTAATTCCACTGGCGGTTTCTATCACCCTGGCGACAGTGCAGGACCTCGGCCCCCACGCTTACGGCCTGGTCAGGGTGTGGGGCACCATGGGATTCCTGGTGACGGTGGTCGCGTTTCCGCGCCTGCTCGCCAGTAGCGGAGCAGAGCCGGATGACCTGTCGTTGATGATGCCGGCCACCGCGTTGCTGTTTGCCTCCGCCGGCTTGGTCGCACTCGCCTTACCTCGAGGCAAGACCGTGTCGGCACGGGCCGAACGGCGCGACTACCGCCTGCTGCTGTCCGAACCATCGTTCCTCCGCATGCTGCTCTTCATCCTGCTCGCCTACCTCTTCCTGCAGGGGCCCATGTCCCTGTTTCCGCTGTTCGTGGAATCGCTGGGCGGCGGCGTCAACATGGTTTCAGATATGTGGGTCATCATGCTGCTGCTCGAGCTGCCGCTGGTGGCCATGATAGGCATGGTGCAACAGAAGGTCGGCGCGCGTGGATTGCTGGCCATCGGACTGCTGTCGGGTTCGGCCAGGTGGCTGGTGTCAGCCTGGGCGACCGACCTCAGCATTGTTTACGCCGCGCAACTTCTTCACGGTGTCACAGTGATGGGCCTGATACTGGGCGCGCCGCTCTACGTTGACGCGGTGGTGCCTGCTCGCCTGCGGTCAACCGCCCAGGGAGTCCTGGCCATGGCCGGCGTCAGCCTGGGCGGGGTCTTATCCAACCTCATGACCGGCTGGATGAGCGACGCACTGGGTCCGCGCACGCCGGCGCTGGCGGGAGGGGTGGGCGCGCTGCTCCTCGCCCTGGCAATGTCGCGGCTACTGCCGCCGCTCCCGGGCTCGGGCCCGAGCCACGACGGTCGCGGAAAAAACAACGGCCTCGCAAACCGCGGAGCCAGGACCAGCGAACTACCCCAGCCCGAGCAATCGGTTGAGGCCGGCATCTAGCAACCGGGCTGAACCAGTGCGCGTCAGTCTTCGTCGCCGGGGTCGCCGTCAAAATTCAGCGACAGCGAATTGATGCAGTAGCGCAGTCCGGTCGGTGCCGGGCCGTCAGGAAAAACATGACCGAGGTGTGAGTCGCAGCGCGAACAAACCAACTCGGTGCGCTGCATGCCGTGACTCGAGTCGCCATGCTCCTCCACCTTGTCGTCACCGACGGTACTGTTGAAGCTGGGCCAGCCGCTGCCCGAATCAAACTTGGCGTCGGAGGAGAACAGTTGCTGCCCGCACCCCGCACAGAGGTAGACCCCCGCTTGCTTGTTGTCGCAGTACTCACCGCTGAAGGCCGGCTCGGTGCCCGCGCGCCGGCATACCGCGTAGCGTTGCTCGCCCAACTGGGCCAACCACTGCTCATCGCTCTTCTGCAACTTTTCTTTCATACTTGTTCTCCACTCGACCGCCCGTTGCCGATCGCCACGAATCGACCCCTGCAAACAATCCCGGGGTCAGCGACAAGATATCAGTCCGGGTATTCCACGCGCACGCGGCCACCGAGCGCAACCGCCTGGCAGGTGAGCACCCAACCGTCCTCTATCTCGGCGGGTGTGAGCACGTCGTTGCGCAGCATTTTTACTTCACCCTCTACCAGCTGTGCCATGCAACAGGCGCAGTAGCCCTCGGTGCAGGAAAAGGGCACCGAGATACCAGCCGCCTGGGCCGCCGCCACCACTGTCTGTCCGGGCTCGGGCTCGAGCTCGTGCTCGCGGCCGTCGATGACTACCACGACCTTGATCGCTTCGCCGCTGTCGGCGGCCTGCTCGCGCGCCTGCTCGGCTACCTTCTCCTGCTCGCGGGCGAGCTCTTCGTCGTCGACGTCGGCGGGCGACACGAAGTGCTCAACGTGTACGTGTTCCACGGGCACCAGCTCATCGCGCAGGCCCTGCTCGACCACCTCCATGAAGGGGCCGGGGCCGCACACGAAGAACTCCCTGTCGCAGTTACCGGCCGACAATGCGCGCACGCCCGCAAGGTCGAGAAAACCATCGCTGTCGTCATAGCGCCGTTGCAGGTCAAAACGGTCGCTGTAGCGGCTTTCGAGCTGGGCCAGCTCGGCGTCAAAAATAACACTGTCGTGGTCGCGATTGGCGTAGAGCATACTCACCCTGCTCGAGCCGGTGACCAGGGCCGTCTTGAGTATGGATATAACGGGAGTGATGCCGCTGCCGCCGGCAAAAAGAAAAAGATCGCTCTCGCCCCCGCCGTCGCTGCCAGCCCCGCAGTGGCCGAGGTGAAAGTGGCCGGCCGGCGGTAGCACCCGGAGAACGTCGCCCTCGGCGACGTTCTCGTTCAACCAGTTCGACACCCTGCCGTCTTCCACGCGCTTGATCGTCACCTTGTGCTCGGGGTCACTGTCGGGTGAGCTGGCAAGCGAGTAGCAGCGGTCGAGGCTACCGTCCTGCCAGGGCACCCGGAGGGTGAGAAACTGCCCGGCCCTGTAGCTGAACACATCGGCCAGCTCGACCGGTACGTCAAAAACCAGTGAACACGCGTCGCTGGTTTCGCGAATCACCCGCGAGACTGTCATTTCGTGCCACTGGTGGCGAGGATCGGGAGAAGTCTCCATCAGCGGAGTCTGCTTGCTGCGCGAAGTAGACTCAACGCCCGGGCAGTCAGGCAACGGGCCGGGTACTTGTCTAGCGCGACGGCATCCGTGTAGAAAGGGGCGTGGAGAAACGAGAGCAGGTAGAAGCGCTTATCTACGGTTACGCCGAGCTTCTCGACGCCGGCGACCTGGCGGGAGTCGCCGCGTTGTTTGACCAGGGCAGTTATTGCTTCGGCGAGGACATCGTCATCTCGGGGAGCGAAGAACTGCTGTCGATCATGCAGGCGACGGTCATACTCTACGACGGCAGCCCTCGTACCCAGCACGTTACCGGCAACCTCATCCTAGAATTCGACGACGACAGCTGCCTGGCGCGCTCGCGCTACACGGTGCTGCAATCGGTAGAGGCCGGTGAGCTCACGGTGGTCGTCGCGGGTCGCTACCACGACCGCTTCAAACGCGACGACGGACGTTGGCGCTTCAGCGAACGCCGCGTGTTCATGGATCTCGTGGGCGACTCATCGCGGCACTCTCGCTTCGAACTTACGGCGGGCTGACAGCGCGGGCTTACGGTGCCGATGGCGGCGAGGACCGCCTGCGCAGGCGGCGCTCAATGCGCCGACTTCCCGCGGGAGTGAGGTACACGCGAATCTCCGGGCCGTTGCTGCTCTGCCAGTCGGGGCTAAAAACCTTAACCAGTTCGTTCGATGCAAACACGCGCTGGTAAGCCGCCGCCTGCTCGGGGTAACGCTCGGGGTGGTTAACAAAGCGGCCGTAATCACCGCTGCTCGCCACCAGGTAATCAAAGCCCGCGAGTCCGCCGCTGCGCACGAGGCCACCGTAGCCCAGGCGGGTTGGCCACAAGGGCCCCGCGGCCAGGGGCGGTGTGTAGTGCTCCAGGGCGACCGTGCTTCGCCGCGGCAGGTTCTGCTGCATCCAGTCCATGGCAAGCAAGCGGGTGTCGGGCAGGCGTGCGAGGCGCAGGTGTGCGGCCGAGCGCGAGGCCTGTTGCGAGGCACCCGCCACCAGCACGAGCACCAACAGCGCGCGCAGCAGCATCGCGCTCCTGGCTCCACCGGGTTTTGCACTTGCCTGCCAGGCCGTGGCCGCCCCCACCGCCGCCAACGCTCCCAGGGCGGGAAGCAGTACGACAGCGTTGCGCTCAAAGTGCACCGGGTAGGCGCCCATGAAAGCAAAATAGAGTAGCGGGAAGCCGCCGAGCACCACCGCCGTCGAACGTGCGCGCGTGCACAGGGCCACCGCGCCAATGCCCGCCAACAACAGCTGCGGGCCACCGAACTTTCGCAGCAAGGTGGCCCAGTAAGCCGCGTAGCTTGTGACCGCTCCCGTCTCGGCTCCCGGATGGTGAGAATAAGCATCGCTCTGCAGCACGAGGAATCGCCACAGTTCACCCGGCTCGACCAGGGCATAGGGCGTGCTGACAAGAAAGGCAGCCATTGCCGCCGCGCCACCCGCCAGCAGGCGGCGGTCGAAGAGGGCAGTCAACGAAAATCCGCGCGACAGGTGAACCGCCACCAGCGCCAACGCCACCAGGCCACCGTTGTACTTGCTGCCAGCCGCGAGGCCCGCCATCGCGCCGCCCAACAGGTAGTCGCGCACGGCGTCGTGGCCGCGGGCCACGCGCAGGCACGCCAGCAGGCAGGCGCTTACCCAAAGGGTGGCCGGCATATCGGTGGTGATCAGCATCGACTGTCCCAGATGCAACACCGACACCGCGACAAGCGCCGCGGCGAGCAGCGACCACGCCCTCGCACCCGCTGCTCGCGCGCAGGCCCAGGCCAGGGCCACGGTCGCGGTGCCCAGCCCCGCGGTCAGCACGCGACCCCACCAGTAGTAGTCGGCCATTTCGGGAGCGGCGCGGCCGCCCAACGCCGACAAGCCGCGCAGTAACCCGGCCACCGCGGCCTGCGCGTATATATAAAAGGAAGGGTAAAGGAAGCCACCCGGGTGGGCGCTGCCGCTGTCGAGCATACGCAACGCCGGATCGATGAGCTTGTTCTCATCGGGGTGAAGGAGCAGGGGCAAACCCCACCGGGCACCCGCCACGCGAGCCAGCAGCGCCACGAGCAATAACAGCGCGAGCAGCTGCCGGCCACTGACCCGGCCTTTGATGGCTTCAAACATTGCCCCAATCATGGCACAAATCCGCCGTGTGCACCCCGGCAGGACCACGCGAGGACGAGCGACTTCGCAAGTGATTACCGCCGGTGAGGCCTTGGCTTTTCACTACGTCGCCCTCGTGGAAAGGTGCGGCATGAGAAAAATGCTGGCGATATTCGCCTGGTTGTTGCTGACATCTACCCTTGGAGCCGGACTGGCAACGGCCGACGACTGGAACCCCGCCTATTTTGCCGACCGCGATGTCCTCGAATTACGCACCGAGCGCGAGGGTGAGAGCGAGCACTGGTTCAAGGTCTGGTTGGCGGTCGTGGACAACCAGCTCTACGTGCGCCTCGGGGGACGTGCAGCCGACCGTATCAACGGCAACACGGCCGACAGCCTCGGCCTCCGCGTGGCCGCTTCGCAATACGAGGTCAGCGGCACCCCCGCCCCGGACATGGCCGAGAAAGTAGCGGCGGTCATAGCCGATAAGTACCCGAGCGACTTCCTCGTACGTTTTTTTCCCCACCCCCTCACCCTCAGGCTTGAACCGGTAGCGGACTGATGCGCGTTGACGCCTGCCCCACTGGCCGGGGGCTACCCTGGCACTTTTTCCACCAAAGGAACGGATTACTCTCATGAAACAACGCAGGCTCGGAAAATCAGGACTCACCGTGTCCGAAATATGCATGGGTACGATGACCTTCGGCAGCATGGCCGACGAAAAGGTCAGCCGTGCCATACTCGACCGCGCTCTCGACGCCGGCGTGGACTTCTATGACACCGCCGAGATCTACCCCGTGCCGCCCGACGCGAAATGGGTCGGCCGTAGCGAAGAGATACTCGGGAGTTGGATGAAAGGCAGGTCGCGCGACTCCCTCATCATCGCCAGCAAGATCGCCGGGCCCTCGGGTGGATGGTTCGTCACACCCTGCCGCGACGGCAAGACCTCTCTCGACCGGCACGCCATCGAACACGCGGTAGAAGACAGCCTGCGACGGCTCGGCACCGACTACATAGACCTCTACCAGACCCACTGGCCCGACCACGAACTTCCGTTTGACGAAGTGCTCGAAGGGCTCGACAGGGTGGTCGAAGCAGGCAAGGTGCGCTACGTGGGCTGCAGCAACGAAAATGCCTGGGGCCTGATGAAGAGCCTGGCCGCCTCCGAAATGTCGGGCGGGCCGCGCATGCAGACCATCCAGAACAACTTCAGCCTGGTCAACCGCCGTTTCGAAGACGAGCTGGCGCTGGTGTGCCGCCGCGAGGGCGTGAGCCTGCTGGCCTACAGCCCCAACGGTGGCGGCGTCCTCAGCGGCAAGTATGACGGCGGCAACTGGCCCAAGGGTGCGCGCTTCAGTCTTTACCGTGAGGACGCCAAGCGCGGTGCAGCGATGACCGAACGTTTCGTGAATGAAAAAACAATCGAGACATCCCGCCGCCTGGCGGCCGTGGCCGAGGAGGCTGGCATGGCGCCGCTCACCCTGGCAACCGCCTGGACACTGGCGAAGGACTTCACCGGCTCAACAATAATCGGTGCCACCACGGTCGAACAGCTCGACGACACCCTCGCCGCCGCCGACGTCACCCTGTCGTTCGACGTTCTCGCGGAGTGCAACCGGATCACGAGCGAACTACGCTACCCTATGGAAGGCTGACCTATGGACGTTGAACGATTCAAGGCCAACGTAGACCAGGCGGTTCTCGACGACCTCCGCGAGCGTCTCGAGCGCACGCGCTTCCCTGGCCAGCTCGACGACGCGCAGTGGAGTTACGGTACTGAGCTGGGCTACCTGCGCGAGCTGGTCAACTACTGGATCAACGACTTCGACTGGCGCGCGGTCGAAGCCCGCCTTAACTCCTTCGACCACTACACCGCGCTGGTTGACGGACGCCGGCAGCACTTCATCCACCAACGCTCGCCACACGACGACGCAATGCCGCTGGTACTCACCCACGGCTGGCCCGGCTCGGTGCTGGAGTTCATGGACGTCATCGGCCCACTCACCGACCCCACCGCGCACGGCGGGAAGGCCGCCGACGCGTTCCACGTGGTTTGCCCGGCCATACCCGGCTACGGCTTTTCGGAAGCGCCGGCACAAGCCGGTTTTGATATCCGGCGGGTAGGCGCGTGTAACGCCGAACTCATGGAAGGCCTGGGTTACTCGCGCTACGGCGCCCAGGGCGGCGACTGGGGTGCAATCGCCACCTCGTGGCTAGGGCTGGACGACAGCGAGCACTGCGCCGGCGTGCACCTGAACATGGTAGTGGCCGCTCCACCCGAGGGCGACGACATGCAGGGCTTGAGCGATCGCGAAGCCGAGGGCCTCGCTGCCATGGCAGAGTTCATGGAAGAAGGTGCAGGCTACCAGGCCATACAGGGCACGCGTCCGCAGACACTCGGCTACGGACTCAACGACTCGCCCGCCGGACTGGCGGCGTGGATAGTCGAAAAGTTTCACGCGTGGAGCGACTGCGACGGCCGCGTGGAAAACCGCTTCTCCAAGGACCAGCTGCTGGCCAACATAACCCTCTACTGGGTGACCGGCAGCATCACGTCTTCCACGCGACTGTACTGCGAGACCCGCAGGGCCGGTCGCTTTGGTGCGCTACCCGAGAAGATCAAGGTGCCGACCGGCTGCGCAATCTTTCCACGGGAACTGTTCCGCCCGCCGAGGCGCTGGGCCGAAGCCGCGTACAACGTCGTGCACTGGAGCGAGATGGACAGTGGCGGGCACTTTGCGGCCATGGAAGAACCGGCGGCGCTGGTCGAAGACATGCGAACCTTCTTCAGGCAGTTACGCTGACGTGCTCAACCTCGATCACACGATAATTGTTGTTGACGACATAGAGCAGGCCAGCGACAACTACCGTACGCTGGGTTTCAATGTTCTGGCAGGCGGCAGCCACGCCGGCGGCCGCACTGCCAACGCGGTCATTTCGTTTTACGACGGCAGCTACATCGAGCTGCTGTCGTTCCCCAGCGCGGCATGGCGTTACGGGCTACGCGCCCTTGCCAGGGTCGGGCTGCTCGAGCGCGCGCTTGCCAGCCGGCCACGCATCGAGCGGCGCTTTCTTGCGCACGGCGCGCGGGCCGAGGGCCTGGCCGACCTCGCCTTGCTCTGCGACAACAGCAAGCGCACCATAGGCGAGCTCCAAAGCGCGGGGGCGTTCTACGAGGGCCCGGTACCAGGCGGACGGCGCCTGCCCGACGGCCGAGACCTGGCCTGGGAATTTGCCGTGCCTCGCTCGGAAGACCTGCCCTTCCTGATAAGCGACGTGAGCGCCCGCGAGCTGCGCGCGCCCTCTGGGGACGCCTGCCGCCACGCCAACGGCGCGGGGGGCATCGCCCGGGTGGTCATAGCGGTGACCGACCTCGACCGTAGCCGACTGCGTTTTGCGGCCATGAAAAGCTGCGGACTGGAGCCGCTCGCGGCCGGGCCAACCCCTGGTTACATAGCCGAAGACGGGCTTATGACTGCCGGGTTCCGCCTGGGCTCCACCGAGCTGCTGCTGGTCGAAAGCGAGGACAGCAAGAATGAGATCGGCCGCCATCTCGGCGAACACGGCGAGGGGCCTTACGAGATCGAGTTACGCACGATTTCGGGTGCCTACCGCGGCACGCTCAGCCGCAGGCTGGCCCATGGCGCACGCATACGCATGATAGCCTGAAGTAAACTCGTCACCTGGAGTAAGCCGGCCGCTACAGCCGCGTGCTTATGCGCTCGACCGCCTCGACCACCTTGTCGCTGATGCCGAAGGCCGACAGCCTGAAGTAGCCTTCGCCGCAGGCACCGAAACCCGAACCCGGTGTGCCCACCACGTTGGCCTTGTCCAGAAGCAGGTCGAAGAAGTCCCAGCTCGACACATCCCCAGGCGTGCGCGCCCAGACGTAGGGCGCGTTGACCCCGCCAAACGTGGTGACGCCCACCTTGGCGAGGCCCTCGCGAATGACGCGGGCGTTGTCCATGTAGTAATCCACGCGCTGTCTCGTCTCGGCACGCCCGGCTACCGACAACGCCGCCTCGGCTCCCCGTTGCACGACGTAGGAAACACCGTTGAACTTGGTCGAGTGCCTACGGTTCCACAGCTCGGCCACCGACACGCGGCTGCCACCGGCGTCGCCCTTCAACTCGTTCGGGATGACCACGTAGGCGCAACGCGTACCGGTGAAGCCAGCGCTCTTCGAAAAACTTCGAAACTCCACGGCCACTTCGCGTGCGCCATCGATCTCGAAGATCGAGTGCGGCAAGGAGTCGTCGGTGATAAATGCTTCGTAAGCCGCGTCGTAGAGAAGCACCGCGCCGTGCTTACCGGCCCAGGCGACCCACTGTTCAAGCAGCTCGTGCGATGCCACGCTGCCGGTGGGATTATTGGGAAAGCAAAGGTAGACGAGGTCCACCGGCTTGTCCGGGGGCGAGGGCACAAAACCGTTTTCAGCGGTACACGGCAGGTACTCTATGCCGGCGTAGCGCCCCTGCGCGTCGGCCTTGCCGCTGCGTCCCGCCATGACATTGGTGTCCACGTACACCGGGTACACGGGGTCGGGCACCGCCAGGGTGGCATCGCTGGAGAATATTTCCTGGATGTTTCCGCTGTCGCACTTGGAGCCGTCGGAAACAAAAATCTCCTCGGCGGATATCGTGACGCCGCGGGGCGCGAACGCCTCGCGAACGATGGCCTCGCGAAGAAAATCGTAGCCCTTCTCGGGGCCGTAGCCGCGAAACCCCTCTGCGCTCCCCATTTCATCTATCGCCGCGTGCATGGCCTCGCGCACGGCGTCGGGCAACGGCAGCACCACGTCGCCTATGCCCAGGCGGATCAGGTCAGCGCCCGGGTTGGACTCCTGGTACGCGGAGACACGGCGACCTATTTCCGGAAACAGGTAGCCGGCCGCCAACTTCAAGTAGTGTTCGTTAAGACCTGCCATCGGCCAAGGCTACGGCCTTCGCGCGTTGCGCTCAAGCGCTCACCCCGGGACCTGGCCCCTAGATCGAGTAGAGGTAGAGGGTGAACAGCGCCAGCAGGAAATAGCCCGCCAGTACCGCGGCGCCCTCGTAGTCCTTTGCCAGCCGCTGACCGAAGAACAGCGCGAGCAGCGACACTGCCGACAACAACGCGCCCCAGATCGCCAACGCAGCCGAACCACCCGCAAGCAATATCACTGCGCCGGCTCCCGACGCGAGGCCCGCGGCCAGCTCGAGCAGGGTGACGGTTGTGAGCATTGCGGGTACGACTCCCGACAAGGGCGACGAAGCAAAATGGCCGGTGAGCCACTCGAGGTTGCCGCTGCGATCGCTCAACTTGTCAATCGCCGACTGCAGGAACAGTACCGACAGGAACACCGAGGCCAGCGCCCTCGTCGCCAGCAACACCGACAGGCAACCACCCGTGGCTCCCCCCTCACAGAATACATCCATCATCGCGTTCCTCCCTTTTCAGTGCGTTTCATCTTCTACAGGCATCATCCGGGCGTAAATCCCAGGCCATTGGACGACGACCCCTCGGCCACGGCGAAGGGTTCGGGCATCCTCATCCGCCAGGCCAGCGCCAGCGGAAATACGGTGTAGGGCAGGTTGATCACGAACACCATCAGGAGATCAGCACGCCCGGATTCACCGATAACTTCAACAGCGAAATAAACCAGTGTGGAGTAGACGATTGCGGCCGAGTAGAGCAGCGCCGGGATGCGTATCCAGTTGAGCCCTTTCACCAACGCGTAGACGAGCACTGGGTAGAAGGCGCCAAAGACAAAAGCGTCGATCGCGCACATCACACGCAACCACAACGGGGTGTCGAGAAAGATCGGGTCCCAGGAAGAAGCATAAAAGTACCAGGCACGCCCCAATGGGTCCGTGGCCGCGGCAAGGTCGACACCCAGAACAATGTACATTTCCATAACCAGGGATGTAAACGCACACAGGGCGAACCACGTCACCAACATGATGTCGAAGGGCCTGTGTCTCATCGACAGAATTGCCATGTCCCCTGCGATAGCACCCAGCCGGCAGCCCCACAAGGGGGGGTAGCCTGACTTTTTGCAATGGCTGCATATCTGGGCA
>Ga0302123_10000337_pt1 | contig 38638 bp, 33 predicted proteins | sample CB21_321_MG_FD_203109 | JGI IMG/M metagenome (GOLD analysis project Ga0302123, IMG submission 203109) | Marine microbial communities from Western Arctic Ocean, Canada - CB21_32.1 | ecosystem: Environmental > Aquatic > Marine > Oceanic | place: Canada: Western Arctic Ocean | collected 2017-09-28 | reverse complement strand
ATACGACAATCCATGAAATCCATAGTGCAGGCCGACCACATCATATGTGTATCGGAGCACACCCGGCGAGAGCTATTACGTTACCTTCCGGTGGATCCGAGCAGGGTTACTGTGGTCTGGAACGGCATAGACCACTACCAATACCATACGCGCGACAAACTCGATTGCCGGCGGCTGTTAGGCCTACCGGAGGATGCGACGATTGTGCTGCACGTCGGTTCCGAAGAGCCCCGGAAAAACATCCCAGTGCTCCTAAAGTCTTTCCAGTTGGTCTCGGCTCACGTCACAAACCCGTTGTTAGTAAGGCTTGGAGATGCCACTCCAGAGAACGCGAAGTTAATTTCATCCCTCGGCATTGCCGATCGGGTGAAGTATCTGCACGGATTATCGGATCCTAGCTTGGCCTACGGTGCTGCGGATGTGCTCTGCTTTCCATCCAAGAGTGAAGGCTTCGGATTGCCACCGCTCGAAGCGATGGCGTGCGGATGCCCCGTGGTAGCAAGCAACGGGGGAGCGTTAGGGGAGGTCGTTGGAGAGGCCGCGCTGGTCATCGACGCTGAGGACAGCGCAGGCTTCGCGAAAGCCATGGAGCGCGTCTTGACCGATTCCAATCTAAGGGTGACACTGGTGACACGCGGCTTAGCTCGTGCCGGTGAATTTGATTGGAGCCGCTGTGCCCAAGAAACGGCCCGTATCTATTCACAAGTGATGATCGACTTCTCTCAGCAGGATGCCTAACGGTACAAGTGTCGAAGAACGAAACCGCCGATAGGCTCCTGAACAAGCCGGAGATAAAGCCAATGAAGATGGCTGTGATTCTGTTTCAGACGAACAGAAACATAAGCGCCTAGTTTCATCAGGTTCCTGCGCCCTTGGCTTTTAAGTGCCCGGAAGGTATCTACCCAGCCTTGAACGTATGGCAATGACCTGGGTGGATTCCCGACCGCGTTGAAAAACGGCTCGATGGGGCTTGCGCTGGCGTACACGTTCCGGTGAACGGCGTTAAGCATTCCTACTATCCTGACAAGCGCTTCGTACCAACCGTGCTTGGACGCCTGCGCTGTGAGTAAGTCCCAGTCTGTCTGCCCAGCAAGCGTGTAGATGTAAACCATATCCCCGAACTTCAGTTCGTAGAGTCTGAAGGCACAGTCAGCGATGAGAGTCGCAACCTCAATGGTTGGGTTGGCAGCCAGGGCAGATACACCTCCCCATACCACCGGTCTCGGGCTATCTAGAATAAGGCCCCTGTCCAGACAATCGATTCCTTCTACCAACTCAAAATAGAACTCTAAATGGAGCCATTGAGGTTCCTCAATCTCTGCGATACCTGGTGAAAACTGTTCCCATGGTATCCCCTCTGCGGTAATCCTCGCGCCGATCTCGAGAGGGTCGTCCACGAGGATATCAAGGTCGTGCGTAAAGTATGGGAATGGTCTATAGGTCTTGACGAGCACATACGGAGTGTCGGCGACAAGGCTTTTCATTTTTTCGACAGAGGGGCCAGCTTTGCTCCCCTCGAGCAGTTCGTGGTCCAGGCGGTCCTGGAAGTGCCTCCTCCACTCATCTGGTATCGATAGTCGCGTGTCCCTTAGGACTGAACCAAAAACCAAGAGCGCAAGCTTATTATTCTTCACCATCCTGTCAAAGCGCTTCCAGTTCACACGCGTAGGCTGAGACAGCGGAACTTCCCGGTAATATTCATCGAAACAATGCGCCATGAGAGTCGTCTCTGGATCGTTTAACAACGGGTCCTCCTTCGAGTTTCGCGATTTGTGGAGTTGAATCTGAGCGGAAGAATCATCGCCAGAAACAGGTAGAGCGATAGCCGTACCGCCACCGCTCTACCTAGCCCAATTACCAGTCTAATCGCCTAGTAATTTAAGGTCTGCATCCACCATGAGCTGTATGAGCTCCGGAAGCTTCACGTGGGGCCCAAAGCCCAGCTTCGCTCGGGCCTTGGAGATGTCGCCAACCAATCTCCCCGTTGTCGAAGGCCGCATCAGCGAAGCGTCGGTCCGAACAAAGTCATCAGACTCCAGGCCAACGGTAGCGAACGCCGCCTTGGCGAACTCGGCGACGGATTTCGTCTCGCCACTGGCGATGATGTAATCGCCAGGCTCAGGCTGTTGCATTGCGGCCCAGGCAGTCTCCATGTACTCTCGAGCGTATCCCCAATCGATTTGAGCGCTGATATCGCCAAGAGCAAGGTCCTTCTGGAGCCCTCGAGAAATCCGGGCAGCGGCCTTTGTGATTTTCCTGGTCACATACTCATCTGTCCTACGTGGCGACTCGTGGTTATAGAGAATCCCATTGACACAGAACATCCCGTACGTCTCACGGTAATGGCGAACGAGCACAAGCGCTAGGACTTTCGCACAGGCATACGGACTCTGCGGGTTTAAGCCGGACGACTCATGCTGGGGCACTTCCACGGGCTTGCCAAACACGTTTGAAGTGATCGGTTGAAAGAAGCGCACCGTCTTATCGATCTGACGAAGGATTTCGAGGATCCTGCCTACTGCGGCGCCCGTGATGTCATAGGAGTAGCCAGGCATTGCATAGCTCCAACCCACATGGTCCTGATCGGCCTCGTTGTAGACCTCGTGGGGGCGTACATCGCTTACAACCCTGTACAGGGACGTTGTGTCTGCAAGGTCGCCCCGCTCGAGGAAAAAGTGACGGTCAAAGATCTGTGGATTTTCGAGAAGATGGTCGATGTTTTTCGTGTTCCCTGTAGATGATTTCCGAGCCAGCCCGTGAACCTCATACCCCTTGGATAAGAGAATCTCAGCGAGATAGGAACCATCCTGTCCGGTTACCCCCAACACTAGGGCCCTACGCGGTAACTGAGTCATGTCATGCCTTTCAGAATTGGTCGATCCCAAATATTCTCGGCCGCTAGGTGGACGCTTCCCAAGTAAACCTCTAGGTATCACGCCTTCAGCGTCTTAGCATGAACCACAACAGGTTAACCACCATGAACTACAAGCCTGTATTGTATCGATATGCCTGGGGCTTGGTCACTCTTGGGAGACTGCCTCAACGATATGGTCGGTGCCTGGGTTGGTCGAGTCCGATTGCAGCACCCGAAACCCTGCCGCCGTCAGCAGTCCGCGTAGCTCCGGCATCGTGAAATGGTGGATGAAGGCTGCTCGTCCTTGGAACGGCCAGAATGCGTCGCCCAAACGACCGACTGACTGATCGTTCCAACGGCCCAAGCCGCGCAGGAACAACATGCGGGGCAGAGAGACCATCGCTGAGGCGCCCATGGCCAACCACCGGAGGCCATAGTGCCCCGGATGCTGGCGACCACTGACCGTAATCAGGAGCGAACCACCCGGCTTAAGGACGCGCTTGATTTCACGGAGCACGGTCCGCCGCCCGGCTAGCGTCGCCACATACATAAGCGAACCCATATAGATAGCGTGGTCGAAAACCCCATCGGTAAATGGAAGGTCCATAGCATCGCCAGTCACAAAATGCGCATCGAGGCCATCTAAGGCAGCCTTCTCGTTGGCCTTCTCAATCATGCTCGGTGCAAAATCAACGCCGCTAGCACGCAGCCCACGACGAGCAAGCCAGAAGCTAAGCCGGCCGCCGCCGCATGAGACGTCGATGACCACTTCCCCGGGGTTGAATTTACCCATAGCGGCGCTTTCGGGTCCGGTCGGTTCGCCATCGGTGTAAAAGGGCATGTCACTGCGCTGATCGTAATATCGTTGATTCGCATCTTGCAATTTCATTGACCTTAACCTCCCGGGCATCGAGGCTAACATGCCCCCTTATTTATTCCGACTTTTATACAGGATTTAAGTTGTCTTTGAGCCAGTTAATGGTAAGCCGCAACCCATCCTCCAAACCTATCTTGGGTTCCCAACCCAGCAACGTCCGCGCTTTCGTAATATCTGGCTGGCGCCGCACGGGGTCGTCAACAGGCATCGGCTTAAATTCAATGGTGCTCTGAGAGTTGGCTATTTCGAGGATCTTCTCAGCAAGCGTCACCATGGTCACTTCATCTGGATTGCCAAGGTTGATTGGGCCGGTCTCAGAAGAAAGAAGCATGCGAATGAGGCCATCTATCAAATCATCGATGTAACAGAAACTGCGAGTCTGAAGACCCTGGCCAAACAGGGGTAAGGGCTCGCCACGTAATGCCTGGGAGCCAAAAGTCGGAATCACCCTTCCATCGTCAGCGCGCATGCGTGGCCCGTACGTATTGAAAATGCGAACGATGCCAACGTTTGCCTGGTGTGCTCTGTGATAGGCCATGGTCGCTGCTTCAGCGAATCGCTTCGATTCATCGTACATGGATCGAGGCCCCGTGGGACTAACCCGACCATGATACTCTTCGACTTGGGGATGGACCTCTGGGTCTCCATACACCTCGGAAGTGGAGGTTAAGAGAAATCGTGCATCGTGGGCTCCCGCTAACTCTAAAAGGTTGAATGTGCCGTTCGCTCCCGCTTTCAGCGTCTCAATAGGGTGACGCTGATATGCAAGAGGACTTGCGGGGGTAGCGAGGTGGAGCACCCCGTCAAGCTCGCCTTCTACCTCAAAGGGCTCGGAGACGTCCTGGGTAATCGGATGGAAGTCAGGATGGTCGATTAGGTGTTGGATATTACGGGGAACCCCGGTTAAAAAATTGTCCATGCACACCACGGCATGACCAAGGAAGAGTAACCGGTCGGCCACGTGGGAACCGACAAAACCGGCTCCGCCTGCGATTAGAAATCTCATGTTGCTCCCGATGCGTTCAGCCTGTATAGATTCTATGGCAAAGCTTATCAAGCTTCGACCGGATGTGCTACGCCTAGATGTATGATAAGGGGAAACGCCATATGTGCGCACTTCCCCTAGTTAATGCCCGCTATACTTGGCTCCATCTATCTAATTGGCCATCTGCCAATGCTGCGAGGCTGATGCACAATGCTCCTTAGAGCATCCCGATCTCTCATATCCATCGCCCGGAGCGATTTCTTCTCCTCAGCCGCATTAATGGCCGCCGCCAACGCATTGGCCAGTATTTTTGCGCTCCTCTATCAAGTATCCATGGCCAAGCTTTTGTCACCTCATGAATTTGGCACATTGGCCAGCTTGTTGGCTGTTTTTGTCATCCTTGCTGTAACCGCACCCGCTTTTCAACTCGCTGCTGCGAAATTCGCTGCCACCACGCGCACCAACGATCAACACGATCAGCTCCGTGCCTATTGGCTACACCTACTTCGGCGCTCTTTTCTCCTGGGCATCGTTGCTACTATGGCACTATTAGCTTTAATACCCGTCCTAAAGTGGCTTCTGCAAATAGAAAGCATAGGCCTGGTAGTACTCCTAGCTATATCTTTCCTATTCGCTTTTGCCTACCCCGTAAATATGGGCATTCTCCAGGGGATGCAGCGGTTTAAAGCCCTGGCCGCAGCTATGATCGCCACCCCGCTTTTGAGATTCAGCTTAGGCAGCCTGCTAGTGGTATTAGGCTTCGGGGTCCACGGTGCATTTTTGCCATATATGGTGGGATTCATCGTGGTCTTCTTTGCTATATTCGCAACACTGCGCCATTTCCCAAGGGCCGTGGTACAGCACCCAAAAACCGGTATCGATGCCTATATGGGTTGGACAGCTCTCACCTATGCCGCATTCGTCGCCCTCGCAAACGTAGACGTGATCCTGGTCAAGCATTACCTAGACCCAATTGGAGCGGGTGAATACGCTGCCTTGTCCGTTCTGGGTAGGATTGTGCTATTCGCCCCAGTGGGCGTCACCTTTGTCCTGTTTGCAAAGAGCGCTGGAGGGGACCTTTCCAGCAAGCGCCGCCTGGGCCTGCTGGCGGGTTCGCTGGCCTACACTTTCCTCGCCACGGGCGCGGTCGTGTTGGCCTTTCAGCTGGTCCCGGATATTGCCGTGAACATCTTGGTGGGCGATCAGTACGGGGCTATCATTCCGTTCCTTGTCAATTACGGGATTGGAATGGTCGGAATCTCAGCAACATTTCTCTTGATGCACTATTACCTGTCCATCAGCCGAACCCGAGTTGCCTTGCCCATCCTAGCGGGGGTAGTGGTACAAATCGTCCTCGTGGTGGCTTATCATGATAACGTCAGTCAGTTGGCTTTTGTACGGCTTATTGCCGGAGTCTTTACGCTGGTTGCCGTGGTGGCTTATGGAATGTTCGGTGACGTGTTCTGTTTCCTCAAAACAAGCCGCATTGACCATTCCTCATCGCGAGAATAGGCCCAAGCACAAAATAATCCAGCGCCCATTGAGACGGTTGCACCTCACAGTGGCTTGCGTTGAGCTAATTCGCCCAGATTACCCTGCCCTCATAACCAATAATCTAAGGTGGGGGCATACATGTTGAATCAGTTGATGAGCAACACCATTAGATCTGTACCGACAGCTTTCACCCTGGTAGTAATTGGCGTGTTTCTAACCATCTTCTTAACGCGGTTTGGCCCCCCCCCTCCGACTAATACGCCAGGGACAAACCCCCCTCCCTCCACTGCAACGGCGGATGGTCCTGACGGATTAACAGCTGATCCAACACCACCATCGAATTCAGCCCCAGACCCCACGCCGATAGTTCGCGAACTGCTGGTAGGCATTTTGGGATTGTCAGGCCAAACAGGAAGCACCAGCAGCGCTCTAACCAAAGGGGCAATGTGGGGGATCGATCTTACCCAAATGAATACGTCCCTGTCAGTTCAAAACGAGGTATTTAGGATTATCAGTGATGCAGTAGAAGTCGCTGGTGGCGAGGACGACCTGCTTCCTGCGGCTGAAGAACTCATTAGCAGGGGTGAGCCCCACGTGGTGGTGAGTGCAACGCCCACCGCAAATGGTTCCCAAGGGGCAATACTGGATGACTCTGCGCTTGCGCTTTGGGAGCAACGTGGGTCTCTTGGTGAGCAACCGGCCATTATTAGGTCTGTGAGACAAGAGGACGTGGCGGGCAATGCCGCTCTAGAGATAACGCTGGAAGGGATTTCAAAGGAGGCCCAAGTCTTCAGGGACTTTCCCTACGACGGCTCTAGCCCTATATCCTTTTCGGTGCAGATGCAGGTTGTGCAGCACGAGCCGCTTGGGGGTGCCTACATTTACATCCGAGGGTATAACGAGGACGGATTAGAACGGCTGCGCATGATCTACACGCTCTATGAGAATCTCGATACACCCACGTCAGGACCTTCAGAAGACCAGGCATTTTTCTCACTCAAAATTCCGCTTAGTCAGCCAAATCTCGGTGATTGGACAGAAGTTTCTCAGGACGTAGCTGCCGATTTTAACGAGGTGTTTCCTGGAGTTTGGAACACCCTTGAATTACAGCATATTCGCTTGGAATTATCCGCATGGTCGGATGCGGTAGTAACGGCGAAATTCGCGAACCCCGATTTGATCATCGGCGGCAGACACCAGATGCACGTGGGGGTCCAGAACATAACGGAGCCGGAGGGAATGCCCCTCCTGACCACTAACGATACAACTGTTCTTCTCTCAGGCACCAACACCTTCCTGATCACGCCCTCCGTGGAACAAAGAATCAGGGCCCTATATAAGGCCACTGCCAGCCGCCTAACCGAAGGGTGGCGAGTGGGCCAAATACGCTACGGCACCGACAGCGAAGGTGCGGTCTTGGCCATACTAACGCTCCTAGCCAGTGACAACCAGGAAACCCCTCTTCCAGTCTTGGTCTCCGAGCATTCGGTTACTCACAACAACCTCCCTAATGCATTGCGCTCCTTAATTGAGGCAAGCGTCGACGTCATCGATTTGGGCAATGTGGAGATCACCGCTGCATTACGAATCGTCCAAGTCGCTGAGGAAATGGGGTTCGACGGACTTTTCCTGGTCGCCTCCTTGGAGTCTATACAGGATCTTCAAGGAAGGTTGGAATCGCTTGGTGTTAACGGCCGGATTCTGCTTCCTGGGCTCCCGACCGACCCTAGCGGACTCCCAGAGCCGCTCCAGGAACTGGTAGTGTCGTATGGGGAGCGATTCGGTGGCTCCCCTGACCTTAGGGTCATATACCCCCGTGAAATCATCATCCCCGCGATTACCGCGGCGTTTCAAAGAACCGACCTCTCCTTTGTCGAGAATCAACTCACCACTGCGCTCCAAGGAATTGAGTGGGAAACCACCTTGGGGCTGGCCTACTTTGAAGCATCAAAATCGGCGGGAGGGGCGTGGCAGGTGGTGGTGCCCATCCCCGTGGTCCTGGTGGGAAGCGATTTAGTAGAATTCCTGGGAGTCTACTAACCTTGGAAATCCGTGTCTTCAGGCTCCTGCAACCCACCATTCTTAGGGGAGGACCTTACTTGACTGGTGATCATGACCAACAATCCGGCTATTATGAAGAACAGTGAACCGGCGGCAACAGGCCTTTCTCCCTCAACGTTTCCGAGGGCATACAGCACAAAGGCTAAAGTGGCAAATGTAATCCCTGTGGTTAAGGAGATTACGGGACTCCATCGGTAAAATATGAAGAGCCCCGCGTAGAGGATAAATAGCAGGCTCAATAAGATGACTATGGAAGGCATGCGACTTCTGTCATCCTATCCTGGAGAAATAGAGTGGGCATAGCGTCCCTTTCCCCCGTACAAATGCTCTCGTGCTTACTAACGCGGCTTCCAAAATCCCCACTGGCGGGCATGGACCTAAATAAAACGGCCGACCAAAATATGATAATGTATCAGTGCTCCCTGTTGAAGGCATGGGGGTTCCACTAGTTCGAATTTGACGTGTCCAGTTTGCACCTACCCTCATCGATTGTTATGCCTTCGCACTCGCCAATTTGGAATTCTACGGTTTGCCACCGATGTGTGTAACTCTAATACTCCCAATCGCACAATGCCTCCTCAGCCGTGAAGCATTATTAGGCGGGAATAACTTGCTATTGAACTTCGGCGTCAACTTCCTGAAGCCCCTTCGATTTGAGGTGAGGACGTCAATGCCGTGGCCCATATAGTCGGTCTGTGCGGCATCGACGGTTCGGGGAAGACTACCGTGGCTCGGGAGGTAGTCCAAACCCTCTCCCGCCGTGGGATCCGAACGAGGTATCATCACGAGCTGGATTTCGCTATGGGCAAGCTACTTGTGCGGCTTGGGGGATTCCTCATGGGAAGCAACCGCGCAACAAACATGAAAGACACTATGCTTTTTCAGAAGGAGCAAAACCGGCCGGTGATTTCTTTGATGTACCACCTGCTGGTTTGGCTGGACAGCCTCCTGGCATTCGTGTGGTTTAGGCTAACCCCCGGTGTAGTGGTCCATGATCGCTGGCCATCTGATTTTCTCCTCCAGTTCAAGAACCGAGGGTATCGCAATCGATTAATCTGGGCCCTATTTGCTCACTTCCCTAGGCCCAATACCCTCATCTTGCTACAGGTCCCACCGGATGTGGCCTTCGATCGTAAAAAAAACGACCCGGGCCATCTGCATGACGGTCAGGATTTTTTTGAGCGCCTGGCCGAATGGATGGATCAGATCGCTGAAAAGTACCACTATGACGTTAAGGTGGACGCATCAACGGATGTCAAGACTGTCGTCGGGAAAGTGACGGCGGTGATAGAGGCAGGTGCTGGCTTGCCCAATTCTACCCAGTAGGGCGGAATAAGGGTTCCAGCGTCTGAATTCGTACCCTAAAATACGACTAATGCAGGCCAGGGCCGTCCGAGCGAAATAAAGGCCATCGGGCTCTTTCCCACGTATTAATCTAAAAGCGGAGCGCCCCACTAGAAATCATGGTCACCAAACCTCCCTCTCGTAATACCCTTGTCTCTATCGTTCTCCCAACTTTAAATTGCGTGGATATCATTGGCGATTGCTTGGCCTCTCTCAAAGCTCAGACATACCCCAATATCGAAATCATTGGTGTCGATGCCGAGAGTACTGATGGAACCGCTCAAGTTATGGCGGAATCAACAGCCCTCTATTGTTTCCATATTGAGTCATTTATGTCCTGGGGCACGCCTTACCAAGTGGTATGGGGGGCAAGCAAAGCCAAAGGTAAGTATCTCTACTTCGTCGATAGCGACATGGTCTTGGTGCCGAAAGCGATAGAAACCTACGTAGTCCAGATGGAAGTATCGGGGGCAAACGCGCTCATCGTGCCCGAGATTTCCTTCGGCCAAGGATTCTGGGCGAAGTGCAAGGTAATCGAACGCTCAGCATATCTCCTTGGTGACAGTACTATTGAGGCCCCACGGTTTATGCAAAAAACGATGTGGGATGAGGTGGGCGGCTACAATCCTGAAATGGGAGGATTGCTGGACTGGGACTTCCACAAACGCATTCGAGGACTTGGGAAGCAAATCATTCGTGGCTCGACGCCCGTATACCATAATGAGGGACATTTAACCCTGCGCAAGCTAGTAAAAAAGAAATATACCTACGGTAAAACGGCAGGAGTCTATCTCCAAAAGCATTGGAAGAACAAAGATGTTGCGTCCAGCCAGTTCAATCTTTTCCGCCCCGTATACTTTCGGAACTGGCGCACGTACGTGAAGGACCCACTCCACACCGCAGGATTCATTGTGATGAAGCTCGTAGAGGGCACCGCTTTTAGCGCGGGCCTCCTGCGCAATCGCTTAAGGAGAAGGCAGCGCTAAATCAACAAATGCCTATTATAAGCCGCGAAGGGCATACCCGCAGAGCGGGCGTTCTTCGTCGAATCTCCATCACTCGCTTACACGTGGGTGAGCCCGCCCTGCTAGGATTGGCGTTAATAGCCATTTTTGGGTGGGTCTACCGTGATCTTTACTCTGGCCCCCCCCTGTTGGCGGGCGACCTTGGTCCGTGGTACCCAACGGCTGGAACAACATGGGACTACTTCACCAACGCCTGGTCGAACACGAACCTTGGTTGGGTCAACCCCCTCATTTTCGGGCTAGCAGCCGTGCAGATACCGTTAACATTCCTCTTCGGCGATGCCGCCACTGCTCAGCGATTCTTTTTCCTATCGTTAATGCCTCTCTCAATTGTTACCATGTACCTGCTCCTCCGTTACTTGGTGCTCTCATCATCCATCCGTATCCTGGTGGCGCTCGCATACGGCATCAACGCTTGGAGCATCACCTGGTTCACCGCTGGTGGACATCCCAGTCTCAGCGTTCACGCGGCGTTCCCTTTGATATTTCTGTTTTTCCTAAAGTTTCTGCGTGAGACGGACCATCGCCTTCGGAACCTGCTGGTGTTCACAGCACTGGTCTCCTTGGAGGCCGGCATCATGCCTTATTTACTGATTAGAATCTCGCCAATTCTACTGCTGGCAGTGGCGCTCCAATATACCCAACAACGGTCTGTAAAGTGGCTCAAAACTGTAGCAGTCGGCGTGGGCGCTGCCGGAGTTGTCTACTTCCTCCTGACCCTGCCATTGTCACTCACCCTCCTCGGTCTCGTTTGGGATGCGATGTGGGGGGCGTCCGGGGGTACAACTGGCCTAGCCGGCGGGATAGATATCGCCCAAACGTCGGAGACCGCAGTGGTCAACTACAACACCGATTTTTCCTATCGCCAGCTCGTTTACGCCTTGGGAATGGTGGTCGCGCTGGTCTTGCTCAGCAGGGTCGTCCGGCCCGGGCCTCGCCGTCTCTGGTACCTGGGCATGGTTTTAATGGCGTCCCTAGTCCTCACAGGGATGTACAGCATTTCCTTGGGAGCGACTAAATCCCTCTTTATTTCACTTCCCTTCCTTCTCCCATTCCAGGACCCCGACAAACTCCAGTCCATGATGCTCCAGCCTGCTTTTCTGGCAGTGGCATTCATGTTAGACGATGTAGCCCGCCGCACTATCAGTCCCACCTCTAGACGGTCCTTGAGGCGCCATATCCCTGTACTCCTTGGGGCGGTCATCGCAGGATTGGGCCTATTCTTTATCATGACTGAAGCCCATCCTCCTTTGGACAATCCCGTGACGAACCTGCACCGGTTCGTCACAACCGGGTTTAACCAAGGAAGTGGAGAAGCTTTCGAACTCCCCCAAGCCTATTCCTCTGCAGTGGAGTGGGTCAAAAAACGACATGAGCAGGAAGGGTATTTTCGCACTCTGTGGCTGCCGGGAGACCGTTATGTTGAACGCAACGTGCTGCCGATTCTCGACCCTCAAAGTTTCAGACACCCAGACGACCGTTTTCTCCGACGCCTTGTTATGGAGCCCCTTTTCACAGGTGACACCAATCAGTTCGGCCACATTGTGGGGGAATTCTCTGTGAAATACATTATCGTGGTAGACCCTCAGTGGGAATGGGGAGTTTGGCAAAGGAACGCTGTAGGACCTCCGCGATATATCGAAGCCGCCGATCAGGGATTCGTTTCGATAGGTGACCCTGCCGCATATAAAGAAAGCCTTGAACGCCAAACAGACCTGGAGTTGGTCCACTCATCGGTTGGCTTCAGCGTATTCCGGAATCGGGTATTTCAGCCGCACATTTCGGCCTATTCAAACTCTCTTGCGGTTGTGCCTCTCGGCGGGTCGGCTCAAGCAACCTCCGCGGACACCGTGGGAGTTGGCGGGGGGAATCTCCTCCAGAACGGTTCTTTCACCGACGAATTGACCCATTGGACCACGGACAACTCACCTGGGGCGGAGTACAACGTCATCACTGATGGAAGTACCTCAACGCTTGTGATCACTGTGGCCAACAAACCGCTCTTCGGCGCGGTAATTCAAACCGTTCCAGCCAGCGGTGCCGAGATTTACGCTCTGACCGTGCAGGCCCGCGGGGAAAACGCCATTCGCGCTTCCTTCAAAGTGTTCTATCAAGACGCGAACGGGCAACCCATCATGTCTGCGGACGGTGCCTTCCAACGCTTGTGGTTCGATATCGGGCAATTGAATACCACCACCCGTTTTGTACTCGAGCCACCACCAAAGACTCGTAGCATCCGACTCCATGTGGAAGCAACGAGTGGAGAGGACACCGAGGCTCCAGCTTCAACGTGGTTGGACTCAGTTGCGTTGCGAAATGTGTCCTCCAGGCTACTGCCCCCTGCGTCCAATGTTGATGTGGTGGGCCTGTACGGGGAACGGGGAGAGGGTTTAGGCGCCCAACTGGTTGAGATACCGTTGCTTTTGACCAAGCTGCCGTTCATTAATTTAGACAACACGCTACTACGGCTGGCTGATCTGGAAGAAGGCAGCCCTGCAGATATAGCCGCTTCGGTGAACACCACGGTGTTCCTAGGCAATCCAGAAAATGTTGCCGAGATGCAGGCATGGGTGGACCCATCCCGGCCATTCCTGGTGCTGATGGAAGCAGAATCGGTATTGGATCTCTCGATCCCTCCACTAAAGGCGGATGCAGGTGCGGGTACGTCCTCATCCATCATGGTGAAAAACGAAGACTATGCCTATCTGGGAGCATTGGAGTTACAAGGGCAACAGCAGGCCACCTTCCAAATCAACCTCCCATTGAGCGGTTTGTACCGAGTAGCTATCCGTGGCCGTCTCACTGCTCCATTCATCTACGATGGTGTTTCCCAGTGGAAAGCCGTCCCGGTAACGCAGCATACCAATGGGATTCAATGGTTCCAGACCAAAGCAACACCCCTACCGCAAGGTGTGAGTTCCCTGAGCATTGGTTACGCGGGGGATACTGCGTCCATCGACCAATTAGCCCTCCTTTACGTACCACACCCGGAGCTGTCATTCCAGCAAGTGCTGTCCTCCAGGCCAATTACGCTCGACGTCACCGAGCTGAATTTCGGTAAGTTTGCTATCACCGTTTCTTCGCAGGCGCCATACACCCTTCTTTTCCGCGAAGCCTATAGCCCCAGCTGGGAGGCCCGCAGCGATGGGAGAACCCTCCTCCATACTTCCGCGGGCTCCTTTGGTTGGGCCAATGCCTTCATTGCTCCCCACGGTGGTGCACAGGAACTAACTCTAGAGCACACCGCCCAGGGAAACCGACACGCCAAACTCACCCTATGGGCGGCATCTTGGATAGTTGTTATGGTGCTCATCGCAGGGCTAAGTCTCGCACCACTTAGCAAAGAGGTGACACAACGATGGCGCGCCCGTACCGAACCTGACCGGCAAAGAGAGTAAGGTACGTTTCGAGCACCGCAGCCTTCGGCCCAGACCCCTTAATAAGCACTGGCGCAGCTACGCAGCTTCGCGCATCGCCTCGAAGAGGATAGTGTCACCTCCCGGCGCTCCAGGCTCCTTGGACTGCGGGGACCCACTGCTTGCACAAGAGCCTCCAGATCGTCCAGAGTCAATTTACGCTTCTGCTCTGCCAGGCCCCTCCGGGAAAAGGGGCCGCAAATTAGGATTAATCTCGAAGAATTTGATGTTAGGAGCGGTCAACGGCTTCAGCAAGCCGTCTACGGCTAATGAACCGTTCCCTGGATTGCAGTTGACGATGTCATGATGGTCTCGGGAAAACTACTCCATTTGCACGAAACTAACGCACCCCTGAGGAATCAGGCACGTGCGGTTCTCCACGCGGCAGTAGCTTGAGTTGATGCACCTAAAGGGTCGAGGTTCGAACAGTTGGACATTGGTTGCAGGGTTAGTCCACCAATGTTCAGGATAGATGCCGATAGGCGCGGATGGTCGCGAAGTAGGTGACGTTGAGAATCACTGTCAGACTACCGAAGAGCAGGAATGCCGTTTGGATATCTGCCCAGTCGGCTACTATACCGTACAGCATCACGCCCCCGGAGCCCCATCCCTGGTTCATCGCCAGCACGCTGGACACGCGGCCGCGCATCGCTTCTGGGGTTGCTTTCATCACCGCGCTGCGCGATGCCGGTCCGTATTGGGAGACCCCCGCACCGTAAATGCTGAAGCCCAGTATGGCCACCCAGACCACGCTGGTCTGGCTCAAAACGACCGCCGCGATACCGGGGGAGACGACGGCGATAAAGAGAAGCCGGCCCTTGTAGGGAAAGTCGCCCAGAGTAGCCGCGAAAAGGCCTCCTGCCACGGTGAGGAAACCCGGAACCGATAAGATGAGTCCCAAGGTTGCTGGACCGCGTTCCAGGACATCGGTTACGTACAGGGGCATCACCTGCTGGAAGGAGGTCCCGAACGTCATGGTCGTGATGGTGACGAGCACGACAACGCGGACCGCAGGGCTGTGAATTGCGAACCGTATGCCCTCTTTGAAACTGATGAAGAACGACTCTTTTGAGCCATCCGCGGAAAAGCCGGCGTCGGCAATCTTCAGGGGCAGCATACGGGCGTACAAGACTACGGGAATCGCCAATGCTCCCGCAGCAGCGAAGTAAGCCCCCTGGACTCCGATGAGCGCGATAAGGATGCCCGCCAAGAAGGGGCCTACGACACGGTCAACGCCCGACGTTACCGAGTGGAGGGCGACCGCGTTCATGATCCCTTCTCGAGGCACGAGGCTGGGGATGACGGCCTGGCTGCAGGTCTGCTGGATGGCCTGGCCAGCCCCGGCGATAACCGCGCTCGCGACGACGTGCCAGATCTCAATCGAGTCAAAAATAACCAGCAGTCCGATACCCACGAAAGAGACTGCTTTGATAATGTTGGCAAAGATCATCAGCAACCGGCGGTCGTACCTGTCGGCCAACACACCCGCGAAGGGCGTTGCTCCCAGCGTCCCGAAGGCGCGAGTTATATGCACCGCCGCCAGCATGACGCCGGACCCCTCGGTCAGCTGCAGGATTAACCAGCTGCGGGTCAGCATCTCGCCTTGCTGGGCAAAGCCCGTACCTACCTGCGCAAACCACAGGAACCGGAACTCGCGGTATCTCAGCGCATCGAATGTCTTGCGGCCAAAGCCTGTTCTGGCCCGCTGCTGGGTCTGTTCACTCATTGAAGGTGCCCACTGGTGCCGATCATCCAGGGAATCCTTAATCGAAAGCCCGCCACGCCAATCCTTTGGCAGAACGGACTCGTCAGAATACAAGCGAAGCTCGTGTGGCCGAAAACGATACGAGCGTACCGCTATTTTTTCACCAGCGCAACATATTCAACCAGATAGTGATAGGGGCTGTTGCAATATCCGCGCAGCCCTTTACTCCGTGCTCCTCCCGTCCGCCTAGAGGATGGATGAGCGGGTTGACTCTCCTCCCAAGCGCTCGACTGCATACAAAGAAGGTTTTTACGTAGGGTCGCAAATGAACCAGGTCTAACTCGTTAACGCACGGATTTGGCCCCGAACATTCCCCAGCAATCGCCTCTACCACCTTGTCCATGATGTATTGATATAGTCAGGGGGGGCCCAACTACACTTGGTCATTCGTGTACGGACGGTTTGGTGCCCCCAAGGGGATTCGAACCCCTGATCCCCACCTTGAAAGGGTGGTGTCCTAGGCCGCTAGACGATGGGGGCACGCATGGTGCCGGACTGCCCGGTTGCGGCTACGGGTAGATGGCGATTTGTCCCAACCCTGTGGTCTCCGGCATCCCAAACATGAGATTCATGTTCTGTACTGCCTGGCCTGCCGCGCCCTTGACAAGGTTGTCCAGCGCGGCGAACACCATGAACCGCCCAGTGCGCTTGTCCACGGTGGGGTAGATGAGACAATCATTGCTACCCCAGGTCTGCTTGGTTTGTGGTGGCGCATCTACCACCTTCACGAAGGGCTCATCACGATAGAAGTCCTTATACAGATCCCGTATCCCCTCCGCCGCCTTGTCGGGGCCGAGATAGGCATCCTCCACAAAGTCGGCGTAGATGGAATCCAGGATGCCCCGCGTCATGGGAATCAAGTGTGGGATGAAGATCACCTTGGGCTCGTATCCCTGCCGCAGCCGCTTGAGCTCCTGGGTAATCTCCGGCAAGTGGCGGTGGCCCTTCACCCCATAGGCGAACACATTCTCGTTCACCTCGGAGAAGAGGTTGGTCATAGCAAAACTACGCCCCCCGCCGGAAACGCCCGACTTGGCGTCGATGATGATGTCTTGTTTGATAAGCCCCGCCTTAACCACCGGCGCTAGGGCCAGCACCGCCCCCGTGGGATAGCAACCGGGGTTGGCCACCAGATCTGCGGAAGCGACACCCTCGCGGTCCAACTCGGTAAGTCCATAAACCGAGGTCTCCAGCAGGTCGGGAGACGGGTGCTCCTCACCGTACCACTCCTTATACTCGGCGGGGTCATGCAACCGGAAGTCGGCGCTGATGTCCACCACCTTCACGCCGGAGCGAACGAAGGGCTCGCACACCTTGGCGCTTGCCACCTGGGGCAGCGCCGAGAAGACGACATCAACGCTCTCCTCCAACTCTTCGGTGATGGTCATATCCAACTCACCTAGATGGGGAAATACCTCAGCCAGCTTCTGACCGGCGGAGCTTCGACCCGTGACGCCCACCAACTGAGCGTCCGGATGACTCCTGAGCAACCGGGCGAGCTCGATGCCCGCGTAGCCGGTGACATTGATGATGCCGACCTTCATATCCCTTTTTCCTCCATATTCTCTATTATCGCTCAGACTGCGGCGGTGTGAACTGGCTTGACCAGCATCTCCGACTGAACCTCCAACTGCCGCCAGACCTCTTCGGGACCGCAGGCCGGTCCCAACACAAACTTCGTAGCGCCAGCGTCAATGTACTCCCGCATCCGCGCCATGACCTGGTCCGGCGTGCCCACAAGGTGCAACTGCTCCGGCGCCACATCCTGACGGCGGGTGAGCAGGTACTGGCGAACGTGGTCCATGGGCACGGGGCCACGCTCCACCAGGTAGCAACCTATCTGCAGGCCGTAGTGGTCATCCGAAACCTCCCGGCCCGCCTCGACGGCATACTCCTTGATACGGGCGATGCCGCGGGCCACGTCTTCCGGCGTGACCTGCGTGGGAAGCCAGCCGTCGCCCAGTCGGCCCGTCCTCCGAAACGCCGCCTCAGTCCTTCCACCAATCCAGATGGGCACGCTGGCCTGGGCGGGCTTGGGGGTTATCCCCGTGTCGGTAAGCTTCAGAGACTTGCCCTCATAGCTCACCTTCTCCTGCGTCCACAGCATGCGCATAACCCGGATGGCCTCGTCCAGCCGCTGGCCTCGGTCCCGTTTGAGAACGCCCATGGCATCGTACTCCAGCGCGGCCTCCTGGCCGACGCCGACTCCCACCACGAGGCGACCATTCGAGAGGTTATCGATGGCCGCCAGCGCTCGAGCGGTGGCCACGGCATTGCGCATGGACATGAGCAGGACTCCCGTACCGAACTTCAGCTTCTCCGTGCGAGCGGCCACCATGGCCATGCCAACCAGAGGATCCAGCGACCAGCCCGGCCCGACGATACGGTCGGAGAACCACAAAGAGTCCCAACCCTGGCCCTCCAAGACCTCTAGGTAACGGAAGAAAGTGTCCCTCCCCTGTCGGGCCATGGCGGAAGCGCCACTGACACCAATGCGGACCTTCGCGTCCATCGGCTCCCTCCCTAAGTCCATCGTCACCAGTAAGAGATGGCAGATACAAATTTTACCCCATCGCACAAGCAAGAGAGCGCCCCGTCCCGAAACATCGAGACGAGGCGCCCTTGGTGCCGAAAGCCGCACCCCACAGAGCACGACCGCCGACAGCGTTTCTGCCACGCCGCTCGCTCAGGCCCATCGCTAGGCCTCAGCAGTACATCGCTGGAGCCGGAATCGACCTACCGGCGGCTCCTAACGATGGCGGCGGGCGACGCAGCAGAGGCTAATGAACTATGCAATGCTGATCACCCCCTTTCTACGGCTTATCGCCGCATCTCCCATCATAAGTCGATTCTGGCGTAGGGAACAAGCCCCCTAGGAACTCAATTCCTCCAATAAGGCCACGCTCTCGTCCCTTATGCTTAACGAACCCACTCTTTGTTAAGTCCTAGGTACGGAGTCTCGGGAAATTCCGCCTTTAAATCGTCCCAGAATCTGTCTCTCAGGCATTCGGGGTAGACCGTGATCGACGCAAGCTCCTCCCTGCCCAGCAACGCCACACCCTTAAAGATGTGCTCATCGGGACCATTGTCAACGATATTGGCAATGGTCAGCACTCCCGATGGGGCGGTCGCTTGGAAGAAGACCTCCAGGTGGTGGGTACCGTTGGCCGATTCGAGAAACTGGCAGAGGTAGGCGCTCTTCCCCAATTCCACCGTGAGCCCCATCTCCTCGAAGACCTCACACCGGGCGTAGTCTGTCAAGCGATTCGTCTCCTTCCACACCACCGCAACGCAGTACCCACCACTATCCCTGTATTAGCTCGACATGCTCTACCAGCAAAACGCGGCCTTGCTCCATGACCAAAGCGGCGCATCGAATACGATGACGGCTAAGCGCAGGCATGGTTTACTCCTGCGCGTTGGGAAGCCAGCCCCAGGGGAAGGGGCCATAGTCCACCGAATACTGCGTCCCGTCCTTGAAGCAGAGCACTGGCTGAAGTGCCTTCGTGCCCTTGAGTGGGCGGTCGAAGGAGTCCAGGTAGGACCATTCGCCACGCACCTCCTCCAAAATAGTAATATCAGCAATGGTTCCCTCGGCCAGGGTGCCCAGCTCGTCTTGCATGCCGACCAGCCCCGCGGGACCCCATGTGGACATGCGAACCACCTCATTCAGCGAAAAGCCCAGGGCCAGGAACTTGCTCATGGTGTTCGTCATGCTCTTCACCACGCCGTCCCTCCCAGCGGGGGTGAGATCAGTGGAGATGGTGAGGGGCATCACCCCCTGATCCAGGAGGCGCCCGGCCACGCCAAAGTCCATGTTGAACCGGCCGTGAGCGATGTCAAAGACCACGCCCCGGTCCCGGGCCTCCAGCAGCTCCGGTAGCACCCTGTTGTTGGCATCCAGCACCCGGCCAATCTGGCCCGTGAAGATATGGGTAACGATATCCCCCGGTTGGAGGAGCGGCAGCAGCCGCTGCGTAAGCGGCGGGTCCACTTTGAACAGAGGATCGCCGATGTGTACCATGACTCGGGTCTTGCTTGCGTCCGCCGCCTTCCGGGCGAGCTTGATAAGCTCGGTGCCCATCTCCAGCACGGCGGGGCCCACGGCGCGGACCTTGATTCCAAGGATTTGTCCCCGGTAACGTTCCATGGTTACAGCGGTGGCCTCCATGTCCACATCGGCCATGTCGCGGATCTCCGGCATGGTGGCCAGGCCCGTCTGCGCCAGATGCAACAGCGAGAGGACTCGAGTGGTCGCCGTGGAGGCCACCAGCTCGTGAAAGCCGTCATAGGTCGCGCTGCCGCAGCTGCCGGCGTCAACCACCGTGGTGACTCCGGAGCGCACGCCCGCCAGGTCGGGGTCCATGCCGACAGCGGTGCCGTGCCAGAACAGGTGGGTGTGGGCGTCGATGAGGCCGGGTACGACGAGTTTGCCCCGGGCGTCCACTGTCCGTTCCGCATGGGCGGAATCAATATCCGGACCAACAGCGGCGATACGCCCGCCACTCACGGCCACATCGAGTTGTGAGTCAACGTCTCGCCCAGGGTCGATGACCCGCCCTCCAGTGATGACCAGGTCGTAGGACACATTGCACCTTCGAAAAGCACGGTTTGGCGCATGCTACATGACCAAGAGGCTTCGTGCATTGGACTCACCCTGAATGATCTGGCCCATAATCGAGGTCTATTGGATGTCCACCACCTCGATCTCGAAGGTGAGCGCTTCCCCAGCCAGCGGATGGTTCCCGTCCAGCCGTATCACCTCAGGGGTGATTTCCAGCACCGTCACCGGCAGGCCATTTGCAAGCTCAATGCGGTCTCCCACCTGCAGGTTCGCTGGCGCGCCCTCCGCGGGAAGCTCCAGCAGCAGATCCTCATTGCGCTCGCCGTAGGCCCGCTCGGACAATATCCGAACGGTGATCGATTCGCCCACTACCAGTCCGTAAACGGCATCCTCGAACCCCGGAATGAGCTGTCCTGTGCCCATAATAAAGCTGAGGGGCTCCCTTCCCAGAGATGCGTCGAAGACCTCACCGGTGTCCAGTGTCCCGCGATAGTGGACAAGCACTGTATCGCCCAACTGCACCCCCCCTGCGTCTGCGTCTCCCGAAGTGCTGCCGACCTTGTCCTGAGTGGGCGCTAGCGTACTCGGTTTAATTATCGTTCCCTGGCCACTGGGGATCGATTGCTCTCCCCCAGGGATCGTGGGTACCTGAACATCCGGACCATCATCGCCATCCCCGCAGGCCGTCGTGAGCACCAAGACACTCAGCACTCCCACCAGGAGGAGCGGTAGGCCCGAAGACTTCCTGAAGGGCCGTGAGAGAGAAAACACCTTCATTTTTAACTCATTCCTTTTAACCACGGTTCCACTCTTATACTACGTACAGCCTACGTTCGGCGCTCGCTTCGAGCCTGCTGGCTGACTTTCCTTGACAACGCCCTACTTCCTCGAAACTCGCCGCAGACGGTTGCCACCCCTCAAGAAGTTCAACAACACCTCTCCCGGAATGCACTCACCCGTTCCTATCTCGCGAGCGCTCCACCGTGCATGGTTCTACCAATCTTCGCCCGAGTGGCAGAGGGTTTTACCGCGCTGGCGTAGAGCCCCATCGAAGGGCAGCGCTCGCTCAGCGGGCAGCTTGTACACCGGGGGCGCTGGGCCTTGCAGACCTGCCTGCCGTGGGTGATAAGGTAAACGTGCATAGGATAAACCAACTCCGGTGCAATCGCCTCCTCCAACACGTCATGGGCCTCGTCGGCGCTCACCTTGGGCCCGATAAGTCCCAGACGCCCAGCCACCCGAAAAATATGCGTGTCCACAGGGAAGGCCGGCACCCCCAGCGCGAAAGAAAGAACCACCGCCGCCGTCTTTGGCCCAACCCCTGGCAGCGACTTCAGCCACGCCTTGGCCTCAACGATAGGCAACTCTTTAAGGAAGTCGATGTTCAGCTCGCTCCGCCGCTCCAAAACCTCTCGAAGCACGGCTTGAATACGCGGAGCCTTCTGAACGGCAAGTCCGCCGTGCCGGATAACGTCGGTCAATTCTCCTACATCCGCCTGAAGAACGGCCTCCCAGGCGCCGAAGCGCTCAACCATGGCCTTGAAGGCGCGCCCTGAATTCAAGTCGGACGTATGCTGCGACAGGATCGTACCGACCAATTCCGCAATGGGATCCAACCTGCGCTCCCAGTGCACCGGCCCATAGTATTCGGCAAGGCGCCAATGCACATCCTCCGGCGCGTAGGGCCGCACTCCACGTATGCTGCGGGGCCGCAGCACTTTAGAACGCCTCTTGGCCCTCAGCGATTTACTCGCCATTAATCCCCGCCAGGTGCGATGTATCTCCATGCGCCAGCAGCCGGAGCCCGTCAGGAGTGATCTCTACCTCGGTGATCGACGCCACTTTGACCACCATCTCGTTGTGACGGGAATCGTCCACGCCGCTGGCAATGCTGGCGATGGCCCTAATGGGCGAATCGTGTGTGACGACCACCACTGTCCTGCCCCACCACTCCCCGGCCTCTTCCAAGAACCGCTCCATGCGCCAGCGCAGATCCGCCAGGCCCTCACCCTCCGAAAAACGGACCGTTTGTGGAGCAGTACGCCACCGTTCCCACAGATCAGGATCCTGTTTACGTGCTTCCGAAAACAACATGCCGGAATAGACCCCGTAGTTGATGTCCCGCAACAGCCCCCGCCGCCGGACCGGCAGGTCGTGGGGACCAGCCACCATTCGAGCCGTCTGGAGCGTTCTCGTCAGCGGACTGGCGTAGATAACGGCCACCGGCTCATCGGCGAGACGCAATGCCAACGCCTTTACCTGCACTCGGCCTAGTTCATCGAGGACGCCTCCCCCCTGCACCCGCCCCTCTGCGTTGTAGCGGGTTCTCCCGTGGCGGGCGAGGATGAGTCGTGTGGCTCGATTTGAGAAGGTCATACCCCGATTCTAGCAGGCCATGCATCGCCATGACCCTTGAGGCGCATGCAACAGAACGACGCCGAACGCGTCTCCCTACGAGTGATACGTCCGTTCCGCATCGCCATATCGTTCTGCGAATGCAGCATGACGCGCGGCCAGGAACTCCCCATATTCCAGCGAGGAGATGCTCTGCGTGCTCATGATATAGGCATCTTCCCGATTATCGGAGTAGTAGGCCTTGCGTAGACCGACCTGGGACAAGCCGTACTTCCGGTAGAGGCTCTGCGCCACCTCGTTGGACACCCGCACCTCCAAAGTGACCACCTGCTGCTCCCGGCGAAGCGTCATCTCCACCGCTGCCAGCATGAGTAGCTCGCCAATCCCCTGGCCCCGGTACTGCTCACCAACCGCAATGGAGACGATGTGACCCTCGCCACCCATGAACCAAAGGCCCATGTAGCCCACGATTAACTCAGGAGGATCCACCAACCGGTGCGGTGACCTCCTCCTCAGCCGATCAAGGAAGCTCCGACGCTGCGGGTGCAGCACTGGAACTCGCTCGCCGCGGTGGACACAGACCAGATACTCCGACTGGTGGTTTCTCAACTCACGCTGGTAATTGGTCCCGGGCCACAGGGTGGGAAAGGCCTCCCGCTCAATGGCGGCTACCTGGCTGATTTCCCCCGTGACCATAGGCCGGAGAAAATAGGGCATAACCAACTGACCATTGGCCACCCGTCACCCCTAAAACTTCTACGCTAAAACTCCCCAGAGTCTACGCCTGGGCACAAGAGGCAGTAGTTTACCACGCAGTAAATCGTGGGCCAAGGGCTGTTTTCCACATCAGCCAAGACCATCATCCTGGGGAACTTTTGGAGTTTTTCGTCGAAAGGGCTATAATTAGGTGCAGTGGCTGCGGGGGTACCCCTAAGCTCTCCCTCAATCCAAGCCCGGGACCGGTCTTAATTTTCTATGCCTGTACTCATTCGCCTCGCAAGATATGCTTTTCGCCATCGCGTGCGAATAGTCACCGCATGGCTAACCCTCATCTTCGCTTCGGCGCTCTACATCGCCGTACCACGGCTCATCGGTAGCGCCGTAGACACAGCCATCGAAGACGGCGTCACCTCACAACTATGGCAGCTGGCTGGCATTCTTATCCTCATTACCTTCTTCCGAGGCATCTTCCAGTTCACGAACCTGTTCTTAGCGGAAGCTATTTCCCACCTGGTCTCCTACCAACTGCGTCAACAGCTCTACGACAAGTGGCAACACCTGAGCTTCGCCTACCACGACAAAGAACACACTGGAAATCTCATGTCCAAGGCCACCATCGACATCGAGATGACCCGCATGTTCATCAGCATGGGCATGGTACGGATGCTTCAGATCTTCTTCATGGTGCTCTTCGCAGCCATGATGATGCTGCTCTTGGACTGGCGGTTGGCCCTGGTGAGCCTCATTGCCGTACCCTTTATCGCGTTCCGGTCCATTTGGATCAGCACCCGCATGCGGGGTATGTGGCGCGAGGTACAGCAAGAGATGGGGAAGATGACCACCGTCCTTCAAGAGAACCTGACGGGGATTAAAGTGGTCAAGGCCTTCGGAGCGGAGGAGTTCGAAAAGGCAAAATTCCGCGAACGGGCCGACGCGGTCTACAGCAGTACGCTTGATACCGAACGGATCCGAGCATCCAACTTCTCGCTGATGCAGTTCGTCTTCTGGGCATCCATTGGCCTTATACTCTGGTTCGGAGGCCGGGCGGTGGACAGCGGCCGCATCACCCCCGGGGACCTGAGCCAATTCATCCTCTACACCACATTACTGGTGCCCCAGGTCCGGATGATGGGCTTCTTGGTCAACACCTACGCTCGTGCTCAATCGGCTGGAGAGCGCCTCTTCCAAGTGCTGGACGCCCCCTCCCCTGTTGAGGAGCTTCGGAACGCCGTTACCTTGAACGGTGTCTCGGGGCAGGTGCGTTTCGAAAAGGTCGACTTCTCCTACGACACCGAACCAACCCTCCGAGACGTGGACCTCCACATCCCTGCTGGCCAGGTGGTCGCCCTACTGGGTGCCCCCGGCTCCGGAAAAACCACTGTGGCCCACCTCCTGGCCCGGTTCTACGATGTCAGCGGAGGCCGTATTACCATCGACGGCCAGGACATTCGGCATACCACCCTTGCCTCTTTGCGGCGAACTGTTGGCCTGGTCCAGCAGGACGTATTCCTGTTCAGCACAACGGTTCGAGAAAACATCGCCTACGGTCGGCTAGATGCCTCAGAAGAAGAGGTCATGAACGCGGCAAAAACTGCCCAATTGCATGACGAAATTATGGACCTCCCCAACGGTTACGACACCATGGTCGGTGAGCGGGGCGTCACGCTTTCGGGAGGCCAGCGCCAACGATTGTCCATCGCACGCACGCTCTTGGTCGACCCTCCCATCCTGGTGTTGGATGACTCCACCTCCAGCGTGGACGCAGAGACCGAAGGCAAGATTCAGCAGGCCATGGAGAACGTGGTCCGAGGGCGCACAACGCTGATCATCGCCCACCGACTGACTTCTATCCAAAACGCCCACACTATCGTCGTCCTCGATAGCGGCCGCATCACCGAGATGGGCACCTCCGCTGAATTGCTGGCCAATGACGGTTTCTACCGGCACATCGCCGAACTCCAGAGCGCCACCATCGAAGCGGCACGAGGTGCCGACTAATGGCAACACCGACACAACAACAACAAGCGTGGAGAGGCAGGGAAGGGGACTTCGAAGACGAGCTGATGAAGAATCAGCTCTACAACAACGCAGTAGTTACGCGTCTCGCCAAGTACCTGCGCCCCTACAAAGGCATCGTCCTGATGTCCTTCCTATCGATCATGATCTACAACCTGGTCAACGTCCTTATCCCTGTGTTCATCAAGGTCGCCATCGACGATTACATCATCCCGGGCGACCTTGGCGGGCTCAACTACCTCGCCATCGGCTTTGGGTTACTGCTGGTTGTCCACTTAGCCGCCAATTACATACATCAGATCATGGTCGCCAAGGGTGGCCAACTGATGCTTCGCGACCTCCGCGCCGACCTCTTCGACCACCTGCAGCGCCAGTCGATGACCTTCCACAACCAATACAAGGTCGGCCAAATCATGTCGCGGGTCCAGAACGACGTCTACTCCTTGAGCGAGTTCATGTCGCTGATGGTCTTCAGCCTCTCCGACATCCTGGGGCTATTTGCCATTATTGTCACGATGTTTATCCTCGACTGGCAGCTTGCCCTCTGGACACTGGCCAGTGTGCCGGCCCTGATTCTCATCGTTTTAATCTGGCAAAGGTACGCGCGCAAGACCTTCCTCCGGGTGCGGTTCTGGATTTCGCGGGTTAACGGAGCTCTTCAAGAGAACCTAGCTGGAGTCCGCGTCGTTCAGAGCATGAACCGCCAGGACAGCAACATAGACAGCTTCGACCACCTGAACTCCTCCCACCTGAACTCCCAGATTAAGGCCAGCAAACTCTCCGCCAGCCTCATGCCCGTGGTGGAATCTTTCACCGGTCTGGCACTGGCAGCCGTGGTGGTCTTCGGAGGGCAGATGGTGCTTCGGGGCGAAATTGAACCCGGCCATCTGGTGGCCTTCGCGGTCTTTGTCCACCGCTTCTTCGACCCCATTCGGCAGCTCACCATGCAGTTCACACAAATGCAACGCGCCATGGCCTCCGGCACCCGAATTTTCGAGCTCCTGGACGTGCCGGTGGAGCTTAAGGACAAAGATGGCGCCGTGGCGATCCCGCCGATAACCGGCGCCGTGGAGTACGAGAACGTCCAATTTTCTTACATCTCAGGTCGGCCTGTGCTCACAGACATCAACCTTTTTATCAAGCCTGGAGAAGTGGTGGCGCTGGTGGGACCCACTGGAGCGGGCAAGACGACCATGGCGGGAGTCCTCGCCCGGTTCTTCGACGTCGGTGATGGCCGCATCACCATCGATGGCCACGATATTCGTGACGTGACCCGTGCCTCGGTAGCCCAGCAAATGGGGATGGTGCTCCAGGAGCCCTTCCTCTTTTCCGGCACGATACTCGACAACATTCGGTACAGTCACGAGGAGGCGACGCGGGAGAAGGTGGAAGAGGCGGCCAAAGCCGTGGGAATTCACGACTACATCACCAGCCTGCCCGGAGCCTACGACACCATGCTGGAAGAGCGCGGCGGCAACCTGAGCATCGGCCAACGGCAGCTGATCAGCTTCGCCAGGGCACTGGTCGCAGACCCCAAGATTCTTATCCTAGACGAAGCGACGGCCAGCGTTGATACGGAGACGGAACAGCTTATTCAGGCCGCTCTCAACCGGCTGCTGGCTAACCGCACGGCGCTCATCATCGCCCATCGGCTCTCCACTGTTCGAAACGCGGATAAGATTGTGGCCCTGGAACACGGCCACATCATGGAAATCGGCTCCCATGATGAGCTCATGGCCCTCAACGGAACCTATGCCCAGCATTACGCCAAGTACCAACAAGCTAGTTCCAAGGCCTTTGGAAACGGGAACGACCCCGATTCCCTCCTGGCCTAACTCCCCCTCGGTAGTTACGTCTCCGTGACTCTCATCCGGCCAGCCCGCCTCGAAGACCTGGATGGCATAACCGCCATTTACAACCAGAATGTGCTGCATTCCACTGCCTCCTTTGAATCAACGCCTCGTACCACTCAGCAGCAGCAGCGGTGGTTCGCAGAGCACGGCGGTCGGCATCCCCTTCATGTGGCTGAAGAAAACGAATTAGTTTCCGGGTGGGCTTCGCTGAGCAGCTGGTCGTTCCACGACGGCTACGATGCAACCACCGAAATATCGGTGTACGTTACCCAGGAGCGCCGCCGTCAGGGCATTGGCCGGGCGCTCATGGAATCGGTCATCTCAGCGGGACAGCGAGCCGGAGTCCACTGCATCGTGGCCCGCATCACCAGCGCTAATCAACTGAGCGTACGGCTCCACCGGAACCTGGGTTTCGAGGCGGTGGGCGTTATGCGTGAGGTGGGCAGCAAGTTTGGGAAGCTGCTCGACGTGGTGGTCATGCAGAAGCTGCTGGAGCCCTAGAGCGCCAATGGAGGGATGGGCAAACGCGCGTCCAGCACCTGCTCGCACCAACGGGCCGCCGCCAACAACCTCGGCTCCTCAAACCTACCCGCTCCCATCTGCACGGCCAGGGGAAGCCCCTCCTTGGAGAGGCCCGTTGGAATGGATATGGCCGGCATCCCCGACAGGGTCCAGAGGCTCTGAAACCTCAGATCGCCTGTGGTGCTCAGCTCGGATGGGGCCGGGGCGGCAACGGTGGGTGTCAGCAGAACATCGAAGTCCTCCAACGCCCGGTCTAAGCCCTCACCCATAGCGCGCTGTACCGCCAACGCCTGCTGGTAATCCTCGACTGAGCGCGCCATTCCCCGCTCAATCATTCGTCGTATCAGCGGTGCGTAGTCCTTCTCATGTCCAGGGAACCACATCCGATGGGCCTCTGCCGTCTCCGCCTGTTGGATGGTCTGGTGCGCAGCCAAAGCACCAGGAAAATCGATGCCGGTAACCGCGTCATCGACCATCGCCCCGGCGCTGCTCAAGCGTCGGCAGACCGCCTCCATATGCGCGCGTGTCTCCGGGTCGGCCTCGTCTGTAAACCAGCCTCGAAGGAGACCGATGCGTGGCGCGGCCGAAGTGTGCCGCACCGCGCTAAGATAGTCACCTGCAGGAGCGTCGGCAGATGCGGCGTCGGCGGGGTCGTAACCGGCCAGAACCGATAGCAGGAGCGCTGCGTCCTCCACGCTCCGGCACAACACCCCCACGTGGTCCAACGATGTGGCCTGGGGCACAACGCCGTGTCGGCTGATGCGGCCAAACGTCGGCTTGAAACCCACCACGCCATTGTAAGCGGCGGGCCGCAATACCGATCCTACCGTCTGTGACCCCAAGGCCGCCGGGACCATCCGGGCTGCCACCGCGACTGCAGAGCCCGTGCTGGAGCCCCCTGGAGTGCGGCGAGCATTCCACGGGTTCACCGTGGAAACGGGGTCCCCAGCAGCAAAAGCTGTGGTGACCGTTTTCCCCAGAAGAACCGCGCCGCTCCTGCGAAGACGCGCCACCGGTGCCGCGTCCTCATCCGGTACGAATCCTCGCCACGTTTTTGCCCCTGCCTCCGTGGGGATACCCTTGGTATAGAAGATATCCTTGGCGGCAAATGCAACACCCTGGAGCTCCTTCCTCGACTCCGTTCGCTCCAAGCGCCTAGCCTCCGCCAAGGCGCCTGCCGAATCCACGTAGGCCCAGGCCTTAAGGACCGGCTGCAGCCGGTCGATACGCAAGAGCAGCGATTGGGTCAACTCCACTGGCGAAAGGTGACGCCCTTCGATAAGCGTCACCGCCTCAGCAAAGGTCAGTTGGTAGGGTTCTGACATGCACGGTTCCGAGAGCGGCGGCTTGGCTGGGGTGCCGTGCGTCGCTCCCTCTCTTCGGGTGTGTTACAGCGGGATGTTTTCCCGAGTCGGCGACTACCGCCGTGACAATATGCCACCGATAACCTCCTGATAAATCAGATAGACCAGCAGTATAACCAAGCCGCCGCCGACGGCGTCAAGCACATAATGGTTTCCGGTGATAACAATGGAGAAAAAGGTCACTGTGGGATAAAGCACGCCAATCACCTTGAGGATGACCGGCTTCGATCCGCAGAAGAGGAATCCGAAGAGCACTGACCATGCAAAGTGCAGGCTAGGCATGGCCGCATGGCCATTGTAGTAGGCCGCCAAGTCGCGACTCGCATACCAAGCCGGCCCATAGACATCAATGGAGTCGACGACCCCCTTAATGTCCATGAACCGTGGTGGTGACAATGGAAAGACCGCGAAGAAGGTCAAGGCTACCACAAAGGTGAGCAGGATCATGTTCCGATAGAAAACGTACCGCTCGCGGTCCAAGAAGTAGAGAATCACTGCCGATGTCAGAAGAACGGGGAAAAAGGTGAGGATATAGAGATAATTGAAGAGGAGAAGCACCCCTTCGCCCGCTTGGGAAGCGGCGCCTTGGAGGTCCGCTTCCCAGAATATACCGATTGATTTCTCTAGAGAGATGATGTCGACAGCGTTGCTAACGCCGATCTCTTCAGCACCGGGCACAATCACGCGCTTCACGAACATGTAAGTGAAGTAGGCCGCTACCAGGAGCAGCACCTCGCGCGCAAAGCCAAGCTTGCCAGCTCTCGCCAATAATCGCCCACACAGTCCGGGCGAGATTCGAGGCCTAGTTGTTGGAATCGACCGCATCTTCCTCTTCCTGCGCTGCGTCCTGAGTCACGTCTGTTGGATGCCCGTTTCAGCCCCAGCTATTCCCTGGTATTACACGGCATCCTGAATTCGAAGCGCATTGACCTAGTCGTGGCCTAACAAATCAGAAAGATCGTAATGCCAAGCCTCAAGAGATGAATCCCCAGCCATCTTCCCTTCCTTCACACGGTGGTCAGCTGGCTGCCCCGCCTGGATTCGAACCAGGGTTCACAGATTCAAAGTCTGTTGTGCTACCGCTGCACCACGGGGCAAAGGCTAACCGCTCCATTCTATGGGTGATAGGATTTCCGCTCAACCCCTGCCTAGCGGGATTATTCCTCCGGTAAGTGCAGGGTGAACAGGGCTTTAAGAATAACGGGGTACGGTGAGCCCCTCAGCCTAGCCCTCTCTCACGGGGAGGAGGCACCAGCAGGTCCCGTCTTCGATCCTTCGGCAAGCTCCTGATTGACCAGGCTCAGGCTGAGCGAAGCGTGGATGTCTCACATGTGGCCCCAGGGGACACTCTAGTGGGTGCAGGGCACGCCCTGCCTTATTGCATTGGCGAGTAGGGTGTCGGCCGCCACAGAGCATTGTGGATATTGGCGACCAGGGGGCCGTCGCGTTCCGATTCCTCAAAGCCCGTACGCCGCTCCGGGTCTGCGCCAAAGGCTGCGAAGCACTGCTCCCGCTCGTTCATATCCTCCCACCCCAGCATATAGTTGAGGTGGTTAGAATCACCGACCAGCTCAGTCCAATAGCCCACCACTCGAAAACCATGCTTTTCGAACAGGGGCTGCGTCACCTCGGCGAAGCGGCGGTTCAGTGCCGCCATCTTGCCCGGCGCGGCCTCATAGGTACGCATCTCATAGAGCATCGTCATCCTCCATCAGTCGAGTAGGCCGGAGTCTATCAGGAACCGCCGTCACCAGGTGCCGGACTCAGTGTGGCCACATCACCGGGGCTGATACCCAAATCGCGAGCCAGCCCCGCGCCAATCTCCAGGACGTAGCGCACGGGTATGCCGCCCGGGCCGTAGCGAGGCAGCTCGTCGAAGGGCGTCTCCGGTGGCGGTACGGCGGCCTCGTAAGTCACCGCCGCCACCCGGAAATCTTCGTCCACCCACACCATGTCAATGGAGAATCGCATATCCCGCATCCAGAAACTTGGCACGGTGGTCTGGCCCATGTCAAACCACATGGCCCAGCCGTCGGGCAGCGTATCGCGTCCCGACAGCCCGATCCGGCGGAGCAACGTTGTGTCAGCCACCAGGGCGGAGAATTTCGTGTTGCCCGCCTGAACCGTTATCACCCTGTGTTCCGGCAGATCCGGTTCTAGCATCGCAGGCGACGACGAGCCACAGCCCGGCGCCACGACGAGGCCCAGGAGAAGGAGGAAGACGGAGGCGAAACCTAGGAACAGCGTTATGACTGCGGTTCCCCGGGCCAGAGGGTGGGCTGGTTGGACTCCAACCTGGCAGGAAGCTGAAGGCCAAAATGCTCGTAGGCCATGCGCGTTGCCACCCTGCCCCGAGGCGTACGGCTAAGGAACCCAAGCTGCATCAAATAGGGTTCGTACACATCCATAATGGTATCGGCCTCCTCGCTGATGGAGGCGGCCAGAGTATCCAGCCCCACGGGCCCTCCGTCGAACTTCTGAACGATCGTCTGTAGCAATCGGTGATCCACGTCATCCAGACCGAGGTGGTCAATCTCCAAGAGGCCCAGCGCCTGGCGGGCCACCTCGCCGGTGACCACGCCTTGGGCTCGCACCTGCGCGTAGTCACGGACGCGGCGCAACAGCCGGTTGGCAACCCGGGGCGTTCCTCGCGCCCGGCTGGCCAGCTCCCGCACACCGTCGGCATCGGCCCCTACTCCCATGATCTCGGCTGAGCGCGCCACGATCGCCTCCATAGCCGCTATGTTGTAAAAGTCCAACCGGTAGATAGAGCCAAAGCGGTCACGCAGCGGCGCGCTCAGCATGGCATAGCGAGTGGTGGCGCCCACCAAAGTGAAGGGTTCTACTTTGAGGTTCATGCTCTGGGCGGAGAGACCCTTACCCATAATCCAGGAAAGGGAAAACTCCTCCATGGCAGGGTAGAGAATTTCCTCCACCGGTTTGCTCAGGCGGTGGATTTCGTCGATAAAGAGCACGTCACCAGCGTTGAGCTGCGTGAGGAGCGCGGCCATATCGCCGGTGCGCTCGATAGCCGGACCAGAGGTAAGACGGACGCTGGCCTCCATCTCGCCACCGATGATGTTGGCCAAGGTGGTCTTGCCCAGGCCCGGCGGGCCGTAGAGGAGGACATGATCCAGCGGCTCACCCCGCTGCTGGGCCGCCGCTATCGCGATGCGCAAATTTTCTTTGATCTTGTCCTGGCCGATGTATTCGTCCAGCCGCCGAGGACGCAGCCCCCGCTCGGCGGGGCCGTCCTCCTCCCCAACGTTTCCAGAAACCAGACGATCAACCATATTGGCCCATTGTAGCGACGCACTTTGGAAGACCGCAATGGCTTGGAACGAATCGGAAGGAACGTGGCGAGAGCCCTAGTCGTCTGTTTCAGTCCGCGGCTCCACCACATAGGGGCCAGGATTAGGCATGTGGACACAAACCCAGACCAGACGGTGGTCACTGCTGGTATTGCGCATGGCGTGGACTTTTCCTCGAGGGTTGACCACAAACTGTCCCGTGACAATTTTCTTCCACGTTCCGTTGCCAACCAAGGCCTCACCTTCGCCCTCCATAACCACAAAGACGTGGGAGCTCTTGGGATGGCTGTGCGGGTCCTCGAAGACCTCGCCGGGGTTGATCCATTCCACGATTGCGGAAAAGTCCTCGTCACGGTAGGCCGAATTCAGCGTTCGCTCAGCGTTGGGGTCAACGTAGTCCGCCGTGGTGAAAATACGCTGGGCAGTGGACGGTTGCGTCGTCATATGCTTCTCCTTAGGCTCACTTGTCATGCCTCCGATGCGCATAGGCTTCCATGCGCGGACCGCATCAGTCCGTTCAGTGTACCCCTCAACACAAATCCAAGATGAGCAGCGATCTCCCGTGCCTAATCGTCGCCACTTCCGGCAAGGGCGGCTGGCGACACCTCATCACCTTCAATGCCGACCCGGGGCATCCAATGCAGCGCTTTGGGAAAGTACCAATTGGTGGGCCCAAGAAGCCGCATAGTGGCTGGAACGAGGATTGAACGTACGATGGTGGCGTCGAGGAATATGGCTACTGCAAGGCCAAAGCCCACCTGCTGGTTCGAGACCCCATCGCCCGCGGCAAAACCGCCGAACACCGCCACCATGATGAGCGCGGCACCGGTTATCAGACTCGCCGTGGAACGGAGCCCAAAGGCGACCGATTCGGCATTGTCTTTGGTAATGTCGTAGCGCTCGCGAATACGACTAAGCAAGAACATGTGGTAGTCCATGGACAGGCCGAACAGAACAGAGAACAAGAAAAGTGGAATCCATGCCTCGATAATCTCCGTCTGCTCGAACCCCAGTAGCTCGGCGCCAACACCCTTCTGGAAGACCAGCACCATGAGTCCGTAAGCCGCGCCCACCGAGAGCAGATTGAGGATGATGGACTTTATCGGCACGACGATGGAGCGAAACGCCACGGTGAGAAGCAGCAAACTCAGTCCCAGCACCACCGCAAAGACGATGGGCGTATAGGTGTCGATAATATGGAAGAAATCCATACTGAAGGCTGTGTCTCCAGTAACCAGCACTTTGGCGTCAACACCGGCAAAGGCCAGGGGTATATGCTCGTGGCGCAGGCGCTCCAACCCAGCGATTGCACGGTCTCCCGAGGGCGTGCCGGCAAGGGGCACCGAGACCAGTCCCACCTCGCCCTCGTCGTTCACCTTCAACGCGGTAGCGGCACCGGCCATGAAATCAAAGTCCGCCTCCAGCAAGACCAGTAACCGCTTAACCGCCTGTTGCACCTCCACCGAACCCACGTCGCCTTCGATGACAATATCGGTGGATGAGGCCACGCCTGCCGAGAATTTCTCTTCCAAGACGAGGAACGCAGACTTCGCCTGAATCCGGTCGGGCATTGACTCCACGCCATTGAATCCCGTTTTCAAATCCACCAAGGGAACCGCCGCGGCCAACATGAGGCCTCCCAGGAAAACCAGGGCGACCACCGGATGGTTCATCACCGTCTTAGTCAACAGGTTCCAGTAACCGCCTCCGGCCCCGCTATCGGATTGACCCACGCGCCGCCCGAAGAAGGGGACACGCAGGGCATTTATTCGGTGCCCCATAAGGACTAGGACAGCGGGAAGGAGGGTGAGGGTTGCAAGGACCGCGGATATCACCACTAGGATGGCGCCGGCGCCCAGGCTCTGAAAAACGGTGGCGGGGATAATGAGCATTCCACCAAGGGCGACCACCACCGTCAACCCGCTAAAGAAAACCGTGCGACTGGCGGTTGCCCCGGTAACCTCAATAGCCTCGTATTTGGAACGCCCTTTGTTGAGCTCCTCTCGGAACCGCGAGACGACTATGAGTGAGTAGTCGATACCTACGGCCAGGCCAATCATAGTGATCATAAGCGTAACGAAGAAGAGGAACTCAAAGACCTGCCCCACCAACGCGGTGGCCCCCAAGGCCACGATGATCGCCACGGCGGCCAGCGCAATGGGAATGATGGCGGCCAAGACCGCGCCGAAGAGCACGATGAGAATGATGAGAGCCATGGGAACACCGAATCGTTCCCCTTGCTCGATGTCCGAGACGGCCAACTCATCGGACTCAAAAGCAAAGCTGGCATCACCAAAGATGGCCACGAAAAAGCCATCCTCTCCGTTGGCCTTGGCTACAAGGTCAAGAATGACTTCGACATCTTCTGTAGTGTCGTCAAGTTCCCCGTTCATGATAAAGGGAATGAGTGTGGAACCGCGGTCGGCGGAGACCAGGGATGGGTCATTGCTCTGATAGTAGTGGCCCCCCGAGACGACAATATCATGGCCTAGGCCCATAACCTGTCCAAAAAGGCCGTGGACTCGCTCCTGGAAGGCCGCATTGTCCACGGTGAGGGTATCGGACTGGACGACGATTACCTCGTGGATGGGCCGGGGGCCTCGGAGCCGCTCTGCCAGAAGGTTTTCGCCCCGAATCGACTCCGGATCGTTGGTTAATTTAACCTCGGTGGTGAGGGCATCGGAAAGAAATCTGGCCTGCAAGCCAAGGGCGGCAACGAGGACCAGTCCCCAAATAGCGATGGTTATCCAAGGCCTTCGAGTGCAAATGCGGGCCAACGATTGGGTGGAGAATTTCGACGCAAAGGACATGCTGACGACGTTCCCCCCTTAGATACCTAGCGAGCTTACGACTGGCCGCCTACCCAATACCGGCCGCTCAAAAACGCGAACGCCACGTCATTTTACTACTCGACTCGATGCCTAATCGATACCTTTCTGAACGACCCTGATAGAGAGCGAACATGATGTTAGTCTGGCGTTGGCTGCGGTAATCTTGGGCATCTCCGACTCCTGATTTAGTTGGTATTCACAACCCGAACACTCATTTCATTATCGTAACCCACCGCCAGTGCCAAACTCTTTGGCGTCATTGACCATCCTCGCCACCCAGGAGAGATTCACGCGCACAGGCAGCTATCGTGCCTATTCTCTTGCACTGTAGCTTTGATTTATATGTGGTACCGAGGAAGAGGCCCTCAACAGCAACGCCCTTAGCAACGCTCTTACTATCCACACGATGAGTCCGATGATTGCAACCAAAACCGGTGGCGCTTCGAAAAGAGCCCCAGCGGCGAAGCCGGCTGATCTACGCCCAGTACGGGTCCCCAAACTTGCGCCGACTAAGCCCATGAAGGCACCAAACGCACCTCCGACGGAGGCACCTACTAGCAATCCTAAACTTATGCCCCCGCCCACAGCCTTTGCCCAAATAAAGCCATCAAAGGTTGTCAATCCCCCAAGCAAGATAACGCCCCCGACGACGCTACCTGCTAGCTCTGGCCAGCCATTGGGCTCATTTGCCTTGTTGCACTCCTCTCACTTGGTATTACCATGTGGCAGGCGAATATTACAATAATATCAAGGAATTCAACGCCCCAAGGAACAAGGAGTCGCTGTGAGCACCCACCCCGGCTTAGACCTGATCACCTTCATTCAGGCCGCGTTCCAGCGCTCAGTGAACACCATCAATCAGGCCGCTGAGGGACTCAGTGACGAAGACCTCTTCTATCAGCCCACCAAGGACACCAATTCCATCGCGTGGTTAGCATGGCACCTGAGTCGCAGGAAGGACTACTACGCGGCCAAGCTTGTGAAGGAGAAAGAGGTATGGATCACGGATGGATGGCACCAACGGTTCAATCTGCCCGCGGAGGACACGGGCTTAGGCAACACGCCCGAGCAGGTAACGGCCTTCAAGCCTGATAGGGAGCTGCTTTTCAGCTACATCGATGCCGCCCAGGAGGCCGCGGCAGAGCGGCTTATGGACGTAACTCCGGAGCTGCTAGACCGTGAGGTTGAGTTGGACGCAGGCCGAGGAAGGCGTCCGGCTTCGACCATCTTCAACCCCATGACCAGCGATTGCTTACAACACCTGGGGCAGATCGCATACCTTCGGGGCATCATCACCGGCCGGGGCTGGATGGCCGTGTAATTTCCTATATTTGGTGCCGAAGGTCGGAGTCGAACCGACACAGGGTTGCCCCCAACGGTTTTTGAGACCGTCGCGTCTACCATTCCGCCACTTCGGCCCAAGGAACGGCACTGGATGAGCAAGCCGCTCGTACAGGACGCCGACATTATCCCACTAACAGCCAATCGGTAACAAGCCCAAGCTGCGGGAAAAACGAAGCGCCACCTAGGGGCGAATGAGCCAGGTGGCGCGCGCGGAACGAAAGATGGTGCTGTTTGGATACACGATCATCACCTTCTCCGCGGTTGTAGTGGGATGCTGAGGCCATATAAGGGGGTGACCTACTAGTCAATACATGACAGCACCCACACGAGCCTCGACACCACAACGGTCATAATCGGTTTCTCAGTTCAGGGACTGCAGGCGCTTGCCTGAGCACCCACAGGAGAAGCCGAACTGGCACAGCGGGCATACGCGAGTTCCGTATGAATTAAACAAGGGCCACCCCAGTTAGCTTGGATGGCCCTTCTTATTTATCTGGAGCGGAAGATGGGATTCGAACCCACGACCTTCTCCTTGGCAAGGAGATGCTCTACCACTGAGCCACTTCCGCCGAACGCACCAGAGGCGCCCTGCAGCCTGGTGCCGAGGCCCAGATTCGAACTGGGGACACCAGCATTTTCAGTGCTGTGCTCTACCGACTGAGCTACCTCGGCCTGAGGCTCATGCTAGCGAAGGCCCATGGGACTGTCAAGGTCGCACATGCGCAGGAAGCGCATGACGGCCTTGTTTCTTCTTGATAAATCTATCCGTTATTAAGCGGTGGGAGCTCCACGCCTCCGGACGAAGTAGAGCACGACACCAACGATAACCACTGCACCTGCGATGATAATGCCCATGATAAGCCCGGTGCCCATCCCGTCATCGGCGTCTGCTTCCACCGGTACGGGCGTCAGAGTCGGGGAGGCACTCACCTCCGGAGTGGGGGTGGGGGCAATCGCAGCAGGTGGCACAGGCGTGGGCGTCGCTGCGGGCGCAGGCGTTGCGGTCGGAGCCGACGTGGCCGTAGGCGCGGGGGCAGGTGGCGTGGGCGTCGGGTCCTCGGCCGTCGGAGTCGGGACACTCACCACCGGAGTAGGGGTGGCAGTGGCAGAAGGCGCCACAGGCGCAGGCGTCGCTGTGGGTGCAGGTGTTGCGGTTGCGGTCGGAACCGGCGTGGCCGTGGGAGCTGGTGGCGCAGGAACATGGGTGGACGAGATGCTGAAGGTAGCCACAGACGCCTGGAACTCAGCTGCATCCTCGGTGACGAGGGTGAAGGTCGCCTGGTACGAACCAGCGGGTATAAGGGCGGTGTTTAACACGACCTCGTACTTCAATGTCGCGGCGAGCTGATATCCGTATGTCCCAAACTTAAAGCCGTTGGTGTTCCCAAAGTTATACCCGTAGCCACCAAAGTAGAAAGCGCTATAGCCAGAGTTATAGCCTATCCCGTCGCCCCAGGTTGCATTGAGGTTGGACAGGGCAATGCTCTTAATCTGTGGATCCCGGGAGGAACTGCTCAGAAAAGGATGAAACACGGCCGAGAAAGCGATGGGCCCGGTAATATCGAGCCTGAGGTTGGAAATTGGAATTTGCTCGCTGGCAGGAAAGGTCACCTCAACGAAAAAAGCTTTGTCAGTGGGTCTCTGCGTGGAGGTACCGTCCAACTCACCAATCGTGAGCTCCAATGCCTGGATGGGAGATAACACGAAGAGCGTGAAGAGGAAGGCCAATGCGACAGCCATGGTCGCCGTTACCCGGAATTGCCATCCTGTCGTCAGCGTACTTACCAAGCGTTTCAATTCCGTCCTCCTCAAATTCACAGCCCATCCGACGTCGAGCGTATTCCTATAGGGTTAGTTTACGCTCAATAGCACACAAAATAGTATAGCCACGCCCAGGCTGTGTCAAGGACACATATATCCGAAAAACCACCGCGCAT
>Ga0302123_10000335_pt1 | contig 38643 bp, 31 predicted proteins | sample CB21_321_MG_FD_203109 | JGI IMG/M metagenome (GOLD analysis project Ga0302123, IMG submission 203109) | Marine microbial communities from Western Arctic Ocean, Canada - CB21_32.1 | ecosystem: Environmental > Aquatic > Marine > Oceanic | place: Canada: Western Arctic Ocean | collected 2017-09-28 | reverse complement strand
AGTATCTGAGCTCGATGTCTGAATCCACCCCGGCCGGAGCCGCGAAACCATTCTTCTCCCGCCTGCCAACAGCTTTGCGGGTTGGCCTGATCCTTGGCGTATCTCTCGCCGCGTTTGACGTCTCCGCGGTGGTTCTGTTCGAGAAGCCGAACGGCATGAGAAGCCTGCTGGCGGTGGCGCTCCATGCGGCCGGCTCAATGGCTGCCGTGTGGGTGATCTACTTCGGGGCATGGCTCTTGATCGCCGGGCCGATGATTCTGCTACTACGACGTCCGGCACTCGCCGCGTCCATCGGGGTCATGGGCCTGATCACGCCGCTGCTCGTCCTGCGGGCGATCGGCATTCCCGTCGTGCCCGTGTCGCTGTTCGGCAACCCCTACCGATCCGTCATGTGGCTTGCCCTCAGCGCCACGGTAGGGATCTTCGCCTACGTGACTACCCGACTACTCGAAACACACCCCAAGAAGCAGGAGTGGCTCTACAGCATCTCTCTCGCCCTTCCCCTGGTAACAACAGAACTCTTGCTGCTCTGTTGGCTACGGATGTACAAGATGTCTGGCGGACTCAGCCTCGTCACGATCACCGCCTACGTCGTGGCCTTAGTCATCATGGCCCTCACCGTGGCCCTGATGACAACACAATCGGGTCGACGATACGGCCCTCTTGCCACGATCGGCGTCGCCGTGTCTCTACTCATCGTCCTCGCCGGATATCGTTCCTGGACCGCGCCCGACATCCGCAAGCACGCCTCGACATTCAGCGAGCCGCATAAGATCCCGCGCATCATTCTGATCACCGTCGATACCCTGCGGCGTGACGCACTCAAGACCTACTCGCCCGAGAGCGGCGTTGGCGAAAACATCAATGCACTGGCGCAAGACTCCGTTCGATTCGAACGCGCCTACACCTCAGCCCCTTGGACGCCGCCATCGGTCGCCTCGATCATGACCGGCCTCTCGCCGCAAGTCCATGGGGTCAATCGCCGAGACCCCGGCTTCCCGCAGCTTCCGCCCACCATCGCCGACGTGCTGCTCGAAGACGGCTACGTGACCGCCGGATTCGGAGCCAACGGACTGCTGTCGCGCCAGAGCGTCCTCAAGCGGGGCTTCCAGGAATATCAGTTCCCGCTCGGCGTACCAGGGGGCTCCCTCGGACGCGAGGCTCTCTCAATGATCGTGGGCCGAGACGTTATGGCCGGGCAGCAAATGACCGAGTCCATTACGGCCATGGCGGAACAATGGGTGCAAGCCAATCAAGAGCAAGACTTCTTCCTCTGGATGCACTACATGGATCCCCACGAGCCCTACGTGCCGCCCCGCGAGTTTGTCCTCAATCCCGAGCGCGCGCCGTCCAACGCACTAGGCCGGAGCTTCAGCCGATGGAACCTGCGGTCGGGCAAGACGATGTTCAACGAGCGGCAGAAGAACTGGGCGCGCGAACTCTATCAAAGCGAGGTGCGCTATGTCGACGACCGCATCGGCCGCCTGCTCGGGACCATCAAATCACTGGGCCTCTACGACGACGCGCTGATCCTATTCACGACCGACCACGGCGAGGAATTTTGGGACCACGAAAACGTCGATCACGGCCACAGCCTGTACAACGAACTCATCTCCACGCCGCTGTTCATCAAGCTTCCCGCATCAATGGCTCCTCAGCGCACAACCGTCCGAGCCGGCGTCCCCAATGCGGGCCTGATGCCCACCATTCTTGAGCTCTGCGGCATCGCCTTCGAACCGGAACAGTTCTCCACCCAATCACTCGTTCCTCTTTGGACCTCGCCCGACGAACCGGAAGACAACCGGGGTGCATTCAGTTCGAAGCTCGTCTACTACGACGAGCGCGTATCGGTGGTTCATCAGGGATGGAAGTACATCCAGTTCGTCGACCGCCCGAAAGAGGAACTCTACAACCTCAACGAAGATCCCGAAGAGCGCATCAACCTGGCAACGCTCTCACCGGAGCGCCGGGATGAACTCCGCGTCGTACTCAAGACACATCAAGAGCAAAGCGCGGAATTGGCGAAGCGCTACCGCGTAGGACAATTCATGAGCTCCGAAGAACGAGAAACTGTCCGTCAAGAACTCAAATCCTTAGGCTACATCCAGTAGCGGTTGCACAAGAAGCCGTGACAGAAAACGTAGGGGTATGGCATGCCGTGCCCGGCGCCCTGGAGGCCTCACGCAAGCTCACGCCTCCTAGCGAACCGACGAAGAACCAACCCGCTCCGGCGTCTTCAACTCACCCGTCGCCGGATCGAACGCCAACATCCGTCCATCGTGCGTCTTGACCCGAAACAGATATCCATTCCCGTCCTGCCGTTCGTACCCCAACACCTCTTCAATCACGGTGTAGTGAGACACACTCTGGCTCACATTGTCCGGCGCGCCGGCGATATCGAGCGTTGAGTACTCCTTCAGCAGCTCACCCTTGAAATAGAAGCCGAGCGCCAGATGCTCGCTACTTGCCGCATGGCCCCGCGCCCAGGGTCCGAACCGCACAACCGAAACACCGACCGGCGTCTTGTTGTCCGATACGTTGCAGACAATGTAGACCCGCTGACTAAACCAGTCGAAGCTGTGTAGCGGGACATCCTGCTCCTTGCCAACACGAAAGATGTGAGTCGTCCCTTTGCCGCCGTAGTATTCCTCAGGCACGGACTTCGCGTAGCAACGTCCATAGGAGCTGGCGACAACATGCGCTACGTTCGACGCCTCCTGGTCCGCCCGCGCGGGGATCACCGCGACCAGCAACGACCACAGCGCAACCGCCGCGGCCCAGCTTGCAACACCGCATCGCTCTCGCCAAGGCCTCATGTCAATGAAGACGATGAAGCAGCGGCGATCGCGCAGTCGATTGTCTTTACAAAGGGATTCCCAGAACAGACTGGACCGGTCAGCTCGACCAACAATCCGGGCGTCCCATCCCGTCAGGCAGGGTCGTATCGGCATTGCCCTTGGTCTCGCTCAACTGCTCGACCGTCAGATCCTCGGCCGTCCGCAGATCCGCACCGGTGAGATCAGCGCCTTCCAAGTCAACGCCAATCAAGCGCGCACCCACAAGGTTAGCCCCGGAAAGATTGGCATCGCGTAGATCCGCCCCCGACAGATTCGCCATCAAGAGATTCGCCTTGGTGAGAATCGTGGCGTTCAGGTTCGCCATGCGCAGGTCGGCGCTGACGAGATCCGCGCTGGCGAGATCCGGAGCAACTTCGCGATTTTTCTCGCGCCAAGTGTTCCACTCGTCAACGTCTTTCTTGAGGTAACCAAGCTGCTCAGTGTTTGCCATACTCAAACTCTTCCTTCGACTCCACCCGGATCTCAAGCGCCGCGCTTCCCTTAGCGGAGGAAGACAGCACATCCCATTGTGTGCGCAACGCCGCGAACCCGCAACCGTTCGCATGCAACTTTTATCAATTTGTTGGGAAATAACGCTCGCGCAAATCTTCACTACCCGGCGGCGTCCCATAACTGATCCCAACCACCGCAACCAACGAAACCAGCATCGACCAGATAAACGGATCGAAGCCCCCAAAGCTCTTCGTGCCAAACGCTAGGTACTGCAACAAGAAAGAACCGAAGCCACCAATGATGCCCGCCATACAGCCTGCCTTGTTCATGCGCGGCCAGTAGATCCCCAACAGCGTCGGGAAGAAGAACGTCGCCGCCAGTCCGGTCCCCGCGAACACCACAATGAACTGCAAGAAGTCCGGTGGATCAAGAGCGAAGAGCAAAGCAAGCCCCGCGACCCCAAACGTCGCCAAGGTAGTCAGGCTGCGCGCGCGCTTCTCACTCAATGGCCCGGGTAGATTGCGCTCATAAAGGTCACGCACAAGCGCGCTGCTGGTCACGAGCAAAAACGAGCTGATCGTCGACATGATCGCTGCCATCGGGGCCGCCAACACAAAACCTGCGATGACCGGCGGCACGACCGCCAGAATCGTCGCCGCCGTCGCGTGGTCCGGTGTTTCCAACTCCGGCACCAGCACGCGGCCCATAATGCCGATCCCGATCACACACGGATAGAGCAGCGCAATGTAGATCCCGATCAGAAAGCAGGCACGCTTGAGTGCCTTCGTATCCCGGCAGGCAAGAAACCGCGTAATGGTCGACGGCTGAGCCGGACCCGCCAACGCCCATACAAAGAAGAATGAGATCGCCGTCGGAACCGGCAAGAACTCCTGCGGTCCTGGCGTCGATAGAAGCTCCGGCGACTGCGCTTGGAGCCCGTCGTAAATCGCCTGTAATCCCCCCAGCTTCCGGATCGCGAAGAACGCCGTCACCAACACGCCGATGAGCATCACAACGGCCTGGAACGCATCCGTCCACGCGACGGCACGGAACCCCCCGTAGGCCGTATAGATGCTGACCGTCAGAGCGAACCCGACAACGCCCCAGTGGTACGGAACACCGAGAACCGCCTCGATCACCCGCGCCCCCGCAACGTACTGCGCCACCAGATACGCGATGTACAAGATAATGATCGCGACGCCCGACACGGTCCCGATCGCCTGGCTCTCAAAGCGATCCCGTAGCAAGTCAGGGAAAGTCAGAGCGCCCGTGCGCCGGCCCAGTTCCGCGACGCGTTTGCCAAACAACCCGAACCCCGTCGTGGCGACCACCATGTACGAACAAATCCACAGCATCACCGACCAGCCGAAGGTGTGTCCCAGCGCCGGCGAACCGATGAACGTGCCTCCACTGGCGGCGGTCGCGATCCATGTCAGCCCCAGCACCCACGGACCAATCGAGCGACCGGCGACGAAGAAGTCCTCCATGAAGCCGGTCTTCGACGACTTGCGATGAGCAAGGTACGCGAAGTAAAACGTCGCGGCCAGATACAGCGCGAACGCGAACCAAACTTGTGTATTAGCGGCGTACATCGGCGACTACGTTGGGCCCCCCGCCGACGGTGGCTTCTCCGGCTCATCGTCATCGCGAATATAGATGAGCGAGTACCAGATGTTCGTTACGAGGCAGGCCACCCAAGGGACGAAGATGCCCCACAAAGCCCAGTTAGGAATTCCGCCGATCGAATACACCGGCTGACCATAGCTCAGCGCGGCACACGTCCCAACCACCCAAATGCAGGTGACAATCGTGATGATCCCGGCGACGATCGCTTCGCGCCGACTGTTGCGATAAGAGTGTTCCATGGGCAGGCGAAAAAGAGAATCAGAGATGATACCACGAGCAGCCGACTTGCCACGTTGGTTGCAACACCACGTTAGAAGAGCCCCTCACCCCGGAGCAATCAACCGCCGAAACACTTCCCCACTCTCAAACGACTCACCAACCGCCACGGCGCGGCTCCGTTCAAGCAACCAAACAAACGGCTCGGGACCACAAGGTAGCCCCCCAAGCTGACTGCGATGCCGCCCAAGCGCATCAGCCTGCTTCCCAACACAACCCGATACGTCCACAATCGCATCCGGCTCATCGACATCCCAGAACAGCAGTTCCGTTACCTTGTGCGGATCAAGCCCCGCCGCAACCTGTTCCGGAAAGTGCAGCCGATCCCGAGCGAAGGGAAAGACCGCGTCCTGAACAACCATCCCGGCAATCCGGTGATCGCGGTGCGAGAAACGCCGCCGCACATGCGGGTCATGCGTGAGGACCGTATCCGGACGATAGCGCCGAATCATCTCGACAAGCCGGCTACGAAAAGCAAGCGAGTCTTCCAATCCACCATCGGGAAATCCCAGCCAAGCTACTTCCCGTATGCCAAGCACCTTCGCCGCAGCCTCTTGCTCAACTCTCCGGGCCCGCGTCACTGCCTCCCGAGACACGTCTGGGTCACCACTCCCGGCATCGCCATCCGTACACACGACAAGAGTCACTTCGCACCCGGCGGCGATCCATCGCGCCAACGAACCGCCTGCATGCAACTCCGCGTCGTCAGGATGCGCGCCCACCGCCATGGCACGCGCCGGCACATCGATCAGTTGCTCAAGCTGCGCCATATTCTTAATGGATCTCACCAGATTAGATACGTATGTTAGATTCTTTCTCTCACTCTGTATACCTGGGCCAAGCCCAGTTCATGCCACTTCCTCGTCGCATCGCGGTCGTCAGCGTCCACTCCTGCCCTCTGGAGCGGCCAGGCACGCGCAATGCTGGCGGGATGAATATCTACATCCGCGAAACCGTTCGTGCGATGACGTCCCTGGGCATCGAGGTGGACATATTCACACACGAACACCTCGATCGGGACGAGTGCCCTATCAACTGGCTCGCCGGGTGTCGAGTCATTCACCTACCCGCGGGACCGGCGGAAACAGCGAAGAGAGACCGACTTGGACGGCTCGATACGTTCGTTGAAGGCGTTATCGAATACAGTCGCCAAGAAAGCCGATCGTACGAAGGCATCGTCAGTCACTACTGGCTTTCCGGACTTGCCGCTCAACGCCTACGAGAGCATTGGGATGCACCGCACATCGCCGGCTTCCACACCCTCACACTCGCCAAGCCGCAAGCCTTCCGGGACAAACAGGACCGATCAGAACGAGTAGCGGGAGAGCAAGACGTTGCCACCCATGCGAACGCCCTACTAGCCGCGACAGACCACGAGCGCGACATTCTCGTCGCGGATTATGGCGCGGACCCACACCGCATCGTCACGGCGCCGCCCGGCGTAAACACGCAGCGATTTCGACCCCTGGGCCGTGACCGTTCCTGCCATGAACTCGGCCTTCCAAGTGCGGGGTTTCGTCTCCTGTTCACGGGACGAACGATTCCCATGAAAGGCATCCCCGTTCTCATCGAATCGCTCGCGCAGTTACCCACTGACGTCTCCGCCGTCATCGTAGGCGGATCGATCGGCGATGACGAACAACGTTTCCTAGCTGAAACCGCGCAGCGTTTCGAAGTCACCGACCGTGTGCGATTCGAAGGCAGCGTACCCCATGAACACCTACCTCTCTACTTCGGGGCCTCCGATCTCTGCATCGTCCCGTCCTACTACGAAAGCTATGGCATGGTCGCTCTCGAAGCCCTGGCTTGTGGATGTCCCGTGGTGGCCTCGCAAGTCGGCGGACTTGAGTCCATCATCGATCACGGCGTGAATGGACTGCTCGTTCCCCCCGGGTCCGCCAAGGCCCTATCAGAAGCCGTACTGCAGTTGCTCGGAGATCAGCGTTATCGCGAGTCTCTCGCCAAGGCAGGCATCGCGAAAGCCCGGCGATGCACCTGGGAACGAGCGACCAACGCCATCCTGGGCGCCCTCTCCGAACACAAGAGAATGGACCGCCCCACCCCCGACCTGCCGATAGCCGTCGCGGCGGTGTAACAATGACCCGCGTTATCTTCCTCGACCTGGACGAGACCCTCATCGCCCAGGAGAAAGCGTTCGCGCTCGCATACCAGTCAGTAGCGACTCTCGCCACCAAGGTCGTGGACGTGGATCGGGACTCCCTCGCGGAGTTCATCCCCGTCGTCGCCGCATCCTGCTTCGACAAACTCGCGGTAGCGGGCCTAGTCCGCCGTTGCCGTTTCGGCGGCCGCGACGTATTGTGGGGCGACCCGTCAGGCGACTCAGAGGTACTGCGGCAACTCACCGCCGTCGCTCCGGCCTATCGCAAAGACGTATGGTCGACCTTGCTCGCGAAACACTCGATCACCGACCCCGCCCTGGCCGAAAGTCTTGACGCTTGCTTCCGCCACGAGATGACGACGAAGATGACGGCCTTCGACGAAGTAGAACAAGTGCTTACCAACCTCCGCCAGAATTATCGGCTCGCTATCATCACCAACGGCATGCCCGCGGCACAACAAGCAAAGCTACAGCGACTGGGCCTCAATAATCACTTTGAAACCCTCATCGCCTCAGCCGACATCGGCGTCGGCAAACCCGCCGGCGAGATCTTCCGCCACGCACTCGCCGTCATGCGCGTGGGCGCCCACGAAGCAATAATGGTCGGCGATAGCTGGGACGGCGACATCATCGGTGCACGACGCGAGGGCATGAACGCCTGCTGGGTTCGCCGAGACGACGCCGACCCGATGGCCAATACGGAGGGAACGCCAATCATCTCTGACCTGAGCTCACTCATTGCACTGCTGCAATCGCCGCCGGCTCGCGAACCCAGCCGCATCATCGCGTCATGAGTTTCCAACACCTGGCCCCTGCCCTTTGGGGACTAGCTCAATCTCACGACAGGTCGCCTGAAGCCGTCACCCGTTTTCAGGAAGCCTGCCTGCGCCGGCTTGTCCGTCATGCCTACGCGAGGGTACCCTATTACCGCCGGCGATTCGACGAAGCCGGCATCAACCCAAACGACATCAACACCCTCGGCGACCTCGCCGCGATCCCCATCAGCACACGCGCCGATATCCAAAGCCAACAACCGAAAGACATGTGCGCAACGCCCGAGAGCACTGACGAGCTGCGCGTGATTACGACCAGCGGATCGACGGGCGCGCCACTAACTATCCGACGAACATTCCGTGAAGAGCAGCTGATGTTGGCCTACCGCATCCGAGCCTACATCGGGAACGATTTCGACCTGCCGTGGCGTCGCGCGATGATCGACTACTACAGCGCCGAGACGCTTCGCACCGAGGGACGCCGCGCTTTCCACGAGCGGCTCGGCATCTTGCCGCGGCTGCTCATCGACTGGCGAACCCCAAAAGGAGAGATTGTCAATACTCTCGCTCGCTACCGTCCCGAAGTGATCTTTGGCCCGCCCTCGACACTCTGCTGGATCGCCGATGAGTGGACCGCCGAAGACCGCCGGCGCGTCCCGCTGCGAATGGTCATTACGGGTTCAGAGACCGTCACCGAACAAATGAACGAGCGAATTAAGGAAGGTTTCGGCGCGCCGGTCGCTGACGTCTACGGCTGTCACGAAACGGTATTCATCGCGCTACGGCGCACGGATGACCCTTTCTATACGATTTGTAGGAACGCGGCCATCGTCGAAGTGCTTCGCGACGGCAAGCCCGCCGAACCCGGCGAATCCGGCGAACTCTACGTCACGGCGCTGCATCTCCACACGATGCCTTTCATTCGCTACCGCCTAGGCGACCTTGTCACGGTAGATAAGGTCGTGGGGCGCGGTGAAACCGTACGCTCTCTCCGTACCATCGACGGTCGAACGACAGAGCATTTCCAACTTCCCGACGGGAGACCACTCCATCCGTGCGTCTTCAGTGATCTCATCAAAGACAGCGGCCTCCCCGTGCGCCGCTTTCAGATCATTCAACAGAGACGCGACGATTTTCTAATCCGGCTCGTCTTCCTCAACAGCGCAACGCCGGACCTAGACCCCTTCAGAAACCAAGTCGCCCAAGCGCTGGGTCCCGGCATCGCCGTCCGAACCGAACCCCTCGACACCCTCCAACCGCCCGCCGGCGCCAAGTTCCGACCCTACATCCCCCTAGAGCGCCAGACTCCTGGAACCCCGGGAGCCCTGAAGGGGCACCGGATAGTAGCCCAGGGCGATCAGCCCTGGGTCAGTGGACCAACAAGCGGGAAGCCCTGAAAGGGCGTAGGAAATCACCTATTGATACAATTCCTCCACGATGCATCGAACCGCGAGTTTGAAACGTAGGACCAAATTCACACCAGCCCACGGCCTACGACTCGCCGCCGTATTCCTGGTAGCCTTCTCATCCCTCCAAGCACAAACACCAAGCCCTTTCACCGACGACTCCATCCGTTCCTTCCGCGTACGCTTCGGCTTCACTGACACCCAGCCACGCCCATGGGACGGCGAACTCTCCGTCGACCGCGGCGAAGTCGTCAGCCTGCGCAATTGGAATCCGCGTCCCGGCGAAAGCATCGACGGCAAGACCGGCTGGAGCCTAGCCACCCGCCAAGGTCTCAACTACCCACGCCGCGTCTATCAATGGGAAGATCCACGTGGCACTGAAGAGTACCTCGACATCCCGGGCATCATCGTCGACGTGCGAACGACCTCCAGCACCCGCGTCTGCTTCACAACCGCGAACGGCGACTTCGAAGTCTGGCCTAACGAACTCGAAGTCGGCCGGCCGATGCAACACCTGAAAGGCGCGGTCCAAGTCGATCTCGTCGCGCCCGCCGAGCGCCTCTCATCCGACCAAGTCGACAGCGATTTCCCAACCGTGCTCGCCGGTAATGACGGCGAACTATGGACCGCCTGGGTCACCTACGGCGACGGAAGCAACCGCGTCCTCGCCCGCCGCTTCGATGGCAAAGCATGGCAATCAACCGAAACCATCAGCGGCAACCCCGGCGACGTCTTCCTCGTCAAGATGGGCCGTGACAAACACAACCGCCCGTGGATCATCTGGTCTGAACAAGTCGACGGCAATTTCGATCTCTACGGACGCTACCGCGACGGCAACCGCTGGTCTTCCACCGAGCGACTAACCAACGCACAACAGCCCGACATCCAACACGCCCTCACAACTGACTCCAACGGAAACCTCTGGCTCACCTGGCAAGGCTTCCGCGACGGCAAGTCCGACATCTTAGTCCGCAACTACGACGGCGAAACATGGTCAGCCGAGCAGAAGGTATCCACCTCCCCGGCCAACGACTGGAAACCCGCCATCACCGCCGACAGCGCGGGCGCCGTCTACGTCGCATGGGACACCTACGACCAAGCCAACTATGACGTCGTCATGCGCCGCTGGTCAGGCGACGCCTGGGGCGAGACCATTGCCCTAGCCAACACGCCGAAATTCGAAGCCCACGTCACCCTGGCCTGCGACGACCAAGACCGCGTCTGGGCCGCCTGGAACGAAAGCGGCTTCCAGTGGGGCAAAGACTCCGGCTTCCTCATCTACAAAGAGGCCACGCGGCTCTACCAATGGCGCTCACTCGGCGTCGGCGTCTACGCCAACGGACGTCTCCAGCACCCCGCCACCGATATCAACGCGGCCCTACCCGTCGAGCTACAGGATTACAACGACCTCCCCGTCCTACAGCGCGATGCCCAAGGCCGCATGTGGCTCTTCTTCCGCCACCGCCTGTTACGCGCCCGCGACACACCCGACTTCACTCCAGCCCATCGCGCCGCTTGGCAGATTTACGGCACAGCCTACGTCGGCGATTCCTGGACCAAGCCGCTGCATCTACCCTTCAGCCGCGGCCGACAAGACATGCGTTGGGGCCTCTCCCAGTCAGGCGACAGTGCCATGTACGCCGCCTGGCCTACTGACAATCGCGACGCCGAACAATTCGTCTTCGATCGCACCGACGTCTACGCAGCGAAGCTCCCAGCGCTAGCCGGAGCCGCCAAGTCGCCCGTCCTCGCCGAACACAAAGAGCGCCGCTACGACACGTACCCCTCCCACCCCAACGAAGAGTTCGACCTCAAGAGGATTCGCGACTACACCATCAAGTCCGGCGGCAAAACCTACCGCATCTATCGCGGCGACACGCATCGCCACACCGAGTTCTCCGACGACGGCTACAACGACGGTTCGCTTTTCGAAACTTACCGCTATGCGCTGGACGCCGCGTCGCTCGACTACCTCGGCGTCAGCGACCATAACTCCGGAAGCGGTCAGGATAACGAATACATCAACTGGCTCATTCCCCAGGTCGCCGACCTGTTTCACCTGCCCGGAACCTTCACTCCGATCTATACCTACGAGCGCAGCCTCGGCTACCCCAACGGACATCGCAACATTCTCGCCGGCAAACGCGGCATCCCCACCCTGCCGATTCCAGCCGCCGAGCGACGCGGCGAAGTCGGTGCCGAAAAGCTCTACGAATATCTACGGAAATACGACGCCATCGCGATCTCTCACACCTCCGCCACCGGCATGGGGACTGACTGGCGCGACAACGATCCCGAACTTGAACCGCTCGTCGAGATCTATCAGGGCGACCGCGTCTCGGCCGAATACGAGGGAGCGCCGCGCGCTGCCACCTCCGAGAAACCCTACAACCAGCAAGGCGGCATCTTCCCGGCAGGCTACGTCTGGAACGCCTGGGCCAAGGGCTACAAACTCGGCGTGCAGGCCAGCTCCGACCACATCTCGACCCACGTCTCCTACGCCTGCACCATCGCCGAAGACTTCAGCCGCGACGGCCTGCTCGACGCCATGCGCAAGCGCCACTCCTACGCCGCGACCGACAACATCATCCTCGACTACCGCCTGCAAACCGGTGGCAAAGAATATCTCCAAGGCGATATTGTCGAAGTCGACGGCGCATTCAAACTCTGGATCAACATCATCGGCACAGCGCGCATCGAACAGATCGATATCATCAAAAATAACACCTTCATCCACACCCGCCAGAACCTCGAAGAGGCCGTCAACTTCACCTTCGTTGACAACGAAGTCACGCCCGGTGAGAGCTACTATTACGTGCGCGTACAGCAGAAGAATCAGGAAATGGCATGGTCTTCGCCCATCTGGGTGAGAACCCGCTGAAACCGCCATGTGTCATCCTAAGAGCTGATCCCCGCCGTCGCCGCCCGCTGATCGACCCACAACGCTGACGCGATACCGCGCCCGCCGCCCTCATCGGCGCCGAGGCCGCGTTGCCCGAAGGCAGAGCCACGCGGGGACCGCCGCCACCGGACCACGCTGCGCAAGCTCATCCGGGGAAACGCCCAGAACATGGCCTCGTTCCCTCAACTCCTTCGCGATAACCGCAACTACCGCCACACCTGGCTCGGTCAGGTCGTTAGCGAAGTCGGGGACCATTTCAACACCATCGCCGTCTTCGCCCTGGCGCTCGAGAACACCCACTCCGGCCTCGCCGTCAGCGCCGTCATGATCTGCCGCGCCATCCCGATGATCATGGCCGGCCCCATCGCCGGCGTCCTACTCGACCGCTGGGATCGCAAGAAGATCATGCTCGTCAGCGACTCGACCCGCGCCATCGTCGCCGCCGGTTTCATCTTCGCCGTCGACCCGGCCAATACCTGGCTGCTCTATCCCCTCAGCGCCCTGCTATGGTTCGCCGCGCCCTTCTTCACCAGCGGACGCACGGCGATGCTGCCCACCATCACCACGAAGGACGAGTTGCAAACGGCCAACTCTCTTACGCAGACAACCCGCTACTTCGCCGTCACCGTCGGGACGTTCCTCGGTGGCGTCAGCGTCGCGGCCTGGGGCTACGAGTGGGCGTTCGGGCTGAACGCGGTGTCGTTCGCTTTCTCGGCGCTGATGATCTCGCGCCTGCAACTCAAGCAAGGCCACTTCCGCCCCGAGCGCGCGGCACTCACCGAAAACGATGTCGTGCGCCCCTGGCAGGAATACAAAGAGGGCCTCCGCTATCTCAAGGGGACGCCACTCTTCCTCGCCATCGCCATGGGACATGTCGGCTGGGCAACCGGCGGCGGCGCAGCGCAAATCCTCTTCGGACTTTTTGGGGATCAGGTCTTCAACCGCGGCGCGGCCGGCATCGGCATCATCTGGAGCAGCGCCGGCGTCGGCCTCCTCATCGGTGCGGCCATCACGTACCTCTTCGTCAACAAGCTCCCCTTCGAGAAGTACAAGACGGCCGTCGTCATTGCCTACCTCATCCACGGGACGTCGTACATCCTCTTCAGCCAGATGGAAGAGTTCTGGCTCGCGCTTGTCTTCATCGCCATCTCGCGGGCATCGAGCGCCGTCTTCGTCATCTCGAATCTCGGCCAACTCCTGCGCCACATCAACGGCGAGTTTCGCGGGCGTGTCTTCTCCACCATCGAGTCAATGACCTGGGCCATGATGATCCTATCGCTCACCGCAGCCGGGGTAGCATCGGAATACGTCAGCCCCCGCACCATCGGCGCCGTCGCCGGCTTCTGCAGTTCCCTCACCGCCCTAGGCTGGGCCTGGGCCCACTGGACCAACCGCCTCCCCGAGCCCGCCCTAGAAGGCGTCGACCCAACAGAAGTAGAAGTCCACCGCGAACCCCGCACCTAACCTGTATCAGGACCCCGATAGGCCACTCAGAGCCGCGGGCGTGAGCCCGCGTTGACCAACCCTCGCCGGTCTGTTGCGATCCAAAACATTGGGGACTGTACCAAGCGCCGCCTTCTGAACTTCCTTGCCCGCAAACGTTTCAAGCGGTGCGCCGCGGACTGTCCCCATTTTTTACAGCGGCACAGCAAGTCCCGAGGCCCGTTCACGGGCCATGGTTTCAAATAGGCCAGGCGTTTTACGCCTGGTACCATAGCCCCAACAATAGAATTAGGCTCCTTCAAGGGGCCTTACCCCAACCGGCTTGAGCCATCGTCCACAAATACTCAATGACGTCCATTCAGACGGGAAACCAAACCAAGCTCGAATGGCTGCGCTCCGCAGTCCATGAAGGCATTGACGATATCGAGCGTGGCAACTACACCGCGCTCCGCTCCAACGAAGAGCTGGAGGAGTTCGTCCACGAGATCCACGCAGAACTCTCAGGAGCCTTCAACCCACCAGGTGGAAGCTGACACCAGACTCCTCAGTCGTTCTTTACACACGAGATCGACCAGGGGTCTTCACCTCGGTCGAGCACAAAGCAATCGGCGCCCCTCACTTGGAAGGCGCGGATGAGCCCGGAGACATCGAGTTCACCCTCAAGCCGAGTACGAATGGTAGGGTTACCCTTCTGATTCAGTAAGCGGCCACGGTCGTCCACCTTGCGTCCCTTGTAGTCGTAGAAAACGCCAGGGGTTCCGGATTCACGGAGCTGCCCGAGCCCAAAGCCGGCCCCAAGCAACGCCAACATAACGCCCAACATCACTACTGGTCGAAGTGTCATTTTTCTCCTTGATGTGGTCCACAGAATGGGTCTTTGTCCACCTGTTTACCACAAGTCTCTCCCGAAACCCGATGCCGTTCCGTAGGAAATTCCACCGGCGTCTCCAGCGTCACCCGATTCCCATACGGATCCACAACTCCTGATCCGTGGGTTCCACAGTGCATGACGAGATCCCTACGCTCACCAACCGCCTTCAGGCGGTTTCCGCGCAAAGCGCGCATAGGCCGGTCCTTTAGGGCCGGTTCCGCCCCCGCGCTCTCGTGTCAGGGCGCTTGAGCGTCCTTCCCAATACCGGCTTGAGCCACCCAGCAAAACACCTGCCGGTTCCCAGTTTTGGCCAACGGGAATCGAACGGAGACGCTGTCCAGTATGTTCTATCGTAGGTAAGTATCCTCATCCCGCCCCCAAAAGCAACAAGGAATCACACCGTGCACCGCCCCACCCACATCCATCTCTACGCCGTAGCAATCATCACCCTCTTCCTATCGACCTCCCCCGCCCAACAACCCAAACGCACGCCGGAACAACTCGATTCCATCTCCGGCCTCAACGCACACCACCTCTGCTCAGGCATCTTTGTCGTCGGACGCGACTACCAACGCGAACCCGCCAAAGTCCTCGCCGAAGACATCGCGCCCTTCCCCGCCTTTGGCTGGCAGGACAACTTCAAATACGAAGTCGACTGGAAGAAGAAAAGCGTAACCGTCAGCGCGCCCGGCGCAACACCGCGCTCAGCCAGCTACCACGGCGACCAGGGCTGCACCATTCTCCCCCTCGACGGCAAGATCCACTTCAAGCCCGTTAAGGTCCCCCGCCAACTGCCCGACGCCGCAAGCCAAGCCTGGCCCATGGGCGACAAAGAAGCCACCGCCACCTTTCCCGAGGTCGACAAAGCCGCGCTCACCGCCGCGCTCGACCGCGCCATGCAGGTGGAAGAGCAGAACACACGCTCTCTAGTCGTCGTCTACAAGGGCAAGATCATCGGCGAGCGCTATGCGCCCGGCTTCACCAAAGACACGCCGCAGATCGGCTGGTCGCAGGGCAAGAGCATCACCGCCGCGCTCATCGCCGTGCTGATGCAGCAAGGCGAACTGAAGCTCGACGACCCCGCGCCGATCGCCGAATGGCAGCAACCGGACGACCCCCGACGCAAGATCCGCATCAAGGACTTACTCCGCATGAGCAGCGGTCTCGATTTCGACAATTGGGGTTTAGGCGAACCCCGTTCTTACACCAAGGCGAACGAGCATTTCCGCATCTACTTCGACTCGCTCAACGTCTTCGACCACGTCATTCAACAGCCCGCCGAAGTTCCTCCCAACACCAGGTACGCTTATCGCAATACCGACCCGCTCACCCTCGGAAAAATCATTCAGGACATCATCACAGCGCGCGGCGAAGAGTATCTCACCTTCCCGCAACGCGCCTTGTTCGACAAGATCGGGATGCGCAGCGTGGTTCTCGAGACCGACGCCTGGGGCAACTTCATCCTCAGCGGCTACGACTACGTGAGCGCGCGCGACTGGGCCCGTTTCGGCCTACTGCATCTCCAGGACGGCCGTTGGGACGGCGAACAAATCCTACCCGACGACTGGACCGACTTCATCACCACACCCGCCCCCGCCGACGAAACCCTCAACTACGGCGGCATGTACTGGCTCGCCCGCGGCGACCAATACAAACGCGTCCCCAAAGACGCCTACTACCCCGCCGGCTACATGGGACAACGAACCACCATCATCCCCTCCCGCGACATGGTCATAGTCCGCCTAGGCCCCAGCCCAGGCGGCCTAACCGAGTACCTGGAACAAGTCCTGGTCGATGTCCTAGCCTCGGTAGATTCAACCCCGGGCGACTAAAGCTAAACCAGCACAAATCAGCACCCACAGAGCCCCGACCGCCAGGGAGTGGGTTGGGCCACAAGAGCCGCCAGTGGTCAGGGCAACCGCGACGGTCTGCAGGAGCCAGTGTGCAAGCGCCAACAGTAAAGATCGATGATAGGTATCCCCGAGTGATGGATGCAGGTATCCTACCTATCGCCTTCCAGCAGTTCAGTAGAGATAATCCGCATCGTAGGGGACACCATGACTTTTCGACTCAGCTATCGCATAGCGATTTTGGGCGTCCTTGCGTTCCAGCTTTCGCCCACGACCCACGCCCAGGAAATCGATCTAGATCAGCACGTTCAGTCCGCTGTTCCTGCTGAGTCCAGGTTCGAGTTCGTGCAGTCAACAATTGCTGCTCGTCATACGTTTAAGATCGACAAGTTCACAGGCAGGGTCTTCCAACTTGTGGCTGCTCAGGACGGAGGGGTTAGCTGGGACAGCATCCTACGCTTGGACCATGTTCTCGACCTGGACATTTCAAAGGACAGGCCTAACTACCAGCTTTTCTCATCTGGCCTGGCCGCTAAATACACTTTTCTCATGAACGTCAATAGTGGCGCTACTTGGCAGCTTGTCAAGGATAGCGAGAGCGACGACCTAGTTTGGAGCCCTTTTCTGTAAAGAGGCTGAAACCGGCCTGGGATAAGCACCTGGACCTCTTGGTGTCGCTCTAGGGTGGCTCTCGTTGGGCCTTGGTCATGGCTGCGAAAAGCCGACGCAAGTTGCAAGAACTCGACCTGGATAGGCACATGATTCAGCGACCACCCAATGACTTGACCAAGTCGGCCCCCCATTCTTTTGTTGAGTCAATGCAACTACTTGGCGAGACCTACACGGTTCGCCACGTAATGGTTCCCTTGCCGAGGATCGAGTATGTAGCGCCAGGAGGTGAAGTCAAGGCCAGGGAGATTGTTGCGGAAAAGAAATACTCGGTAGTGCCCGCCTCAAAGGATGGTGAAAGTTTCGATGCTGTGTTTAATACAGAGTCCTCCCCAGATGGAGGGAGAACAGTTACAACGCTTGAGCCGACATCCGTTTCCGATTACATTCCCGATTCCACACCGCTTGCGGAGGCCTTCTTCCTGTTCGAGAGTCGAGAGTGGTACCTTACCCTTCGCGGAAACCGCGTTTCAGGTCTCATCACCTACTGGGCCTTCAATAGCCGCGAGTTTCGTGTTCAATTGTACGCGGGCATAAGTCGGAGTGAGGAGCTATCGAGAAACGTGCTGGCTACGGACGGTTGCGGCGTATCAAGTCGTGAGGGGCTAGACCTTGCGTCAGACGTGCTCGATAAGGCCCAAACGCAATTTGACTCGTCGCGCAAGAAGCTGGGTGGGAATCGTTTTGTGGATGAGTTGCAGTTCCATCACGTCCATGACGCTCTAAGAAAGCATTTGCGCTGGCGCGATTTCTTGCACGAGAGGCTTGGCCGAGAACTCAGCAACAAAGAGTACGGCAGGCTTTATGACTTTACCAAGTTGCGAGATGGAGTCATGCACGGCAGAGTTCTGATTCCTAGTTACCGGGACTTCCAATCCTTCAGTGGCATGGTTGACAACATCGGCAAATTGATCGGCCATCTCGACGCCTATAGCGTTCCGGATACCGCCTAGAAACTAATGGACCCTTTCCGGGGCGAATCGAGGAGCGAGTCAGGGTCAGAACAAAGCCCGTAGCGCGGTCCCCGCTTTGGGGGTCCGCGGCCTTTCCCTCCCCCAGCCCGACACAACCCAAACAAGCCAACCAACCCAAGCCCCAAAGGGGCGGCCAGAAAGTAGCCCGCAGTGGAGCCGAAGGCGGAACCGTGGGTAAACCGAACCAAATCGAATGAACCCCGCAGGGGTGACAGAACCCCAGCCCCAAACCTTTACCGAAGGGCCCAAAGATGACGCAGCCCGTTTCAAACTGCTAGACGCTATCGTCCTCCGCAACAACGTCCGGGTTGGATGAGGCCGAACCTCCAGTCGCATCCTCGTGAACGGATAGCAACTGCGTGGCGAGCAGGTCCGAGAGAAGACCTTCCATTTCAGTGAGGTCGAGACCACCCTCCTGCCAAACTCGGTCAGCGGACTGGAGGGCTTGGAAATAGGGCTCGCGGTTCTCGACAATCAAGTCAGGTATCATCTTCGTGCCTGGAAGAACAAACCCCAGCTTCGCGCAAAGGACGAGATAAGAGATCGCCCGCGCCGTACGGCCGTTCCCACCCAGGAACGGATGAATCCAGTTCATACGCCACATCAAATAGGACGCAAGGTGGATCGGCGTTTGCTCCCAATTGTCATGCACGTAGTCGCACATGCGTTCCACCAAGTCCGCCACATCCATGTGGTCAGGCGGTTGATGAACGACACCTTGGATTTCGACTGGTTGGTCACGGAAGTGACCGGCACAACGGTAAATTTGATTGACAGCCAACCGCTGGGTTTCGCGGATGACTTCGGGCGTTAACCGGGAATCAGCGTCCCAGTTCGCAGCGAGGTCGAAGATGTACTGTGTCTGGATGTAGCCGTTCCGGCTCTCCAGGCGGCGCTTGTCTTCCTCGTCGTGATAGACAGTGCCCTTAGGTACGATTGGGAGTGGCACGCTGTCCTCGAACGGACTGGGCGGCTTGATCGATGTCTTCGCGTGTGATGGTCTGGTTCTCGAAATGCGTGTTGCCGTAGGCGAAGCTGCGGATCTGCACTTCGCGCTCGCTGTCGCTCATCTCGTGCCGTCGGGCGCGGTCGATTAGTTGTTGTAACTCTTTCGACATTTGTTCCCCTTCTTCGCTTTCCACTATATCCCGATTTGAGACGTGGATCAAGTTGGGGTTATTCAGGAGCGGCCCTTTTCAGGGCCTTCCGCGGGCGGCAAGCCCCATCGTTCAAACCCAATCCAACCCTTGGCGAGCTTTGCGGTACTTAGCGTCTTTGCGAGAAACGCCTTTCCGCAACTTCCCTACCTGACAAGACCTACCACCCTCCGCCGACCGACACTCCAAACGGATCAAACAGACCCAATCCACCCCAACCATGTTTTAAAACGTTTCAGCCGGCTGCACTCACAAGCCTCTACGCTCAGGCCCGCCAAGCCTTCCAAGTAGCTCGACCATACTCGCCCAGACCAAGTTCACCGCTCATCTCATCACCGCGTAGCGTCCCTTCAAAGAAGTACCGCATGTCGGCCGCTTCATACTTGCCGCGGCTATCGAACTCGACCTTGCTGCCGTCGATCTCGCCCGTAACCGTGCCATTCGCAAGGCGGGCGCGATGGAGTCCGGTGATCGCATTGCCCTTGTTCTGCAAATACATCGTGTGGCGAACCGTCCGGCCGGAGTAGGCCACCTCGACCTCCCAATGCCCATCGAGACTGCCGGCGGGCGCGGACAACTTGCGCGGCGCTTTCTTGCCGGGCGCGTTCTTGAGGACTTCATACAACCGCTCGGCGACGACCTTATAGTCCTCAGGCCACATCGCCATCGGCCGGATCAGGAAGTGATTCGTGTCCGCCATCTTCGGGTCGAGTTCCTTCGGATACGCCGTGCTCATGATGCGCGGCTCGCCGTTCAACAACTCCTCGCCGATCTCCCGCGCGACGTAGCCGATCTTGTCCTGGTCCCACTCGACTTTCATCTCGGGATAGTAGCCGGGGCGCGGCGCATCGAAGATCTCCGTCTTCACGCCCGGCACTTGCGTGATGCGGTCGCTGATGTGCCGATACCAGAACTTGTACTCGTTGTGCTCCTCGTCCAGGTTGCGTTTGGTGACCAGGTACTCGACCGCCGCGAGCGCCCCGATAATCTCCTCTTTCGAGACCTTCAGCGGACGCGCAAAGGTATGGTGCGGCGCGCTCGACCAGAACGCGATGTCGGTGATGTCTTTGCGCCCCAGCAGCAGACCGGCGCTCTGCGGTCCCTTGAGGCTCTTCCCGCCGCTATAGACCACAAGATCCGCGCCGCGAGATAGCAGCGGATCGGGTATCATCGGGAGCTCGTTGGCGGCGTCGATCAGCAACGGTACGCCATGGTCATGGGCCGCCTTGGCAAATGCCTCAAGAGGGATGCGGCTGCCATCGAGCTGAATCGCCGCCCCCGCGAACGCCATGCAAGTCCGCGGCCCGAAGGCCTTCTTGAGATCGTCGACAGTAGCGACGTTGACTATCTTCGCGCCGGTCATCCGGATCGCGTGGTCGTAGATCGAACTGGTTTCGCGAAACGCCACCACCTCATCATTAAGCCCATCAGTATTGGGGACCTGCTGCAACGCTTCAACGTCGCCGCCGCACATGCAAGCCAGCGTCGCGCTCGTCAGACATCCCGCCGCACCCGAGCCAACAAACGCGCCGGGCACCTCAAGCAGTTCCGCAATACGCGGCGAGACCTTCTGCAACAGCTCTTCGAGATTGACGTGATAGTAAGACGCCTCTTGAATCGCGTCCGACACCTCGGGCAGCAGCGTCGCCCCACCATTGATCGTCCGCGTCGAAGTGAGATTGATGAACGGCTTAACGCCGACACGTTCGTAAACATTCGGTCCCTTGCCGCGCTGAGGCAGACGGGCTGCCGCCGCAGCGCCGACCGCTGTCGCCGGGGCCATCAGCCCTGCCGCCGCCAGGAATGACCCGACTTGAAATACCTCGCGCCGACTGACGGCCTTCAATGCATGCTTCTTCGGTTTCATAGTTCACTCTCCGCTGTCGAGATTGTACAGGGTTCACGCTCAGGATCGCGTTAGAATCCTATCGTCATGCCGACCTTCCCCAAAATCCGGATTCTCCTCCTCGCGCTATCCCTCAATCTCGCCGGGTTCGCCGCACCCTTAGTGGAGATCGACGAGCCGATGGACGCGCCCGCTTGGGCGCTCGCGCAACGCGCGCTACTCGACGCCAACACCGAAGCCGCCTTCGTTCTTGCTGACAAGTATGTCGACGAGCGCGGCTGGACACGCATCACGCCGAACTGGGGCGCGGCCGACGGTCCCGACGACGTCATGGAGACATACCGTCATCTCCCGCTGCTCTACGTCCTGGGCGGGCCGCCCAAAATCCTCGATCTCTACAAGAGAATCTGGGAGGGCCATCTCCAACAGTTCACGAGCGCTAAAGAACCGCTCGTCGAGGTCGCGAAAGACGGCATGTACTACAAGGAATTCACTCCATCGCTCGACTGGGAGCACACCGGCGAAGGCATGGCGCCCTGGTATTGGTACGGCCTGGCGAGCCCCGACGATCCGCAATACCTGGTCCGCGCGCGGCGCTTCGCCGGCCTCTATATGAATGAAGACCCCGACGCCCCAAACTACGATCCGAAGCTCAAGATCATTCGCAGCCTATTCAACGGCAGTCGCGGCCCGTTGCTGACACCAGCGACCGAGTATCACTGGGGCGGCAATCCGCGTCCGCGCCACGACCCACGCCCCGGTCAACCGCCGCGCACCGAGCGATGGACGCGCATGGGCTACACCGTCAACCTCAGCGGCGACCATCCGCAGAATCTGATGGCGACCAATCTCGCCATGACGGCTTACCTGCTCACCGGCGAAGACAAGTACCGCGACTGGATCATCGAATACGCCGACGCCTGGGTCGAGCGCGCCAAACAAAACGGTGGCATCTACCCGACGAACATCGGCCTCGACGGCTCCATCGGCGGCGAGTGGGACGGCAAGTGGTGGGGCGGCGTCTACGGTTGGGACTTCCGGCCGAAGTCCGAAGACGGCTCCGACAACCCCTCACAGAACATGGTCATGCGCGGCCTCAAGATCGGCTTCGGCATTGCGTACATGTTGACGCACGACCACAAGTACATCGATAGCCTCCGTACTCACATCGATAAGGTCTACGCGCAGGCCAAGACGATCGACGGGAAGCTAAAGATCCCGCACAAATACGGGGACAACGGCTGGTACGCCTACCTCGCCCGGCGCGAGCGCCCCGATGGGAATGTGAACTTCTGGTTCCTGCCCGAGCTGACCGACATCTATCTATGGACCATGCGGGACTCAGACCTGCCGCGCATCGCTGACGAGCCGTGGATCGAATACCTACAAGGCAAAGATCCCGACTTTCCGATGCAGTCGATTGCCGCCGACCGCCGCGCGATCCGCGAGACCATCGACCGGGTTCGCAAGGACACGAAGACCGAAGACACGCGTTCATCCGGCGAGATGCAGGACCCCGTCAAGATCACAAGTCTGATTCATCAGATGCTGGGCGCACCCTACCCCGGTGGCGGAGGCAATGTCCTGCACGCACAGGTACGTTATTTCGACCCCAAGCGGCAGCGGCCGGGATTACCTCCCGACGTCGCCGCATTGGTCGATCACATCGACACCGACGGGATCTCACTAACGCTCGTCAACAGCAACGTCGTCAACCCGCGCAAGCTCATCGTCCAGACAGGCTCTTACGCGGAGCACCAAGCAGTCTCAGTCGACGCCGACGGCGAAGTCACCCAAGTAGGCGACTCACACTTCACTGTTCGCCTAGCGCCCGGAGCGGGACAACGCCTGCGCATCCGTATGAAGCGATTCGCGAACCAACCAACGTTTCGATTCCCCTGGGACCGCTAGCGCCAAGTGCTCTAGAGGAAACTCACCATCACAGAGTTCGTAACCACGCCATCGACGGACAGAACCACCTCAACAGGTCCGGCCCCGATGAAACTACGCGGAATCGGCCCAATATTCGCCTGATCGAGCCCGAAGAACCCGGCGGCGGCGGCGAACCCCGAAACCGGAACCTCCTGACCATCGATCGTTGCCGTAACGACACCCGCTCCGCGAATCTCGGTACCAAACAAAGCGACAAAGATCGAGTCGCCCTCAGGACCAAGGTCAATCGGAGCCAAGCTCAAATCGGCGGCATTGAACGTCAATGTCAACGGGCCGACCTGCCCCCCCGCTCACCCGCAGGTATTGCGCCAACGCGATGTTCTGGCCGCTACCGTTCTGGATGAAGAAGATCCCCGGCGCGACGGCGTTCACGTCAATCGAAGCGACCGTGACTTGGCCGTTCTGTCGGGTTAGCCGAACCAGTGCCGGACCCAGAGCCGTCTCCGGATCAACGTACAAATTCATCTGAGCCTGACCGCGGAAGATGCCGAAGATATTGACGGGTCGCGCCGTTCCTGTGCTGTCGACAATCTCTACCGTCGTTCCGCCGAGCTCCAGCGGAAGCCCACCGCCTTTGGCAGCCGCATCTTCTTCCGCTAGAAACAGACCGAACATCGTGATGATCGATCCGGGCGAAATCGCTCCACTCACAAAGCTCGCCGCGTTCACAATCCCGTCACGAGCGATCTGCGCAAGCAGGACTCCGGTCGGAAACACCGCGCGGACACGGTCGTTCCCGGAGTCGGCGATATAGAGAATGCCGTCTTGATCAATAGCGACACCCGTTGGCTCTTCGAGTTGCGCTTGCGCGGCCGGACCACCGTCACCGCGAAATCCGGCAAGCCCGGTTCCGGCATACGTGGATATATTCCCGGCGGTATCGACTTTGCGAATGACGTGGTTGCCCGTGTCGGCGATATACACATTTCCAGCGGTATCCACAGCAACCGCCTCCGGCCCATTCAACATAGCGGCCGTGACGGGACCGCCATCACCCGCGAAACCGCCGTCCCCAGTCCCCGCAAACTCTTCCACCATTCGATTCGGCCGGATCAAGCTGACGCGGTTCTTGTTTACCTCGGCGACGTAGACATTGCCGTCCCCATCGACGGCAAGTCCCCCGGTTGCCGTGCCGACATTGGCCAGCGTCGTGTAGCCTCCGTTGACAAAGCGAAGCACGCGTGATCGAGCCCCGACGAACACCACACCGGAGCCATCGACGGCGACGGGAGGGATCGGCTGCTCGACGCCGATGCCGGCCGTAGAAGGGGTCCCAAATTCGCCGTTTCCCGCCAAGGTAGTGATCGTCCCATCCAGGTCGCGACGCCGAGGTTCCAAGGGGATAGTTGAGCGACAAGAGGCCGGGTAACCGGCAGCAACAAGAAACAGAAGAGCAGAATACGGAACATACAACGAAGCATGAGACGATGAGAGCCTTTCAAGAGAGAAGGGGGGGGACCATTTTGGCACACTTGCGGAGGGGTCCCGCTTGAATGAGTCGGTCTCGGCCGATAGAGTGCCACATATCCTACGTTCTTCTTTTCGTCGTTTCTACGACCAACCGGAAATCAAACCTAATGCCTAGTCTTTACGAACAGCTCGGCGGCGAGACCGCCATCAATGCAGCGGTGGATATCTTCTATCGCAAGATGCTCTCCGATGACCGCGTCGCTCCCTTCTTTGAAACCGTCGACATGGACCGTCAGCGGGCCAAACAGGTCGGTTTCTTGACAATGGTGACAGGCGGCCCCAACACCTACACCGGCAAGGATATGCGTGAAGGCCACAAGCACTTGCTTGAGAAGGGCCTGAACGACACCCACGTCGACATCGTGATCGAACACCTCGGCGCGACTCTCAAAGAGCTTGGCGCGGGCGACGAGCAGATTCAGCAAGTCGTCGATCTGGCCAACTCCGTCCGCGACGACGTTCTCAGTCGCTGACGGCTCATTCCCGCGCGCCGAAGGCTCTGATGCCCACAATCCGTTACGACGATGTCAGCATTACGCTGTCGGAGTCGGAGACCGTTCTCGATGCCCTGATACGGGCGGGGATCAATACCCCCCACTCGTGCCGGGCGGGCGCGTGCCACTCCTGTCTGGTGCGGGCCAGTTCCGGTTCCCCTCCGCCCGCCTCTCAGAAGGGGCTGAAAGCGTCTTTGGTCCAAAAGGGCTACTTCCTGGCCTGCACCGCGCAACCCGAAGCGGATCTGGTCGTCGGGCCCGCCGCGGCTGACGACGTTTCCGTCCGCGGATCCGTCGTGGCGGTCGAACCTCTCAGCGAAACCGTGTCGCTGGCGCGCGTTCGACTGGACGGCCCGTTCGAATTCAGCGCCGGGCAGTTCGTCAATTTGGTTCGCTCCGATGGCCTGGCCCGCAGCTATTCCGTCGCGAGCCTTCCAAACGGACGGAATGAATTGGAATTGCATGTTCGCCAGATTCCGGGCGGCCGCATGAGCGGTTGGCTGTGCCGCGGTGAAGCTCTGGGAGCCTCGATCGAAGTTCGCGGTCCGGCGGGCGACTGCTTCTACCTTGGCGACGAGGATGAGGACCTCTTGCTCGTCGGCACGGGAACCGGACTCGCCCCTCTGCTCGGCATCACCCGCGACGCGATCCGGGCCGGCCATCGTGGAAGGCTCACTGTCTACCATGGCGGACTCGACGAGCGTGGCCTCTACCTGACAGACGAACTGCGGCGACTCGACGATGACCATGACTTCCTGACCTATGAGCCCTGCGTCCTGCGCGGAGACCCTAAACCCGGCCTGCACGTCGGTGCCCTCGACCAAGTCGTTCTAGAACGCCATGCACAACTAGCGGACTTGCGCATCTACCTTTGCGGTGATCCCGACCTGGTTCTCAGCCTGCGCAAGAAGCTCTATTTGGCCGGGGCAAACCTGAGTCACATTCACGCCGATGCGTTCTTGTCGCCACCGGCCTAATCGCTTCCAAGGTCGATCAAGAAACGCTATCACGACCACAAATCAGCACCCGAGGGGCCCCGACCGCCAGGGAGGCGGACTGGCCAACGCCGTCGCCAGCGTCCAGGAAGGTTGGAGAACCAACGATCGTTCCTACGCGGCTTCACCAACACACTTCCAAGGCCAGTCAAGGAACGCCATTGCGATCACAAACCAGCACCCACCGAGCCCCGACCGCTAGGGAGTGGGTTGAGCCTCTGCCATCGCCGAGGAAGCACCGTTCGAAGGCGATCAACGGGCCGTCAGCCAAGACGAGACAGATGGGATGACACGGCTAGTTCGCCTTTGCTCTCTTTCTTGCTCTGCTCGTCCCCTGTCCGCCCTTCATTCGTCCCACTCACGCAGAAAACAGTTTCCAATATAGGTACACATAAACACGATGCACGCACCACCTGCTTCGATAGGCATCTTCTTGGATAGACTCCAAGTGGTCATGTAGAACTGAACATGCGCGATGAAGAGTGCGGCCGCAATCGCTGGGTATACCCACGGCTTCTCACTCCTCCAAATGACCCCAAAGATTGCTGTGGTAAACAAGTAACCTGACCCAAGCATGAATACACCCGCTGTCCCAGCAATCGCCAACGCCAAATCTTGTGGGGTGTTTTGGTCAGACCAAGCTCGGACAAACAAGAAGACCCCCACCAAGACCGCTTCGGCTAACCTCTCACACAACCACACAACAAGCCGGTTCAGGATCAGCACACAGGTATCCTATCAGTGGCCCCCGCTCCCCGCGCCATCTCCTCCACCCCACGCGAAACGCCATCACGACCACAAACCACCACCCGAGGAGCCCCGACCGCTAGGGAGTGGGTTGAGCCTGCGCAATCGCCAGGACCAGCAACGGTCCGAGAATCAACGATCGTGTCTGCGCGGATTCGCTCATTCGGTTCCGAGGGCTTCTGTCCCTAAAAAGCCCCACGGTGGGTAGCCGGCGCCGCCTCATCCCATCTGTCCCCTCGACCCCCTCCGCAAGCGGGCAAATTGGGTTCGATCAGCAAAACACAGCCCCCGGCCCGATTTCCCCATTTCCAGGCCTCGCCAAAATCACGGTCACGGCGAAACCTACAATTTATCTCAAGCAGAATCAGCAGTTTACCTTCCGGCGACCCCTCGAAAACACCCTCCTCGGGTTACAACAGGGCCAAGAACTACCCAAAAATCCATGTTGCAAAATGATGCAGGATGATGCACGACGAGGAGCAAAACATGCCGGAAACAAGCAAGCTCGCCGATCAAAACGGCGCCAACAACCTACCCGATGACATCGCGTTCGACAACGGCCTCACCGAACTCCAGAACCGGGCGATTCTCGCGCTGATCTCTACCGCGACGCAGCAGGAGGCGGCCGCGAAGGCCGGCGTCAACCGCAGCACGCTCTACCGCTGGTTGCGCGACGCCGACTTCCACCGCGAGCATCTCGAAATGCGCAACCGCAAATTCTCCGCCGCCGTCGGACGCGCGCAATTCATGGCCGACACCTCCATGAAATGCCTCAATAAAATCATCCTGAACGACAACACACCGGCCGCCAGCCGCGTCTCCGCCATCCGGCTCAACCTCGACTTCGCCGCCCGCGGCATGGAGCTAGACAACCTCGAACACCGCCTAGCCTCCCTAGAGGACCACGCCGCCAACAACAACCACCAACCCTAGCCCCGTGCAAACTCTTCTGCGCAGACCCGTAGCGCGGACCCCGGTTTGGGGTCCGCGGCCTTTCCCTAAGGGTCCGACGACCCCACGCGAAACGCTATCACAACCACAAATCACCACCCGAGGAGCCCCGACCGCCAAGGAGGCGGTCCGGCCAACACCGCCGCCAGAGCCCAGAACGGGTGGAGTACCGACGATCGTGTCTGCGCGAAATCGCCGGCCAAGAAAGGCCAATTCGAGAGGCACCAAGCCGACCCGCTGGAAGTACGCCAAGCCCTCACGCCGCACCCGCTCTGGAGATCGGTCTTTCGCCAGGCCTGCCCCAATGGGGTATCATTTTCTACGTTATATCTACATGCCTAAGGTGTTCATTTCCAGCACCGGCAAGGATTTAGCCGACTACCGCCAACGCGCTATCGAGGTTTGCAACCGACTCGGCCACATACCAATCGCCATGGAATTCTTTGAGGCGATGGGGAAAGGGGCGACTGACGGTAGCAAAGCGAAACTCGATGAAGCTGACCTCTACGTCGGCATCTTCGCCCACCGCTACGGTTATATCGAAGAAGGATTCGATCAGTCCGTCACCGAAATCGAATTCGATTACGCAGGCGAGAGAAAACTGGATCGACTCTGCTTCACGATCGACCCAAGCTATCCTTGGCCCCCAAACCATTGGGACCCCGAAAATCACGACCGCCTCAAAGCATTTAAAGAACGAGCCGACAAGCTGATTCGAAATAGGTTCACGACCGTCGACAACTTCGAGAGCCGACTGTTGCAATCGCTCTTGCCCGCGATGCGAGCAATTCCGAACGAAGACATCTTCTACGTCCCACACCAGCGGAACCCCAACTTCACCGGCCGCGCCACCTTTCTAAAGAACCTCCGCACCACCCTCACGAGCGGCAGACCCGCCGCACTCACCCAAGCGGCCATCCACGGACTCGGCGGGGTCGGCAAGAGTCAGGTTGCCATTGAATACGCCTACCGCTATGCAGCAGACTACTCGCTCGTCTGGTGGCTGCGTTCCGAGTTGCCGGAATCACTCAAAGCCGACTACGAGTTGCTGGCAAAGCGACTGGGGCTCGTCTCTGGGGAAGACCGTCGCGAACAGCGTGAGGTCATCGAAATGATTTGGGATGCGCTGTCACATCGCACTAGCTGGTTGCTTGTGTTCGACAACGCGTCCGATCCAAAGGGGGTCAAGGACTATCTGCCCCGGGGAACTGTTGGACATGTGCTCATCACGTCTCGCTACGCTGCCTGGGGCAAGGTAGCGAAGTCAATGTCAGTCAAGGTCTGGGAGCCCGAGGAGTCGATACATTTCCTACTTCAGCGGACAGGCCAAAGCGACGAAGCTACAGCCCGTGAACTCGCCCACGAGTTAGGCCATCTGCCACTAGCGCTCGAGCAGGCGGCGGCGTATATGGAAGAGACTAGGCGTCCGCTTATTGGCTATCTAGATCTCTTCCGGGAACACAAGTTGCGTTTGCTCGACGCTAGCAGTGATGCATCCGAAGTAGATGCGACGGTAGCCACGACTTGGGATATCTCCTTCCGACAAGTCCGTGAGTATTCCTCGCCTGCCGCTGACCTCTTGAATCTCTGCGCCTTCATGGGGCCGGATGATATCCCGGTGGACATGATCGTCGACGGGGCCGAACACCTGCCCGAGGGGCTAAAGACGGCGGTAAGAAACCCCTTAGATCTCGACAAGGCGATCAAAGTCTTGCGGAGCTATTCGCTGCTGGAGGTAGGGAGCCAGAAGCAGCAAGAACGGAGTTTATCGATTCACCGGTTAGTTCAGTTGACCACGCGGGAGCGTTTATCTGAGGGGGATCAGAGTCTGTGGGCTGAGGCAGCAGTCCGAACGGTCAACCATGCGGTTCCGCCCCACACGGATGACGTCCGTCACTGGATCTCTGTCATGAGGCTGTCTCCACATGCCGTGGCTGCGGTCGAGCATGCCTCGAAACTTCACGTTGGTCTCGATGCGGCTGGACGGTTGCTGAATCAGCTTGGCCTGTGCGCGATGGGTCGGGCCGAGATTGGTCAAGCCAAACGGTATTACGAACAGGCGCTTTCGATCCAGGAGGAGGCCTTCGGAGCCGATCATCCCACAGCAGCTGTTCTTCTATCTGGCATTGGCTCGATTTTGGAAAGCCAAGGCGACCTGGACGGCGCATTGGACTATGCGAAGAAAGCACTAGCAATCGACGAGAGGGCCTATGGCCCGAAGCATCCCGAAGTAGCGCTCTTTGCCAGAAATATCGGGCAGATTCTGAAGAATAAAGGTGACCTAGCCGGTGCGTTGGAATACACCAAGCGCGCCCTTGCAATCGACGAGAAGGTCTTCGGCCGAGAGCATCCCGGAGTTGCTGGATCTGTCACCAATCTTGGTCAAATATTCAAGGCACGCGGTGATCTTGATGAGGCGTTGAAATACGCAAAGCGCGCTTTGGCAATTGACGAGCAGGCATATGGTCTCGAACACCCCAACGTAGGTAGGGACGCCAACAACGTCGGGAACATTCTGCAAGCTCAGGGTGATCTAGCTGGCGCAGTGAAATACACTATGCGAGCGCTCAGGATCGAAGTGAAGTCGTATGGTCCCAAGCACCCCAGAGTGGCCATCAAGCTTAGCAACGTTGCTCTGATTCTGACGGGCATGGGAGATCCGAGTAGAGGGCTTACGCTGGCAAAGCGTGCACTGGTGATCTCCGAGGAAGCGTATGGCCCCGAACACCCCCAGGTGGCTACAATCGCCAACAATGTTGGGCATATCCTGGAGGAAGAGCAGGACTGTGGGGGGGCATTGCAATATACGGAGAGAGCTCTGCGGATCTTCGAATCCACCTACGGCGTCGACAACCCGACGACGATCACTGTAGCTCGGAACCTGGAGAGAATCAGAAAACGGATGAAGTAGTCTCGAGTAACTTCCGTGATCGCTGCTACAACTAGGCGCTAACCGCGACCGGCTCACGGGAACCGTCAGCGGCGTCTTCATCACGGCCACCCATATTCACCGAGACAATACGTGAAATACCCGGCTCCTGCATGGTGACGCCGTAGAGAGTCTGGGCGACTTCCATCGTCGTCTTGGAGTGGGTGATGATGACGAACTGAGTCTGCCCGGCCATCTGCTGGACAAGCCGGCGGAAGCGGACGATATTGGCGTCATCGAGCGCCGCGTCGACCTCGTCGAGAATGCAGAACGGGCTCGGTTTGTACTGGAAGATCGCCATCAGCAGGCCGATGGCCGTCATTGATTTCTCGCCGCCCGAAAGCAACGCGACATTCTGCAGCCGCTTGCCCGGAGGCGACGCGACCATCTCGATGCCGGAGTCATCGCTATCCTCCGCCTCGATCAGACGCATCTCACCGACACCGCCGCCGAACAACGTGGCGAACATCTGCCGGAAGTTGGCGTTGATCTCCTCGAACGCTTCATCGAACTGCTTGCGCGAAACGACTTCAATCTCGGCGATCGCTTTCTGGGTGCCGCGGATCGAGTCAAGCAGATCCTGCCGCTGCGTATCGAGGAACTCGTGGCGCTGCTGGGCTTCTTCGAACTCTTCGAGCGCGAGCACGTTGACCGGGCCGAGGTTCTGGATCTTCACTTCGACCTCGCTGTGCAGGTCTTCGACTTCGGTCAGCTTTTCGGGCGGGCACTCCTCGAAGTCGGCCGCTAGTTCCGCAAGCGGACGCTTGAGCTCACGTTGGCAAGCCTCGTCCTGATGCTTGACGTCGGAGTTCAATTCGACCAGCCGCAACTCGGCGGCAGAGCGGCGTCCGCGAACTGTCTCCAGTTCTTCGCGGCCCTGCTTCAGTTCCGCCTCGATGCTTGACGCCTTCGTGCGGCTCTGCTGAATCGCTACGGTGCGCTCCGCTGTATCCGCTTCGAGTTCGGTCTTGCGAACCGTCTCTTGTTCGATGCGTGTCCCTAGCTCGACATTCTCCGCCAGGAGTCGCTCGCGCTCGGCCGTCCATATCGTGGTTTGATGCGCGATCCGTTCCCGCCGCTGCCCTTCTTCACGGGCCTGTGTGCGAATGCGATCCAGCGCGGCGACCGCCGCCTTGTGCCGCTCTTCCAATGTGGCCAACTCAGTCCGCAGCGCGGTCTGCTCTTCAGCGAGCCGGGCGCGAACCTGGCTTGCCTCTTCCATACGAGTAGCAAGTCCGGCGAGAAGCGACTCGGCCTCGACGCGTTGCTTTTCGCTCTCTTCGATGGCCGTAGTGTGCTCAACCCGGCGGGCCTCGGCCTGCTCATGCTCGCGCTGTAGACGTTCCAGATCGGTATCCGCCACGGATAGCGTCCGCTCGGCACGCTCGACTTGCCCCGCGAGTTGCCGGATCTCATGTTCGACGGCAAGGACCTCTTTTTCGGCGCTCTGCAAGCCCGTCTGAATCGATTCCAACTCAGCGGTCTTGGCGGCAAGCTGACGCTGCTCTTCTTCCAAGGTGGTTGTGGTCGTTTGAAGCTTCGCCTCCAGCTCAGCCAGACGCGGATTCAGTTCGCGCAACTCGCGCTTGAGCGCCAACGGACCGGCGCTCGACTTCTTGCCGCCGCTGACCGTGTAGCCGTGATAGCAGGCGCCGTCGGTCCGCAGGAAGAACAGATCCGGGTACTGCACGCCGAGACGTTTGGCGACCTCGTCGTCCTCGACCAAGTAGCAAGAGCGCAGGTTCGGCAGCAACGTCGACGCCGATCCGGAAAGGCCATTCGTCAGGCGGATGTGGTCCGCAAGGCGACCGATCACGCCGGTCTCGGGACCGAGCGCCGGGGGCTCCGGCTGCACAGGAGAATCCGGGTGTACGAGGAACGTGGCGTAGCCGTGCAGGTCGGACCGCAGTAGCCCAAGTCCGACTCGGGCTTCGGACCAATCCTTGACGACGACAAACTCCAATTCGTTCCGCAGGAAGTCTTCCGTCGCCTTCTCGTACTCCTGATCGACGTCAATGTAATCAGCCAAGATGCCGATCGGCCGGAAGTTGTCGACCGGCTGCTTCTCAATCAGGCCGAACAGGTTCTTGACCGTCTCGGTCGTGTAAGCGTGGTGCGACAGGATCTCATCGAGCGACTGGCGGCGCGCCCGTAGCCGGGAAAGCTCGTCACGCAGCCGCTCAGCTTCATCACGCCGCTCTTCGGTGCGGGTCTTTAGATCCGCGATCGCCGCAAGGACGCCCTCGCGCCGTTTCGTCAAGTCGTCGAGCGCGGACTGGCGGTTCTCGATCGTCTGCTCGATCTCTTCGCGCCGATTGCACAACTGCGTCAACTCGGTTTCGGCCGTGCTCTTCTCTTCCCCAACGCGGGCGATCTGCCTCTGATTGCCGGCCTGAAATTCATCGATCTTGGCCAGCTCGTTCTTCTGGGCAGACGTGCGGCCCAATAGATTCATAACGAGGCGGCGCTTTTCTTCCTGCTGCTGCCCGGCCTCGCTCAGGAACGACTGCTGCTTGCGAAGCTCCTCGCCCTTGCCTTCCAACTTTCCGCGAAGTTCCTGGGCCTGACCCGCGACCTGCTCCAGCGCGGTTTGCTCGACGCCGAGTTGCGATTCGAATTCACCGAGACGTTGGTCGAGTTGGACAATCTCGCCCGCGGCCTGCTCCATGCGCCGGCCAGTCTCTTCGGCGGTACGCGCCTGCTGTTCGACGCGTGACCGCGTCCGCTCGATCTCGACCGTAAGGCCGGAGAGTTCAGCGCGCTGTTTCTCAAGTTGCTCTTCAGCGGACTGCTGACCCTCGCGGCTGTTGCGTAGCGCGGCCTCGGACTCCTCAACCCGTGTGTTTAGCTGCCGATACTGCTCAGCGGCAGTTTCCAGCTCTTTCTTGCCGAGCTCGACGCGGCGGTTCAAGTCGTGGTAACGGGCGGCCAACAGTACCGAGAGGTTCTCGTCGCGCTGCTTCTTGAGTTCTTCGTAGCGGCGGGCGCGCGAGGCCTGACGCTTCAGCGAGTTCACCTGCCGGACGACTTCCTGCAAGATGTCGTTGACGCGGTGCAGGTTCTGCTTGGCGCTTTCGAGCTTGAATTCGGCGAGCCGCTTCCGCGACTTGAACTTCGTGATGCCGGCGGCTTCCTCGATGATCGAGCGGCGGTCAGCCGGACGCGAACTAAGGATCTGGCCGATGCGGCCCTGCTCAATGATGGCGTAGTGCTCAGGTCCCAGCCCGGTGCCATGAAAGATGTCTTGGATGTCCCGCAGGCGGCAGAGCTTACCGTTAATCAGGTACTGGCTTTCGCCCGAGCGGAAAAGCTTGCGTGTCACGGTAAACTCAGGGGGGATGCCGGACATGGCGCCGTTGGTGCCATTCGTCCCATTTGTGCCGTTAGACCCGTTCGTGCCGTTTGCGTCGTTGGTGACCAGAGACGGCTTGGGCTTGGCGTAAGCGTCCGGATTCACGAGCGTCAGGCTCACCGAGGCCATCCCCGACGGCTTGCGGCCTTGGGAACCGTTGAAAATGACGTCTTGCATGCGGGTGCCGCGCAAAGATTTCGCGGAGCGCTCACCGAGCACCCAACTGATGGAGTCGCTGATATTTGACTTGCCGCAACCGTTGGGGCCAACGACGGCGGAGATACCACCACCGTTGAAGGGGAGTTCCTGGCGATCACAGAACGACTTGAACCCTACCAACTCGAGTTTTTTCAGCTTGAGCAAGCTATGGCACCTTTCGGGCCTGGAACAGCCCTGACTGACTGCGCCGGACCGGAACCTTTCCCCCCCCCATTTCCGGGGGGACGTCACGGGGCTGGAAACGGGTGGCTACGAGGCCCTCCCGCCTGATTATCCTACCCCTAGTCGGGCCGCTTGTAAAGACCCCATAGCGCAATATATTGCGTATCCTTGCAAATCAAGCACGATATATAGACCACATGTTGACGCGATGGGCCTTGTCATCAATGGGATATAATCGAAATCCTAAACCATGACTTTACCTTTACTTCACATCCTGTGGATGTTCCTGTTTGTGTGCTCTTTGTTGCCCGCTCAGAGCGAGCGCTACCTCGCCGATATTCGGCAACTCACCTCCGGGGGCCAAAACGCCGAGGCCTACTGGTCGCCCGACGGCACGGAACTGGTCTTCCAGTCGACCCGCGGCGATCACCAATGCGACCAGATCTACGTCATGAAGGGGGACGGCAGCGATGTTCGCATGGTTTCGACCGGCAAGGGCGCGACGACCTGCGGCTACTTCCTTCCAGGCGGCGATGAGATCCTGTTTGGCTCGACACACGAGGCCGGCAACGCCTGTCCGCCGCGCCCGGACCGCTCACAGGGCTATGTTTGGGCCGTGTACCCGAGCTATGACATCTTCGTCGTTGACCGGGACGGCAAGAATCTCCGCAAGCTGACAACGGCCGACGGCTATGACGCCGAAGGGACGGTCAACTGGAAGGCGATGCGGGTCATGTACACGTCGAAAGCTTCCGGCGACCTCGATCTATGGTCGATGGCCCCGGACGGAAGTGACAAACAGCAGCTCACGAAGAGCTTGGGATACGACGGCGGCGCGTTTTTCTCACCTGACGGCAAGAAGATGGTCTGGCGGGCGCATCATCCCAGCGGTGATGAGAATGTCCAGAAGTACAAGGATCTGCTCTCAAGAGACTTGACCGCGCCCATGAAGATGGAGATCTTCGTTGCCAACGCCGACGGCAGTGATGCGAAGCGCGTTACTGACTTTGGCTGCGCCAGTTTCGCACCTCAGTTCACGCCCGACGGCGAGCAGATCATCTTTGCGTCGAACAAACATGACTGCGACAGCCGCCACTTCGAGCTGTTCATCATGAACACGGATGGCTCGAACCTGCGTCAGGTAACTGATTTTGGGGGCTTTACGTCGTTCGCTGAGTTTTCACCGGATGGAAAGAAGCTGGTATTCACCTCGGACTGGAAAGCGACCGGCCGTTACGAGTTCAATATCTTCGTAGCCAACTGGCGGGAGTAGACGGCCGGGATCGTAGCCTTGCAAGATCACGTCGACTGCGACCTAACTAGATTCCTTCGAACAAAGTGCTACTGAGATAGCGTTCGCCGGCGTCGGGGAGGATCGTAACGATCGTCTTGCCCTCGAATTCCAGCTGTTTGGCGATGCGGCACGCAACGGACATGGCCGCGCCGCAGGAAATCCCCGATAGCAGGCCTTCTTCGCGCGCCAAGCGGCGGGCGTATTCGATGGCCTCGTCATTGTCGGCTAGCTCGATGCGGTCGATGAGCGAGAGGTCAACAACATCAGGGATGAAGCCCGCGCCGATCCCCTGAATGCGATGGAAGCCCGGCTGAATGGGCTTGCCGGCCATTTTCTGCGAGATGACCGGGCTCGAGGCGGGCTCGACGCCGATCGTTATGAGCGGCTTCTTGAGGTGTTGCTTGATGTAGCGTGAGATGCCGGTGATCGTCCCACCGGTACCAATGCCTGCGACGAGTACGTCGACCGCGCCGTCGGTATCGTCCCATATCTCCGGCCCCGTCGTCCGGAAGTGAATCAAAGGGTTCGCCGGATTCTTGAACTGCTGCAGCAGGACATAGCGCTCGGGCTCGGCGGCCACCATTTCTTCAGCCCGTTCGACCGCACCCTGCATGCCGACTTCATCGGATGTGAGTTCGAGCTTCGCGCCAAACATCCGCAAAACTTGCTGGCGCTCGAAGCTCATGATCTCGGGCATCGTGAGCGTCAGCGGATAGCCGCGCGCCGCGGCCACGAAAGCGAGCGCGATGCCGGTATTGCCGCTGGTCGGCTCGACGAGCTCGACGCCGGGCTTGAGCACGCCGCGCTGCTCGGCATCCCAGATCATCGACGCGCCGATGCGGCACTTGACGGAGTAGGCCGGGTTGCGTCCTTCGATCTTCGCGAGCACGGTGGCCGGCGCGCCCTCGGTGATGCGGTTCATCTTGACGAGCGGCGTGCGCCCGATGCTCAGCGAATTGTCGTCGAATATGCGGCCCACCGATGTGTCCTCTTAAATCTGCCAGCTTACGGCCTGGCGTGTGCGTTTCTCTTTCCAGCGTCCGAGCAGGTCGGCGAACGTGGTGCGGTCGATGATGCTCGACAGCGCTGTGTCGACCTCGTGCCACAGATCCTCGAACGGCGAATCGGCCGGCCGTGGGTTGTCGTCGCTACGGTGCGCGACCCCGATGGGCCCCTCGATGTGCCGAATGATGTCCCCGACGGTAATACTCTCGGGCGCTTTGGCCAACGAATAGCCGCCGTTGGCGCCGCGCCGCGAGTTCAGGAAGCCGCCCTGCTTGAGCTGCGACAGGATCAGCTCGAGGAATTTCTGCGGGATGCCCTGCTTGGCCGCGATATCGGCGATCTTGATCGGATCGCTGCTGCCGCGCGAGCAGAGTTCAAACACGGCCCGCAGTGCGTATTCACCCTTTACGGAGATGTCCATTGAATCTCTATCAATTTACTAGAGATTCAGAGTAAGCGACTTCGTGTGGATACGTCAAACGTTCGGGTTGCCGCGTGCCGCGCCCGCGGGCACGTGGACTTCCCATCCGCGACTGCTTCCCTTCTGGCTTGAGGCTTCGTTGATGGAATAGGATGGGAGGTCGGTGACGGATCTGTTACTCAATGTGGCGCTCGTGGCTTTCATCCTTGGGTCGGGATGGGTTGCCACGCAGCTCTATGTGAAAAATGCGTATTACAAGTGTGCGGGTTGCGGCAACCTGAATGCTCGGCGGCGCTCGGAATGCCGCATCTGCAAGCAACCGTTACCGTAGCGAAGCAACCTGCGAAGCGATGCTATGATCGACGCTTGCGCCGCGCTCCTGAGATCACTTTAGCCACTGTCTTTGTCGTGTGGATGGCGTTGGCCGCGCCTGTTCTGAGTACGCAACTCGGTCGATCGGTTGAGGCCTGGGAGAAGTTCTCGGGGCTGTCGGCTGAAGAGCGCGACCTTCGGGCTGACCCGGTTGCCGTACAGGTGGCGCGCGACGTCGCGGCAGGGGTCCCCGAGGGAGGTTGCGTAACCGTGCTGGCCTACGCGGGCGGCGACGCGGCGGACTACTATCGCGGTCGTCTGGCGTACCTTCTCTACCCTCGGCGCGTGCGGCTGTTCCCGCGTTCGCGGGCGCGAACAGAAGGTTGTGGATACGTCGCGACCTTCCGGGATACGGAGGCGAACCTGCGGGGATCTCCATTTCAAGGCCGCTGGGATCAAGCTGAACTCGACGCATGGCTCGGGACGCTTGAGCAGGTTCACCACGGCGAGTTGGCGCAAGTGTATCGGCTGGAAGGTGGGGCGGCCGAGTGATCTATCTCGGATTGCTGTTGACGTGCGTGGCCGGCTGGCTGCTGCTACCCCGTGATTACGAATGGGGCTTGGCGGCAAAGTTGTCGTTCGCGTTCGCGACGGGGGCGGCGGCGATCTCGGTCGAGATGTTCGTGCTCGACTTGGCGGGGATCGGTTGGGGACGGGCGACCGTTATTCTGCCGTGGATTGCCCTCGCGGGTTGGCGCGGATACCGCGACGGCGCTGCTTTGCTTGAGCCGATTTGGCCTTGGCGCGTGAAGATGCCGGGACTGACTTCACACGTGCTTGTGGCGATCGTGCTCGTACCGGTCTTCGTTTGGATGCCGTTCGAGCGGGCAATGCCGCTCATCTCGTGGGATGCCTGGGCGATCTGGATGTTGAAGGCCAAGGCCTTCTATGCGGACGGCACTTTGAGCGGTTACCTTGCGCGCCATGAAGAATTCGTGGGGCAGCCGGGGTATCCCTTGCTCATTCCGCTGTACGTGGCGTTCCTCTATGTGATGGAAGGAGGCGTGGCGGACGGAGCGGCGAAGGTGATTTCGCCGTGCTTCTCTCTCGCGTTGTTAGGGGTGTTTCATCACTTCG
>Ga0302123_10000334_pt1 | contig 38718 bp, 25 predicted proteins | sample CB21_321_MG_FD_203109 | JGI IMG/M metagenome (GOLD analysis project Ga0302123, IMG submission 203109) | Marine microbial communities from Western Arctic Ocean, Canada - CB21_32.1 | ecosystem: Environmental > Aquatic > Marine > Oceanic | place: Canada: Western Arctic Ocean | collected 2017-09-28 | reverse complement strand
GTACCCACTAAATACCCGGAAGAGCCCGATACGAAAACCATCCGTATCGCCTCACTCAAGATCTGATCGACAGGGCGTTTAGTCTCAAGTTCGTCACACGGACATACAACGACGAATGAGGGCATCGACCACTCAGGATTGCTGGCCTACTTCCTCAGCGACAACGCCGGTAGCTTGAGTATCACAAGCCGAGTAGCGGTGGAAGTCGCCGCTAGGTGATCGCCGAGAACAGCGATCGGTGGCAGCTTCCGGTCCGCCCAGAGAAGGTCTCTAAGTTGGCGGGGTTTGTGCTGCTTCCTAATCAGCTTAATTTTCTTTTCGATCGCCGCGTGCTACGAAAATGCTCCATTTCGGCAAGGCTTCCCTCAGCCGATGCACCCTTACGAGACCTTGGAGCCCGTTGACTCAAACCGCGATTGATTGTTGGGAGGTCGGGACTCGGAAATCATGACGAGCGGCGCGATATCCAAGATGGTGCTGACGGGCAACACGTCCGCCCGGAGACTCGACCCGCTAAGATCTGTCAGCCACATGACTGGCACATCCAGCGTAAGCCTATGCAAGACCTTGTCAGTGCGGGCTCGAATCAGCTCGACGATCTCAGCCCGCAAGAGTCAGGAGATTTCAAGCCGCACAGAAGCTTAACGACCCAGCAACCACTCGCAGAGAGCTTGTCCGACGCTCATTCATTCAAGCAGGCTCGGATCTACAAGATACGCTGGTCCTGACTCGCAATAACCCGATTTCTTGGAGGCTTGATAGCGGATTCGGAGTTGCGGGGTCATCACCCGCTCGTGATTCTGAAACCGCGACTCGAGGACCAAATCAAGGATGCCGCTTGTCAACTGTGCCCTTTCGATCGGGTACGGCAGTTGACCTGCTTCGAACATCTTCTCAATGTTCTCTACCAAGCAGACGAAGTGATAGAAGATGTGAGGGCTGTCTCCCTTTGGAGTCCACATGTACGTCGAGATGGGTTCCTGCTCTCCCTCACACCCAACCGCGACCGAGAACCCCTTCAGGGCACCGGTCAACAGGAACGCAGGGACCCAGAGTCCATCCTCGTAATCGACGAGAAAGACCGCGGGGTTCTTGGCAAGGTCACGGACCTCACCCGGCTCCCGCCTCTCGATGCGCACCAAGGCTAGCTCAAACAAGTTCCTTGCCCATGCGTGTCTGTCCAGATAGTTCCAGACGGCATCGCCCTCCAAACATTGCACAGCCGCTACCCCTGTCTTACCGCCCTTACGGCGTTCCACCATGCACTGAATCGACTCCAGCAAGTGACAACCATAACCATCAAGGGGGCCCTGCGCAATTCCAACCGCATGCTTCACCGGAGCGCCCTACGGAACGTCTACGTTCGGCTTCCGCCACGTCACGGGAATCGATGATCCCGCCATCAGCGGGAAATCCAACTCCTTGGAGATCTCGACCATACGGGTCGTCTGGATCCAGCTATAGGAGAGATGCTCATCGTTCAAAACCGGTACAGACCTTCCGGTCTGACGAAACGCGTCAGCAACTTTGAGAAACATCTCAAACCGGGGTATAGCTTCTGCCCCTTATCGTTGGTAGGGAAGTCTCCATGCTCGCCAATGATTAGCACGCCATCGACGGCAAGTTCATTTGTGCCAAAGGTCAAGGCCTCGTCGACTGTCCGGCAGATCGGGATCTGGTGCTTGCGGGAGATCTCATGACTGAAGTCATGCTCAGGAACCTGCTCCACGTAGAGCGAAGCGATCTGCGATCGAGGGTACTGTTGGCACCCGTCGCCGGCATCTTTGCGTGATACGAAGTAGTCCTTGTGACCCTTCTTGACGAAGGCGTTGTATCCATTCAGGTACTTCCCGAGAATTGCGAAAGCGTGTAAACCCGTGCGGTAACTCCCGTACACAAACGCGAGGGCCGCCAGCTTCCTTGGTCGAGCCGCCTGGGAAGCCGATGTACCTTCTGCGGCTAAGACGAGAGGCACGGCAGCCGTTGCGCCGGACCTCGCGGCTCAGCGTCGATGGCGCTCGACTCAGGATGCGGGCGATCGATCGCAGCGACTGCCCCGAAGCAACCCCCCGCGAGATCTCCTCTCGCTCGGTCACAGTCAGTGCTCTGGCTGAGCGGCGTCTGGTTCGCGGGCGGATCCCGCCGTATCGCGCCAGCAAAGAGTACACATTCCACCCTCGATTCAATGCCCGAGCGATTCCATCCGAAGACTCTCCCCGTTGCCAGCGATCAAATACCTCGGCCAGCTCTGCTGCCGTGTACCCCCGCCGCCTCTTCTTCTGTTTCCTTTGCATCCACTTCTCCTCTCGGTGAAGTGTTGCATCGATCCATTGAGACCACCACCTTCGACCAAATCTCGTTTCGCTCGCGGTCGAGCAAGAAGATCGTGGCGCGGTCGGCTTTCAGTAGCGCCGTCGTTTCGTGCGCGATGACGTCGAGCAGATTTCCCAGGTCCCGCTCGGAGTTGATGCGCTGCGAAATCTGAAGGATCTTCTCAAGCCTATCCCGCGAAGCTTCCCCGCCCTGATTGTTCTGTGTTGTCACGGCTTCAATCCCAACGAATCATACTTTCGATCACAAGCGGTAATCTCTTCAGAACAGGATAGACTCATAGCGGTGTCGAGCGCGAACTCGAAACTTACTTAGGATTGGAGGCAACATCTTTGGAGACGCGCCCCAATCCAACGTTAGGAGAACACACTTGGCGATGATGCGACAATGGGCGGGCCTACTCCTTTGCATGTTTTGGATGGCCGGTGGCTACCTCGCGTGGGCGCAACAAAGTGAGCAGCAGGCGTCCCTCGATCCCTCCGGCCTTACCCTCATCACCGTGCTCCAGTCGACACTAGACAATCACCCGGTGCTCCACCTACAAGAGGAGCAGGTGACGATCGAAAGGGCGGTCACGCAACAAGCAACCGGCCGGTTCGACACGGTGCTTGCCAGCGGGGTTTCGCAAAGCCGGTTCAACACGTCGCTCACCACGGCCGCGCAATCGGCAACCAGCCTTACGAACCCAATCCGCAACCAGGCGACGAACCTTACCAACTACGATTTCACCGCGAGCAAACTCTTCCGCAACGGCATGACGGGAGGGTTCCTCGTCGAAACCACGCGCACCGCCGACAATGTCGTCAACGACTTCGGACTCAATCGTTCGCGGCTTTCGTTTGAAGTCAACGTTCCGTTACTGCGGGGTCGTGGCCGCGACGTCGTCACGGCCCAGGAGAGCGCCGCGGACCTTGAGGCCGAAGCGGCGCTATTCGACCTAAATCAAGTCATCGCTGAGTTACTCAGCAATTCAACCAGCCGCTACTGGTTCCATGTCGCGGCGATTCGCACATTGGATGTACTGGAGAACTCCGAGACGCGCGGCACGACTTACGTTGAGAACGTGCAGGCGCTCATCGACGCCGACCAGATCGCCCCGATCGAGATCAACCAAGTCCAAGCGAATCTGGCCGATCGTACGACCTCCCGCATCGCCGCCCAGCAGCGCGTGATCGAGTCAGAGCAAGGTCTCGCCCTCGCCATGGGGCTCAGCGCGGGCCGGATGGCTGCATTGCCCGAGCCTCAAGACCCCATGCCCGCAGTCAAGCAGCAGACGGCGGTCGATACCAGCGTCGCCGCGATCGAATCCCTCATGGAACGGGCGATCGAGAGCCGCGCCGATATCCTCGCCGCGAGAAAGCGCCAGGACTCCGCGCAAACCATCAGCGGCGCAGCCGAGAACCTGACCAAGCCTCAACTGGACCTTACGTTCAGCTCAGGCTACTCGGGCTTCAAAGAAGGCCGCCGCATCGACCGCTGGGTCTCGGCCGTCGTTTCCGGTGTGCGCGGCGTCGACGCCGTCGCGGGTGTTCGTTACGAGTTTCCCCCGAGCAACAATTTCGCAAGAGGCCGTCAGAGCGAGGCGATCGCCGCTGTCCGCCAAGCTGATTTTCGCTATCAGGAAACGGCACGCAATGTGACCTCCGAGGTATCCGCGTCTTTGCAAGCGGTGCGGTTTGCGATCAGCCGTGTCAGCAAAGCGCGCGAGTCGGTCGAGTTCTCGCAAACCGCCCTGGAAGGGGAGCGCGAAAAGCTACGGCTCGGCCTTGGCTCTCTCGTCGACTTGCTCACGATCGAAGACCGTCTCACGAATTCGCTGCTTAATCTTGTCGATGCTGAACTGGCCTACGCTCTCGCGCTGACCCGGCTACGTTTCGCGACCGGAACGATTGTCGCGCCCGATCAAGCTGTGCAAACAGTCGATCAAAACATCTTCTATGAGCTACCTTTTTGAGAGAGATCGCCCTAGCAACGTCGATACCCGCTGCGTATAGCGGCCTGTCGCGCCCGGGAGCCTGAGCCTTGAGCAAGAGTATCTTTCGCAAAGTCGCGCTGGATCGCCTTTCGTCGCCCGAGCAGCTCGACATGGTATTGCACGTGACGAGCCCGAAAGGCTGGCTTGCGCTGGTCGGGCTATTTCTGATTCTCGGAGCGGCCGTCGTGTGGGGCTATCAAGGCAGCATCTCCACGAAGGTATACGGACAAGGGGTCATCATCCGGACGGGAGGCGTTCTCAATATCGTCTCGCCCGCGGCCGGCATGATCGTGGAGCTCAACGCCCGCCCGAACGACGCAATCCAGACCGATCAAATCGTAGCCCGCGTCGCGCAACCTTCCCTCGTAGAGCAAATCCGTGCCACCGAAGAAGCTCTCATCGAGGCCCGTAGCGAGCAGAGCCGCACTCTGCAGGTCCGCCGCGACGCCGCCCGTCTCGAGGTCTCCGCCATCGACCGCGAGCGCGAGAACACCCATCGTGAGATCAAAGAACTACACGACCAGGCACAAATCGTTCGTGAGCGTGTTCCCGTCGAAGAGGAACTGCTTCGCAAAGGCTTGATCACCAAACAGCGCGTCCTCGACACACAAGCCGAACTGATCGCGATCGGGGCCAAGGTCGAGCAACTCAAAGCACGGATCAAGCAACTCGACGCCCAACAGTTTTCCACCGAAGCGCGCCCGGAGGAAACCGACGCCGTGATGCAAGCGCGCATCTCGAATCTGCTGCGAACCCTGGCCGGTCTCCAGAAAGACCTTGAGCTAGCAACAAAGATCGTCAGCCCCTATTCCGGCGAGGTGATCGAGGTAAAGGTTTATCGTGGCGGTGCCATCAACGCCGGCGAGGCGGTCGCGAGCATTCAGCCCAACGTCAGAGAGCTCGAAGTGCTCGCCTACATCCCGTCTTCGGAGGTCAAGGAAATCATCACCGGCATGGAGGTCGAGATTTCGCCTTCCACCGTGAAGCGCGAAGAGTTCGGATTCATGAAAGGAACCGTCGCGTACGTCGGCGACTATCCTTCGACCAAAGCAGCCCTCATGCGCAACTTTGAGAATGAGTCGCTGGTGCAGTCGATCATGGCAGCCGGCCCGGTCACGGAGGTACATGTCCGCCTGATGCCCGAACAGACGACACCGAGCGGCTACCGTTGGTCGTCGCCAAAAGGCCCCGACGTCTCGATCACAAGCGGAACGCTCTGCACGCTGCAGATCGTCACACGAGAGCAGCGGCCTGTCAGTTTGCTCTTCCCCATTCTTCGTCAGAACCTTGGTCTCACCTAGTGGCCCGGCCAACCCGCTAGTCGCATGAAGTGGATTCGTAGCAAGCGTGTCAAGACCCCGACGATCCTCCAGATGGAGGCCGTCGAATGTGGCGCTGCTGCGTTGGCGATCATCCTGGGGTACCACGGCCGCATCGAATCTCTCGAACAACTGCGCCTCGACTGCGGGGTCTCCCGCGACGGAAGCAAGGCGACCAACGTACTCAAAGCCGCCCGCCGCTACGGCTTCGTCGCCAAAGGCTTCAAGAAGGAGCCGGATGACCTGAGAGCGATGAAGCTGCCGCTCATCGCCTTTTGGAACTTCAATCACTTCCTTGTGGTCGAGGGTTTCGGGCGAGATAAAGTCTACCTCAACGATCCTGGCAGCGGCCCCCGCACTGTCACCGCGGAGGAATTCGACCAGTCATTCACCGGCGTCGTGCTGACGTTTGAGCCGGGGCCCGAATTTCAGCCTGGCGGCAAACGCCCCTCGCGTATCGAAGCATTCCGCAAGAGGCTCACCGGAAGCAAGCTTGCCCTGGCGTACACCGTCGCGGCAACCTTGGCGCTCGTCCTTCCAAACATCGTCGTCCCGATTTTTTCGAAAGTCTACATCGACAACTTTCTGATTGGAGGGCATGTTAGCTGGCTCCAGCCGTTGCTTCTGGCGATGGCGATCACGGCCATCCTTCGCGCCCTCCTGACGTACTTGCGGCTGCACACCCTTTCTCGCTTCGAGATGAAGCTCGCTCTCTCCGGGTCGAGCCAATTTTTCTGGCGTCTGCTGCGGCTCCCGATTCAGTACTTCTCGCAGCGCTCGCCGGGCGATCTCGGCTCACGCGTCGCGATCAACAACGACGTTGCCGCGCTGCTTTCGGGCGAGATCGCGACGAACTTCGTCAGTATTCTGCTCATCGGTTTCTATGCCGCGCTGATGATCCAATACGACGCCGTCCTCACGATGATCGGTGTATCGATCGCCGCTATCAATATCCTGGCGCTGCGCTACATGTCGCGCTCGCGTGTCGACAAGAACCGCCGCCTCGCCCAGGAGCACGGCAAGCTGATCGGCGTCTCCATGTCCGGTCTCCAAACCATCGAGACGTTGAAGGCGACCGGGGCCGAGTCCGACTTCTTCGCCCGCTGGTCGGGACATCAAGCCAAAGCGCTCAGCGCCGAACAGGAACTCGGCGCATCGTCCTATTACCTCTTCGCCTTCCCTCCACTCCTAACCGCCCTCAACGGCACCGCTATTCTTTGCATGGGTGGCCTGCGTGTGATGGACGGCTTCCTGACGATGGGCATGCTCATCGCCTTCCAGAGCCTGATGTCATCGTTCATCGGACCGGTCACGCAACTCGTCTCTCTCGGCGGCGAACTGCAAGACCTCGAAGCCGACATGACGCGCCTCGACGATGTACTCAAGGCCCCTGTCGATCCGCAGGTGGATCAGCAAGCCGCAAGTAGCGCCTTTAAGGAAGGCGATCGGCTCGAAGGCTATCTCGAGATCCGCGATCTGTGCTTCGGTTACAGTCGGCTGGAGCCGCCGCTGATCGAGAACTTCAATCTCGCCGTCAAACCGGGGCAACGCGTCGCCCTCGTCGGAGGCTCCGGCAGCGGCAAGTCGACCATCTCGAAGATCGTCTGCGGGCTCTATCAACCCTGGTCAGGCGATATCCTCTTTGACGGACATCCCCGGCCGTCGATCCCGCGAGCCGTCATCACCAACTCAGTGGCGATGGTCGATCAAGACATTTTTCTGTTCGACGGAACGATCCGCGAGAACCTCACGATATGGGATGGCACGATTCCTGAATCCGTTGTCGTCGAAGCCGCCAAAGACGCTGCCATTCACGACGACATCACCGACCGCGCCGGCGGCTACGACTACAAGGTCGAAGAGAGCGGCAGAAACTTCAGCGGCGGCCAGCGGCAACGTCTGGAGATCGCGCGCGCCCTGGTCGCGACACCGCGCATCCTGGTGCTGGATGAAGCCACCAGCGCCCTCGACGCGAAAACCGAAGAGCTCGTCAACGATGGGATACGCCGCCGCGGTTGCACCTGTTTGATCGTCGCCCACCGCCTCAGCACGATCCGCGATTGCGACGAAATCATCGTCCTCGAACGAGGGCGCGTTGTCGAGCGAGGAACGCACGACGAGATGATCCAGTCCGAGGGGCCGTACTCACGCCTGATCCAGGACGGCTAAGAGTCATCAGACACAGAAACGAAATGAGCACCGTCGACATTACTAAACTTGCTGCCTCGGGCGAAGCACTGTCCGTGAAAGCCGGCCGGCCGTTGTTCGTCGACGACCCCGAGCAAGTTCTGCTCATTGTCGCGGGCTCCCTCGATCTGTTCCTCGTCGACACAGAGGACAGCGAGCCCGTCGGCGCACGATTCCATCTCTTTCGCGCTGAAGCGTCACAAGCCGTCTTCGGCATCGACCCGGGCACACACAACGACCAAGCCGTCATCGCGACCGCGGCCCCGGGCACTCAGCTCACGCGTATCCCTCTTGAGAAACTGCGCGCCCTCGGGAATAATCATCCACCTAACAACTCCGTCCTGACACTACTGGAAGACTGGATCAACAACGTTGCAGCGGCAGCGGCCCATCGCGGCCTACCGCGTCGTTTCCTAGCTCTCGATCCAGGCGGCGAAGTCACGACGGGCAACAAAGAGGTCGCCGTGGTTCCAAGTCGCGACATTGCGTGGGCCCGCCACCTTAGCGGCCAATCTCTTTATCTCGGCAACGAGCAGATTGCGCCACTCGGCCAAGACGGCTACTTCCCCGTCTCGAAATCCGGTTGGCTTCTTGCCGCACCCGAGACTCGGCTCACATGCCTTGATTCAGCTTCTCTCACAGAGTCCGACCCTGAATGGCGAAGTCTTCAGGCGTTTCACGATGTCGCGTTCACGTCCTTCGTGCTCAATCGCCGCCGCGCCGAGCACACCGAACGCGAAAGACTACAAGCGAGGGCCGCGGCCGACGCGGGCCTGGTCGACCGTTCTCTTTCAAAGCTCGGCGCGCCTCTCAGCGAAGAGCCCGACGATGCGGTCTCTCACGACGTGGGATTCGACGACCCGCTGCTGGCGGCGTCTCGGATCGTCGGACTGCATCTCGGCATCGACATCAAGGCACGCCGATCCGCAAAAACAAAGACCCAACTCAGCGATCCCGTAGCAGCCATCGCACGGGCCTCTGGCGTGCGTGCCCGACGTGTCGTTCTCAAAGGGAAGTGGTGGAACAACGACAGTGGGCCGATGCTCGCTCTAACCGCAAGCGATAACCGGCCCGTCGCACTCATCCCTCGGTCAAGCACAAGCTACCGGATGATCGATCCGGAGCAGGGCACGCGAAGCATCGTCACCCGCCGAGTGGCTGACACGCTGAGCGGAGCGGCCTACGTTTTCTACCGCCCGTTTCCCCACAAGAAACTCAATGCCGCGGATATCCTCGAGTTCGGCATCCGCGGCTGCGAGAAAGACATCGGCGCCATCTTTGCGATGGGGACGCTCACCGGCCTTCTCGGCCTAGCCGTCCCGATCCTGACCGGCATTCTTTTTGACACCGTCATCCCCGGAGCCCAGCGCGGTCAGCTCATTCAGATCGCCATCATTCTCGTAGTAACGGCTCTTTCGAGTTCTCTATTCACACTCACACGCAACCTAGCCGTGCTCCGCCTCGAAGGCCGCATGGATGTCTCCGTCCAGGCTGCCGTATGGGACCGCCTTCTGAGCCTACCGGCGCCGTTCTTCCGCGATTACGCTAGCGGCGATCTTGCGACGCGCGCCATGGGCATCAACAGCATTCGCCGGGAACTCACGGGGATTACGTTGTCGTCTATCCTCTCGTCCGTCTTCTCGATCTTTAGTTTCGGACTGCTCTTCTACTACAGCGTGAACCTCGCCCTTCTTGCCATGGTTCTGGTTGCCATCGCCTCCGCCGTGACCGCGACGCGCGGACTACTGCGATTGAAGTACCAGCGGCAACTCTCCGAGATCGGTGGGAAGATCTCCGGCATGGTGCTCGAGTTCATCAACGGCATCGCCAAGTTTCGAGTTTCCGGAACCGAGAATCGCGCCTTCGCCGTTTGGGCCGCTGAGTTTGCCAAGCAAAAGCAAGTCGCATTCAACGCCCGCCGCATCTCGAACAGCGTTGCCGTCTTCAACTCCGCGTTCCCGGTCGTCAGCTCAGCCGCTGTCTTCTACCTGACGGCCGACCTGATTCAACAGCCCGGTTCGGCCGGTCTTTCCACCGGCAGGTTCCTCGCTTTTAGCGCCGCCTTCGGACAGTTCATGGGAGCCACCCTCGATGTCGGCTCCCGACTGGTGGGCGTTCTAAGCATCATTCCCCTTTATGAACGGGCGAAGCCGATCCTCCAGACCCTTCCCGAAGTCGACGCGGCGAAGCACGACCCCGACGACCTGGAAGGCGGCATCGAGGTCAACCACGTCACCTTCCGCTACCGCGAAGACAGCCCGTTGGTGCTGCGCGACGTCTCCTTGAGCTTTGAGCCAGGGCAGTTCGTCGCCGTCGTCGGGGCCTCGGGAAGCGGGAAGTCAACGCTGATGCGTCTGCTCCTCGGATTTGAGAAACCCGAGTCGGGAGCCATCTACTACGACGGACAAGATCTCTCAGGGCTCGATATCCAATCCGTGCGCCGCCAGATCGGAACCGTACTACAGAACGGACGCGTCGTCGACGGCGACATCTTCACGAACATCATCGGTTCCAAACCGCTCACGATCGACGATGCCTGGGAAGCCGCGCGCATGTCCGGCCTCGACGAAGACATCAAGGCGATGCCGATGGGGATGCACACCTTCATCTCCAACGAAGGCGGCGGTCTTTCCGGTGGACAGCGTCAGCGCCTCATGATCGCCCGCGTCGTCGTCTCGAAGCCACGCATTCTGTTCTTCGACGAGGCGACCAGTGCGCTCGACAACCGTACGCAGGCGGCCGTGAGTCAAAGTCTGGAAAGCCTCAAGACAACGAGAGTGGTGATCGCGCACCGGCTCAGCACAATTCGGAACGCGGACAAGATTCATGTTCTCGAGAAGGGTGTGCTTGTGCAGTCCGGCTCGTACAGCGAGCTCATCGAGCAGGAAGGACCGTTTCGTGATCTGGCCCAGCGCCAACTCGCGTAGCCGTCAGGGAGCACCAGGGCTAGGGGAAATGCAATGAGAAAAGCGCTCTACATCCTAGGCGAACTCGCCGACACCGACGTCGAGTGGTTAGCCTCTCACGGCTCTCGCCGGCACGTTTCCCAAGGGACGGTATTGATTCGCAAAGATGAGCCGGTGAAGGAACTTTTTATCGTCCTAGAGGGGCGACTTGCCGTTACCGCCGCAGACGGCAAGGAAGTGGCGCTGCTGCTTTCCGGCGAGGTCGTGGGCGAGATGTCGTTCGTCGACTCCACTCCGCCGTCTGCCTCTGTCGCGGCTACCGAGGATACTCAAGTCCTGTCCATCCCTCGCGACTCACTACGGGCCAAGCTCGATAACGACCCAAACTTCGCCGCCCGCTTCTATCGAGCCCTGGCTGTCTTCCTGGCCGATCGCCTCAGGGTGACAACCGGACGCTTCGGTTACGGGAGTACCGCGGAAGACGCCCACGCCGCCGACGAACTCTCCGAAGACCAGCTCGATTCACTCGATCTTGCCGGCGTGCGGTTTGACCAGATGCTCAAGCGACTGGGCGGCGCCTAGCCGGCCACCCCACCCGAAGGTCGCTGGCCTCCAGGCGCTACTCGTCCGGCTTAATTTCATCCAGCTCTTGCAGTTGGGCTCCCTGCGTTAGCCGGAGTTCGCCGCTATCAACATAGCCTTTCCTCAGAGTGATGTTGCTGTACTTTGTTGGCCCTGGGCTCTTTAGACCGCCAGAGGCTTCCTCCAGTTGCTCGTCAGAGAGATGCGCCTTCTCTGGCAACGCTTTGGCGATCAGAGGTGTTGCTGCGTCAACCCGCTTCGCAATCCCCCCGGAAGCATCCTTCAGTTGCTCATCGGGGATCTGTCCTTCAAAGTCCGTATTCGCGTTGTCGTGCTTCTTCTCGTCGGCCATTTCGATTCTCCTCACACTTTGGTCATGGTCGCGCGGTGACAGGATGGTCGCTAACGCGCGTTCCCACTGTAGTGCTAGCCTTGCGTAAACTCGTCCCCAGGATCTTCCGTAGCAATGATCGGGCTTGACTTGTCAATCCGCTTCCGGAGCAAGATGGGCTCGAATGTCCTTCTACCGCTACCCCCTCCCGAGGCGTCGTCCAACTTTTCATCGGGAATCTGTCCTTCGCGGTTCTTTTCGTCAGTCATCTCGATTCTCCTTGTCGTTCGTTCGTCGTATGTGCCGTTCGCTTGTCGGTCACATCCGACACTAATGCAAGCAGGATGCCAAACACGTTGAGGCCTTCGATACAGGGGTTTTAGAACAACTTAGGAGTCTGTAGCTTGCTTGCCATGTAAACGGCGCGGACATCATGTCCACGAAGTGGTCGCGAGAGAGATGTCGGGAACGGCCTGGAATCCGTACCCTACTGGACCTTCATCGCAAAGCGGTGCAAATGCCGCTTGTGGAACTGAAACCCCTGATAAAGCTTCTCCGGGCCATAGCGAACATCGGGAGTGAAATGAAACGTCCAGCTCTCGTTGTCGAGCAACAGCGGGATCGTTGAGCCGGTCGGCGCGTCCGTCGATAGGCGCACAACGCTGGAACGGTTCTGTGCGCCGGTCCATTCCCGTTGTTTCAGCTCCTGCAAGTCGCCAACCTCGGTGACCCACTTCGAACCCGAATAGACCTTGGCGCGATACCAGTTGTTCTTGTCGAATGGATCAAGCCCCTGCGCGATCTTCACCCAGATGGTCGCTTCCTCGCCTGGGTCGAGCTGGCCGTCGCCGTTCCCCTTCCCTTCCGTGACCTCGCGTTCGATCGACTTCCCCCCACCCTGGTTGCCGTTCTGGTGGAAAACATTGAAGGTCATCGTACGGCCGTCGAGCACTTCGACAGCGGCCGGCTCGGGAACCGTTTCCGGGGCAACGAAAATATCGATGTCCTCCGACGTGCTGTACCAACCGTCATAGCCCATCTTCAACGTAAGGCGCGCCGGCGCGAAGTAGCCCGCACCGGCCGTCACCTTGATCGAAAGCTGTGCGGAGATGTCGAGAGCTTCTCCCGGCGCAAGCTTCGGGATCGTGAAGCTCTTGTTAAGAATCTCAACGGTCGGGTATTCGGTTGAAAGCGCAGCGGTAACGTCGTCCATCACTTCGCCGCGCGGGTTGTAGATAACGATCGGCAGGTGCTTTGTCTCGTTCGGTTCGATCCGCGGTTTGTCCTTCGTCGTGAGAGGCAGAAGCACCGGCGGCTGTGCGCCTGTACCAGGGCCCGCAAAGCTTACCTGATGCCCCGTCCCGTCAACCGTGAACGTCAGACGGCCCTCTGCGTCAGCCGTGACCTCACTCGTCGCGGTCTTGCTCGTCGCGAACCCGTGGTCCCGCAACCGATATGTCTTGCCGGCTTTGTATAACGGCGCGGTCGTCACCGTAATCTTCCGGCCTTCCACCGGCGGGCCATCCGGCGCCCACTGCCGTGTCGTAATGCGCATGCCGCCTTGCCGCACCGATTCAAGATACGTATAGCCGGGCTCGTCGCCGCCGGTTTCGACACGATATCCCCACACGTCGAATGACCGATACGCATTGGTGTGATGCCAAACCTCCGGCACGTTGTTGAGCGACGATGTCTCAAACGCTTTGCCGTGGAATGCGAACGACTCGCCAATCGACGTCGCCCAGTGGCGGTGATACTCATCCTGTCGGAACTCAAAATCCACGTCGTGTGCCCGCGCGTAGGCGTCGCGCGTCTCTTCGTGGTATTGGCTGATGTAATCGCCGCTGGCGCGGATGAGGCGTATCTTCGTGTGCGTATGATTCGAGACGTGGTCCTTCGGCCGCCAAAGTCTGCGCCGGCCCTTGTCGCCTGTGAAGAATTCCGGTCCGGGATTAAACGACGACGCGCTTCCAATCCATTCCGGCAGCCGCGCACTCAGATACAGGCTCATGAACCCGCCCATGCTTAACCCTGATGTGCCGCGATACCGGCGGTCCGTCAGCGTGCGGTTGCTACTATCGATGTGATCGACGAGTTCAAGGAAGTACAGTCCAAAATCGTAGTCCCCACCTTCCTCACGTACGTCCCAAGGCGAACCGCCATAGAACCCCGTGTAGTTTTCGGCGACATAGCCATCGACCGAGACGACAATCACATCGTTCTTCGACACGAAGTCCGCAATCTTCGGAACCGTGTCTTCGCCATCGTCATAGTGTTCGAGCGTGTACCGATCACTGTGCCCATGGAAGTAGTAGATGACCGGATAACGCTTCTCGCTCTCCTCGTACCCGGTAGGGAGAAACAAGCGATAGTTCCGATCCTGCCCAAAGACCTCGGAAGGGTGCGAACGGTCAAAGAAAGGCTGCGCGGCGTGGAGCGGCGCGAGCACAATAGCGGTAAGTAGCAACAGAATAATACGTGTCAAAGGCACCTCGGGAAGATGGGTCCATTCTACCGCTCATTCACCCGGAGAAACGTAGGGTACAGCATGCGTGCCCGCACCCCCAGAACACGATCGAACCACCCGCAACGGGTGCTAGCATTGAGGCAGACCCCAGTGCTCATGCGTAAAACGTCGTTTTTGCTCGCCTCAATCCTCTGTCTCAGTGCTTCCTTCCTCCACGCCGAGCCCAGCGTCCTTTCCGGCCCGCTCGTCGTCAGCAATCGCTGGCCTGAAGCCACCGACCTCCGCACCTGGACTGAAGACGTCATGCGCATCGAGGGCGTCGAAGACGCCTCGGAAACCGAGCAGGGCAAAGCGTTCTTCCGTTGGGTTCGCCTCTTTTCCAAGATGGCCACCGGCGGCATGATCCAGGCATTTGAGGGCCCCTACGGCAAAGAGAACTTCGTCACCGACGCCCACAAGACCATGTTCGTTTATGGCTGGGGTTACTGCGACACATCAAGCCGCATCGCCGAAGCCGCCTGGAGCGAATACAAACGCGACCGCCGCACCGCCGAGCGCGTCGTCGTGCAGCACGAAGGCGGCGGCTTTCACACGATGTACCGCTTAAACATGGATGGCAACTGGGGAGCCTTCGACCCACGCTACGGTTACTACCTCATCGATCGCGATGCGCCTGACGCCCGCATCCTCGATTGGGCCGAAGTCGGTAAAGACGAGAACATTCGACGCAACAAGACGTTCAAGCACCGCAGCGGCCCGTTCTTCGAATTCTTCGGACGAGAGTGGGATCGCGCCTTCCTCATCGAACCCACCTACTTCCCAGACGAAGACTCATGGCGCAAGGCCGACGCACCCATCGAGAACGTCCTCGGCAACGGCCAGTATCAGATGGGCACCCCGTTCCACGACATGTCGTTCCGGCTGCCGAAGGGCACGACCATCGAGCGCTTCTGGGACAACTCCGCCCGCAAGTTTTACAAGCCCGAAACCGCGCGAGCCACACGCGAGGCGGCCTTTCTACCCACCGGCCGCTTCTATCGTGTGACCGAAACGATGTTCGACGGCAACTGGCCGAAGCACGACCCGAACTATCAGAAAGCCAAGCCGTACCTCGCAAACGTTCCCGCTGACGAAGGTTACAGCGACGAGGTGAAAGGCGGCCGCACCATCGGCCAAGCATGGGGGAGGCTGACCTTTGCTCCTGACCTGGGCGCTCCCGAGTTCACCGAGATCCTCACTGAAGATTCCGATCTCGCCCACTCGCGTATAGCACCCTACCTGCGCCCCGCCGACCCATCAAAAGGCGGCAACGCGACACTCGACTTCTACTCGCCCTATGTCCTCGTTGATGGTGTTTTCTCCGGCGAGCTGATGGGCGCCCCCGGCGACGCACGCATCGAGTTCCGCAGCCTGCAAGCCAAAGCCTACACCGAACGTGACTCCGATGTTTGGTCCGACTGGCTGACGTTGAGCGACAAACCGGGCGCCTTTGAAGTAACGCTTGACCGCACGAATTTGACTGCCGGCGAGCCAAGCCTTCACGGCTCCTACCGTTTTCAGATTCGCGTCATCGTCAATCCCAGCGCGAAAGGAGGAGTCGAAGCCGGCCTCAAGGCATTCAAGCTCGCATCGCACTTCGAAACTGGCATCATGTCGATTCCGCAGATCTTCGCGGGCCTCAATGAGATCCGCTTCAAACTTGCCGACGCCTCGAAAGTAGACGGACCGATTCGAGTGACCTACCGCTACGAAACCAAAGCCGGCGAACAGAGCCACGAAAAGATCCTGACCGCCCAAGACTTCCGCAACAACGAAGCCGCCTACGAAATCGATGCGCCGGGGTTGATCCGTTGCACGTCTCTCGCTATCTCGTATTAGCCTGCGCCCGCTAACCCCGTGCCCCCTATGCTCCGAAACCTAGTTATCAGTGGGTTGCTAGCAGCCGCAACCATCTACGGCCAGACCAACCCATTCGACTGGCCAGCAATCCCCGCAAACCAGTGGGTTCATCTGCCCACACACGGAACCGCCGCCCCCAAGGTCTTTCATGGCGGCGCGGCCATTGCACCCGACCGCAACGAAGTCTATTTCGTCGGCTCCGACACCCACAGTCCGACCTCGCTTGAAAACGGCGAATCGAACGCCTTCTATCGGCTCGACCTCGAAACATTGACCTGGAGCCAGGACTACAAGCAGGACCCGATGTCGACCTATCGCATCGTCCCCGACAATCAGGCCGAGACCACCACCGGCCGTCCCTGGGCCATGCACACCTTCGACATGGTCGAATGGGACCCGACCGTTAACCGGGTCGTCGTAGTCAGCTTCCCCGGACACACCCGATTCGAACCGGAAGAACGGTTTCCGATGTTCAAGGGTGACTGGTTCAAGAAACTCGAACCCTCACATTGGGAATACGATCCCAGTAGCAAGACATGGACGCGGCTTGTAACCAACACGCCCCAGTTCTTCACCGCCGCTCTCACGTGGGATTCACGCCGCAAGCAACTCATCGGATTCAACGGCGGCGGGACTTATCACTTCGACCGCAAGGTGCACACTTGGAACTCTACCGGCGCGGCGACCGAACCGGGCTGGCACTTCAGCATCGTCTACGATTCCACGGCCGATCGCGTTCTCTCACTCGGGACGAATAAAGGAAGCGACCAGCTATTCTCTTACGACCCAGCCACACCGTCTTGGGAACCCGTCGCCACTAGTACCAAACCGCTGCTGGCGAACGGCGCGGCTATCGCTTTCGATACGAACGAAGGCGTGATGCTCTACCTTGCGAACGATCATCCGACGCAGTATCACAACCCCACCGGCAAAGCCGTCACGTTCATCTACCACTCACGCGAGAAGAGCTGGGAGCGCCTCACGATCGATTCGCCGCCGCTCTACGGCATGAACTATCTGATGCAGTACGACCCAGTCCGCCGCATCTTTCTCCATTTCGAGAAGGGTCCCGAGTCGGGCGACCGCATCGAAGCCTGGGCCTTTCGCTACCGCTAGAGAAGAAGAGATATGACAGTCCGAAACCACATCTGGTCACTGACGTTGGCTGCATTTTGCCTACTTTTCGCCATCGGTCCCCTAGCTGCTTCGGACCGAAAGCTCGACCAATGGGTCGACAAGATCAACTCCGAAGTCCGCACCGACGAATTGATGACCGTCATGCGGGAAACCTGGCAGACCGACCGCTGGTTCACGTTCCCGAAATTCGAAGAGACGGCCCGCAACCTCTCCCGCACGATGGAGGACGCCGGTCTGCGCCAAATCGAGATCGTCAATCCGCCGGCCGACGGCCAAACCCAGTTCGGCTACTGGACGATGCCACTGGCGTGGGACGCCAAGCAGGCGCAGCTCGAGATCATCACTCCTGAACCTGATCCAAACTTTCGCGTGCTCGCGAACTTCCAAGAGACGCCCACCTCGCTGGGGATGTGGAGCGGCCCGACGCCGCCCGGCGGTTTGACGGCGGAGGTCGTCGATGTCGGCGACGCAAGCGCCAAAGACATCGCCGAGATGGACCTTCAACGCAAACTCGTGCTGACATCGCGCAACCCCGCCGTACTCAAGTGGGCACTCGTCAAAGCAGGAGCGGCGGGCGCGATCAACGCCTTCACCGAGAACGACAACCTACAGGACGACCGCCAATGGATCAACGCCTGGGGCGACGGCGGTTGGGGCTTCACCAAGACGAGCACCGCGCTATTGAGCTTTTCGATCACGCCCCGCCAAGCAACGTACGTTCGCTCGCTGCTCAAGGGCCACGAAAAGGTCGTCATGCGAGCCACCGTCAGTTCGCATTACTACAACGGCAAGTACCCCTATGTGATGGGCGTCGTCCCCGGCTCTGACGAGAACGGCGAAGAGGTGCTCACGTTGGGCCACATGGCCGAGCAAGGCGCGCACGACAATGCCACCGGCGTCGCCGCGATGGTCGAAGCCCTCGCAGCGATCCAGCGACTCATCGAATCCGGCAAGCTGCCACAACCGAAGCGCACCATCCGCATGATCGCGCTTGGCGAGCTATACGGCACGATGCACTACATCACGCAAAACCGCGAGCGCATGAAGCGGACGGTCGGCGCGATGTGCCTCGACACACCCGCGGGTCCCTACGAAGCAGCGGGTACCGAGTACACCTTCCACATGAATCCCGACGTGGCGCGCTCCTACACTGACTCGCTCGTCGTTCGCGTTGCTGGCTCATACTTCGACCGCAAACGACCTCGCCGCCTCTGGCATTGGGATGCGTACGCAACGGGAACCGACAACTTCCTCGGCGAGCCCGAGATCGGCGTACCCACGGCTTGGCCCTACTCAGGCAGCGGCACGCACTCGCATCACAACAGCGCCGACACGGCGGACACCGTGGATGAGCGCTCACTGCGCGACCTTTCCGTCGTCACCGCCGCCTATCTCTACGCACTCGCCACCGCGGGTGAAGAAGAAGCCCTCTGGCTGGCCGACGTCGGACTGACACGCGGCTACGAAGGCGTCCTTGCTTCCTACGAATCGGCGTTCAAAGATCTCTCGAACGCCACCACGAAGGACGACCTATCCAGCGCACTCGATCGCGGTCTGCGGCGCATCAACTACCAGGCGGGACGAGAACGCCAAGCCATCGAGTCCGTCGAACGCCTAGCACCGTCGGACCGCCGCGCTGCCGTGCGCAACGCAGTCGCCCCTCACGCCTCGCGCCTCAAGGAGTTCAGCGCCGAGCAGCAGGAGCGTCTCCGAGCGTCCGCCAAGCAACGCGCCACGGCTTTAGAGATTAGCGGAGCGGTTAAACCCGAGCAGCCCAGTGATCCCAGGCTGGCCGCGGCCGAGAAAATCGTCGTGCGGCGCAAGCGGCCCGGCACCATCACCTTGGACGACCTACCCGTCGCCGAGCGCGAAGGCTATCCGGCAGCCGCATGGTGGGGGCCGCCCGTATCGGCCCTTTTCTGGTGCGACGGCAAACGCAACCTCGCGGAAGTCATCGAGCTAACCCAACTCGAGCTAGGCCCCACCGACTTCGACTTCGTCGGCTACTTCCAATTCCTGGAAAAGAAGGGTTACGTTGAGTTCGTGAAGTAGCCGAGCGGAAAGCGACTACCTCGCCAGCGCCTCGCCGGCCAGCAATCGCACCCGCTCCCATTGATCCGGATCATTCTTCCAGATCTCAGTATCCCGCATTGCCTTCGCCCCAAACGGTTGCTTGTAGACAATCGAGTTGACGAGCGAGTCGGCTTGCTGCTTTCCGCCCGGCCGCTGCGCCAGTAGCCAAAAGTACTCGTAGTCTTGCAGACCGCGTCGCGTCGCCTTCAACCGGATGCTCGGGACCGGGTCCCGGAACCGCATCACATCGCCGCGATAGATCAATAGGGCCGAGCCGTTGTAGGCGCGATGATCGTCTTTGAAGTTCTCGGGCTCGTACCACCCTGCGCGGGCATTCCAGTCGAACTCCCACTCAACCCAGCCGGTTTGATACTTCCACCCGATCCAACCGATCGCTCGGTTCACGAGCAGATCGAGATCAAGAAACGTATTTGAGCCGCAACCGGAATTGCGCTTCTGTTCATAGACCATTGGCCCGTAGAACCAAGTCTCGACACCGCGTGGCTTGAAGTAATCCGCCGTCTCCTTGTCGAACTCGACGCTATGGCAGATCCACAGATCCACTTCCTTTGAAAGCTTTTCCATCGCCTCGCGGTCATAACCGCCGTCAACGCGATACTGGAACCAATCGCGCCCCATGCCCTCGTGCAATACACGCCCGTAATACAGCATCTTCTCGTAAGCGTCTTCGTAGTACGACTCGTCAAGCCCATTGAGGAACGCAATCTTCTTCACCTTGCGCCAAGCCGGGTTGCTGTCGAGATGCTCACGAACTTGCCGCGCCACGTCCTTCCACGTCTCCTCATACTCCGGCGTGCGGCCTTCGTCCGGCACATCAATCGGCCACGCAACGCCTTTGTTCTTCTCCTTGTTGCGAATATTGAACGGCAGCATCATATGCCGAACCGGAACGCCGTAGCCCGGCCCCCAGTAGTCGTGCTTGCCCGTGAACGCCGACCCATCGAAGTATTTGCCAAGCCGGCGATCGTACTCGATCCAATCGAGGGAAACCTTGCCAGCCTCCACACTCAACTTCGGACGGTATCCGTACACCAGCGGCAGGAAGCGATGCTGTTTCGCCAACTGGTAGTACTGCAACTCCTCTTCCGGCGACATGCTGCGCATCGAGTCATTCCAGATATCGCCCGGAAGATGGTTATCTTGCGGCAGCGCGAAGTCCCACACATCCAAAGCGACTTCGACGCTCGCATTGCCGTCCTTCCACGTGACCTCGGCCCGCCCTGTGTAACGGCCGGCAGGCGCAACCGACGCACTCTCGGGAACGAACACATCAACCCACACCGCCTGATTGCGTTGCTCGGGGATGTTGTTGTAGCGATCCGGAATCGAAAACGGGAACCCTGGCAGCAGCCCCGAGCGGCGCTTCGGCATCAACGCATCGGGATACCACCCGTCGCCCAATGACGTTGCTTCATATCCCGTGGACGCCTTCCGAACGTGGACGTACCACTCCTGAAACAACGCCAAGTGCTTCCCCTCGATCGTCGCGCCCGACTCATGACGCAACTCGGACAGCACAACATCAACATCGTCGACCGGCTTACCCGTTTCGATGACGATTTGGAAACCAACGAACTCATTCCGTGCCGCCTTCAGCGACACCGTCTTGCGTCCCGCATCCCAAACAAGGTTGCCTTCGCGGTAATCGTCGGCCGGATAATCCGTGTGGATATCAGTCCGCGATTCGATCAGCGTCCCGGTCACGGGGTTGACGCGAACGTTCTCGCTCACGGCCCACACCTTGACGGTCGGCTGCTGTGCGAGCGCCGCCTGTAGCGAAAAGCAAAGCGCAACTATCCCTACAAGTCTCGTCATTCTCAGGCTCCACTCCTACTTCGTCGGATAGTCGATATCCGCTTCGCGCCAAGCCGTTCCCGCCCGGCCGTTGTTGTCGAACACGATCCGCCCTGCTCGCAACGTCATTTCGCAGCCGATCCGCCGGTCGCCCGTGATGCGCCCGCCGCGAACATCCACGTAGCCGAAATCGCCTTCGTCCACGCGCAGCACGGCGACGTCCGCTTCCGCCCCAACGGCAATCTGGCCCAACTGTGGCCGCTTGATCTGCATCGCGGGATTCGTCGTCGACTGCCGCACCACCTCGCCGAGCGGCACGCCCATCACAAGGAACTTCGACATCACCGTAACCATGTCGATCATCGCGCCGTTGTGCGAATTCAAATGCAGGTCCGTCGAAATCGAGTCCGGCCAGAACCCCTGCTTCACCAACGGCTCCGCCTGCCGAAAATGAAAACTTCCCGCGCCGTGGCCCACATCAAACTTCACGCCACGCTTCCGCGCCACGTCAAGGTACGGAAGCAGCTTTTCGTTCTCGCCCATCAACGGAGCGGGCCAACGATAGAAGTGGGTGCTCATGTCCCCGGGACGTAGTTTGTCGAGTACCATCGTCTGATAGGGACGCTCGGGCAAGAACGAACCGAAATCCACCATCACAGGAATGTCCGCAAGCTCGCCTGCCTCGACCGCTTTCTCCACCGAAGTGAAGTCCGGTTGCCGCCAATGCGCTGACTTGATGCCCACGACAACGTCCGCGTGTTTCTTCGCCATCTCGGCGGTGATCTCGGGCTGCATGTCAACAGGGTTCTGCTCGACTTCGTTGTTGATCATCCCGATGCCCACGATATTCAGCATCGCCAGCACGCGCGTCTTCTTCGCGGTATCAATGATTCGGCGGCGGAAGTCCGGGAACGCCCGCCAACCCACCGTGCCCACATCGACGCCCGTCGTCACGCAAGTCCGCGGACAAGTCGTATCAGGGTCGAGGCTCGTCTCGCCGTCGTAGATCGTACCCGGGGCGCTCTGCGTGAAGAAGTGCGTGTGGATATCGATCAGCCCCGGCGTCACGTAGAGCCCCGAAACGTCGATCACTTTCTTGGCTTGGCTCGCGGGGATACTTGCCTCGATCGCGGCAATCCGATCTCCGCGAATCGCAACATCCCGGACCGCGTCCACGTCGTTCTTCGGGTCAATGACACGTCCGCCCTTGAGCAGTACGTCATACGTCTGCGCCTGCACCGCGACGCCGCCCGCAACGACAAGTGCAGCAATCCATCCCAGAATCTTCATTAGTCTTTCCCCTCATTTCGGTGGACGAATACTAGCCCGAAGACCGCCTCAATTGTACCGACTCGCGGGCATGAAAACGAATGCTACGCTGGTGTCTGCTCAGCGCGACAGAGTAGGTCGCGACACGGGGAGGCAACGCTTGAAGAAACTTACGACGTCTTGGCTGAACAGCACTCTGACGATGGTCTTGGTTGGGGTGTTTTCCGTGGCAGCAGTCGCGCAAACCCCGCCAGGGCCCGACGGCTGGGAACGCCTCTTCAACGGCAAGGACCTGACCGGTTGGGATATCTGGGGAACCGAGAAATGGTCGGTCGATGACGGTACGATCCTCGGCGAAAGCGGCCCCGACGAAGATGACGGTTTTCTCATGACGAAGAAGACCTATAAAGACTTCCACGCCTTTCTCCGCTTCAAGTGCGAGACCAACACCAACAGCGGCTTCTTCTATCACACGACCATCCCCGAAGACATCTCGAAGATCACCTTCATTCAAGTGGAAATCGACAACGGGCCCGGCAACCACACCGCCGCGCTGCATGGCAACGGCCGAAGCTGGATTGTTTGGCCCGCCCAAGAGAAGGAGTTCTACTTGCGTTCATTCGACTGGAACGAGCTGCTCGTCAAAGTCGAAGGCAAGCGAACCCGCACCTATCTCAACGGCATCGAAATGGTCGACTTCACTTATCCGAAACCACACGTCACCGAAGGTGTCCTGGCCCTACAAATCCACCCCGGCGGCGGTTCCCGCGTACGCTTCAAAGACATCTGGGTACGCGACCTAGGCGGTAAGTAGCCTCCACACCCGGGCCAAGAGCATTCCCTATGAAAACGATCAGATTCCTCCTCGCCTGTTGCCTGGCCTGCACCACGGCCCTCGCCGCCGAACTGCCCAAAATCTACTTCGAACGCATGGACGCCGGCCTCGACCGCGTCACCGCGCATCTCAAATCCACGCCGCAAGCGCGCCTGCAAGACCTTGAGTCCCGTCCCGGCTGGCGGCACTTCCCTTCCATCTTGCTCGTCGCTGCTGTCCTCTACGCCAAGGACCATCCCGATAACCCACGCCACGGCGACCCAAAGACCCTCGAAGCCGCCGTCAAAATCGGTGACCTGCTGCTGACTGCATCGGAAAGCGGAGCCTACGATCGGCTCGACCACCATCGCGACACGTACATGTGGCTTGAGTCGTTCCGGCTGCTGCGGGATGACCTTGACGAAAGCCGCCGCGCGCGTTGGCATCGTGCGCTCATTGCCTACGTCAAAGCTCTCGCTCCCGAAGTCGAGAAACGCAAGGACCATCCGCGATACAACTCACCGTACTTAATCACATCACCGAATCATTATTCACTCTGGTCATCAACCCTCCACCTTGGCGGCATCGTTTTCGAACGTGATGACTGGAAAGCTCTCGGCGCTTACGTCATGCACCGCTTCGCGTCGGAAGAGCAAAGCCCCGACGGTTTCTGGGGCGAGCACACCCACGCCGCACCCACCACCGGCTACGACTACCTGACCTCCAGCGCCGTTGCTCTTTACTGGGAGCACAGTCGAGATCCGGCAGCCCTCGAAGCGCTGCGGCGTTCGACCGACTTCCACAAGTACTACACCTACCCCGACGGTACTCCGGTCGAGACGATCAACGACCGCAACCGCCACTGGGCGGTCTCCATGTGGGGACACTTCGGCTTCTCCAACTTCCCCGATGGCCGCCGCTATGCCGAGTTCCTAGTGAATAACTATGCGGATGGGCGAATGTCCCTTGAAGCTCTAGGCCGCATGGCCCAGGACGCGCTCTACTACCACGAAGGCCCCCAAGCTCCCACGCCCCAGGACCAGAACAGCTACGTCCACCAGATGACCGTCCCGGCCGGTATTCGCAAGGCCGGCTCCTGGGTCGTGTGCCTTTCAGGACTAATCTCAACGCCTACCTTTAGCAGGTTCTATCTTGACCGCCAAAGCGTCATCAGCGTCTACCACGAGAAGCTCGGCATGATCATCAGCGGCGCGAACTCAAAGCGTCAGCCCGAGCTAGCGACGTTTGCCGAAACGATGGAAGACACGGTATCTCATATGCCCATGAGTAGCCGCCTAGACATGGAGCCGGACGGGGACCGGCTCGCGCTTGCCTTCAACAAGTTCTTCAGCCTGTTGAATGTCCCGCCGCCGAGCGACGATGAAGTCCGCCTGCAATTCGACATCAATCGCAAGGGGACAATGCAGCCCACGCGCTTAACTCTCCAGCTTGTACTCAAGAACGGCGACATCCTGGAGACAGCGGCCGGGAAACGCATCACCCTGGGAACCAACGAAATCCATCTCAAGCCCGGCGACATCGGCGCGTGGATCCGGCACAACGGCTGGGAACTCAAAACCGAGTCACCGATGAGCCTCAAGTGGCCCGTCTACCCCTTCTACCCCTACAGCAACTCGCCCACGAAGGACATCGAGCAAGCCGTAGGCGCATACAGCACCGACCTGGAGCCTCGATCACAGCAAATCGAATTCATGCTGAAGACGCTCTAACCGTCCCCTACTGAACGGCCTCTCCGCTGCCCTGTTTGATGCCCATCATGCGGTCGATACCATCAACGGCCCAACGCTCTCGCGAGCCGTTCGGCCAAGCAACCACAACCGCTTCCACGGGCTCCTTCTCGATCTCCGCGCCGTCACCGAGCCCAAAGTGAACCCGAGGGTCATTCGCGCTCAGGTAGCTTCCATCCGTCGACGAACGCCGCCACACAGGTTTCCGTCCGGTGCGTTCAACAGCCACCAAAGCGCCTGTTCCGTCACGCGTCGTCTTGGAGCCCTCAAGACGCACGCTCAACCAATGTCGCAAGTTACCGACTTGATTGAGCAGCAGTCGCGCCGGGCCGTTGCAATTTGCGAGTACGATATCAACATCACCATCATTGTCGATATCACCGAAGGCCGCCCCCCGGCCAACTTCGGACAGTTCAAGTGCCGCGCCGGCGTCAGCGCCGACGTCTTCATAGCTACGCCCCGTATTCCGAAAGAGTTGATTCTTCTGGTGGTAGGGAAATGGATCGCCCTTGAGGTCATCGAGCCTCATCACCGCGCCGTTCGCGATGAATAGGTCAAGCAGCCCGTCGTTGTCATAGTCAAACCACTTCGTACCGAAACCAGTAAACGGGCGGCTCGCGGGGCCAAGTCCAAAGACCGCCGTCGCGTCGTCAAAGTTCCCTCGGCCGTCATTGAGATAGAGCGTATTCGTCTGGTTGATCAGGTGCGACAAGAATAGGTCGAGGTCGCCATCACCGTCAAAGTCCTCGGCGGTCACACCCATCCCGGCTTCCGCCTCGCCCTCCGCGTTATAGGCCGAACCTGACACCAGCCCCATATCCTTGAACGTCCCGTCGCCCTGCTGCGTCCAAAGTTGGTTCGGCGTCTGGTCGTTCGCAACGTAGATATCGAGCCGGCCATCGGCGTTGAAGTCGGCTCCGATGATTCCGAGGCCGTGCCCAGCGGCGGCGCCCATACCGGCGGCGCGCGTCACGTCAGTGAACTTGTCTTTGCCGTCGTTGCGATACAACCGATCGGGCAGCGCGAAGTACGCCTTGGGACCACAGTAGTCACGCTCGCCCGACGGAGCCTTGCAAGGCTTGTTCCCTTTCACTGAGAACGTGTTGTAGTGGGCGACATACAAATCAAGGTCGCCGTCGCCGTCATAGTCAAGAAACGCCGAACTGCTGCTGAACGTGTCGTCCACCACACCGGCTTCGCGGGTCACATCGCGAAACGTGCCATCCCCGTTGTTCCGGTAGAGAACGTTCGGCCCGTAGTTGGTAACGTACAGGTCCGCGTCGCCGTCGTTGTCATAGTCGCCGACAGCCGCCCCCAAACCATAGCCGTCATCACCGACTCCCGCGATCTCCGTCACATCCTTGAAAGCGAGCGTTCCCGAAGGTACGAATTCATTGCGGAAAAGCCGGTTCCCAGGGAAGTGTTCCTTCGGTGGGGGAAAGACACTATCGTCGAGACTCTTCGCCGGGTTCAGCACACTCCCTTGCAGGAAGTAGACGTCCAGGTCGCCGTCGCCATCGTAGTCAAACACGGCAACGCCCGGCCCCATCGTCTCCGGCAAATAGAAATCACTCGTCGCCCCCAGAAAATGCTTGAACCCCAAGCCCACATCCCTGGCGCGTTCAACGAACAGCTCGGCCGGCACCGTGGGCGTCGGCGCAGTCTCCTCACCCGGTTGGCAGCCTGACCAACAGACCGTAGTCCCCAACAGCAGAACGAAAGACAATAACCTCTTCACGGTTTTCTCACTTCTCGGCATCACCGACATACCCCAAACTACGCAGCCGTTCCAGTGTCGCTTCATCCATCACCGAGCGGCCCGGCTTTCCAAGCAGCGCATTCACCTGCTTCTGAGCATCGATCCACTCATGCACTTCGCCGAGGATGCGTTTCACCTCGGCCGGATGCCCCGACACGACATTCGTCGTATCTATTCCATCACGGGTGCGATCGAATAGCTCGACCTCCGGTAGGCCGACCCGCTTGGCGCCTTCGCGATAGATCATCTTCCAGTCATCGTCGAGCCACATGGTACCCGTCGTCCGTCCCTCCGGGATCGTCTCCCCCAAGCGGACATCGCGGCTATCGGGAAGCCGCGAACTCATCACCACACTTCCACCCTCTCTTGGACGACCGAGAGCCAGGTCCGCCACGCTGCGGCCCTGCGATATCCCTTCATGCTCAATGTCGAGCAGATCGAGAATCGTCGGCATCACGTCGATCACTTGGACGAGCTCATCGACCCGCCGTGCTTCCGGCAGCACCTTCGGATTCCGAAGAAGCAAGACGGTGTGCGTGAGTTCCTGATAAAGCGAATGACCGTGGCTCGTCCAGCCGTGCTCCAGGAATTCCTCGCCATGATCAGAGACAACAACCACAAGCGTGTTCTCCAGAACACCGAGTTGGTTCAGCTTGCCGACCAGTTCCGATAGGTTCTGGTCGTTGTGAGCAATCTCCGCGTCGTATCGCTCTGTCGCCTGACGTGCCCAGGTATCCGGATCGACCCCGCGCGCCCTAGCCTCGGCCGGCGTGAACACAACATCTCCGCCATAGCGACGGTCAACCTTCTTGAGCGTGTCGTTGTCGCGCTCGAACTGCTCCGCCTCAGAGACATCGGCAAAACGCGCCTCATACTCCGACGGGGGTCGATACGGCGCATGTGGGTCAGTCGAATGCAGGTACAGGAAGAAGGGCTCGTCCGCGTGCCGATCGAGCCAAGGAAACGCCACAGCATTCAGAGCGGCGGAGTCCGTTGCACCCTCGTCCGGCTTGAGTTGGCGATGCAGCACTGGATACTCCATCAAATGGTCAACGCCGCGCTCCAATCCGGAGTTGCGTCCCGCGAAAGGATTTCCAATGATGCTCGCGGTCACATACCCCTGTCCACGCAAGACCTGCGCCAGAGTCGTCGCGCCAGGCGGAATCGTATCCGCAAAATCCTGGACGCGATGCGCAATCGAGTAGAGCGACGTAAGCAGCGAGACCACCGACGGCTTCGTCCATGTGGCCTGAGCATGGCAGTTCTCAAATACCACGCCCTCAGATCCCAACTGATCGAGAAAGGGCGTCGTCTCGCGATCGTAGCCGTACAAGCTCGTATGGTCTGCCCGCAGCGTGTCGATCATGTAGACCAACACGTTCATCCGCTGCTTCGGTCCGCGCGTTGTGATCAGCGGATTCGCCCAAAGCCCAACGGTGCCTTCCATCTCCGTTTGATTCTCGAAAACCAGGTCAAGAGTCTCGCCCGCATACGGCGAAAGATCGACTTCGACGTCCTGCCAGTCGGAGATCACCCGCGCTTCGGCCTCATGGAGAACCTTCCCTCCGATGCCGTCGCGCACCAGAAACCGAACAGGAGCATTCTCCGTGACGACTCCCGCGGCGAACCGCAGCACAGCTTGTTCTGGAACCGCGAAACGCCAGGCGATCGTGCCCGGAGCCTGCAAATAGACCGCACTGCGGAAGTCAGACTCTTTCCCGAGGAACCGTTTTCCGGCAGGATCAGGAAACGTGGTCTTGCGGGGGACAAGTTCAATCGACCCGATTGCAGCCGGCTGTGTCGGGCTGTCGGTCGGAATGATCTCCAGCGACCCTTTGTAGCTTGGCGCGTTGAAGTTCAGGTCAAACCGATAGACCTGAAACTGCATCGGCGCGCCAAGCTCCTGCGTATACTCCTGGTCGCGGAACCTGAGAGTAATCCGGCGGCCCCCGACCACCAGCATCCGAATTAGAATGCTCTCGTAGCGCGCCCAGTCGATCTCTGGCGTCGCCGGCGATGTCATCACCGGCGGGGCGCCTTCGCCCTGTACAATCAACTCCCCGGAATCCTTGAAACCCATACGGCCGCGAACGGGTTGCCAAGAAACTACTTTGTCCGAGAAATCCCACCTTACCGGTTCCGCTTCACGAACAATAGAGGCACTCGCCGGACCGGCGACGAGGGCCGTATCAAGGTGATCATCCAAGCGATACGTCTCCCACTCGGGATAGGTCTTCTGACAGGCAACCAGCAGCAGCGCAAGACAAAGCGTTGTGAGAAACTTCGGGGCAATCGATGAGCGCTTGGCCATGAAGCAGAACAACTCGCTCGCTACCGCGGACCGGCGGCCCTCATCTGGCCGAGGCGCATCAGGTCCTTGTCCAGCTCCTGTACGAGGACATTCATCTTCATGTTGTCGGCACGATTGCGCGCTTCGCGGAAGTACTTCTCCGCCTCGTCGACATTCCCGCTCACGGCGCAAGCGATCGCCAAACCACGCATGTACATCGGGGTCTGGTCGTCTTCGATGCGAACGGTCTGGCGCAGGTGGTCGAGCCCTTCATCTACCCGATTGAAAAAGATGAGGCCTTGTCCCAACAGCAAATGCGCCCGCCGATGGCTCGGGTCCGCTTCAATCGCCTTTCGATATTGCTGCAGAGCCTGTTCGTGCTTCTCCTGCTTCCACAGAAGCTCACCGAGCTGCGCATAGGCGTCCGCGTACTTCGGATCCGAGTCGAGCGCGCGTCGAAGAGCTTTAGCGGCTTCATCCGGATTATTCTGCAATCCTTGCATCACGCCCCAGTTGTAATTCAGGCGGGCGTCCGACGGATCGATCTCCATCGCCTTGCGATAGTGCGCTTCCGCCTTCGCGGGCTGTCCAATCTGAAAGTACAACGCGATCAGATTCGCGCGTGCCGAGATCAGCCAGGGCTGCGCTTCGAGCGCGGTCTCCAGTTCCTGAGCCGTGGCTTCGAGACTTTCCTTGGGCAACGCAAGAGAAGCTGTCTGCGTTTGGAGCTGCTGATTCACAAGCGCGTCAACTTCTTCCAGTAGAGGATCGAGCCGGGGCGTCGGCATAGCCTGCAACTGCTCATAGCGTGTCAAGTGCTTCTCTGAATCAGCCTCGCGCCCCAAGCGGCGGTAGGCCAACCCGAGTGCGTAGTGCGCTTCACCGAACTCTTCCTCAAGTTCAGTCGCATGCTGATACTTCTCAGCGGCAGCTTCTACCTCACCGCGGGCCGTAAGAACGCGGCCCCAACCGTGGTACGCGGACGCGAGTTTCGGATCAATCTCCGCCGCCTTCTGGAACTCTTCGGCGGCCGGATCGAGCTTGCCGTCCGCCACCATCAAATTGCCGAGGCGCACATGGGCCGGGGCATACGTAGCGCGCTGCCGCGAGGCGGCTTCCAACAGCGCTTGGGCTCGAGGGCCCTGTCCACGCTCCTGCTCCACAGCGCCGAGATAGTAGGTCCAGCGAAACTGATCAGGAGCCAGAAATCGAGCGCGTTCATAGCACTGCGCAGCCTCGTCGTACAGTTGGTGCGCGTGGAGCAGCATCGCTAACGCGCCAACCCGTTCAATACTATCGGGCTCGGCTTGAGCCTGTTCATACGAAGGTTTCAGGCGCTGCTGCTGCTCGGCCGGCATATCGTCCCACAGCAACGTCGGGAGCTCAGTGGCTTGCGGTGAAACATCCGGTAGAGGCGTTTCCAGCCGAGGCGTCTCAACCGCTGTCGATTCCTCCGTGGGCGCTTCGGAACAGCCAGCCAACAAGGAAACCAACAGCACGAGGGCCAACACCCCTGTAGAACGGCAAGACTGCATTACTTCGTCCCCTCGCCAACGTAGCCCAGCGTGCGAAGCCGCTCCAACATCGCCTCGTCGGGCTGAGACTCACCCAGCGGGCCAAGCATGCCGCGGACCTCGTCCTGCTCCTTGACCCAGGCCTGCACTTCCGCCAGCAGCGGCTTCACGACGGTCGGGTTCTCCGCAGCCAAGTCGTGCTGATCCGAGGGATCCGTCTTCCGGTCGTACAATTCAACCGCGCTCAGGCCGGTCTTCTGCGCATCTTCCCGGTAGATCATTTTCCATTCGCTGTCGAGGCGTGCAAACGTCCGTGTCTGGCTCTGTGGCATGTCCTGGTCTTCGCTGCCATCGGACGGAATCCGCGACGCCATGACCGCCGGCGCGTCCGGGTCTTCTTCCCCCCGCAACAGCCCCACACGGCTACGGCCCTGCACAACACCCTTCGGCTTCAGGCCGACCAGCTCAAGCAACGTCGGCCGCAGATCAATCAACTGCACCGGCTCCGTCACACGCCGTGCCTCGGGAAGCAGGTTCGGATTCCACATCATCATCACGCCGTGTGTCTGCTCCTGGTAGAGCGAATGCCCGTGGCCGGTCCAGCCGTGCTCCAAGAACTCTTCTCCATGATCGGACACAACGACCACTAATGTGTTCGAGAGGATATCCAATTCTTCCAGTTTGTTGACAAGAACCTCGATACTCCTATCGTTGTGAGCAATCTCCGCGTCGTAGCGGTCGAGAGCGCGGCGGACAAACAAGTCAGGGTCTACGCCTTTCTGCAACGCTTCCCGCCGATTGAACACCGCTCCCCCATAGAGACGATGTCGCACCATCTTCGAGAAATCTACTTGGAACCGATCGCTCTCCGTCGGATCGGCAAACTCTTTCTCGTAAGCGGCAGGTGGGCGATAAGGCGCGTGCGGATCCGTTGAATGCAGATACAGAAAGAACGGCTCGTCGCGGTGTTGCTCAATCCACGGCAGCGCGATGGCATTGATTGCTTTCGAGTCCGTATCGCGCTGTTCGGATAACTGTCGGCGGCGGATCGCCGGGAACTCAACCAACGAATCAAAGCCTCGCTCCAGCCCCGTCGCCTTTCCCGCAAACGGGTTTGCCACCACCGACGCCGTACTCCAACCGTTCTCGCGTAGCTCTTCAGCCAGCGTCGTCGCCCCGGCCGGAATCGTATGCTCTCCGCGCGTGATGCCGTGCGTCACCGCGTGCAGCGACGTCATCATCGACGCCACCGAGGGCTTCGTCCAGGTGCACTGCACATGGCAGTCCTCGAAGACCACACCTTCCCGGCCCAGTTTGTCGAGAAACGGAGTCGTCGGACGCGAATGTCCGTAGAGGCTCGTGCGGTCCGCGCGCAACGTGTCGATCATGTAGACCAGGATGTTTGGCTTCGTTCGTTCGGAAGGATTGATCACCGCCGGATTCGCCCACAACCCCACGGCCCCGGGCGTATGGCTTTCGGTGCGCAACGTAAGTTGAATTGTCTGCCCGGCATGCGAAGAGAGGTCAACGGAAGCTTCACGCCAAGCGTCCGCATCGTCGAGCGAAGTAGAGTACAGTTCTTCGCTGCCCAGGCTCACCGCAAAACGAACGGGAGCACCTTTCTCTCCCATGCCCATCGCGAAACGTAGCGACGCGCTTTCATCCACCGCGACTTCATATGTCAGTGTCGCCGGCACGTGGGCATAGATCACGTTGCGGTAATCGGCTTGCTTGCCCACCATCGTCTTACCGGCAGGCTCCGGATAGAGGATCCGGCGCGGTTGCAGCTTGACAAAATCAACCGAAACAAGAGCCCCCGGATCATCCGTTGGAATGATCACAAGAGGGTTCTTCTCGGTCGGCGAGTTCTCACCAAGTTCAAATCGATAGATTTGAAAGTCCCCCGGCGGAGCGAGGGGTTGTGACGCTTCCCATTCACCAACGCGAATCTTGATCTGGCGTCCACCGTTCGCCTGCACACGGATCAGCGCCGCTTCGTACTCGCCGCCTTCGCGAAAGCTCCCCGCGGGCGGTCCCACCTCAGAACCCCGGCGGTCACCCTGCAACACCATATGGCCAGGAGCAAAACCTAGATTGCCATGACCCAGAACCCAGTCCTCGGGAGGAGTATCGAAATCCCAACTGACAGCTTTGGCGAGTTGCACATAACCGCCGCCACCAGCCGCATCAACCTGCGCTCCCGTCAGATGATCATCAAAACGGTAAACCGGAACCGGAGCCTGCGTCGGTCCGCAAGCCAGAGCTGCCAGCGCGGCCAGCAAGAGCGCCGACGAAATGTAGGGGCACGCTGTGCCGTGCCCGCGGTCGAAACCGCAACTATGCTCAGCGTGCAAGACGCCCTGCGCGGGAAGGAAACACGATCGTGTTTCCGCCGACACTCAATCCAATGCCCCAATCGACTTCCACTCGGCCAACCGCTGCTTGATCTGTGCGGCCATCTGCGTGTCCGGTTCCAGTTCCAAGTAGCGCCCATAGTACTTAGCCGCTTCCTTGGCATCATTCTTTTCAGTAGCGGCGTCTCCCAGTATCACGAGCACGCGCGGATACGTCGCGGCGGCCCCCTGCTGATCCACCATAGCGGCCGCCTCACCGGCCCGCGGCAACTCGCCCAGCATGAAGTGCGCCATGGCGCAATAGAACTGGACTTCGGTGAATCCAGGGTTCAACTCCACGCCCCGGTCGGCGTACTTGGCAGCCGCCTCGGCATTGCCTTGCTTAAGCTCAATCAATGCCACCGGCGCATAGGGTTTCTGGTATGAATCATCAATCTCGATGGCCTTGGCGAACGCCTGTTTGCCGGCATCGAGTTCGTTGAGACGCAAACGCGCCTCGCCCAGTTCGTACCAAGCCTCGGCAAAGTTGGGGTAAATTTCAACAGCCTTGCCGAATCCCTTGGCGGCTTTGCCCCAGTTCGGCTCGTCTTTGCGGGCCTCCTTGACGCCGTTCTCATAGGCTTTCTTTGCCTTGCCCGGCGCCTCCACGCTCGTCTCGCTTGATGTCGTATCGCCGTACTCACCGTAGGGAGTGAGAACGATGTTCCCAATCTCCGGGTTCTCGAAAGCACTACGACGACCCAATTGAATCGATGTTGACGTATAGCCCGGCAACACCGCCCGAAGCTCGCAGCCGCTTAGATCCACATGACCAAGCGAACTCATGGTGCCCCTGCCGAGGTTGTTTGCGTTCGGGCCGCGATCCCGCGCGGTCGCGAGAGAGGCCGTGGGACTTCCCCCTAACGTGACATGAAAAGTCCCATCAGGCTTGGTTTGCCCGTGAGCCTGGCGTCGACTTTCACAGATGGTTTCGATGTCAGCCATCTCGGGAGGCGTGGTTCCGTCGGCGAGTACGACTTGCCCCGACAAGCTGATCCGCTCGTTGGCTCTCGCTCCGCTGCCCTGAGCTTGTAGAGCCAAAGGCACGACGAGACTGAAAACCACTACCGCTCCCATGCGAACTTGTTGACGTCGTACCATGGTGACCTCCCGTTGCACTCTACCGCCTACCAAAAGCATATCCTGCCCGGCCGGTTCACTGATACCCAGGCCTGGGCGATTTAGACCTTCCAAACCAAAGGGCGGGTTCCACCGTAGTGGAACCCGCCCCGTTTGAAAACGTTATCGAATCCGCGACTACCAGTTAAAGCGAAGCGAGAACTGGATAATACGCGGATCGTTGGATTGCCTTCCGAGATCGATCAACCCACTCGTAGAGTTCGGGTTGACGTCCATCGGAGCGTTGAACGCGTTGAAAAAGTCCGCACTGAAGCGCGCATTCATGTCTTCAAAAATATTGAACGTCTTGAAGACCGAAAAATCGACATTCCAAGCGCCTGGCCCACGGAAGAAGTTCCGTGCGTTCCAGTTAACCGTGTCGCCCACATTGGTGAAGCGCGCGGTACCATCGTTCAGGATTAAGGGAATCGAGTTATTCCCCTGAACCGGATTCAACGGACGAAGAATACGCTGGCCACGATCTGAAGGCACGAGTGCTTGCAACGCCGCTTGATCGACACCCGTCACCGACTCCGGATTGAAGTCGCCGCGGAAAAAGACCTGCTGCTGGCGTCCGCCCAAAGTGACTTCAAGGCGTTGATCGGCGTCAAGAGTCGGATCGCCGAACAAATACCGGCCCGAGCTGACACTTTGCCAGTTGCCGCCCCGCCAGTTGCCAATCGAAGCGATTTGCCAACCACCGATGACTTGATCCAGAGCTCCCGAAGAGTTGCTGCCGAACTTCTTGCCACGGCCAAACGGTAGGTCGTAGATCGCGTTCCAGCGGACTCGATGTGCCGGAACCTGCCCTGAGTTGTAGTAACCCAGACGCAGACGCTCGTCGTAGCTCAGGTTCGGCGCGCCGAGAAGTTGCTGCACCTCGGGCACACCGCTCTGACCGTTCGTCGCGTTGATGTTGCCGCCGCCGGATGTGAATCCGCCGGTGTCATTGGTCGTGAGCACGCGACTGAAGGTATAGAACCACTGGAAAGCAAGACCGTTCGAATAACGGCGCTCGATCTCCGACTGCAACAAGTGGCTGTTAGAGAAACCGGTGTGATTCGTTCCTCGCAGGCTCCAATCGGGGTTGACACGGGTGAAGTCCCGGTTCCCCGGAGGCGCCTCGCCGGTTCGAGTCACATAGTTGAAGTCAGCTTCCCGTGCGTTCGGGAAGAACTTCTGCTCAAGATCGCGCCCATGCGTCCCGATATAGCTGAGGCGCAAAGCGGTCTCTGGTCCCAACTCGCGTTCAAACGTAAAATGCCAGTTCTGCATGCGGTTGTCTTTCCAGTCGCGCGCATCCCAAACATCCATTGACAACGCATTGGACGGCAAACCTCCTTGGCTAATGTCAACCGTGGCGTTCGGTAGAACCTGATTACTGGTCGGCGCGTTGGTGAGCCCGTAAAAAGGCTCCGCGCCATTTTGACTGGCAATCAAATTCAAGAAACGCAGGTTGAACGGAGGATTGGTTCGAGCCGCCTGAAGGATCTGCGAGAGCGGCATCGTCCAGAAATACTCGCCATACCCCGCTCGCAACACCATCTTGTCCCCTATGCGATGAGCCACGCCAATTCGGGGTCCGAAGTTGTTGTTGTCTTGGGGTAGCAGCCTACCGGGGAAACCGACAGAGTCCGCCGTTACCCAACTCAAGCCCCTGTCGGAATAGGCTTGAAGCATCGAGGGAAGAATGCCCGAGATGTCTTCAGCACGAGTCGTCCCCGGAGTGACGACCTGGAAACTGCTCCCAATCGTATTGAGATCCAGATTGGCCAATCGGTCGTTCTTCTCACCATACGGAGCCCAGCGATCATACCGTAAACCGATGTCAATTGTCGTTCGCGGGGCGACTTTCCAACTGTCATGCACATATAAGCCCATCTCGGCCTGCTCGAAGTAGAAGAAACCGCGGTTGGCTTGGTTGCGTAGGTGGGTTGGCGTCCCCATCAAGACAGACGGCAACTCGAACCCGGTGAAAGGAACTGCTCGTTCGTTCACAGGATCCCATTGCGAGGTCCAGTCAGAGTAGAAACCATGTGAACCCTGGGCCTGTTGCAACTCGCGGATGTTGTTGTATTCCTGCCGGATGCGGCCACCGAACTGAATCGAATGCTTGCCCTTGATCCAAGTGGTGTTGTTGTCAATCACGTAGGATGTGAGGTTCTCATCCTTGCGGTTGTCTCCGTCCCAGCAGCCCCAACCCGCATAGAGAAACGGAGCGGCGCCGCAAAGCGTCGGCCAGCCGGTAACGCCGAACGGATTCGGCAGTCCGAGATCGTCAGCCCACGGGGTATCGTTACCCAGCGTTCCCTGCTCTTGCGTGGAACGATGCATGGAAACCTGGAACTCATTAATGAGTGTCGGAGTGAACGTCCGTGTCCAACGCAACATGCTGTTGTACGTTTTGGAAGCTGTGAGGCTACTGCCGCCACAGTTCTGGCATCCCGGCGGCGGAGCACCGAAGCGGCCGCCCTCCTGCGAGAAGTCTCGGGATCCGAAAGTGAAGCGCCCGGACAAGGCGTCCTTCGCACTCAGGTTGTGGTCGCCCTTGAACGTCCACTGGCCCAAATCGGTCGCGCGCGGATACGCGTTCTTGAAGTTCGGCCCCGCGAACGGGTTGACGCTGTTCGTCGCCTCAGGCGTCTGCGCTCTCATCAGCGAACCAAACTGATTCATCCTGCTCTGCGGAATCTGGAGATTCGGAAACTGTGAGCGGGTACCGTCAGGCCCCGTCGTGAAGGGGTCGTAGATAATCGACTGGTTGCCTTCGAGATCGAAGATATTGCTGAAGTTCCCATCCCACATATCCGGAAGCGGAACCGGCATCTCGACGATCTGTTCTTGCCGCGATCGGGAACCTTCAAAAGCCGCGAACAAGAAGGTCCTATTCTTGACAAGGGGACCGCCGCCGGAAATACCGTACTCGTTCCGGATCAGCTTGGCGGCTTCGCCGAAATCGTCACGCCGGCGGGCGCGAAGGCCTCCACCGTTGTTGCGATGCGTCAAGAACGCGCTGCCGTGAAACTCGTTCGTGCCACTCTTTGTTACAAGCGTAATGGTGGCCGGACGTGAGTTACGAGCGTTGGAACCGGTCGTTTCAATACGAAATTCCTCGACCGTGTCGAGTCCAGGCTGAACACGAGCCGCGCCGCCGCCGAAGCGGTCAACGATTGAAATCCCGTCCATCGTCATTTCGGTCGAGCCAACCTTCATGCCGTTGACGCGAGGGCTACCACCGCCTTCGACGCCGGGCGTCAGCGCGAACAGGTTGGTGATAGCGCGGCCATTGAGCGGCAGTTGGCGAATGCGGAGGGAATCCTTAACATCGGAAATCTCCATTCCTTCCATCGTGATCGGGGCGGCTGCGCCTGTTACCTCGATCACCGTGTCGACTGAGCCGACTTCCAGACTCGGGTCAACGGTTGCGGTTTGTCCGGCTTGCAGAGTGAATGTACCCTGCCACTCCTTGAAACCTTCCAATTGCACGCTGACCCTGTAGGGCCCGAGTGGCACGGACGTGAACTCGTAGTTCCCAACTTCGGAACTCTCCGATTCGCGTGTAATGTTGGTTTGTTCATGGATGAGAGTCACCGCTGCTCCCGGAACCACAGCTCCGGTAGAGTCTTGTACGGTGCCCCTAACGATGCCCAGACCCGTTTGGGCCGACATAGGCAATGCCGCCAGCATCAGCAGCGATAGCATTGCAGCGAGTACAGTTGTCTTCAAATAGCTGTTTGGCTTCATAAAACCCCTCCCCCCTGAAAAAGGGGACCGTCACGTGGACGGCGTACCGACGATGAGTATGCTCGTTGGCGTTCACTTACTTGCACACCGGATAAAAGTGTACACACCCCACCGCATCGAGAATCTCTACCGACGAATCGAGCTAGGCTATCCTACGCGAAAGTCCATGTCAAGCCCATTCCAAACAGGAATCAGGTCACCGGGAGACCTCGATTGCTCTAGAAAGCCAGGCTTTAGCCGTTGCCGTCGTTGGTGGCGCACACGCAGAAAGCCCCCTTCATCCGCTCCTCTGGGCACCACCCCACTTGGTCGCCAACCGCCACAATAAGCCCAAGGGGGCCGGCGAACCGGCCCCCAGTGCTAGACGATATGACTGCTCACGGGAACTACCAGAGGAACTTCAGCCCAAACTGCAGCGTCCGGCCATCGCCGGCGCCCGTGATTTGACCAAAGTTCCCCGCTGTCAGCGAGGAAGAAGGATTGTTGAAATTCACCTGGTTGAACAGGTTGAAGAACTCCCCCCGGAACTGGAATCGCGTTTGCTCCGTGACGAAGATATCCTTGAGAATCGCCAAGTCCGTTTCCACGAACGCAGGCCCGGATAGTGCGCCGCGAGCCGACGTCCCTACCCCACCCGGTATCGGTGTGGCGAATGCGTTCGTGTTGAAGAATTCCTGGATCATAGCCTCACGCGAAGCATGATCGAGAATGGGGTTCCCAGTGATATCCGCCCGCGAGTTGCATTGGCCGCTCAGGTCCGTGTCTTGCCCGGAACTGATGCTGAAACCCTGGCCGCTCTGAACCGAAGTGATGCCGGTCATGGTCCATCCGCCCAAAACCCTGCCCTTGACTCCGTCCTGCCCGTATGAGCCACCCGGCGTCCAGACACCCGAAAGGACAAAGGCATGCCGGCGATCAAAGTTCGATCGGCCGTAGTCATGATCGGGGCGGAGGTCATCGGTGATGCAACCCCCTAGTGTAGTGTCTCTAAAATAATTTTACATTTAGAGACCTTGCGGATAATCTGGTTGGCAGTGGCGGACCAG
>Ga0302123_10000333_pt1 | contig 38826 bp, 15 predicted proteins | sample CB21_321_MG_FD_203109 | JGI IMG/M metagenome (GOLD analysis project Ga0302123, IMG submission 203109) | Marine microbial communities from Western Arctic Ocean, Canada - CB21_32.1 | ecosystem: Environmental > Aquatic > Marine > Oceanic | place: Canada: Western Arctic Ocean | collected 2017-09-28 | reverse complement strand
TTCACGGCGTTGACATCAATGGTCATTGTGGCCGCGACGATCCCGCTGCCGGCATCATTGACGCGGAAGTCGAATGTCGAGCGTCCGGCTCCATTCGCATCGCCCGCTGGCGTATAGACCAGATTCGAGATGTTCGCGGCGGTGATCGTGTCGCTGACGTTGACGTCGCTGCCGCTGAGTTTCAGCGTGTCGCCACTGGCGAGACTGAGCCCGGTGATCGTGATGGACGCCAGCCCGTCGCCCTCGACATCGTTGAAGTTGAATTCACCGACGGCGAACATTTTTGCCGTGTCCTCGTTCGTGCTGACACTGCTGGCCTGAGCGACCGGAACGTCATTCACGGCGTTGACATCAATGGTCATTGTGGCCGCGACGATCCCGCTGCCGGCATCATTGACGCGGAAGTCGAATGTCGAGCGTCCGGCTCCATTCGCATCGCCCGCTGGCGTATAGACCAGATTCGGGATGTTCGCGGCGGTGATCGTGTCGTTGACGCTGACGTCGCTGCCGCTGAGTTTCAGCGTGTCGCCACTGGCAAGACCGAGCCCCGTGATCGTGATGGACGCCAGCCCGTCGCCCTCGACATCGTTGAAGTTGAATTCACCGACGGCGAACGTTTTTGCCGTGTCCTCGTTCGTGCTGACACTGCTGGCCTGAGCGACCGGAACGTCATTCACAGCGTTGACATCAATGGTCATTGTGGCCGCGACGATTCCGCTGCCGGCATCATTGACGCGGAAGTCGAATGTCGAGCGTCCGGCTCCATTCGCATCGCCCGCTGGCGTATAGACCAGATTCGGGATGTTCGCGGCGGTGATCGTGTCGTTGACGCTGACGTCGCTGCCGCTGAGTTTCAGCGTGTCGCCACTGGCAAGACCGAGCCCCGTGATCGTGATGGACGCCAGCCCGTCGCCCTCGACATCGTTGAAGTTGAATTCACCGACGGCGAACGTTTTTGCCGTGTCCTCGTTCGTGCTGACACTGCTGGCCTGAGCGACCGGAACGTCATTCACAGCAGTAATCGTGATGTTGATGACTTCCACATCGGACTGCGGGCTGCCTGTGCCAAAGTTGCCGAGGTCATCGACGGAGACCGTCAGCGTGGCCATCCCGTTCACGTCCTGATTGCCCAGGAACTGCAGGCCGTTGAGGCTCGCGTTCAGGTCGGCCAGCGTTCCGGTGACGATGATGTTGTTGCTGCCGTTTGTGGTGCCGGCCTGGAACGTGAGCCCGGTCGTGACCGGGAAGGTCAGCGTGCCGTTCGTGACGTTCAGCGAGACGGCCAGCTTGGCACCCGGATTCAAAGCTTCGTCGGGGTCCGTAATAGAAATCGTGTTGACCGGTGCACTGCTGTCGAATGTCAGGATGACGTCTTCGTTCACCGTCTGAGCCCCCGGCACGGTCAGGACTGGCGGCTGATTGATATTGCGGTTCGCGAAGTCGCGGCCGGTGACGTTCTGTCCGGCGCCGAGGAACACCACGTGCGAACCGAAGGCATTTGCGGCCAACAGGATCTCGCTGAAGTTCTCGTCGGTGATGGCCAGGTCCGGGTCGCCGTCCGCATTGAGATCAATCGCGGCGATTTCGACGGGCAACGTCCCGTCTGTCGGAAAGAGGATCGGCGCCGCGAAGGACCCCGTTCCGTCGTTGAGCAGCAGGGCCACCTTATCCGAGTTCTCTCCCGCGGTGACGATGTCTACGAACGAGTCGCGATTGAAGTCATCCAGCACGAGCGTTTCGCCGGAAACGCCGGCGTTGAAGTTTGTGGCAGTGCCCAGATTGAGAGTGCCGGCGCTTGAGTTATTCAGGATTACGGTGACGTTGTTCGACTGCTGATTTACCACGACCAGATCGGGGACCGAGTCGCCGTTGAGGTCCGCCGAGCGCACGCGGGACGGGTCTGTTCCGGTCGCCAGGGTCGCTCCCACGATGAACGTGCCGGTCGGCTGCTGAACGAAGACACGCAGCATGTTGTCTCCGGAGGTGACCACAGCAACGTCATCGACGGCGCCGTCCTGATCGAAGTCGCCAGCAACAATCGATGACGGCATCGAACTGACCGTGCTGATGGGAGTCCCAGCCGTGAGGTTCCCGTTGCCGTCGTTGAGCAGAATCCGGAACGTAGCGGCCGAGCGATTGACGACGGCCACGTCCGCTCCGTTGATCCCGTCGAAGTTGGCGATCGCTAGGTCGAACGGTTCGGGACCGGCCGCGTCGGCCGTCTGGGCCACGAACATGCCCGAACTCACGCCGCTGTTCAGAAGCAGACTGACGGTGCCGTCCATTTCATTGGCGACGATCAGGTCGAGATCCATGTCGCCATCGAAGTCCTCAGCCGCGATCGCGAACGGCACCATACCGACGCCGATCAACGTCGGAGCGCTGAATCCGCCACCAGCCTGGCCAATCAGCACTGCAACCTGATTCGTGTTCTCCAGCGTGACGGCGATGTCGTCGATCGCATCGTTGTTGAACCGCCCGACGACGATTCCGGCTGCCGGGCCGCCCGCCTCAACATCCGCCACGAACGAGAACCCGGGATCGATCGGACCAAACTGCACGAAGCCGGCCTGCGGAACTTCGCTGACTGTGAACTGCTCCAGAGCTTCGAGCCCGGAAATCGTGTACGAACCATCGGCCGCCGTCACTGCGAACGGCTCGCCGCCGTCCAGCACGTCGTCATTGTCGAGGTCGGCAAAGATCGTGAAACCGGCCAGTCCCGGTTCACCCATGTCCTGAATACCGTTCTCGTTGTCGTCCCGGAACTTGACGCCGCTGATCGAACCGGGCAAGGCGCGATTACCGAACAGGATTCCGCTCTGCACCTGTCCGGCCGCCAGTGTGAAGTTCTGAGAGCCGGTTAGATTGGGAATCACGACGATCATGTTTGAAAGAGGGACCGTCAGGACAATATCCGGGCGCCCATTGTTCGTCAGATCGGCGAGGGTGACTCCCGTCTGTGACGATCCCACAGCCAGTGGCTGTGTGCTGAAGCCACCGTTTCCATCACCCAGCCCGATCAGGATGTTGCTTCCCAGGAAATCGGTAATGACGAAGTCGGCATTGCCGTCGCTGTTCAGATCGGCCGAGTCGGCAAACAGCGGGCTGGACAGGCCGGTCGCGACTCCGGTCTGCGGTGTGAATGTTCCTGTTCCATTGTTCGTCAGAAGCTGGAATGTCTCAGAGTTGGCACTGGCGGTCAGTAGTTCCAGCCCCGGACTGCCCTGATCAAAGTCGGCGGCGGTCAGACCGACAGGACCATCGTCCAGTCCACCCGTTTGCGTCACCGTAAACGCCCCGGCCCCATCGTTCTTCAGAATCTGAAATACGTCGGTTGTCTGAGATGTGATCACGAGGTCGAGGTCCATGTCGCCATCGACATCCGCTGTGATGACCACATCGGCACGCCCGGCCAGAGGAATGGCCGTCTGCGGTGCGTATGCGCCGCTGCCGTTGTTCAGAAAGACGGTCAATTGAGTGTCGGTAGCCGCGACATCCGCGTCGCCGTCGCCATCAAAGTCGCCCACGGTCAGGGCAGAAAAGGTTCCCGAGCCGAATGTTGTCGGGGCCGCAAATGTGCCGTTGCCGTTGTTCAATGCCACGGACAGATTCGCGCCGGCCGCGAGGATATCCAAATCGTTGTCTCCATCGACGTCCGCCAGCGCTACTCGGAACAGATTGGCCACGGAGAAGCTCGCCCGACTCACCGTACCAGTCGCGTTATCGACGAGCCCAATCTCGACCACATCATCGAACACACTGGCAACCACCACATCGTTGTCGCCATCGCCATCTAGATCACCAATCGCCGTCTGGTCTGGCCCGTCCAGCGTATCGAACCCCATGTCCATGCCGAGTTGAAGCGTATTCGGGAACGTCTGGAAGAAGCCGGTTCCCACAATTTCTTCTACCACCGACACTGTGGTGTTGACTGGGACGTTGGTCAGCGTCCAGTTGCCGTTGCTGTCGGTCAGAGTGGACGGTTCCCTGCCCGGTGTATGCACACCGTCGCCGTCCAGATCGAGGAAGATTTTAAAGCCCGGGAGCGGGTCTTCACCCATGTCGAAGACACCGTCCAGGTCGAGGTCATGGAACTTTGTGCCACTCAGCGTGCCCAGCTGCACGTTGCCGAAGTCCTGGCCCGTCACCCGCTGGCCAGCGACCAGGCTGAGCGGGATGGACCCGAATCGATTGAACAGCGCCACAGCGTCGGCGCCCGTCGAATTCTGGACAGCCACAATGTCGGTCAGGCCATCGCCATCCACATCTCCAACGGACACACCAGTGATTTGAGACGCCGCCGTGAAACGAACTTCGCTCATGAATCCGGAAATGGAATTCTGGAGAACTCCGACCTGTCCCGTCGACGGATTCGTAAAGACAACATCATCCAGACCGTCGCTGTTCAGATCAGCGACCGCCAGACTGTCCGGTGCAATTGAAAACCCGAAACTGAAGGCAGTCGAATACTTGAACAGTCCGGATCCCGCGAAGAACTCAAGGCCGAAGGTGCCCGTGGTCTTCGCAACCACCAGGTCAGCCCGACCGTCACCGTCGAAGTCCGAGACGGCGATCGCCGTCGGGTTTGTCCCGGTACTCACCGTCGCCGCCGACAGGAACGTGCCATTGCTGTTTTCAAAGACGCGGACCTCGTTCGTGTCGCTGACGACCGCGGCAATGTCCGGATCTCCGTCGTTGTCCAGGTCAGACACCGCGACCGCGACGGTCTGTCCGCCGGTGTTGAGATTCACGGCTGCGTTAAACGCGAAGGCCCCCGGCATGCTGTTGTTGTTCGTGAAGATCGAGACGCCGCGGACTCCCGACGGCGAATTCGTATTGGCGACAATCACGTCCGCCCGACCGTCTGCGTTGATATCGCGCAGGACAACGTCGCCGGGCATGTCACCCGCCGTCACGTTCAGCGTCTGCCGCAGCACGAACGTCAGTCCGCCGGTGTTCTCGAACAGTCGGACGTTGTCATCGGTGGCATGCGCCACCGCGAGGTCCAGGTCACCGTCGCCATCCAGATCCGCGGCCGAGACGGCTTCCGCTCCTGACCCGACTGCGATCGGCGCAACGGTAGTAAAGTGCTCGGTACCCGTACCGCCAAACACGCGCAGGTTGCCTGTCCCGGAGTCCTGACTGAGCACGACCAGGTCGTTCAGTCCGTCACCGTTCAGGTCGAGCAGCAGCGTATCGACGGCGTTGTCGCCAGCGGTAACGGTTTCGAGGTCGGTCGAGAACAGTTCCACATTGGACTGCTGCGTCGTCTGCTGGAAGCCCGGCGGCACAACTTCGATGACGCGCACGTCCTCCGGCAGAACGTCCAGGAAGAGATACCCGCCGCTCTCGTCAAGTCCGGTCGAGGGGTCGTCGGTCCGAGTCAGCGCCGTCTGTTCGAACAGGTCCCGCCGCCCGTTGCCGTTGGTGTCGAGGAAGATTGCGACACCGGGCAGTCCGGGTTCCGGGTTCGCCACGTTGGACACTTCCACGTTGTCGAACGTCTGCGCCGAATTCGAGTACAGCGCGACACGGCCGTTGGCGAACGTCGATGTAGTGAGTGTCGTCGCGGCCACCGTCGAGCCATTGAGGAACGCCGAGTAGGTGTTGCCCTCAACCACAACGCGGACGCGCACATTGTCACCCGGAGTGAACAGACCGCCGACGGAATTCAAAACCGAACCAAATACGCCATTGTTGACTTCGTGCCAGTACAGGCCCGTCCCACTGTTCACTGTCGGGCCGCCGACGACCAGCAGCACACCACTGGGCTGTGCCGGGTCCGTCGGAGTGCTCCGCAGCCACACGCCACCATCGGCAACGTTGTTGAAGTCGAGTTCAATCTCGAAGTCGGTCAGCGTGAACGGCAGGCTGTTGTAAGTCGGCGGGACATTGCCCGGCACGGAAGCCGAGTACTCACCATTGCTGACGACCCATGCCCCCACTTCGTTCTGCCAGTTGAAATCGGGGAAGCCCTGATCGAAGTTGTCGAGGAATCCCAGTGTGTCACGTCTATGAACACCGTCGCCGTCCACGTCACTGAACTTCGTTCCGCTGACAGACGCCAGTTGCTGATTGCCGAAGTTCGCGTTGCTGGTGATCACACCGGTTGTCAGCGTCTCGACGCGACTGCCGGTGAGATTCACCAGCCCCGTGACATCGTCCGAGCCGACGTTGGTCGTGATCAGATCGGGTCGGCCATCGTTGTTGATGTCGCCAACTGCCAGCGAGTTTGGCTGATCGCCGGCGGTGAATGTGGCTGAGGTGAACGGGGGACCGACTGTGTTGCCCAGGAACACGACCACGTTGTTGCTGGCCGCGCTACTCGTCGCCACCACATCCGGCAAACCGTCCCCGTTGAAGTCGACTCCCGTCACGGATGTTGGATTCGTCACGGCGCCCAGTGGGATCGTCTGAAACGTCGTCGCAGTACCGCGATTGAGCAGCACACTCGCCTGATTGGTCTGGTCCAGTCCCAGCACAATGTCCGGCAGACCGTCGAGGTCGAAGTCGGCCGAGTCGATGGCGATCGGCTGTGTACCGGCCAGTGCGAGCGTGTCCGTCAGGAACATGCCGCCGCCCTGATTCCGCAGCATGGTCACGCTGTTGCCGGTGAAGTCGGCCGTGGCGATGTCGAGCCGGGTGTCGCGGTCGAAGTCGGCCGCGGTCAGTTCGCGCGGTGACGCACCGGTGGCCAGTGTTGCCAGCGGCGTGAACGCGCCGGCTCCGTCACCCGAAATCACAGACACGTTGTTCGACGCCTGATTGGCCGTCGCAAAGTCCAGGAATCCGTCCTGGTTGAAATCGCCCGTGACGACGTCCACCGGTTCGGTGCCGACGCTCACTGTGGCGAACGGCACAAACGTGCCGTTCCCCTGATTCCGCAGCACCGTCACATCGTTGCTCAGTCGATTGGGTACGATCAGGTCGATGAAACCGTCACTGTTGAAATTACCCACCGCCACGTTCCGCGGTTCGTTGCCCACAGCGTATGTGCTGCTCACGAACATGCCGTTCATCTGCTGAATGAGCACTTTGATCTGATCATTGCCCGGATCAGAGAAGGCCACGTCCAGCAAGCCGTCGCCATTGAAGTCGGCGCTGACGACACCGTCCGGGTCGGTGAGTGAATCCAGAGTGACGGGTGTTCCCGAAAGCGGGACGAGCGGACTGGTCTGGCGGAAACCGGGCAATCCCGGGATCGCACTCACCGGCAGGATTTCGCTGATGATCTGCGTTCCCGGTGGCACCAGGTCCAGCGTGTAATCGCCGTTGAAATCCGTGCTGGTAAAGCGGTCCCCCAGATCCAGAATGCCGTTTCCGTTGATGTCGGCATAGATGATCACAAAGTCCAGTCCCGGCTCAGTCGGCATGTCCTGGACGCCGTTGCCGTTGATATCGCTGAACTTCCGCCCGCTGACTGTTGTTAGAAACAGTTCGACCGCCCCGATATCCGGCTGAGCACCACCAGCGTTGTCACCATCGACATTCCGCGGAAATCCCGTCCCGCGGTTATCGGTCGGTTCGATCCCGGTGGCATCGCCGGCGTCGATTACAGGACTGCCAGGCAAGGGTCGATGCGTTTGCGGCACGACGGGATCCAGAGGCTGAATTTCATCGGGTGATTCAGCACCACCCAGTGACATCATCATGCCTCCACTCTGCGTTGGAGGATCGGGCGCAGTCGTGTTGTTCGCTAACAACGCGAGCATCGCGAGCATCGGATTCGCCAGCCGGAATATGTCGCCACCGGGAACAGAGGCACCACTGCCGGCGGAGTTGTCGAGCGTGAAAGAATCGGTGTCCACAAACGTAATCGTGAATGTCCCGTTCGCGGACAGATTGCCCGTCACGTTCTCAATTCTCACGCGTTCGCCCGTTACCAGCCCATGCGCCGCGGACGTGTCGATCTGAATCGGAGTGGCGTTGGATGCATTTGTGATCGTGACCGCCAGCGCAGTCTGGCCGCCGACGATGTCGCCGCTCACTCCGTTCTGGAACGCAGTAATGCCATCCTGATCGCCGATCAGGTTGTTGCCGTTCGAGTTGAATGTCCCCAGTCCGGCCAGATCACTCTTGCCCATTGCCGTCGTGTTGACGGCGACGATTGAGTTCTTCAGGTTGACCGTGCCCTCGTTGCTGATGCCCCCAGGACCAGTGCCGCCTCGATTCAATGTGATCGTGCTGTGGTCGATAGTGAGCGTGGATGATACATTCAGATTGGCGACTGCACCGGCTCCGCTTGGCGCGGTGTTACCGGAAATCGTGCTGTTCACCAGAAGGAGCGTGCCACCCATTTGATTCACGATGCCGCCCGCACCCGAGAAGGCCGTATTTCCGCTGGCAGTCGTGCGGCGCAAAGTCGCTGTCTGTTCGTTGAACACGGCACCGCCCGAAATGTCGGTGTTGTTAAACTCGATCTGTGAATCCTCAACCGTCAGTTGAGCACCGGTGCCGACGTTGGCAATACCGCCACCAGGCCCACCCATGGCAAAGTTCTGTCGAATCAGCGTGCCAGTTACGGTGAGATTGCCCCCTTGATTCAGGATCGCTCCACCAGGCCCCGTCGCCGTGTTCCCGGGGATGAACTGCATGCCCGAAGTCAGGTCCGCGAATTCGCTGTTGGTAATGACGACCATATCGCTGAGGTTCGCTACAGCGCCACCGGAAGACGCCACACCGCCGGCGAATCGCGAAGAGTCGATCGTCGTTGTGTTTCCGAAAAGTCGTTGAACAAACACAGCACCGCCAAAGCCGTTTGTTGCCATGTTTTCCGTGAACTGGCTGCCGGTTATTGTCGCGTTGGCACCGAAGATCCGGATTGCACCGCCGTCGCCGGACATCGCCCTGTTGCGGTCAAATATCGTGTTCGAGACGTTGAGAGTGTCCTCGGACGTCGAAATCGCGCCGCCCGCGTTTGCGGCCAGGTTGTTGACAAAGATACTGGCCAGGACATTCAACGTGCTCGATCCAGCGAATGTGCTGACACCACCACCCGAGGCATTGGTCGAGTTGTCGCTCACTTCAACACGTTCCAGCGTTGTTGTGCTGAATTCGGCCCGCAAGCCGCCACCATCGGCTCCAACGACCATTCCGTCCTGGATCGTCAGGTCCAGGAACGTGGCAGTCGTCGAGAAGACATCGAAGACACGGTCGATTGACTCGCCATCAATAACGGTCACACCCATTCCATACCCGACGATGGTCACCGGGTTCGTAATGTCCAGGTCGCCCGTTGCGTTGGAGTCTTCTCCCGTACCAGCCAGCGCCAGTTTGTACGTTCCCGCCGGCACGACGATGGTGTTCGCGTCAACGTTGCCGTTCGCTGTGTTAATGGCCTCACGCAGTGACGTCACACCATCGACACCATTGACGACGTCGCTCGTTGTGGTGACGAAAATCGCGGTCGACCCCAGTTCAAATGCTCCGATATCGACGTTGGCAGACATTCCACCATTCAGAATCCGTTCGGCCCCGCGCTGGTCGACGTCGACTTCCGAATCGGTCTGATCGAGATTCGAATTGTTGCCCGCATCAATCGCCGGGCTACCGGCCAGCAGCGCGTGCGTTTGAGTCAGTCCACCGTTGTTCTGCAGTGGTCCGAGCAGAGCATTCAGAGGAGTGCCTGTTGTTCCGGTCTGGTCGTTGTTCACTCCGTTGACGAAGCCGAACTCCCCGACGCCGATCACGTTGTTCCCACCGGTCGTAATAACAGTATCGGCAAACACATCGACACCGAGGCTACCGGCCGAAAGCATGTTCCCGGCGATAATCGTGTTCTGTACTTTCGTAAGTTGGTTAGTCTGACTCACCAGTCCACCGCCGCTGGCGGCGGTGTTGTTCGTGATCGTCGCGTTGGTCACATCCAATGTGCCGCCATCGTTCAACAGACCACCACCGACGCCTGAGCCAGTCGCCGTATTGCCTGATACGGTTGAGCTGACGATGTCCGTTGTCCCGCCGAAGCTGTTGACCAGGCCACCGCCATTGGCCGCGGTGTTACTGGTCAGGGCGCTGGTTCCGACAAACAGCATCGAGTTGGAGTTGGCTACACCGCCGCCGTTGAGACCAGCCGAGTTGGAGCTGATCTCCGAGAACGTGATGTTCGCATCTACCGGACCGCTGAATGGAATCATCATTCCACCCGGTGGTACTCCGATCGCTACCGCACCACCGTTCTGGTTCGCGACGTTCGCGGTGATCGTGCTGCCGGCAATTCGCAGTGTGCCCGCGGTGGCGGCCACACCACCCCCGCTCAGTGTCGCCGTGTTGTTTGACACCGTCGTTCCGATGACCTCAACGAACCCTGAACTGCCAATGCCGCCACCGAACCCACCGGCCGTATTCAGATTCACCGTGGAATTGGACACTTCGAGCGAACCGCCCGATTGTCCATCGACAGCAATACCGCCGCCGTCGCCAACAGCGGTATTTCGAGTCACCATCGTGTTTCGAACGACGACAGGTCCGACCACCAGAATGCCACCGCCGCTGGTCGCGCTGTTCCGCGTGATCGAGGAATTCTGAATCGTAGAGGAGTTGAACGATGAGAATGCGGCCACGCCGCCGCCCAGGTTCGTTGCGGTGTTGTCCGTGACCGTCACACCGTCGAGCGTCAGACTGTCAAAGCCAGCAATACCACCGCCATCCCCCGCCTGGTTGTCCTCGATTCGCGAGAGCGACAGTGACAGGGCGCCATTCGCCAGAATACCGCCACCAGAAGCCGTTCCAGCATTACCGTTTTCGATTCCCACGCCGGTAATCGTCGTGGCCACGCCGAATCCGATCTCAAACACACGGTCATTTCCTGATCCATCGACACCATCACCGGCCAGTCCGGATCCATCGATTACGGTCGACACTTCTCCGAATCCGATAATTGTTGCGCCAGCGAAGAAGGTGAGGTCGAGGTCGTTGAATGTTGCGTCGCCCGCTTCGGTGCCCGTACGGGACAGCGTGAAGAGACCCGGCGGAACGATGATCGTTTGATCCGGCAGCATGCCTCCGTTCAGGTCGATGATCGCTTCCCGCAGTGAAGTCACGCTGTCAACCACCACAGCGTCGGCAGTCGTGGTGACGAACGCACCACCGAATCCCGTTTCGTACGCTCCGATGTCTGTATTCGGGCCCTGCGCCCGCGGCACTCGGCGCTGGTCCGTCGCTGGGCCGAGGCCTGTATTGCCGGCATCAATCGCCGGGCTGGTAGGGCCGGACAACTGCAAAGCGTGCGTCGGAGAAAAGCCTCCATTGTCTGCGAGCGAAAGCAGCAGCGGATCGGTCGCGATCAGGTCGCCCCCGGAAAAGCCCGTCGAGCCAGTGGCGTCCTGCACAATGTTACTGCCCAGCGACGTGATCGTGCCCGAGACGTCCGGGAGCGCATTCGGTGCCATCGCGGTGTCTGTACTGTTGGAAAAAATCGTATTGGCAGTCGTTACTAAGCCTCCGCCCGCGATGTTGATTGCGACCCCGCCGCCGGCATTAGCGCGGTTAAATGCGATGGTGTTGTTGATCAGCGTTACAACCCCCGATGCGCCGACGTCGATTCCGCCACCTCCTCCGCCATTTGCAGTGTTGCCGGAGATCGTCGCATTCGTGACCGACGCGGTCCCGGCAATTGTGATCGCACCACCGCGCAGAGTTGCCGCATTCGCGTCGAACGTGGAACCGTCAACCGTCACGTTCGAACTGCCACTCTGCACAAACAGGCCGGCACCTCCTCGTGCCGTATTTCCAGTAAAACGCGACGCCGAAACCACCGCCTGGCCACCATCCACAAAGATCGCGCCGCCATCCCCGGAACCGGTAGTGCTGTTATTCGAAAAAGTTGTTGCCGTGAACGATGCGCTCGCTGACGTGTCGACAAACACCGCACCACCGACCACCCCCGAGTTGGTGTCGAAGACGGTGTTCGCGACGGTCAGTACACCCTCGACAAGAACTGCTCCAGCCGCTCCATTTGCACTGTTTCCCGTGAACATACTGTTGAGGACGGTCGCCGTTCCGGTGGATTCCACAGCGAGCCCGCCGCCCGCAGCCTGTGTATCACTCATATCGATCTGGACATCGTCAAGTTCCAGGAACGAAAACGTCTGCACGGCACCGCCATTGCCCACGGCACTGCCCTGGAGTCGCAGATCATCAAGTTCGACTCGATGCGCCCCGGCCTCGATTCGGAACACTCGGCTGGAATTGCCGCGTCCATCAATCAACGTTGTGGGGCCGACACCGGAAATTTCGATGGCGGAGATCGAATTCGTAATGTTGAGGTCGCCCGTATCGTCGCCGTCGCCACCACTCGCCGCGATCGTCAAGGTATACGTCCCGGCCGGAACCATAATCTCGACATTTTCCGCCGTAGACGCATTGGCTTCCATGATTGCGGCGCGAAGCGTCGTCTGCAGACCCAGAGTGACCAGGTCCGAATCGGCTATCCCGTCGCCTACGTTGGCATCCACGGCGTCGTTCAGCGAGTTGACGGTGAACGTGACACTGGATAGCAGCGTCCGCTCCTCGACCACTTCAACACGATGGGCAAACCGTCGTCCGCGGGCCGGGCGCTCTTTGGGCGGTCCAGACAGCCGATCGCATTGCACGCGCGCCTGTCGCTCCAGCGAATAGCGAAATCTCTTGAGCCAGGATGCGAAAACCATGAGCAGATGTCCTGTCGAACTCGGACTCGTCGGGAAAATCGTCAGTCAGCCATCCGTTGCCACTCCGAAGTTCCGCCGTCAGTCGAAACCAGCCGCTGTCAGTCGGGCTTCGCGCGAAAAATGCGTGCGTCTGCGTACTCGTGACGCGACGAAGCGTCGCGCAGAATGCAGACGGAAGTCAGAATCGCGGGCCAGATAGAGCAACTGCGTAGAATACGGAGACGACGTCAATAGGTGCAGCGGGGCCCGCAGTAGCAATTGGGGAAGCTTTGTCGGTTGAGACGGCATTGCAAGTTTACCGAGATTGGGGGTCGTGACAAAACGGCAATTGGAGAAGATCGTTGCGCCGCTGAAATTGAAGGATTGTGGATTGAGATTTGGCGCAAGTCCTTTCTGTGACTTGACAAACCCGGGCAACCAGCCGGTAGAACCCGCCGCCTGGTCATTCGGGATTGACCGCACAGACCGGTTGCACACGGCGCACCGGTTGTGCGGCTTGTTCAGTCATCGAATTCCACGCCCTTCCACCACGAGAAAAAATCATGTCAGACCGTCTGCAGACGGGAATTTCTCGACTCGACGAGTTGCTTGGGGGAGGCCTGCTGCCCGGGACGCTGACCGTCGTCGTCGGGGCGACCGGTATCGGCAAGACGCAGCTCGGCCTGCAGTTTGCCCGGGCCGGGCTGGATCAGGAGGGCGAGAATGGCGTGATTTTCGACATGACCTCACGCGGCGACACGCAGAATCACGCCGATTACGCCCAGCGTTTGTTTTCGTGGGAACTGCGAGACAAGCCTGTTGGAGAGAACATCCACCCGGATCAGATGTGGGATCGCGCGGCAGCTCGTTTCGATTCGATGCACATCTTCAACCGTGCCGGACGGCGAGTCACGATCAGCGACATGGAGTTCGACGACTGGAAGACGTGGAAAGTCGATCTGTCGAAGAAGATCAACGAGGCCATCGCCTTCTTTTACGGAAACTTTGTCCACGGAGTCCGCCGCTGCGTCATTGACGGCGTCGAACCAGCGGACAAGCCCAGCGACTCATTCCAGTTCCACATGTTCGAGTACGTGTATCACCAGATCCTGCGGAAGGAAGCCGATTGGGTGGCCAGGGATCTGTTCCGTGTGCAGTTCCGCAAGAACGCCGAGCAGGTCGAACGTCACATGTACGACTACAGCCGCGTGGGCTGCCTGCTGCTGTATACGTGCCACGAGATGATGATGGATGAGCTGCTGGAACGTCGCATCCAGTCGGGCGACGTACTCTCGAACGCGAGCACGATCATCCTGATGGGCAAATACCGTGACGGAATGAAGATGTGCCGCGCCCTGTCGGTCGCCAAACATCGCGGAAGTGCGTGCGACGAGTCGATCGTCCCGTTCGAGATCACCGATGCCGGACTCACACTGGATGCCGGCTCGTAAGTAGAGTGGCTGACGATACGAGACGCGATGCAGGCGGCGGTGTGCTCGCGTCGTCTAAATGTGCTGGACTTCGTATCAACCGCGAGCGGTCCCTGGCTTCGCACCGAACAGCGACGTCAGCTCTTTCACCTTGGTGATCTTCAACTGGCCGCTCTGATCCGTTCCGGTTCCGGTCAGCTTGATCGGTGTGCCACAATGGTAGGCGAGGTTGAAGTTGTGGAAGTCGCCAAACGACACTTCGACTCGGACCGACGGCTTCTGATCGACGTCCACGAAGAAGAGCTTCGCTTCATCGAGATTGTCCGACATCCGAAGTCGGCCCTGGACGGTGATCAGATTCCCTTCGAGTTTGACCCAACTGTCGAACGGACGTTCTTTCCACGGTGTAAAGTCGGAAGCATCCAACCCTGGCAGCGCGGCACTCGAGCCGGCGTACGAATCTCCTTCGACACCGAACTTGTCCAGCAGTGCGAGATGCAGTTTTCCGATCTGCTGATTCTCGGAGAATCTGACGTAGCGTCCCGTCTTCAGCATGCCGCCGCCCTGGCCGGCCAGGATGATAGGGATGCGGGTCGCCGTGTGATTGTCACTGTGTCCCATGCCGGAACCAAACAGGACGACACTGTGATCCAGCAGTGTCCCGTTGTGGTCTTTGAACGACTTCAGCCTGGTCAGCAGGGAGTCGAATTTCTGCATGTGCCAGCGACTGATCTTCAACAGCGCTTCCAGGTTTGATCGGCTGAAGTTGCGGAAGAAGTGCGAAAGATAATGGTGCTGCTCGTTAACGCCCAGGAAGTCGAAGATCATGCGACTGTTGCTGTTACCGAGCATGTAGGTGATACAGCGGCACGAATCCGTCCACATGGCCAGGGCGATCAGATCGAGCATCGACTCGACCTGTTCGTCAAGATTCGCAGCCCGCTCGGGCCGCCTGAATTCAGAGAAGTCCGTCGTTGACGAGCGTTGCCTGATGTTCTGCAGCCGCTTCTCTGTTTCGCGAACGACGGTCAAATATTGATCGAGTGTGGCCTTGTCCTCGAAACCCGCGTTTCGTGACAGCGCCTTGGCGTCTTCGCGAACCCGGTCAAGCAGGCTGGCCATCTCCCGGCGTTTCTGCCGATGGCTGAATGGGCTGCGGAACAGGCGGTCAAAGATCAGCTGCGGATCGCTCTCCCGCGGCATCGGCTGGCCTTTGCCATCGTATGAGATGTAGCTGCAGCCGATCTGGTCGGGGAACAGTCCCTCGGTTGTCAGTTCCAGAGAACGATGCGGCGTATCCTGGCTGATTCTGTCGGCGATCAACTGGTCGACAGAAGCGGATTTCGTGTTCTGGTGGTGACCAGACAGGAACCGTCGAGTTGAGTTCGCGTGCGACGAAAACCCGAAGTCGCCCATGTTGTCGAGGATCAGCAGGTCTTCCTTGTGCTTTGCGAATGGCTGCATCAGCGGCGACATTCGAAAGTCGAACTCCGAGCCCCCGTTGATATTCCAGGACGGCGGATGAACGCCGTTAGGTTTGAAGAGTGTCATGAATCGAACGGGTGGTTTTCCGTCGTTCGATTCTTTCGCAGACGCCTCCATCAGATTCAGGAATGGCAACGGAACAGCCGCGCCGGCGGAACCGCGGAGAAACGTTCTGCGATCAATATTCCACGTCATGATTCACTCGCTTGCGCGTCGGGCTTGTATTGAGTCAATTGGCATGAGTCCCGGCAACTCAGGCCGCGCCCAATCTCATTGCCCGAAGACCGTTTCCTGAAAAGGAAGACTGTTGGCGACCTGATGAACCAGGTCGCGCCAGCTGCCGTCGGATGCAGCCAGTTCAGTGACAATTCTATCGACCGTCGGACGATCGAAGAGTTCCAGTTTACGGCAAAGTGCGTAGGAAAGCGTTCGCTCGACGATGTTTCGAATGATCCGCTCACGCTGACTGGTCACGAGAATCTGCTTCAGACCCGCGAAGTCTTCAAACGACTCACCCGACGGTAGCCGGCCCGCTGTGTCGACATTGGCCTTGCTGTCGAAATTCGCACCGTTGTATCGTTGCAGGGCAAATCCAAGCGGGTCGATCCTGTCATGGCAGATCGCACACGTTGCCTTGCTGCGATGGAGTTCGAAACGCTCGCGAAAGGTGAGATTCTGGACTCGCTTGCCGGCTGGAACCTGTCCCACATCTGGTGGGGGATCGGGCAGGTCCTCGCCGAGAATACGTTCAAGAATCCATGTACCGCGAATCACTGGTCCGCGATTCATTCCCAGGATGCCGGGCATCGTCAGAATTCCACCGCGATCTGTCGTATGCACGAGTGCGATCTTCTGGTTCGGGACGATCTCGACCTCAATACCCTTCGGCTTTCGATAGCGAGTCATTTGCTCGCGATCCTTGCCGTAGTAGCCTGCCGTAAACGGATTCGCGAAAGCGGTCTTTGAGTCGATCAGTTCCAGCAGCGGTCGATCTTCGACGAACAGATACATCATGAAATCGATCGGCTGCGATCGGATGGCTTCCGCCTGCGGCGGGTTCTTCGACTGACTGGCAATCTGGTCGAGCGTCAGCCATTGCGTTGCAAAGTCCTCTGCAAGATTTCGCGCTTTCGATGATTCCAGCATCCGATCAATCTGGGCAGCAAATACGTCTGCTTCCGCCAGTGCTCCGGTCGTCGCGAGTTCGGTCAGTGTCGTGTCTGGCATGTCTCCCCAGATGAAGTACGACAACCGCTCCGCGAGTTCGTAACTGTCAACCGGCTGCTGCTCGCCGAGTGTCCCCTCCATCAGCAGTCCACGGTGAAGGAAGGCGGGCGACATCAGGGCAGCCTTCAGCTCAATCGTTAAGGCGGACTCGACGTCGTCACTGTTCTTTACGGCGTCGATGATCGCGGTCAGCTTCGACTCAGGAACAGGCCGTCGCACGGCTGGCGGAATGAACCAGCGAATCAGTCGCTCCGCATGAACGACATCCATTCCGGACTCAGGAATCGGCCCAGTGATCTCTTCCAGCACGGGGCGCCGTTTCTGCGACAGCAGTTCCGCCAGCCCGGCGTCGGCGAGATACGAGTATTGATCCCAGATCACGGTGGTCAGCGGATTGCCGTGCGTGTCGTTGCGGAAACCACTGGCGCCGGGTGGATCGGTTGGCAGCAGTTTCATGACGAGTGATTTTTCTGCAACAGTTTGCTCCGCCTCGATGATCGCCACTTCCAGATCAAACCCGAGCAGTGACCGCATGGTGTTGCGGTATTCCGTCGCACACAGGCGTCGGGGCTTGAATTCACCAGGGCTCGCCACGACCGATGCGACGAACTCAACCTCGTACCAGTCAGTGAATTGACGCTTCTCCTGTTCAGTTGGCTGCAGTTCCCCTTCCGGCGGCATCTCTCCCTCTTTGAGCAGCTTGACAGCGGTTTCCCAGACTTTGAAGTGCGACTCAACGTTCTCCAGCGTCACCGCCTGGAAATCGACGTCGCCTTTGGCTTTCTTGCCACCGCTGTGACATTTGACGCAGTACTTCGCCAGAAACGGCTTCGTCTCAGTCTCGAACGTCTCAGTAGCAGACAACGTCGCGCAATGACTGAAGATTGCGAAGAACAGCAACGGGAAACCACGCACGTGCCTTCACCTCTTCAGTCAGATCAGTCCAGGAATTAATCGGAATCGCAAATCTGGTCTGCACTGGAGCAACTGGACCAGACTGAACCGCAAATCAATGGTACAGGACAATGATACAGGGACAGGCGTTCGACTGCAGAGTGACATCTGCAAGCGTCCGCCACGACGGCGCGTCCGTCCGCCCCAGAGAGCATCCTGTTCAATGCCAGCCAGCCGTTGATCAGCAAAACGGCGACGCCAGAGGCAGACGGCTTTCTTCGACGTTCAGTTCGGTGGCGACGTCTTTGTTCAATCGTCCTTCGAAGACGGGCCTCAATCGACCGGTACTCGAATCACCTGAGTGGACCAGGAACCGTCAGGTTCCAGTTCAATCAGGCGAGCTGCCGGCGGTAGCGGGTCGATCTGGAGTTCTTCCGTGCGCGGACGAAACTGCGGACCGACGGCGGGCGTCGTCAACACCGTCACTCCACCGATCGACGTGGCCGATTCCTGGTGCACGTGTCCGCAACAGACAAGCTTCACGTGCGGAGCGTCCCGCAGCACCGCCAGCAACGCGTCGGCGTCCTCCAGACCGATCGCGTCCAGCCACGAGCTTCGCATCGTGACCGGCGGATGGTGCACGAACACGAGCGTGTGAACGCCACCTGTCGAGGCCAAGCGGTCGCGTAACCAGTCACGCTGTTCGTCTCCCAGTCGTCCGGAAACTTCACCCGTGATCTGCGAATCGAGGCCAATGATCTGCCAGTCACCCAGACTGTGCTGGAATGGCAATCGCCCTCCCTGCATGGCACAGCACTCAGGAAAGACCGATTCCAGTGCGGCGCGATCGTCGTGATTACCCGGAATGATCCTCATTCGCTCGGCCAGTCCACCGAGTGCTTCACGAAACGCCGCGCAAGTGGCGATGTCCTCATCGTGTGCCGTGTCGCCGGTCACAACCAGGCAGTCCAGGTCGGAATGATCACTTTGAATCCTGCTGATCACCGCGTGCAGTCGAGGCCATGTCGATATCCCTCGGAGTTCCGTGCTGCGGTCGGCAAACAAATGGCAGTCAGTGATCTGAATGATCCGATGAGTCATGGCTGAGGCCTGCCGGCTTGTGGATGTGAGCTGAGTCGGTGTTGTTGATGTGTCGTGTAAATCATCGACGGACTTATCGCCAACGAGTTCCCGTCACAAAAAATCACCGCGTCGTGGCGGTGACGTGTCACAGTGGCAGGCAGGTTGCCGGGCCGTAACACTCTCGACGAGTCGTTTGAATTCAAAGCGGGCCCGGATTGTCGAGATCTCAAATGGAAAAGTTTCGAGTCGCAGCCGTCAGCATGAACAGCCCGTTTGGCCAGATGGAGCAGGTCTTCGAGACCATGCAAAGCTACTGTCGCCAGGCGGCTGACAAGGGTTGTCGGCTGGTTGCCTTCCCTGAATTGCTGGTTCATGGGCACTGCACACCGAACACATGGGAGCTGGCCGAGCCCGTTCCCGATGGTCCGTCCACGCAGCGCCTGATCGCGATGGCTCGCGAATTCGATATGGTGCTGTCCGTCGGCGTGTCAGAGAGACCCGACAGTATTGTGTTCAACACGCAGGTCCTGGTCGGTCCCGATGGCTTCATCGGGAAGCAACGCAAGTTGCACATGTCGCGTGACGAGACGCTGTTCTACAAAGGTGGACGCGACATTCCCGTACACGACCTGGGCTTCTGCCGCGTCGGCACGATTATCTGCTACGACAATCAGTTTCCCGAAGTCGCTCGCATCCAGGCTCTCCGTGGAGCCGACCTGATCCTCATGCCGCACGCCGCGCGAGTGAAGATGTGGGAGGACACTCCCGAGTCAATCGCCGCCGCCCGACAGCACACTCACGACTTCTTCACCTCCTGCTACGCCATGCGGGCTCGTGAGAATGCGTGCTTTGCGGTATTGGCTAACCAGGCTGGACGAGCCGGGTATGTCGACGACTACCCGCGCGATTCGCCGGCCCAGCCACACCACTGCGGTGCGGCACTGGTGTTCGCGCCGGACGGCGAGGTCCTGGCATCAACACAGCGCGACGAGATCCGCGACGAGATGATCGTCTGCGAACTGGACCCGGCCCTGCTGGCCGCCGAACGCAGTCTGCCCAATTACACGCTTCGAACCCGTCGTCCTGAACTGTACGAAGAACTTGTTCGCGTTCAGGAAGAGTGCTGACAGCAGAAAGCGAACGACTACTCGCGCAGTTCGAGGTCAACCAGTGTGCCATCTCGCGGCTTTGTGGAGACTCCGGCCCGGACGTCGTTTTCGGCGTTGACAGCCTCGAAACGAAACAGCTTCACGAAGGCGCCGACGATCAGGGCGACTTCCAGTTGACCCAGATGCTTGCCCGGACAGACGCGGGCGCCGTGACCGAAACCGAAATGCAGCATGTCCTTTGACTGGCGATTCTGGCTGGCAAGGTACTCCCACCGCTCGGGAGCGAACTCGGTCGCGGGAAATCCTGAGACCTCCGTGCCCCAGTGATCCTCGTGCCGGTTGGCGTGCCAGACGTCGAGCAGAATGTGAGTGCCGCTCGGTATGAACATCCGCCGGCCATCGGCTGCCGTAACCCACGTCGCAGCCGTTGCGCGACGCGGCAGAAAATACAGCGATGGCGTCAGCCGCAGCGTCTCGTCCAGTACACGGCCAAGAAAGGACGCTTGGGCAAGGTTCTCGGGAGAGTAATCCTCAATCGTGCGGACCTCCTGAAACACTCTGTCCTGAGCAGGTAGATTCCGGGCCAGGTGCGAGATGGCCCAGGTTGCGTACGACGTTGTGGCTTCGAGTGCTCCGGCCAGAAACACCTTGAGATTGCTCCGCAGGACTTCGTCAGGAGCATCGGATTTGAACTTCGCCCACAGCCCGGTTCCCGAATGCCGCGCGGCGACCACAAGATCGGTCAGCTCTTCCATGCGGGCGAAGTCGGCCTGAACCTTTCGATACCGTCTACTGAAGCAGGCGCGGAAGGAAACCGGAACACCCAGCCGATTGGAAACTGTATCCCGCACGATGTGATCGATGACTCGTTCGAAGGCCGGCACGAAGTCATTCCTGATCCGGTCGTAATCGACGTCCGCACCAAAGAAGCAGTTCACCAGCATTTCCAGCATCAGCGGTTTGACTTCCGACTCAACCTGGACGCGAGCCCGTGTCTTTTGATTTTCCTCAAGGTGCTGCCGCAACACGGCAAGACGGTTATGGATTGTGGCCCGGGCCGTCTCGGCGAACTCTTCAAACTTCTCGACCTGAAAGAGTGAGGTCTTGCCGAATGACGCTGCGGAGATTTTTCTCTGCCGTCTCCAGAACGGACCGTTGGAGAACAGCAGCGTGTCCTTTCCGGTGGCGCGCGCGATGCCGGTTGACGGCAGAGTATCTCGCTCGAATTCGCCGTCCCGATCGCCGGTCCCCGTCAGGATCGCTCGAATGATCCCGGGATCGCGAGTCACCAGCACCGGCGGAAATCCCGGAAAGTCGAGATACCGATTATGCCGCCCCGCCGTCTGATCGTTCTCCGAGCCCCAGTAGTAAGTACCGAGAATCCGAATGGGCTCCTGGTAATTCCACGGATGCGGAAACGGTAGAGCCGGTCGACCGGAGCGTGGTTGAAACAACCGAACCCGCGTCGGAATCACATCCCCGTCGAACGGGTTGATTCTGAGCACCTGCCGGGGCAACTGCACCAACCGTTCCCAGCCGGGCACGGTTGCCATCGCCTTCGAGATCCGCTTCAGCATTGTCGGTGTCCATCATCAGGAGCACACGGGGAAGCGTTCACCAATGCTCCTCACAACGGAGCAACTGTCGCGTGCGTGCGGGCTTTCGTCTGTTGCTCGCAACTTATAGGCAGTTTGCTGATACCGAGATAGACTCGGAAAGCGACGGCACAACCTGACACTGCTACCAGATGCGCAGCGATTTCTGAAACAGCTCCGTCAGTTCGGATTCCCCAGCAGGGATTGGCGATAGCTTTGTGACACGGTGCTGTGGCAATGTTCCCGCGACGAGCGCCGGGATGTCACTCTCAGCGTAACCGACTGCCGACAGGCCGTTGGGAATCGCGAGCTGCTGCATGAAGTGAATAATCCTCTGAGCCAGGACATCGCCTGCGTCGGCTGCTGTTGCGTCGGTGACGTCAGCGCCCAGCGCACGCGCCGCGTTCATGTGCCGTTCCGGACAGGCTGACGCAGTGAATCGGGCGACGGCCGGAGTATGCAGAATGACCGAGATGCCATGCGGCACGAGTGGATGGTCGACGTCGTATCCGTCCGGCGTGAAGTCCTTGACCATACCGGCCACCGGATAGGACATACCGTGCGGTAAGTGGACTCCGGCATTGCCGAAGCCGATACCGGCGATGGCCGCCGCGAGCAGCATGTTTTCCCGGGCTTCATCATCGGACGTGTCGGCCACTGCACGCGGCAGGAACTCGGCGACCAGTTCCAGCGCGTGAATGGCCCAGATGTCGCTGATTGGATTCGAGCCCTGATACGCCGGTCGGTGCAATGGCGTCTCGGGCTTTGGCCGTTGATTGAATGGCAGCGCTGTGTACGACTCCAGAGCGTGGCTGAGCACATCCAGTCCGGTCGCTGCCGCAACTGCAGCCGGCATTGTGCGCGTGTTGTCCGCATCGACGATGCCCAGGGTCGGCTTCAGATACCGATGAGCGATACCGGTTTTCGCTTTGCGTTCGAGCTCATCGAAAATCGCGACGCCGGTTGTTTCACTGCCCGTTCCGGCGGTCGTGGGGATCGCGATCAGCGGTTTGATGGGTCCTGGAACTGGCTGGCCACGGCCAATCGGCGCGTTGACGTACTCGTAGAAGTCGGCCGGATGTGTCGCGTACAGATTGGTTGCTTTAGCCGTGTCGATCGTGCTGCCACCACCGACCGCGACAAACGAATCAAAGCCGCCTTCTGTCGCACAACGCGTGGCTTCCTGAAAACTGCGATCGGTCGGTTCGACCGAGACACTGTCGAAGACGTCGAAGTCGATTCCGTTCGCCTTCAGGGAATTCAGAACGACTTCACCGGTGGGCAGCGACTTCAGCTTGGGATCAATGATGACCAGCGTGCGGCGGACTTCCATTGCCCGCAGATCCTGGCCCACTTCCGCAGTCGTCCCCGGACCAAAGCGAATGTTGGACGCGGACATCTGAAACGCGGTGTCGTTGGACATGGGGTTTCCTTCGTTTAACCGTTACGCCATCGGCGTACGTGTTCAGTCGCACTGACAAACGCGTACGCCTGCGGCTTGCGGTTAAACAACCATGTCTCACTCACGCGACCGGGTCATGGCTGACCGCCAGGGAAGTGCAGGGTTCGCCAGCGCCACTGATTGCTCTCAAGATGTTTCCAGCCCAGAGCGTCGTAGAACTTGCGGTGTTTTTCCAGGTACCAGTAATTCGGAGCGGCGGACTTCGAGTACTGGTTCAACCACTTCAGTGCTTCCCCGTAGTTCTCCTTGCGAGACTCGCGGCGCACATGCAGCAGGAAGTACCTGGCGCCAGTCGGATCGACCCAGCGGGAAAGTGCCGTGTACGTCTCCTCGAATTCCTTGTCGTGTGCCTTCTGATCCTTGATCGGGTGCTTTTCAAGGACGTCCGGTAACTCCATGAATCCGAGTGCCCGGCCTTTGCGGTACAGCGTGTCGATCAGCAGATCTTTCAGGCTCTCGTGCTGCTTGCGTTGTTTCGCGCCGTCCTTGTCGTCGGGCAGAACGCGCGTGCCGAACGAATCCGCCAGGTCGTCCGCGTCGATTTCGTCCAGCACGGCATCGGCGGCATCGACAACATCCTGCAGCCGCTCCTTGCGTTTCTTTGCGTCGTCCAGCTTGTGCAGTCTCGCGACCAGCACTGGTAGGAATCCGCGATTCTCTTTCAGCAGTTCATCGGCGAGTTTGTCGAAATCCTTGCGCTGCGAATCGATTGAAAGTGACTTCAGGAAGTCAACTTTCGCGTCACGCACAGCTCGCTTGAGTTTGTCTGAGTTCTTCTTTGGCGGATTCGGATCCTGCCACGTCCAGCCTTTGGACGCGCTGGAAGGGATTGTTGCCGGAGCTGCCGTCGTCGCCACGACAGCCCTGAGCGGGAATCCGCCTGGCCGTTGGCCGGAGCCGTCGTGAGTGCCTTCTTCGCCGTACGTGATCGAGCCGATCAGCACATCACCAGCGAATGCCCCACTGGGAGCACTCGCGATGTTCCCCACAAACAAACGCTGTCTTTCGCCCGGCTCCAGCCACTTCGATCGGAACGAAGGCCCGCCGTTGACCGCGTTCACGCGAGTCGCGTAAATCGGCAGCGTGATCGGTGAGCCCAGAGGACGTTCCAGAGCCAGAGGCATTGACTTCAGGCCTTCCAGCTTCGATCGCGTGTCGTGTCGGACCCACAGCTTCAGTGTGTACTTGCCTTTGCCCAGTGATACCGGGGCAGTCCAGATGTCGTCAGTCGCCACCCGTCGGCCACCGGCTGCGTAGATCGCCCACACGGTGCCGCCGTATTCCGAGTCGTACAGCAGGTCGTCTGTCTTCAGAAAGTTCGGCGTGACGGGACCGCTCGAAGCCTGTTCGAAGTCGTACGACAGTTCGAGTTCGTGGAAGCGGCGGTTTTCGTCGTAGCCATCGCGGTCATTCGCCAGTTGCGTGAGCACAGCCGATGTCGGCTTCAGCAGCCGCCGCGAGGATGTCAGCTTCGCGGTGGGAGTGAGATGCTCGAAATGCAGCGATGTTGACACTTCGACTCGGACCGTCTGATCGCCTGGCTGCAGGCGAACTTCGCGCTGGTCCGGTGTGATGCCGTGGAATGTCAGTTCGTAGTGCAGGTCGCACGAACCCAGACTGCTCCAGTATTGAGCAATCGCGAGTTCCATCGTCCGCCCCGATTGAACCGGGAAGCTGATGACCTTCGGAACGTCGGGTGTCAGCACGACGAAGTTGTTCTTCTCGGCATCGCGATACGCCCAGCCCGGAATGACCTGATTGGCGTGAACCATAAACATGCGATGTCCGCCGCCTTCGTCGCCAGTGTCGAGATGGAACCGCAGATCCGCCCAGGTGGCACCGTCCGGAACGGCCACGAATCGACGTTCGATCCGGCCAGGATGCATGTCGTGCAGTTCTTCTTCGAGCCAGCCGTCGACGAGAGCAACATCATGCTCTTCCTCTTCCTCTTCTTCTTCGTCCCCATCATCTTCGTAACGTTCACTCGGAAGTAAGCGAAGCACCGTGACCGGCACTCGAAACAACGGTCCACGATGCGGGTGATCGGGATCATGGCCGAGGATTTCGGCGAAGTGAGCACCCGGTTCGAGTCCCGTGGGATCGACCAGGACGGTCATCAGCTCGCCCGCAGCAGCCAGCGTGATCTGCTCACCGACGTGGACCCAGTCCTGGGTGGCTTCCAGTTCCAATCGCTGGTGAAAGCTGACTTTCTGTGTGCTGGTCGCCTTCGGATGAAACTTCGGCGAAACCATGATGCGGAACTCCTGCGGCTCGGCAGCGTCTCCGCTTTCGTGTGGTTCCCGCAGGTAGATACCTCGCTTGCCACCGACGCTGACTTTGAAGGCCAGACGTTCGGACGGCTTGTCGTGATCGCGGACGAGTGTTTCGAATGCGGCGGGAGTCTGAATCAGACCGGCTCCCTGAGCCCACGGGCTGGCGGCATCGATCCACGCGGCCGTGTTCTCGAACGCTCGCTGCACGCTGATTGGGTTGTAGGCGATGTTTCTCGCCTTCAGGCCTGAGAGCACCAGCGCGAAATTGCCGCAGCAGTTCGGCGACGCCATCGACGTGCCGTTCATCTGCATGACGCGATCCAGCGTCCACTGAGGAACGGGAGCGATCGCACCGCCGGGAGCGAACAGATTGACTCCGATGTCACCATCCGATGTCGGTCCGCGTGACGTCCACGTGTAGGGGAGGTCCGCGCCTTGTTCCCGCATCGCATACTGAGCCGCCGCCATCCGCGGAGACACATGCGCTCCGATGCCGATCAATGAGGACGTTGTTCCGCCGGGCGCTCCGACTGTTGTCAGTGCCGGGCCGGAATTGCCCGCACTCGCGCAGAAGATCACGCCGTGCTTATCAACCAGCTCGCTGAAGTAGCGAATGATGAGCCCCTTATCCGGCGTCTTGGTCGGCTCGCCGAAGCTCATATTGATCAGGTCGCACTTGTTCTGCAGGACGGTCTTCACGCCGCGGATCAGTCCCTTCCCGGTTTCCATGCCGTCCAGATACGTGTCGCCGATCTTGACTGAAACGATCTGAGCACCAGGAGCAACGCCGTTGAGACTCGGATTGTCTGGCCAGTGCGCGGCCACGATTCCTGCGACGTGCGTGCCGTGAGGATGCGAATCCGCCACGATTGAGAGGACTTTGCCGCCCTCGTAGATGTTGATTCCGAAGTTCACCAGAGAGACGTCGTCGAACGTGGCGTACTCACGCTTCGCACGGTAGTGAGCCATCGCCTTTTCATCTTTGAAGTCACCGTCTTCGTCGGTGTCGACGGCCGCTCGCCAGGTCTTGCCGTCGTTGAACACGACACAGTCGTAAATCGGCCCGGGGTCCTTGAAGCTCTTCCCGGCGGCGATCAGCGCGGCGAGTCGTTTTTCCAGTTCCGACTTTTCGACACCGGACTTCTTCTTGTCGTAGTCGGCGATCTGCTCGCGAAGTTCCGTTTCCAAGCGACGCTGCTCGTTCATGAAGGCTTTGCGTCGATGCGACTTCATGCGCGGGACCAATTCCTGCGGGAACAGTTCATAACCGGCTTTCATGCCGATACGCACTTCGCCGCTCGGAACCTTCCACTTCGGGTCGAGGGTCAGCGTGCGCCCAGTCAGACCCGTGACTTTTCCGTCTTCCGGTTTGACGACCTTCGACATGTCGACGTCGCCGGAACCGGTCGCGTCCACGATGTCAATCACCTTGGGACGCCCGTCGGGTGTCGTCTGTAGACCCGCGACACCAGGATCAACGCCCGTGTCAAAAATCGCAACGGTCACGCCGCGACCGTCGTATTCGGGATGCTCTTTCAGGAACGACAGGGCTCCAGTTTCTTCTTTGGGCATCAGGCCGTAGACGTAACCGTCATCCTCGTCCCGCTCATCAGCCGGAGAAGGTGCCGCCAGAGTCAGAAGGCTCAAGCTGACCGAAAGCCACAACCAGTAAATGAGTGCCGAGGACTTCCACATGATTCGTCGAGCTCCGATTGAGATAGCGCAAGCGAGGACGGCAGTGCATCTGCGCAACGAGGCAAACTGCGCAGACTTTGCCGGTGGCGAATCATAGGTCGCGTTAAGACAACCCGGCAAACAGGCCGGCGATCCTCGACAGAACTGTTTGACAGCCCGATCAGGTGACGCGGGTTGTGCGGCCTGTCTGATGTGGGGGCTCCTGACCCGGCCTTACGACGATTCGGCAACCAGGAATCGCTGAATCACTTCTTCGTTCAGCGTCACACCCAGACCGGGGCCGTCGGGGACCTGGGCGAATCCGTCCACGGCCTGGACGCGCTCGTGACACAGTTCGTTGCGGATGGGCGAGTCCTCGACGCAGTCTTCGAACAGGAATGCGTCGACACAGGTGCTCAGCCAGTGCAGACTCGCCGCGGCCGTGATCGGGGACGTGTAGAAGTGATTACACGGTCGAGCTCCGATCTCTTCGATCCGTTGCCGCAGATAAGCGGCCTCGGTGAACCCATTGCGTGACAGGTCGATCTGGTAGACATCCAGTGCATGTCGATCGATCAGTTGCCGAAACGACGCGCGACCGCATTCACCTTCTCCCGAAGCGATCGGCACTGGCGAACGATCTCGCAGCCAGACGTAACCATCGACGTTGTCTTCATTGAGTGGCTCTTCCAGCCACTCGATACCGAAGTCCGCGAATGCATGGGCTCGACGGAGTGCCGTGCGCGTGTCCCACACACAACCGGCGTCAATCAGCAGCGTGCTGTCACCAACTCCTTCCCGGGCACCGCGTACCAGCTCGATGTCCAGAGCCTCGCTCTCTCCCATTGGTTCCCAGCCGAATTTGACGGCCTGATATCCGGCCTCGGTCCAGCGACGTCCGATATCGGCGGTTTCTGCACCATCACGTCCGAACAGAATCGAGGCGTAGGCTTTGATCGAATCGTGCTGTTTGCCACCCAGCAGCCGGTGAATCGGTTCGCCAAAGTGCTTGCCCTTGATGTCCCACAGCGCCAGGTCGACGGCTGCCATAGCGGCGATCGTGACGGACGACCGCCCGAAGTACATCGTGCGGCGGTGCATCTTCTGCCAGATTCGTTCTGTTTCAAGCGGATTCTCGCCGATCAGAATTTCGCGCAGTCCACATGCGATGTTGTGGCTGAATGGAGCGTCGATGATCGCCTGAACGACTTCGGGAGACGCATCTGCTTCTCCGATTCCTTCCAAGCCATTGTCCGTCCGAATCCGCACCAGACAGGCATCCTGACTGCTGGCCGTTTTCGCCTCGACGGCGGGCACACGAAGAATCTGGCAGACAACTTCGACGATTTTCATGGCGTCTCGTTTGCAGTGGTGAAGGGGGTGGGTCCTGCCAGGAGGCCGAGAACCGTTTTCTCGCTCAAGGAGGCGTGCGGTTGTGCCGATATTTCCGCCAGTCGGCTGTCTGATTACAAGCCACCGGCCCACGACGTGCCACGGCCCGATTACGAAGGAGACAAGCGATGTCCGAAGATCAGATCATCAGCGACGAGCAGATTGAAGAAGCTCTGGGCGAAGAAATTGATTCCCAGGAAGTCGAAAAGGTCACGCACGCGTTGGGCGACCTGATGAATCAGGTCGAAGACGGGACTGTTTACGCTCTGCTGCAGGAAGCGTACGACTGCATCTCAGCGCTGGTCGACTGGGAAGAAGATGATGAGGACGCAGGCGAACAGGCAGCCGCTGCGTAGGGTTCGCCATGCCCGAGCCGTAGCCCGATTTCTCCGAAATCGGGACCTGCCGCGTGCGGATTTCGGAGAAGTCCGCCTACAGCTCGTAGGTCTTCCCCGTGCGGTGTTTCATGAACGACTGGAGTCCAGCACGCTGAGCGCCCTGGGCGTCGATCAGTCCGGCATTCGGAAAGAAGTGAGGCGCCTGGTCGGTCAAGTGAGACCAGTAAATTCCGATGACAGCCTGCTTGGCCATCAACAACGGAACGTATCGGTCGATCCAGCTGTTCTGCTCCTCGGCCGTCCATTCGACATCAGCCGTCTGCGAACGGACGGTCAGGTCTCCGGTTGCGTTGGAATTCGCGGCGGACGAACCCGCGACGGCGAGCGTCACGTGAAGCGGCAACTCCAGCATGCTCCACTGATCGATGAGACGGGAGAGATCAAGCAGATCACGGGCGGTACCGGCACAACTCGAGTATCCAACCGGGATTTCCAGGTTCACTCCGGAAAGTCCAACGCCGCATCGGACCAGTGCATCCACAAACTGAATCGGTGACAGCCGGTGCTGCCCGCCCGTCTGATACGATCCCCATGGGTCTTCGACTCGGATGAATAACTGCGCCTCTTCGTCGCCGGTACGCGCCACTTCGATCGTCTTGGCGACCAGCGTGAGTCGCTCTTCTTCAGTCAGCTTGAACGCCCCACCCGTGTTCACTCGCGTTGAAACTTCCCAGATGCGGACTTTGCCCGCGTAACGGGAAATCGCGGTCTCCACGAAATCACACAGGAAGCTCTGCAGGTTAAAGAAGTCCTGACCCCACTGATGCAGCCAGGTCGGTAGACCGTTTTCTGACAGATCAAGCAGCGGACCCGCCCGCAACAGTATCTTCTGGTCGTGGCACCACTCGATCAGTTTGTCGCTCTCGTCCCACTCGTACTCGCCTTCCTGCTTCTCGATCTGCTTCCATTCGATGGGGATGGCCGCAGCGTTAAACGACTGCTGGAAGGCCTCTCCAAATTCCTCGATAGAGTCTGGAGAATTCAGGCCACAGCCAAACGAAACGGGAAGCTGTGGCGTCCGCTTGAACCGCACTCGGAGCCGTTGCTCGACGTACGAAGTTGCCAGAATGTCCGCAGCGTGACACGCCTTATCGACCGCCTGACTGGCGAGTTCGCTCGATGCCGCAACGTCAGATTTGGTGGCCGTGGCTTTTGCAAACAGTCGGTGAGCTTCACGGTGGACCGCCGGAAAGGCCTCGGGAATGGTCATCCCCAGAGCCTGCCAGGCAGCCAGTTGATTCCGCACCTGACAGATTTTTCCGCGTGCCAGTTCCAGAGAAAGAATGTAGGCCGTGTCGTGCTCTCTTAGCGTCGCCGTACTGACCATGCTGCGGCCGACGCCCGGCACATTCCACGGAACGTGCAGCTTACCGCTTTCTGAATTCATTCGCCGGAACTCGATCGTCTGGCCGTCGAACTCGACGCGTGACGGGAACACGCGGCCATCAAATCCACTCAAGTAGGCTTCGCTCAGATCACGTTCTGAATCGAGTAGCCCCTCGGGATGGACCGTAAACCGCATGACTCCCATCAGTTCTTCCCCAATATCGATCCGCAAGATCGCGGGTTGCCGCATGTTCTGGAGTGAGAATCCGGCACGAGAACACTCGGTCGTCTGCCTGATTCCGTTCGCCAGTGTAGCCCTCGGGTCAGTGCTGTTCAACGCTCGGTGACAGGGGTAAACTCGCCGCGCATCGACGAAGATACGGACTCTGCAAGAACTTACGAAGCGGTCTCCGGACAGCGAACCACCCACGAGACCTCAAAAGGGCACGGGATGTCATCGGCTCTAGTGACCAGCACAGTTCCGGGTCTCGCACCGCGGCAGGGAAAAGTCCGGGACATCTACGACTTCGGCGACAGGCTGCTGTTTGTGGCGACCGACCGAATCAGCGCTTTTGACTGGGTTCTGCCTGAGGGAATCCCTGACAAGGGCCGCGTGCTCACTCAGGTCAGCCGGTTCTGGTTTGATCGACTGGACGTCGCGAACCACGCGCTCAGCCTCGATCCAACGGATGTCCCGCTGCCAGCCGGAACAGACGTCGACGCTCTGCGCGGCCGCAGCATGGTGGTTCGCAAGACCGAAGTCGTCCCCATCGAATGTGTGGTTCGCGGATTCCTCGCGGGATCAGGCTGGAAAGAGTACCAGGCGAGTCAGACGGTTTGCGGAATTCCGTTGCCTGCGGGACTGCGACAGGCGGATCAGTTGCCCGAACCGATCTTTACTCCAGCGACCAAGGCCGAAACTGGTCACGACGAGAATATCGCGTTCGAAGTGGCGTCCACTCAAATTGGCTCCGATCTTGCGGAGAAGCTGCGGGAACTCAGCCTGTCGATCTACTCCACGGCAGCCGATTACGCCCGCGATCGCGGCATCATTCTCGCGGATACGAAGTTCGAGTTCGGCCTGATCGACGGTGAAATCATCCTCATCGACGAAGTCCTGACGCCGGACAGCTCGCGGTACTGGCCGGCAGATCGTTACGAACCGGGCCAGAGTCCGTTTTCGTACGACAAACAGTTCGTTCGCGACTGGCTGGAGTCGACGTCCTGGGATAAGAACAGTCCGCCCCCTCAGATGCCGCCGGACATCGTGACCCGGACTCGCGAGAAGTATGTCGAGGCGTTCGAGGCACTGACGCGTGAAACGTTTCCCTGGCGGTGATGCCCCACTGACAGGTTTGGTTTTGGGATTCGGCTTACATAAACTTCGGAAATCACGCTCCATTCACGCTTCGCGGATCGCTCTCGCGTTCAACTTTGCGATTGAGCTCCGGACCCGGCAGGACTGTTATGGCAAAGGATTTTCTCAAAGGTGCTCAGGACGACTACGACGTTGTCGTGATTGGCAGCGGACTCGGCGGACTGACGTCCGCCAATGTTCTGGCCCGGGCTGGGTATTCCGTGCTGCTGCTTGAGCACCATTACCAGCTTGGTGGCATGGCCACGTGGTTCAAACGCCGCAACGGACATATCTTCGATATTTCTTTGCACGGGTTTCCGGTTGGGATGATCAAGTCCTGTCGGAAGTACTGGACGCAGGAGATCGCGGACTCAATCGTCCAGCTCAAGGGCATCCGCTTCGAGAATCCGCAGTTCTCACTGAAGACCACATTCGATCGACTCGACTTCACGCGGATCATTACCGAGAAATTCAACGTCCCGCATGAGACGGTCGATGAGTTCTTCTCGCACGCTCGCAAAATGAACTTCTTCGACGATCAGTCGATGACGGTGGGTGAGCTGTTCAATCGCTTTTTCCCCGGACGCGACGATGTCGTCCGGCTGCTCATGGAGCCAATCACCTACGCGAACGGTTCAACTCTGGAAGACCCGGCGATCACGTATGGCATCGTCTTTTCGAATTTCATGAGCAAGGGCGTCTACACGTTCCAGGGCGGCACGGACCTGCTGGTCGGGCAGATGAAAGACGAGATGACGAAGAACGGTGTCGATCTTCGCATTCGTTGCGGCGTTGAGAAGATCGAACTCAGTCCGGACCGTCGCGTGACCGGTGTCGTCGTTAACGGCAAGCGAATCGGATGTCGCGCGATTGTGTCGAACGCCAACCTTAAGCAAACGATCTTCGACCTCGTAGGCACCGAGCGTCTGGACAAAGATTTCGTTGAAGAAGCCGAGGCCGTGCGGCTGAACACATCGAGCTGCCAGGTTTACATCGCCCTGAAGCCCGGCGAACAGTTCGACAATTGCGGCGACCTGCTGTTTCATTCGGAACACCGTGGATTCGACATCGAAGCGATGCTGAACCGCGATGTCAGTAGCCGGACGTTTTCATTTTATTACCCCTACACACGCCCCGGACACGACCGCCACGTGATCGTGTCGTCAACGAACGCTCGCTGGGAAGACTGGGCCAACCTGTCCGACGAAGAGTATGAAGCATCGAAACAGGAACTCATCGAGTCGACGCTCGCCTGCCTTGAAAAGTACGTACCGAATGTCCGCGAGCAGGCGGATCATCTGGAAGCATCGACTCCACGGACCTTTCAGTTCTACACAAAGCACTGGCGCGGCTCATCGTTCGGAACGAAGTTCGAGGGACTGGCCGTCAGCAAGAAACTGCCCGAGCAGGTGGGCGGCCTGTTCCATGCGGGCTCAGTTGGAATCATCATGTCCGGATGGCTGGGCGCCATGAATTACGGGGTCATCGTCGCCAACGACGTCGACAAACACCTGACAGGTCCATCGGCGACTGACTGAACAGCGCTCACAACGTCCGGGCTCGGACGCGACCCGGCGTGTTGGGCACGTCGCCCGCGGCGTCATCCCCGACTGAAGTCTTACCGCCAGCATGCCCCGGATGAAGGTGGTTTCATTCGCACGGAAACCTTGGCAACCGCTGGTAGTCCTGCGTTTTTCGCACGGTTGAGAGTCGGGCGTCCTGTGCCATTGCGAGGGAAATTATCGAAGCCCGCGTCGATGGCCTCGTGCAGACACTGCAACGACAGTTCGAGGAACTGCTGTTCGTCCTGTTTTCCACCGACGGCTTTCGTCGACGCACACCAGGCAAAGGCACACGCCGCCTGGTACAGCGACTCGGGTGTCAGCGGCGTGAGCTTTCTCAATTCCCGCGCTGCCTGAGCGACTACCTGCGTTTGTCCCTTGCTTGCAGATTCCACACATCGGACCGCAAGTAAACGCGGCAATTGGCCTGCTGGCTGCCGCAGCAGACGATCCCAGTCTCCGCAGGCGAGTGCGAGTGTCTCGGTAGCCGATCGCATCTGGTCATCAAGCAGTCGGCGAGTTTCCCTCGACTGCGTCACGTTCTGGTCAGCGTCAATCATGCGATCCAGCACGGCGATGCCGGACTGATACTCGCCGACAGCTTCCGTCAGGGCGTGACTGCTTCGATGCGTCTCACCCAGTTTGAAGTGCGAGACCACGAGATCGTTCTGTGCCTGTGCATTGCCAGGATCGGATTGAGCCAGTTCCCAGAGAATCTCACGGCTGGCCCGATACTCTTTCAGAGCCGCGTCGTACGCGTCCAGCCTGAGTCTTACGTCACCCAGTCCGTCGTACGAAACTGACAAATCGCGTTTCACCTCGAAGTGATCCGGATCGGCCTCGGCCAATGAACTCGCCAGTTCGAGGGCGGCCTCGTAGAAAGTCGCGGCCGCCGGAGTGTCGCCGACCTGCAGACTCGCCGCTCCCTGCTTGTTCGACAACACGGAGAGATCACGAGTTAGCCGCGCATCCGTCGGATAACTCGCAGCCAGTTGCTCCAGCACCGCACGTGACTCCTGATACGACTCCCGAGCGTCATCGACGGAACGTGTCTGCAGACTGATGTCTCCAAGCTGGATGGATGAAATCGCCAGCTCACGCAGCACGTCGGGGTCGCGCGGGTGATCTTCCGCCAACTGCACGCGAATGACATGGCACTTCTCAAACTCCTCAAGGGCTGTTGTGGGATTACGTGACTCCAGGTGCAACTCACCGAGATTCTGGTAGGAGATTGCCAGGTCTCGCTGCGCCGGGAAATCCGTTGGCTCCGACTCTGCCAGCCGCCTGTTGATCTGGAGCGCATGGCGATAACACGAGATGGCGTTCGCCCCATCGCCGGTTTGTCGATGGACGTTGCCCAGATTCTCGTACCCGATCGACAGGTGGCGTTGCGTCTGATCGTCCTGCGGGTTGGCTTCCGCCAGATTTCGATCGATTCGTAAGGCGTGTGTGAGCAGCCTGCGGGCAAATTCGACAGGACTGGTTGCCTCGATGGCTCCGAAGTCCAGGTCATTTTCGTGCAGGCCGACCTTCAGCACGAGTTCCGCCATCTCGCTTAAGACCACGCTGGTTTGACGGTCCACACTGCCTGCGTCGGCAAATTCATCCGCGATCTGCCCCAGACTGCCGAGTGCCGTCGCCAGCAGTTTGCGTCGCAATGTCCGGTCGCCGGGCAGGTCGTTCTGATCCTGCCGGATGTCGGAGATCACGGATTTCAATGTATCGACGGCCAGCCGTGTCTGCTGCCGGGCGGTGTCGGCATTTGATTCGGCACGCGTCTGTGCTTCGCGGGCTGCCCGGGCATTGTCTTCCGCGAGTTCCTGAGATGCCTCCGCAAGCTGTTGAGATTCCACCGCGAGCTGTCGAGAGGCCTCGGCCTCGTCCCGTTCACGCGTCGCTTCGTCAGCAGAGGCACGCGCCTGCCTGTTGGCCACCTTCTCGCGCGAGTTGGCTTCCACCAAGCCGGCATTCACGACGTCCAGCGAGTCATTCGCGTCGGCAAGTTCAGCATTCTTGCTACTGATGACCGCGACCAGAACGAGCAGTGTCAGCGCCAGCATTTGCACGGCGACGGCCGTCGTCGCAGTCAATGTTGGATGTGTCCGGATCCAGCGCCGCGAGCGGGACAGCAGCGATTCGGACCAGGCCTTGACCGGCTGGTCGTTCATCCAGCGCGTGATGTCGGCAGCCAGTTCCACGGCAGACGCGTACCGGTCACTCGCATTCCGCGCCAGCGCCTTCCGACAGACGGCCGAAAGCGCCTTTGGCACGTTGGCGTTGACGACCCGGGGGTCCCTGACACGACCTTCCCGTACGCCGTCGAGCACCTCATGCACTGTCGTGCCCGACACCGAGGGCTGTCCCGTCAGGATGGCATAGAGAATCGCGCCGAGACTGTAGATGTCCGCGGGTGGACCCAACGAGCGAATCTCACCTCGAGCCTGTTCGGGAGACATGTACTGAGGCGTCCCCAGGATCGATCCATCCGCCGTCTCACTGCCACTCAACTCGACACTGATCGTGCCGCCGCTCTCGTCTTCCGCGTGGATGTCGTCGGTTCCGACAATTCGAGCCAGGCCCCAGTCGACAACCAGAGTCTCGCCGAATTCGCCCAGCATGACGTTCAGCGGTTTCAGATCGCGATGAATGACTCCCCGGCTGTGCGCATACCCGACAGCGTCGCACACATCGACGAATTGCCGCAACAGGTCGCGCAGGTTCGCCTCGGACCACGATTCCCGGTGAAACAACTCGATGGCGTCGTGTAATGTCTGCCCACGGTACACGCGCATCACGTAGAACGGTGATGAGTCTGAGTCGCCAGCGGCGTCTTCACCACTGGCCTCGTAGATCGGAACGATGCCTGGATGTTCCAGCTTGCTCGTCACTTCGGCTTCGCGACGAAACTTGACGCGAACCGCCTTCGAACGGCGGAGTGTGGGCCTGATCACTTTCAGCGCGACGTGCCGATCGAGTTGCGGGTCGAGTGTCAGCCACACCTCACCCTGCCCACCCTCGCCCAGTTTGCGCAGACATGTAAACCGCGTGCCGACAAGGCCACCCGGCGCGGCAGCCTGGCCTGGAACGACGGAACCCGACTCGACATCACTGCCATCGAGCGTCTGCCGCAACGCCACCGGCAAATCCGATTCCCAGAGCGACACGGACGGCGGACGGGAATCATTTGAATCAGCCGCATCCCGCTGACCGGCCCACAACCGTTCGACCAATACCCGCAGGTCGCCATCGCCGCTGCATTGCTCGCTGAGAATCCGATCCCGTGACCCGCCGTCGGCGAGCTGAAGCTGTGACACGATGTCGTGGGCTCGGCGGTCCAGATTGGCGGGCATCGTTGTGGTCCGTGTTATTCTCTTAGGAATTGTCCCGAAATAACTTCCCATTTTCGTGAGCCGACGGCGCTAGCCGCGGGCCAACCGGCTCCGAAGTGTCACAAGGCCCGAGGCTAGCGCCCACGGCTCACAGGCGTGTTGATTTCGGGAAGTTATTTCGAGACTGTTCCTTCCGGAAGATACGTGATTACCGGTGAAATGCGGGCTGGACTCGAGCGATTGAACTCTGGAGTGATCAGGGCTCAAGGCCGTAGCGAATGTGAACGACCCCCAGCAGGTTGCCAGGGACCTGGTTGCCGCGATATGGCAGCACTTTTGTGGTGTCGGCCTTTCCCAGACGGGTTGCCAGATCTGCCGTGGGACCTTTATGTGCGGGCTTGTTCATGGGGGCATAGAAAGCCGCTGTGATGACGCCGACGTTCTCGTGATAACCACGGCGACCGGCCTCGGAATCTGCGACGTCGATGACTTCAAATTTCCGAAGTTCACCAGTCTCGCCAGTGAGTCGAGTGAAAAAACCCGCCACCACGGACTCACCAGGATCGCAGTTCCAGGGTCGAGCCCGTGTCAGGCTGACGGCCTGCGCCGTCTGCAGTACATCCGCGTGACGTGCGTCCGCGGACAAACCCGCCGGATAATCGGGCAAAGTATTGAGACCATCCACGAGCAGCCGCAGGAAAACATCCGACATACGCTCGTTATCAATCCAGATGGAATACGTGTCACCCTGTTTCAGCCGCACATACATGTGCCGCCTGTCGTCCGACCACCGGGGTTCGATGGCGCGGCCGTCGACTTTCAGTGTCACTCGGAATGGAAACCGCGAAGTCGCGGCGGGATGCAGCGGGTGGCCTGTCTGCGAGTTCTGATGCAGACGTTCAATTTCCGTCAGGCAACTGTCCAGGTCCGCCCGATTGAAGTAGTCAAGCTCCGCATGTGCTTTCACAGGCAGCGGTAAAACAACCCCCGGGCCAGCCGGAATCCGGTTTCGGTCGACCTTCAGAAACTGGTTCAAAGTCAGTCGGTTGACCGCACTTCTGCCGGTCAGCGACCAGTCGGACGGGGTCAGCCAGGCATTGCCCAGTACCTTCTCCGAGGGCTCCAGATTACGCGTGTCCCAGGACGTGCAACTGAGTGACAGTCGTTGTTTCCTGCGGTGCCAGACCTGCCCCAGCAGCACGGCCACTTCGTCCTGGCCAAACTCATCCGCCAGGGCCGCACCCAGCTTCTCCATGCGGCCCTCCGTCTGAATCGTCTCCGGCCGGACGTCGTGACGCTTCAACAGCTTGAGCAGGTCGCGCTGACCGACCAGTTCGTACTTTGTTCGCGACCGTGCCGAGATTGCCGAACGCAACTGTTCGGTACACAACCGCGCGATCGATCCATACGAGCTGCCGGGCAACGAGCCGTTATCAGCGTCCTCATTGCGCATGGCCAGGTCGGGCAGAGCCACCAGTTTGATACCGCTCTCATGCAATTGGGCTGCCAGTTTGTCGGCGAGATCGTCGATCATCTCCTCCAGCGTGATCGGCCTCTCCCGCGACAGTTCGGCCAGCCCGACATCGTCCCCGGACGTCAGAAGCAGCACCTTGCCGCCGCGATCTGTCACGCCGGCCGACGCATACGCATGCGTTTCTCCGAACGACACAATTCCGTCGAAGTCAGAGTCCGCTTCACCGGGCAGTCCTCGCTTCAGCAAGGTCACCAGCAGTGACCCACCAGCCTGGACCAGTTTGTCTGTTTCGAAACACGCAGCCACGATTCCGACGGACGTCTCGTTCGCGTTCCCGTTTGCGCGTGTCTGCAGCATCGCAGCCTGCAGAGCGGACCGCAGTAATGCGTCCCTGGAATCACATCCGACGTCCAGTACGAGGAATGCATTGCCGTGAACGCCACAATTGGCCATCAGACGCAACACATCGGTCACGGGAATCCCGCCGGACTTCGGCGAATGCGGATTGCAGTCACCCGCGGCGAGGTAAGCCTCTAATCCGTCAACGTAGACGTGACCGCGATAATACAACAGCACCTGTTTCGCAGATTTTGAGCTGTTCGCCCACTTGCGGATCACGTCGTAGGCAGCGAGTGCGTCGTCGGCGACGAGTCGCTCAACCTGATATCCACACCGCTTCGTCAAGAGGTCATCAAGCTGCCCGCAGTCCTAACTGGCGTATTCAATATCCGGGCAGCGATCGAAATCGTCGACTCCGATGACCAGCGCCTGACGCTGTTCACGGAATGAGTCGTCGGCAGACGATTGCATGACAGTCGCCGCCACCAGCGCGACAGCCCCGACAGCCCGCCGGACACTCACTCGCCCGCACGACAACATGCGATTCAGATTCAATCGACACATGGTTTCCGCTTCTTCCTGATGAGTTCAACCTTCGGACGTCCCGATACGACTAAGGAATAGTCCCGAAATAACTTCCCGGAATTGTGAGCCGTAGGCGCTAGCGGGGATTATTCAGACTTGCGGGATCTAAAAGGCCTCCATGGGCGTCTAAGTTTTGGTTGACGAAGAACTTAGGCACGGACATGGAGGCCCGCAGTGCAATCACAGTCTGTTTTGCAAAGTAC
>Ga0302123_10000331_pt1 | contig 39142 bp, 29 predicted proteins | sample CB21_321_MG_FD_203109 | JGI IMG/M metagenome (GOLD analysis project Ga0302123, IMG submission 203109) | Marine microbial communities from Western Arctic Ocean, Canada - CB21_32.1 | ecosystem: Environmental > Aquatic > Marine > Oceanic | place: Canada: Western Arctic Ocean | collected 2017-09-28 | reverse complement strand
GGTGCCCAGGTCGACGACGCGATACTCGGTGTTGGGTATGGCACAGCCGACCGACGTGATCTTGATCTCCACGTCCTTCCCGTTGGCGTGGGTGACTGGGCTGGTCTCGGTCAGTCCGTACCCCTGCCGAAGCATCAGGCCGTGTCGGTCGACACAGGCCGTCGCCACCGGCTCGGGCAGCGGCGCGGCGCCAGACAGGATGTTGCGCAGCGTCGAGATATCGTAATTGTCGACCAGCGGGTGCTTGGCTAGAGCGAGCACGATCGGCGGCACCAGGTAGCCTATCGTCACGCTGTGCCGCTGCACGAGATCGAGAAACTGCTCGAGGTCGAACCGGGGCATCGTGACGATGGTGGCTCCAGCGCGAATGGCGCCGCTCATGATCACCGTCATGCCGTAGATATGGTAGAAGGGCAGGATGCCGATCAGGACCTCCGCGTCCGACAGTTGCTCGACCGAGTGGGTCTGACACAGGTTCGCGACCAGGTTGCGGTGGGTCAGCATGACCCCTTTCGGGAGCCCGGTCGTGCCGCTCGAGTAGGGCAGGGCGACCAGATCTTCAAGAGGGTCGATGTCAACGTCGGGCGGGTCACCGTCGCTATTCGCCAGCGCGGTAAACGGTGTGGCCCCCTCCGCCTCGCCGAAGACGAAGACCTCCTCCACCGACGTGCCGATCGCCGCTTCCCGCGCTGTCTCGAGAAACTGCGGGACGGTCACCAGGAACTTCGCTCCGGAGCCGACCAGCTGTCGCTTTAGCTCGTCCGCCGTGTAGAGAGGGTTGACCGTCGTGTTGACGCCGCCGGCGGTGGCCACGCCCAAGAACGCGATGGCGTACTCCGGCAGGTTCGGGCTGTAGATGGCGAACACGTCGCCTTTACCGAACCTGCGCGCCGCCAGCCCGGCCGCCGTCCGCCGGACAGCCCCGACCAGCTGTCCATAGGTCACCGTGCGTCCGCTCGGTCCGTCGATGAGCGCCGCCTTGTCGGCGTGTGTCGCCGCGTGCTCGAACAGATAGTCCTGAAGCGTGACGTTCGGGATATCGAGGTCAGGATAGGGGCTGCGATAGATCATCGTCCTCTCCGTGTGCGCGCGTCCCGCCGTCCGCGGCCGTCACGCCACGCTAGTGCCGCCATCGACCGGGATCACCGCACCGTTGGTGTAGGCGCCCGCGCGCGATGCGAGGTAGATGGCGACGCCCGCCATCTCCTCCGGGTGCCCGATGCGGTGCAGGGGGCAATTTCGCTCGATATCATCGCGGAACCGCTCCAGCGACTGTTCGGTCATCTTACTTTCGAAGAACCCGGGCGCGACGGCGTTGACCGTGATGTGACGCGGTGCCAGCTCGAGCGCCAGCGCCTTCGTCATGTGGTGCACCGCCGCTTTGCTCGCCGAATAGGGGAACGTGCCGGTCTGCAGCACCGTTGGTGCCTTGATGCCGTCCATCGAACCGATGTTGATGACTCGGGCCGGATCGTCCGGGCTGGCCGCCCGTGCAAGCAGCGCGGTCAGGTCACGTGTGAGGAAAAAAAGTGCCGTGACGTTCAGCTCGAGCACCTTGCGGAACCCGCCTACCGGGAAGTCCGCGTAGTCGGCGCCCCACGCCGCGCCGGCGTTGTTCACCAGAATGTCGAGTCGGTCGGTGCGCTCGCCGAGCGCCGCGACTAGCCGTGCACGGTCGTCGTCCTGCGTGATGTCGACGGGTAGCGCATGACAGGGACCCACCTTCGACAGCTCGGCCGCCACCTCGTTGCAGACGCGTGCCTTGCGGGCCGAGATGTAGACCGTCGCGCCTGCCTGCAGATATCCCTCGGCGATCATCCGACCGATGCCGCGCGAGCCTCCGGTCACTAGCGCGACCTTGCCCGTCAGATCAAAGAGACTCGAGACGTTGATCGTGTTGTCGTCGTGTGTTGGCACTAGTTCTCCGACTGCGAGGGGTTCCAGTGGGCGAGAGGGGAGATTGTAGCCCATAATGGGATGATGACTTCCGCTGGATTGACGACCCCCGTGAACGCGACCGATGCTCCCGACGTCGCCAACGCCCTCCGCCGCAACGTTGCGATCATCGCGCACGTGGACCACGGCAAGACCACGCTGGTCGATGCCCTGTTGCACCAGAGCGGCGTGTTCCGCGAGAACGAACGGGTCGAGGAACGAGCCCTCGACAACATCGATCTCGAGCGCGAGCGCGGGATCACCATTATGGCCAAGAACACGGCCATTCGGTATCGCGACCTGATCATCAACATTGTCGACACCCCGGGACACGCCGACTTCGGCGGTGAAGTGGAGCGCACGCTGACGATGGTCGACGGCGTGCTGCTGCTGGTGGATGCCTCCGAGGGTCCGCTCCCGCAGACCCGCTTCGTGCTTCGCAAGGCACTCGAGCAGGGGCTGTTGCCCATTGTGGTCATCAACAAGATTGACCGGAAGGACGCGCGCCCTGCCGAGGTGCTCGACGAGATCTATGACCTGTTCATCGATCTCGACGCGAGCGAGGACCAGATCGAGTTTCCGGTGCTCTATGCGAATGCGAAGGCCGGCATCGCCAACCTGGACTCCGCCGCATCGGGCCAGACGCTGCAGCCGCTGCTGGACGCGATCGTCGACCGCATCCCTCCGCCCCAAGGAGACCCGGAGGCTCCGCTACAGGCCCTGGTGGCCAACCTCGACTCGAACGACTACCTGGGGCGGATCGCAATCAGCCGGATCGCCAACGGCCGGGTGGCGATTGGCGACCAGATCGGGGTCGTGAAGCTGGATGGCTCGATGGTGCGGACCCGCGTGACCAAGCTTTACCTGTTCGATGGGCTGCGACGGATGGAGGTGAAAGCGGCGGCCGCCGGTGACGTCATCTGTCTCGCCGGGATCGACGACATCACTATCGGGGAGACCATCACCGACCCAGAGCACCCACGGGCGATCCCGCCGCAACACATCGACGAGCCCACCGTCTCGATGATCTTCGGGATCAACACGTCGCCGATGGCCGGACGGGACGGACGATACGTCACCTCACGCAACCTGCGCGACCGGCTCGCCCGCGAGCTGGTCGGCAACGTATCGATCAAGGTCGAGGAGACCGACTCGCCGGAACAGATGAAGGTGATCGGTCGCGGTGAGCTGCAGCTGTCTATTCTGGTGGAGATGATGCGCCGCGAGGGCTACGAGATCCAGGTGTCGCGACCGGAGATCGTCACCCGAGAGGTCGGCGGCCAGACCGAGGAGCCGGTCGAGGAGCTGGTCGTCGACGTGGCCGAGGACTACCAGGGCGTGGTCATCGCGCAGCTTGGCACCCGGCGGGCCTCGATGACCAAGATGGTCAATCACGGCAGCGGTCGTGTCCGGCTCGAGTTCCGGATTCCGACGCGAGGACTCATCGGGTTCCGGTCGCAGTTTCTCACCGAGACCCGCGGCACCGGCATCATGAACCACCTGTTCGCAGGGTGGGAGCCGTGGCACGGGCCGATCGCCGGCCGACCGACCGGCGCTCTGGTGGCCGATCGAGAGGGGAAGGCGACCGCCTATGCCATTTACGGCCTGCAGGCGCGTGGTGAGATCTTCGTCGAAGCCGGTACCCCGGTCTACGAGGGAATGGTCATCGGTGAAAACGCCCGGCCGGCCGACATGGACGTGAACGTCACCAGAGAGAAGAAGCTCACCAACATGCGCGCCGCCAGCGCCGACGACGCGCTGCGCCTGGTCCCACCACGGCTGCTCAACCTGGAACAGGCGATCGAGTTCATCAACGACGACGAGCTCGTCGAGGTCACCCCTGGCAGCACGCGCCTCCGCAAGCGGATCCTGGCCGCCAACCAACGTCCGAAGAAAGAGACGGCCTGAAGCGCACAGCTAAATCTCGCGCCCCTTCCACGTCCCCCGCCTGAAGACGGTGACGCCGACCACGGCAAGCAGGCTCTGCGCGACAGCGATCGCCGTGAACACACCGCTCGGCCCGAGACCGGCCGGCCCCGAGAGCGCCCAGGCCAGCGGGAGTTGCACCACCCAGTACACCAGAAAGTTGATCACGGCCGGTGTCGTCGTGTCGCCGGAGCCGTTGAATGCCTGCACGGTGACGAGTCCGAAGCCCCAGAAGACGTAGCTCAAGCTGACGATTCGCAGGCAGGCGGCCGCGAGGGCCGCCGCGTCAGGCTCGGTCGTGAACAGCCAGACGATGGGGTCGGCGAAGACCAGGAGCACCACCCCGATCGCGCCGAGGAAGACGGTGTTGCAGCGGGCTGTGAACCAGACCGACCGCTCGGCACGGTCCGGGTTACCGGCACCAAGGTTCTGCCCCACCAGGGTCGCCCCGGCGTTCCCCATGCCCCAGGCTGGGAGCAGGATAAAGATGATGATCCGGATCGCGATGGTGTAACCGGCCAGCGCGGTCTCGCCGAACGGCGCGAGGATCCGGATCAGTCCGAGGAAGCTCGCCGTGCTCACCAGGTACTGCACCACCCCGATGCCGCTGACACGGAACAGCCGCGCCATCACCGCGACGTTCAACGCGGCGCTACGCCAGTCGATGACAATGCGCCCGCTCCGGTTGCTCAGCTGTCGCAGCTGATACAGAACTCCGATGGTGCGTCCGAACGTGGTCGCGACCGCCGCCCCCTCCAGCCCCATCGCCGGGATCGGGCCGAACCCGAATATCAACACCGGGTCGAGCAAGATGTTGATCAGGTTGGCCAGCCAGAGCGACCGCATGGCCAGCGCCGGGTCGCCCGCGCCCCGGAAGATCGCGTTGATCAGGAACAGCAGCATGACGGTGATGTTGCCGCCGAGCATGATCGAGGTGAACAGCCGGCCGTGGGTCGCCAGATCCGGCGTCGCCCCGAGCAACAGCAGCAGGTCCGTCGCGAAGATGACCCCCAGGGTTCCCAGCACAATCGAGATCGCCACACCGGTGGCGATCGCCTGCACGGCCGCGGTGGCCGCCTGTTCCGTCGAGCCTTCACCGACACGACGTGCGACCATTGCGGCGGTGCCCATGGAGAGCCCCATGGCGACGGCGAAGATCAGCGAAAGCAGCGAGTCGGAGAGGCCCAGGATCGCCACCGCCTCCGGGCCGAGCCGTGCCACGAAGAAGACGTCGACCACGGCGAAAAGCGACTGCATCGACATCTCGAGCACCATTGGGATCGCCAGCAGCACCACGGCGCGACCGATCGGGCCCGTGGTGTAGTCGCGCTGGACCCCGCGGATGGAGTCTTGAATGTTCGCCCAGAGTCCGGTCCGCTGGGCGGACCGGGGCTGGACGCTGGAGAACGACATGACACAACCTCGTGCGCGCCACGGCGCGCGAAATGACGAACGCGAACGACATGCGGCCGTGACGTCACGGCGAGCAGAACCACGAGACACTCGACCGCCGCGGGGCGGTCGGTGGCGACACATCAGCAGGTGGTGAAGAGTGGGACGCGTGGTCCCAGGCGCGGATCTGACGGAGCTACCCGAAGGTCGGGCCGGTCACGATCGGGAGATGGAAATCTGCGGGCGCATCGCCTTGGGTCCTTCCATATTCGCCGCAAAGCATCCTGGTGGCCGGACCAGGCTCGACCGTGCTGAAGCAGATGCTCGATAGCGAAACTACGGACATCATTATGCGCGACCTGCAATCGGCCAGGCAAGGTTGATGCCATATATTGTAAATTTGAGATCCAGTCTCATTTTAATTGACGACCAAAACAGTCGGATATATAATTTGGAAATAAACTGAGATTCAGTCTCAGTTTTGTCTGCGGTACGCAATGAGAGTCATCATGTTTGCCAGTTCGAGACGGTTCCTCTTGGTTATGGGGGTGTGCGGCATTGCAGCCAGCGCCGGAGCACAGGCCGTGCCCGGTGACGCCCTGCCAGAACCGTCCGAAGACGCTGTCCGGACGGACGGCGATGCGGGCGCCACGGCGTCGGCGGTCACCAGTGAGGCACCCGAGCAACAACCGGACATTGCGGAGCTTCGCCGCCGTCTCGACCTCCTGGCCGAAGAGGTAGAGCGGCTACGAAGCGGGGAAGCGCCCCAGGACGAGCTGAGCGCAGATGAGGCGCGCGCGATCGGGCTGGCGCCGTCCGCCGCGGCGACCTACGGGCGTGGACAGGGTCTGTCGATCGCCGGCTACGGCGAGATGCTGTACGAGAACTTCGCGGCCGAGAACGAGGCGGGCGCACCAACCGGCAGGGGCACGCAGCTCGATTTCCTGCGGGCCATCGTCTACACCGGATACCGGTTCAACGACCGGTTCCTCTTCAACTCGGAGATCGAGGTCGAGCACGCCGACGAGATCTCTGTCGAGTTCGCGTATGTCGACTACCAGGCGCACGAGCACTTCGGTGTGCGCGGCGGCATGTTGCTGCTCCCGATGGGACTGGTCAACGAGTTCCACGAGCCGACCGTGTTTCTCGGTGCCGAGCGACCGGTCACCGAGAACCGAATCATCCCGTCGAGCTGGCGGGAGAACGGTGGCGGCATTTACGGGTCGATCAACCGGGTGACGTTCCGCGCCTACGTGGTCAACGGGTTCAACGGGGCGCTTTTCTCCTCGAGCGGCGTCCGCGGCGGCCGGCAGAAGGGCGGGAACGCCAAGGCGAGCAACATGGCATTCACCGGCCGGCTCGACGTGACCCCGACCGCCGGGTTTTTTGTCGGCGCCAGTCTGTATACCGGAGGCTCCGGACAGGGCGACATCGTTGTGGACGGACGCGAGATCGACGTGCGGACGACCATCGTCGATCTGCACACGCAGGCGCAGATTCGCGGTGTCGACGTCCGCGGGCTCTTCGCACGTACCAGCATTGACGACGCTGCCGAGCTGAACCAGGCATTGGGGCTGACCGGAACGAGCGGGGTCGCGGAACGGATGCAGGGTGGCTACGTCCAGGTGGGCTACAACCTGCTGTCGCAGACGACGTCGGCCGGCGGCGTGGCGTTGACGCCGTACCTTCGCTACGAGCAGGTCGACACCCAGGCCAGGATGCCCGTGGGGTTCGAGCGGAGTCTCTCGACCGACAACACGTTTGTCACGCTGGGTGTCGAGCTGAAGCCGATCTCGAACGTGGTCGTGAAGGTCGACCATGCCTGGGTGGGAAACGACGCCGGCAGCGGTGTCAACCAGTTCAACCTCAACATGGGCTATGCCTTCTAGAGCGTCCGCAGGAGACAGGAGACAGGAGACAGGAGGCAGGAGAAGCCGGACGGCTTCTCCTGCCTCTTCAAGGGGGCCAGGACGGATGAGGAACAGGGTGTGGAGAGTCGGACGGATGGTCGGCTTGGGGCTGACCCTCTGGCTGGTGGTGGCCAACGTGGCGTCCGCGGCGCAAGGCGGGCGGATTACCCGTGACGAGGCGCTCGCCGCCGTGTTCCCCGGGGCGGTCGTCAAGGCCGAGCGGGTGTTTCTGACCGAGCAGCAGATGGCGGATATCGCCGAAGTTGGGGAAGTCGAGATCGAGAGCGGTCTCGTGGCCCGCTATGTGGCGACCCGGGGCGATACCGTGACGGGACGGGCCTATATAGACACGCACGTCGTGCGGTCCAAGCGCGAGAGTCTGCTGATCTCTCTCGAGGCCGACGGGGCCGTCAGGCGGGTCGACGTGACGGCGTTTCTCGAACCGCCCGATTATGTGGCGTCTGAACGCTGGTTGCGGCAATTCAGTCGGCGGCAGCTGGACGACGACCTGGCGTTGCAGCGGGCGATTCGCCCGATCGCCGGCGCCACGCTGACGTCGAACGCCGCCACAGCCGCCGTGCGGCGGGTGCTGGCCATCGATCAGGTTCTGGAACGCCTGGAGCGGATGACGCGATGAAGACGAAGTGGTGGGAACAGTCGGCGTTCAACGTGCTGCATGGCATCGTAGCGGTGACCGGTGTCGGTTACTTCTACATGAAATACGTGATGGCGACGACCGACCCGTTCGCCGTCATCAATCACCCGTGGCAGCCAGCAACGCTCTCGCTGCACCTCGTGGCCGGGCCGGTCTTCATCGCGTTCTTCGGGATGCTCTTCCGGTCCCATACGCTGCGGCAGCTGGTATCGCCGAACGCTGGCAACCGTCGCACCGGGTGGATCTCTCTGGTCAGCTTCTCGGCCATGGCCCTGACCGGCTACCTCCTGCAGGTGGCGTCGGACCCGCTGTGGCTGTCGGGGCTGGTCTGGGCCCATGTGTCAACCAGCCTCATCTTCGTCGCCGGCTATGGGGTGCACTTGGTCATCAGCTGGCGTCTCACCCGGGTGTCGCCGACTGCGGTCGATCCGATGCGTCGTGTGGCCCGTCTTCCTTCATGAGAGTTGCGACGATCGTCGCGTTTGCGCTGTTCCCGTTCGTGTCCCTGTTCGCGCCAGGTGTGACGGCGTCGACGCCCACCATCCTCGAGCGGTCCGTCTATCTGATGGGTACCCGAGCCAGGTTGGTGCTCCTCGCGCCCGACCGCGCCGCCGGGCTGCAGCGACTCGAGGCGATGGTAGCAAGCCTGGAGCAGACCGAGGCTGAACTCAGTACCTGGCGGACCGACAGCGCCCTGAGCGCGGTCAATCGTCAGCCGATCGGCAAGCCGCTGGGGCTGGCGGCGCCGGTCTGTGCGTTATGGGGCGAACTGACGGTGTGGCATCGGGCAACCAACGGCGCCTTCGATCCCGCGCTCGGCGCTTTGAGCGCAGCGTGGGGTTTGCGGGAGGCGGGACGCCGTCCATCGCCCGGTGATCTGGCGGCGGCAAAGGCCGTCACCGGGTTGACGCATTTCCGGTTCGAGGCCTCGTCCTGCCAGGTCACGCGCCTGGTGGATGTGAGGCTCGACGCCGGCGCGTTCGGCAAAGGAGAAGCGCTGCGACGGTTGCTCCTGCTGCCTGGCTGGGCTGGGTGGTGGATGGTCGACCTGGGTGGTCAGGTCGCCGTGTCCGGAGCGCCCCCGGCCGGCGCCTGGCCGGTTGCCATCGCGCATCCGGAGCGGCGAGCCGATATCGCGATGGAGATCGCGCTCGCTGGCGGATCGCTTGCGACGAGCGGCACGTCAGAGCGGTCATTCGAGATCGAGAGTGGGATGGTGACGCATATCCTCGATCCCCGAACGGGTCGACCACTCTACCGGTCCGAGTCGGTCACGGTGTGGCACGAGGACGCACTGACCGCCGATATTCTGTCGACGGCGCTGTATGTGCTGGGCTCCCAGGCAGGGCTACACTATGCGGACGAACACGGAGTCGCCGCCCTGTTTCTCGCGCCGGCCGCTCGTGGCGCCAGGTCAGCAGTCACGCTCCTGGCCAGCCCGGCATTCCGTCGGCGATTCCCGACGGTCGCCCACGCTGCTGACGATCGGTCACAGCGATAAGAGAGCCAGCGACCCTCAACTCGCCGCTGGAGTTGATCGCACCAGTTGGTCTGAGCTACCTTCATGGGCATGGCCAATCCAAGCGTGACATTCGAAACCACCCTGGGCAAATTCGAAGCCGATGTTTTTGTGGACGAGATGCCGATCACCGGCGGCAATTTCGTTCGCCTGGTTGCCGACGGCTTCTACGACGGGCTGCACTTCCATCGCGTGATCGCCAACTTCATGAATCAATTCGGCTGTCCCCATAGCAAGGATCCCAACAGCGCCCGAGCGGGAACGGGCGACTCTCCCTACGGTGCGATCGCCGACGAGCATCCAGCCGAGTTCAGGCTGTCGAACGAGCCGGGCACCCTGTCCATGGCCAACTCCGGCCCAGACTCCGGCAGTAGCCAGTTTTTCATCAACACGGCGAACAACGGTTTCCTGGACTACTTCTCTCCGGGTCAGTCCAAGCATCCGGTCTTCGGCAAGGTGACCAGTGGGATGGACGTGGTCACCGCCATTAACAACACGCCCACCGATGGCAACGATCGCCCCAAGACTCCCGTGCAAATGATCAGCGTCACGATGGGGTAGGGGTAGGCGGCACGACGAGAAGAGGCCGCACCCCGTGAACCATGGCGCGACCTGTAGGGTGGCATTGCACGAAGCCGGACCGTCTCCGTCGCCATCACGATCACACCGACAATCCGGACACATCTGAAGGAGTAACCATGAGACTCGGTACAGTGCAGCAGGGACATCGTTGGCTCCGCCACACGCTGGCCGTCACGCTGGTCTCGGCCTTGGCTGCCGTGTCGTTCTCGGGGTGTGCTGACGCGCAGGAAGGCAGGAACACGTGGGTCGGCACCTGGGCCACGGCCCCAATCGTGCTGCCGCCGCCTCGGGACGGGGTCCCCCAGGGGCTGGGAGGCGAACCGGTACGGATCCAGGACCAGACAGTGCGTCAGATCGTGCACACGAGCATCGGCGGCTCCGTTGTGCGAGTAACGGTGTCGAATTTCTTCGGTACCGATCCGCTCGAGGTCGGGGCGGCGCATGTCGCCCTACGCGCGGACGGTGCCGGCATCGATGCCGGCACTGCTCGACCGCTGCTGTTCGGCGGGCAGGCGGCGGTGACGGTCGAGGCCGGCTCGATGGAGGTGAGCGACGCGGTCGAGCTGGGCGTGCCGGCTTTGGCTGATCTGGCCGTCGACCTCTATCTGCCGGGCGACTCCGGGGCGGATATCAGCGGTGCCACCTATCACGCAGCGGGTTTAACCACCAGCTACCTGTCGGCGACTGGTGACCACACCGGCGCCGTCGAGCTCCCGGTCGACGGGACCTATCAGTCATGGTTCTATCTGTCGCGGGTCGACGTGATGGCGCCAGAGGGGACGGCGGGCATCGTGACACTCGGAGATTCCATCACCGACGGGACGGCGTCGACACCCGACACCAACAGTCGGTGGCCGGATTTTCTCGCGCGGCGTCTCATGGCGCGTGCGGAGCATGCGCCGGTGGCAGTCATGAACGTTGGCATCGCCGGGAATCGGGTGCTGAGCGACAATGCGGGGCTCGGGCTATTCAACCAAAATCCGGATGCGCCCCCACCCCCGCCATCGAATCCCAACGCCCAGTTCGGGCCGAGCGCGCTGTCACGGTTCGATCGCCAGGTCCTGCAACAACAGGGGGTCACGCACGTCATCGTACTGGAGTCGATCAACGACATCGGGATGGCGTTCGAGTCGGAGTCGCCCACCGTCGAGGAGCTCATCGCCGGGCACACGTCGATGGTGGAGCGCGCACACGCGCAGGGCCTGCTGATCTACGGTGGGACGCTTACCCCGTTCGAGGGGGCGTTTTACTTCCGCGACGTGGGCGAGACGAAACGGCAGGCCTTTAACGAGTGGATACGCACCTCGGGTGTCTACGATGCCGTCATCGACTTCGACGCGGCCGTGCGCGACCCGGATCAGCCAAGCCGGTTTCAGGAGGCGTATCAATCCGGTGACTGGCTGCACCCGAGCGACGAGGGGTATCGTGCCATGGCGCAGGCGATCGACCTGTCGCTGTTCGACGTTCAGTAGCGCACGCAGTTAGCGCGGCCAGGGCGTACCCTGGTTCAGGCTCGTCACCGGGCCCATGCCCTTGTAGACGAACTTCTGTAACCGTTTCCCCTCGAATGTCTCGGTGGTGTAAATGTTCCCCTGCGAGTCAACCGTGATGCTGTGTGCGCCATAGAACTGGCCGGCCTGCCGGCCGCCATCCCCGAAGCTCGTCAGGTGCTCCAGGTTCTCGCGGTGGATGATATGGACGCGCTGGTTCACGCCGTCCACCAGATAGATAAAGGTCTGGTCGGGCGAGAACGCGATGTCCCACGCCGACCCGGACCCGGTCGTGTTCGGCAGCACGAACATCTCATCAACAAACGTCCCGTCCTTCTGGAAGACCTGGATCCGGTCCTGGGCCCGGTCGCACACGTAGATGAGCCCGCTGTCAGAGACCTCGGCACAATGCACGGGGCTGGCGAACTGCGGAGGCGGAGGAGCGCCCGGCGTGTAACGCTCGGAGTAGCTGTCGTCAGGCTCGTTGCCATACGCCCCCCAGAACCGCTTGACCTCACCGGTATCGGCGTCGACGACCGCCACACGCTTGTTGCCGTAGCCGTCTGCCAGGTAGATCTCGTTTGCGGGACCGTCGAACGAGATTTTGGCGATGCGGCCAAAGCTGTCGAGACTGAGGCTGTCGGGGTCGCGACCCGCTACGCCGACCTGCAGCAGGAAGTCGCCGCCCCGCGTGAATTTGAGCGCGTGCGAGTCGCCCGCACCGTTACCGCCAATCCAGACGTTGTCCATGTGGTCGATGGTGATGCCGTGGTTCGACAGCGGCCAGTCGTAGCCGTCTCCAGGACCGCCCCAGCTGCCAACGAGGTTACCCGCGGGGTCGAACTCGAGGATCGGCGGAGCCGGCGCACAGCAGCCCTCCGCCGTGGGCGGGTCGTTCAGGGCGGGTGTCTCGGCCGCGCCAAGCGTCGATGCCCCACGGTGCACGATCCAGATGTGATCCTGCGGATCCGCATCCACGCCAATCGTCGAGCCCAGCAGCCAGTGGTTCGGCAGCGGCTTGGGCCAGAACGGATCGACCTCGAACATCGGGGCCTGCACGCCGCCGGCGTCGGCTGGCGCTGCGGCCGCCGACTCCGAGGCCGGGTCATCCGCCACGCCCGAGCCACCGGCGCACGCCACGCCGAGCGCGAGCAGGGCCAGCACCGTCAGCAGTCCGTATTTCTTCATGATCGACATCGTGTGCCTCCTCGCCGGGTTATGCGCGAAATGTTCAAGGGGCTCATTATATACCTCGAGATTAATGGTCACCGCACACTGAGCGATTCTTGGGAATCGGCTCTCGCAGCCCGTGGGGGGACGTCCCGCTGCATTTGACCGACGAGTCAGGTCGCCGGAAGCGCTGGATCGCCGGCCAGAAATGTGAAGTCATGCGTGACCGAGCCCCCACTACGAATTTTGGTACGATAGCCAGCTGATGCCGTGCCTAGCAGTTCGTGGTGATAGTCCCGCGTCGCGCCGGGGGTCGTCGAGATCGACGCCACGCCGGGTTTTTCACCTCGGGCTGCTTGCACCGCGTTCGGTCGCCGCCTCTCGGGCACACCTGGCCGCTGTCCTCATGCTCGGCGTGATGACCGCCGCGTGCGGACAAGGCGCGCCGGTCGAGCCTGCTTCCGAGTCATCGGCGCTGATAGCCCCTGCGACACTGTCGGCGGTCAACTCGACCGATGCCGGCCTGGCTCACCTCGTCGGCATGGCGCCGCCTGCTCGCGGCGAGGTTGGGTCGATTATCCTGCTTGACTCGGACACGGAGATCGATGTGGCACTGCCGGATGACACTCCGGTCATGGACCAGTATGGCCGCATGTTCAATCCGGGCTTCCTGCTCGTGCGACAGGGGGAGACGGTAACCTTCACCAACAGCGAGGAGGACCTGCACACCGTACACGTGAAAGACAGCGCTGGCGAGTCGCTGTTCAACATTGCCACGCTGATGGAGAGCCGCTACGACTTCACGTTCGACCGCGAGGACTCGTACGACGTGGTGTGCAATACCCACACCGAGATGCAGGCCAACATCTTGGTCGTCTCCAGTCCCTACGCGGTGCTGGCAGAGCGCGACGGTAGCTTTACCGTGCCGGGCGTGATCCCGGGCAGCTACACGGTCACGGTGTTGAATGGTCAGAACAGGACCGAACGCGAAATCGAGATTGTGACCGGTCGGAACGAGCTCGACCTGACGGGGCTCTGAAGACGACCCTGACGTGAAGGGCCTGGCTCCAGATGGCCGCTTTGCTTACCGTTGGGCAGTCTGGAAGTAGGCCGGCAGATCCGGCTTGGTGTCGCGCAGAATCTCCATCACGGCGCGCCGGTCGTCCAGTGTGAGCCGCGTGTAGCGATCGTTGGTGGCCTGCCCGGAGAGCACCTCCCACATGCGCCGGTACACCGCATCCTTCGCCCGTTCAGGCAGGGCGTCGAATACGTCGGCGTAGATGAGGAAGCTGCACGGGTAGCGGAACAGGCGGCTGTCGAGGTCGAGCTGGTGCAGCGATCGGTCCCGGCTGTCGAATGGGCCCTGGGCCGAGAATCGCTCCCCGAATCCCGAGGTGCTGCGGATGCCGGGCGGGAGCGGCGCCTCGTCCACGAACAGCAGGTAGTCGACGAGTTCGATCGCCGAGTTTCGGATGGTCTCGGCCCGGTCGGCCTGCGGTTGGCCGGCGCGTGCGGCCTCGTGGTCGGCCACGCGGGCTTCCCATCCGATGCGGATCAGCAGGTTGGTCATGCGGTTCCGATGATCCAGCACCAGCAACGCTACGAGGTCACTGTAGGGTGTGGAGTACCCCTTCAAATCGAACATTCCCTCGAGTGTGTCGAGCACCGGGGCGGGGCCTGTGCTGTCGCCCGGCACGTACTCGACTGGATCGGTCGAGTTGCCCTGGTGCCGCAGCGACGGCGGGGCGCCGGTGACATACCAGCTGCCCCAGCGGTCCGCCAGCGGAGTCCGATGGTCGGTGACCCACCCGACCGCGTAGGCGTTCGGATCGTCCGACATCGGCAGCGTACTGAGGGTGAGAAGCCCCGGTACACCGAGGGTATCCCAGGCCAGGTGGCAGGCCAGGCACTGGTTGTCGCGCCGGATTTCCGGCCGGTCAGTTGGCTCCTGGTCAATGGAGAAGAACAGCACGCCCTGCCTGGGGTCCAGCGACGCGATTTCCAGTTCATCGCTTCCCCGCACCCAGCCGACCGCCACCGTGTCGTTGAAGTAGAGCGCGCGCGGGTTCTCCGGGCTGATCAAATGTGCTTGATTGCTCGTCCCCGAGAAGACCGTCACCTGCGACTCGACCGGTACATCGAGCGCCTCGAGCACCGAGTGCAAATAACCAGTGGTGGGTTCGAAGGCGAGCGTGACCTCGCCAGCCTGGACCGCCAGGTTCAGGCCGGTGACCGCATCGCTGGCTGGACCGTTCGAGTACAGGATGGCGGGATGATCGCGCGACTCGAGGAATGCGCTGCTGCGCTGACCGGTCAGCGTCGTCGTGCCCAGTACAGCCAGCAACACCACCCCCGCGAGGCACAGCCACACCCTCATCGGCATGCTCCTCCCGAGTTCGAGCACAGCAGCTCTCTCATATCGTCACTCCACCAGCCAGAGCGTCACGGTCGAGTCGTCCTTGATAAATAGCCGGTTGCCCGAGATGGTCGGCTGCGCCCATGTGGTGCTGTCCGCTACCTCGTAGCGGGTCACCTGGGTGAAGCCGGTCCGGGTCATGCGCGCCACGATCAAGTCACCGTCGTTGTTCAACAGGAAGAGCAGGTTGCCCGCCATCACGACCGCCGAGTTCGTCGCCTCGCGACCCTCGGTGCGCCAGAGTGTCGCGCCGCTGCCGGCGTCGAGCGCGAAGAACTGTCCGGCACTCAGATGCGACATACCGAACAGCGTGTCACCGGCGAGGACCGGATTGCTCATGAACATTGAGACTTCGTCCGTCTCCCAGATGGTGTCGGTCGTCCAGTGCCCGTTCTGCCGTCTCGGCCGGAACTTGACGACACCCAGGTCGTGACCGGTCACGATGACAGTGTTGCCGTCCAGGATCGGCGTGATCGCGTTGTTCGTGGACCGCGAGACAAACGGTCGCTCCCAGAGGAGCTCGCCGGTGTCGGCCGACACACCGACAACATGCTCCTGGGTGACGGTCACGATTTGTCGCACGCCGTCGAGCTCGGCGACCATCGGCGAGGCATACGCGGGGCCGTCGCCATCCCAGCTCCAGACCACGTCGCCGCTGTCGGCGTCGAAGGCGGTCAGCGCTCCGGCATCGTGCCCGCCCACATGGAAGATCACGCGTCCGTTGTCGGCGACCGGAGAGAGCGCGGTGGCGTACAACGGCTCGACCGGCTGTGCTGGCTTCTGCCAGCGCACCGAGCCATCGGTGGCGTCCAACGCCGAGACGACCCCGTCGATTCCGAGCGTATAGATCTTTTCGGCGTAGAACAGCGGTGTTGACTTCGGGCCGGGTCCGTGTCGTGTCGTTCCCGCATTGTTACGATACGGCGCGTCGTAGCCGGTACGCCACACCACCGCTCCGGTCGCGGCGTCGAGCGCCATCACCACTTCATCGGTGTCCTGCCGGCCAAACGTGTAGAGCCGCTCTCCGACGAGGATCGGCGTGGCGTAGCCGAGCCCCGTTTCTACCTGCCACTGCCGTGTCAAGGCCCTCGGCCAGGCGTCCGGCTCGGTGAACGCCGACGCCGCGCCGTCGCGGTTCGCGCCGCGCCACTGCGGGTAGTCGAGTGGCCCCCCTTGCGCCGCCGCGGCACCAGCCGCGCCGACGAGTATCGTCAGAGTTAGCCACGCTGTGCGTCCGCCTCGCATGTACAGCTCCAATCTGATTCTACCTCTCGCCGCGCTCGGGCGTGTCCTCGATGGCGGTCGGGATCGGCTCTTCCGGAGCGTCATCGTCGTCGTGAACGAAAAGCCAGCGCCCGATTGCCCCGAGCGCCTTGATGGCATAGGGCAGCCCCAGCGAGAACGCCGTGCCGCTCGCGATGCCGAGCACGTCGCTCGACACCGCCTCGGTCATATCTCGCGGTGTCATGACGCTCATTATGTCCCGATGCGTAGGTGGCCCGAGCTGTCTACCGGTTTCGTCGAGGACACTGAATAAATCCAGTCCCCCGACGAAGTTGAGATCGGGCAATAACTGGATGACATGACGCCGGTCCACGTGTGACCCATCGCCAACGATGTCGAAGCCTTCGAGGCCGGCGAGCTCTGTGGATTGCTGTAGCGCCAGCGCGTGCCGGATCCGTGCAAGGGACGCCGCCGACGGTGCCGCAGTGGTGCTTGGTGCCTGTCGGGGTGCTTCGACGGCTGCGTCCGGAGGGTGGGTTTGGGCCGAGGCTAGCCCGGACACGCCACTCGCGATCAGCACGAGTAGGCTGATGAGGGCGCAGCGGCGCCGTCGCGGCTCATCGGCTGCGAACGCTCGCGTGACCCCCAGTAGCGCAGCCATGTCGTGTTAGATTCTATGATATACCCAGCCGAAGCCGTGGCGGCGGCTGACCAACGTGTCGGGGAAGCTCCAGGAGGAACCATGACGTTCGTTGCCGAGCTGGAACCGGTCGCTCTCTGGCGGCATTTCGATACGATCCTCACCATTCCTCGCGCTTCGAAGGACGAGGGTCGTATGCGCGGCCATGTCACGACGGTGGCCGATAGCCACGGGCTGGCGCATCGGCATGATGCCGCCGGAAATCTGGTTGTGCGCAAACCGGCCACACCGGGCCATGAGGGCGCCGCGGTCACCATCCTGCAGTCGCATCTCGACATGGTGCAGGAGAAGAATGCCGACGTCGACTTCAACTTCGCCAGCGACGCGATCGTTCCGCGGAGGGACGGTGAGTATCTCAACGCGACCGGCACGACCCTGGGCTCGGACAACGGCATTGGCGTGGCGACGATGCTGGCCTTGATGGCGGAGACCGATTTCGCCCATGGGCCGCTGGAACTGTTGTTTACCATCGATGAGGAAACCGGGCTGACCGGCGCGGCGCAGCTCGACGCCGGCATGCTGTGCGGGCACCAGCTCATCAACCTGGACTCGGAGGAAGACGGCATCGTCTACGTGGGATGCGCTGGCGGGGGTGACACGGAGCTGACCGTGGAGCTGGGTACCGAGCCGGTGCCGACCGATGGGGTGGCGTTGTCGATCTCGCTGACTGGCCTCAAGGGCGGGCACTCCGGGTGCGATATTCATCTCCAGCGTGGCAATGCGGTAAAGCTGCTTGGCCGGGCCCTGGCGGCGGCGTATCTCGGCGATGGGTTCCGTCTGACCCGGTTCGACGGTGGCAGCGCGCACAACGCGATTCCGCGCGAGGCGTTCGCGACGGTGGTCGTGGCGCGAGAGGGCCGAACCGCCCTGATGGCGGCGATCGAGCTTGAGATCGAGGCGATTCGCGTCGAGTTCGGGCCGGCCGACCCCAACATGCAGCTGGGGGTGGATGACACGAGCGCGCCCGATGCGGTCTGGGACCAGCCGACGACCGAGCGGGTCCTCCAGCTGGTCGCCGCCCTCCCCCACGGCGTCGAGGCGATGAGCTATGACATCCCCGATTTGGTCGAGACCAGTGTGAACCTGGCAACCGTCAAGCGGGCCAACGGGGGGCTACGCGTCGGGTTGAGCAGCCGGTCCTCGATCGATTCCGCGTTGGTGGCGTTGCGCCGTCATGTGCGCGCGGTCGGGCTGCTCGCGGGGGCGGCGGTCGAGGAGGACAGGTCGTATCCGGGGTGGAAGCCGGACCTGGAGTCCAGGCTGCTCGAGGTCGTGAAGGTGGTGCACCGGCTGGGGTTGGGGACCGAGCCGGAGGTCAAGGCGATTCACGCCGGGCTCGAATGCGGGATCCTGGGGAAGAAGATCCCGGGTATCGACATGATCTCGTTCGGGCCGCAGATCGAGTACCCGCACTCACCGGACGAGCGTGTGCACATCGCATCGGTTGGCCGGTTCTACAAGCTCGTCGCCGCCACGTTGACCGAGCTGGCGTGATGTGAGCGAGGCGACTGAACCTCGGGTGCATCCAGCGATAGGATGTCTAGCTAAACCCTCTTGAATAGCGTGCGAGGAGATACCATGCGAACCAGTCTTGTAGCGGTGGCGGTACTGTTGTTGACACTTCCGGTTCTCGGGCAGGGCGGCGGCGTGATGATGGATGGCTGGCAGGGTAAGACCGACAGTGGCCGCGCCGACCTCAACGACCTCAGCTTCCGGGCGATGGGCGGCGGCTTCCACGTGACCACCGGCCCCCACGCGATCTTCTGGAATCCCAGCAACATGGGGTCGGGCACCTACACCCTCAGCGCGACCTTTACCCAGACCAAGCCTTCATCGCACCCGAACTCGTTCGGGCTGTTCTTTGGCGGTCAGGATCTCGGTGGCGACGGGCAGCGCTACACCTACTTCCTCATCAGGGAAGATGGACAGTTTCTGCTCAAGAAGCGGATGGGCGCCGATATCGAAAACCTGGCCGGCGGCTGGGCCGCCCACAGCGCCGTCAACGCTCTGGAAGGAGGGCGGATGACTAATACCCTCTCGGTCGAGGTGGGCGCGAGCACTGTGCGGTTCTTGTCGAACGGCACCGAGGTGGCGAGCGTGCCGAAGGCCGGACTCGACGTGAACGGTGTAGCCGGTGTTCGCTTCAGCCACCAGCTCGATGTGCACGTCAGCGACTTCACAGTCGGCTAACTAGGCACGCGTTCAATCGGCGATTGACCGGGTTCCCCGAGACCGGGGACCCGTGTCCTGAGGAGAACAGCGATGTCCGCCCACCTGGCCTTGCGTTCCGGCAACCCGGCGCTCGGCGCCGACACCTTCACCCGTGTGTCGCCGATCGTTGGTCACGAGACGATGACCATCGGTGGCACCGTTAACAAGACCGCGATGTCGCTGGCGGTCCTGTTCGTCGCTGCTATGTATGTGTGGGGACGCGGGGCTGCCGGGCAACTGCCGATGCCCCTGGTCATCGGCGGCGTCATCGGCGGGTTCGTCGTCGCCATGGTGACGGTGTTTAAGCAGACGTGGGCGCCCTACACCACGCCGCTCTACGCCGCGCTCGAAGGACTGGCGCTGGGGGGTATCTCTTATGTCTTCGAGCAGAGCTACCCGGGCATCGTTGCGCAGGCGGTCTTTCTGACCTTTGGGACGCTCGGTGCGCTGCTATTCGCCTATCGCAGCGGGATCATCCGGGCGACCGAGAACTTCAAACTCGGCGTGTTTGCCGCCACCGGCGGCATCGGCGTCGTTTATCTGCTGAGCTTCGTCCTCGGCTTCTTCGGTATCGGTGTTCCGCTCATCCATTCGAGCGGCACGTTCGGCATCCTGTTCAGCCTGTTTGTGGTGGTAATCGCGGCGCTCAACCTCGTGCTCGATTTCGACTTCATCGAGGAGGGTGCCGAGCGCGGCGCGCCGAAGTACATGGAGTGGTACGGCGCGTTCGGGCTGCTGGTGACGCTGGTTTGGCTCTATCTGGAGATCCTGCGGCTGCTGGCCAAGCTGCAGAGTCGAGACTGATCGGTTGTGTCGCAGGGGAGTCGGCGACGAGCGCCACGCTAACCATCGGTGGCAGCAGCGCGCGCTCGGTCCTACTCCACGATCGCCTGCATCAGCGCCCCCTCAACGTCGCGCGACACCTGAAACACGGGGGTCTGAATCATCACCACGCCGACCATCTCCTCGGTCGGATCGACCCAGAAGTGGGTGCCGTACGCGCCGTCCCAGCCGAAGCTGCCGGTGCCGACACGCTGTCCGGCCGCCACCGGGTCATCCACGATCTGCACGCTGAGCCCGAAACTGAGTCCGGGGCTCACCCGCCCGAACCCGATCTCCTTCACGAACGTCGACGACATCAACTCGACGGTCTTGGGGCTCAGCAACCGGTGGCCGTTGAGCGCGCCGCCGTCGAGCAGCATCTGACCGAACTGCAGGTAGTCCTCCACGGTGCTCATCAGACCGCCGCCGCCGGAGAAGTACGTGTCGCTGGTCGCGCCGACCTGGTTCCGTGACCGCGTGAGCCCCTGCGGCGTCCGCTGATAGACGGTCACCACCCGGGCACGCTTCGCATCCGGCGTCCAGAAGAAGGTGTTCTGCATCCCGAGCGGCTCGAATATCCGCTCGCGGAGGAACTGGTCGGCCGGTTGCCCTGACACGACCTCGACGATCCGGAGCAGCACGTCGAACCCCCTGGACGGGCTGTAGGCCCAGCGGTCGCCCGGCTGGAACTCCAGCGGAGCGTCACCCAGCTTTGGGATCAGGTCGGCGAGCGTGTCCGTCGGCTGCTTGGAGGCCACCCGACCGGCCTCCCGATTGCTGATCGGCCCGCTTGCCAGGCCAGACGTGTGGGTGAGCAGATCCTGCACCGTGATCGGGCGATTCGCCGGCACCGTGTAGAACGACGGGGGGCCGTCTCCGCGTCCTGGTCCGCGCGCCGTCTCCACCGCGACCTGCAGGTCCCCCAGCTCGGGGATGAACCGGGACACCGGATCGGCGAGCCGGATCTTCCCTTCCTCCATCAGCATCAGGACGGCCACGCCGACGATCGGCTTCGTCATCGACATGATCTTGAAGAGGGCGTCCTCGGTCATCGCCGTTCCGGCCTCAAGATCCATCAGGCCGTGCGCCTCAAGGTGCGCCAGGCGCCCCCGCCGGGTGACGGCGGTGACGGCACCGGTGATGTTCCCGTCGTCGATGTGCCGCTGAATGGCGTCGTGAATCCGCGCTAGCCGGTCGGTGGAGAGACCGACCTCCTCGGGTTTCGCGATCTCGATCGTCGCGAGCACCGGCAGCGTGACGAGCGCGAGCAGTAGCAGGGGCAGCGCAGCCGATGTCGTCCGTCGTGTACGTGGTCGCATGGGGATCTCCTCAGCGTCCTGCGCCGAACGCTGTGAACGTCGCTGTCTGGCAGGTCGTACCGGTTCGGCCGAAGTCTATACCGCGGTGGGCGAGGCGTGTCAGTGAATCTGCGTGCTCTGCGGAAGCAGTGGTTCGGTTCAGGGCTGGTGCGGGGGCGCCGTATCGGTTTCGGTGGCGCAGTCGTCGCATCCGTGGCACGAGGCCTGCGCGTCCGGGGCGGCGCTGCCGATCAGCTCACGCACGTGCCGATACAGTGACACCACGGCCCACCCGACGACGATCGCGACGATCGGCTCTTGCCAGCTCATGAGTTTCCCCAGCCAAATGCGGACCCGACCTGATACACCGTCAGCGACGCGAGGTAGGCCAGACCCGACATATACGAGAACATGAACACCGGCCAACGCCAGCCGCCAGATTCCTTGCGAACGACCACGAGGGTGCTCATGCACTGGCACGCCAGCACAAAGAACACCATCAACGAGATCCCCGTGAGCGGGGTCATTAGCGGCGCGCCGTCAGCCCGCCGCGCGTTTCGCAGCGAGGAGCGCAGGCTGACGCTCTCCTCGTTCGCCTCGGCGATGCCGAAGACGATACCCAGTGTCGATACGAACACTTCGCGCGCGGCGAACGCGCCGAGAATGCCGACCCCGATCCGCCAGTCGAAGCCGAGCGGCTCGATGACCGGCTCGATGACCCGGCCCAGCCGGCCACCGAGGCTGTACCGGAGCTGTTCGCTCGCCTGCCGGCCGTTTAGCTCGATCAGCCCAGCCTCCCTCGCATCGGCGTCGGTCGTCGTTGCGACGAGCTGCGTGCGCGATACGTCAAACTGGGCGTCGATCTCGGCGCTGTGCGGGAATGACAGGAGCGCCCAGAGGATGATCGTCATGGTGAGGATGATCGTCCCGGCGTCTTCGAGGAAGCTCTTCACGCGCCGCCAGGTCACCGTCACCACATTGCGCAGTACGGGGACACGGTAGGGGGGGAGCTCCAGGAGCAGCGGCAGCCGTGGGCCGCGTAACACCGTGCGCCGTAGCACGGCGGCGGCGCCGAGGGTTGCAACGACCGAGAGGGCGTACATGCAGAACAAGACGACGGCGCCCATGCTGAGGATGCCGAAGACCCGCCGGTCTGCGGTGAAGATCACGGCCGTGACCAGCGCGTAGACAGGCAGCCGGGCGCTGCAGGAGACCATGGGCAGCGTCAGCATCGTGATCAGCCGGTCCCGCCGGCTCTCAATGGTGCGGGTCGCCATGACGGCCGGAATGGCGCACGCGAATCCGGACAGCATCGGGACGAACGCCTTGCCATGCAGCCCTACCTGTCCCATCAACCGGTCGATCAGGAACGCCACCCGAGCGAGATACCCCACGTCCTCGAGCAGGGCGATGAAGAAGAAGAGCAGCCCAATTTGCGGCACAAACACCACGACATTGCCGACGCCGGCGATGACCCCGTCGACCATCAGGTCACTCAGGATGCCGGTCGGGAGCACGGCGGTCACGCCGATCTGCAACCACCCGGTCGCTATCTCGATCCCGGTGATCAGGGGCGCGGACCACGTAAACAACGCCTCGAAGAGGATCGCCATCACCACCGTAAATGCCAGGAGCCCGTAGACGCGCTGCGTCAGGATGCCGTCGATCCGGCTGGTCCACTTTCGCGTGTCTTCGCGGGACACCGTCCGGACGTCGGCCACCACCGTTTCGATCCAGCGATACCGCGAGGCGATGATCTCGCGGTCGAGACTGCGCTGCGCCGCGACGGCATCCTGCTGGATCGTGTGGACCGTCTGTCGCACCGCGGCCGGCAGACCGGTCGCGGTGCCGTCATCTGTCTCGAGCGACAGCAGTGACCAGAGCGCCCAGGACCGGCGCGCCGCCGGGGTTTTCCCGAAGCCGGCGTCACTCAGTGCCTGGGTGACCGTGGTCACCTCGCGCTCGACCTGCGCGGGCAGGCCGGTCCAGGCAGAGTCGTCGCGTGGCGCCAGGCCGATCGTGGCGCTGATCGCCGCTCTGAGCGTGTCGAGTCCGACGCCTTTCGAGGCGACGGTCGGCACCACCGTGGCTCCCAGCCAGGCCGCCAGCCGTGCCGCGTCGAGGTCGGCGCCGCCGGCGCTTGCCTCGTCGATCATATTGAGCGCCACGATGACCGGAATGCCCGTCTCGGTGATCTGCAGCACGAGGTAGAGCCCACGCTCGAGCGCGCCGGAATCAACCACCACGATAACCGCGTCCGGCGGATCACTGCGCCGGCCGAGGATCTCATCGACCGCAACCTGCTCGTCCGGTGAGTGCGCGCTCAAACTGTAGGTGCCAGGCAGATCGATGATCTCGACCTCTGCCGCGTCGGGCAGCGTGACCCGGCGCGACGAGCGCGTTACCGTGACGCCGGGGTAGTTACTGACCTGCGCGCGGGCGCCGGTCAGGGCGTTGAACACAGTGGTCTTTCCGGAGTTGGCGTTGCCGGCGACCAGCACGCGCCGCACGCGGGTGCCGGGTGCGGCGCCGGTCGCGCCGTGGGCTCCGAAGCGATACGGGGCAGCTCCGTTGCCGGTCTCCTCCACGATGTCGGTCCGGCCATCGGGTACCAGCTGGATGCGCGCCGCGTCGGCGAGTCGGAGTGACAGTAGGTAGCCGCGCAGGCGGATCTTCAGCGGGTCGCCGAGCGGCGCCCGCCGGATGGTCTCGATCCGGGTGCCTGGCAGCAGGCCCATTTCCATCAGCCGGCGTGCCACCGGCCGGTCGCAGTCGATGTGATGGACGACGGCGCTGGTGCCGATCGGCAGTTGGTCGAGGGTGCGGAGGCCCTGGTGCACGGAGGGGAGGCTCCTCGACGCCATTGGAGAAGAAATTGATGGCGTTGTTACAAAAAAGTGAGACTGAGTCTCAGTTTCTATTCTAGTTTATCTCGGGCCAAATCGGTCGGTCAAGAGACGAGTTGGACGGCTCGCAGGCTGTGGTGAAAGTCCGGCGTCGCATCGAGAGGGGCGATGCGCCCGTCTCGTGAGGAAACGTCGAAGCCAGATCACTGTGGCCGAGCCACAGATTTCGTTATGGCGCGCGGCTCTTGCCGTGCGAGCGCGGCCCTGACGACCTGCGCCACAGAGGCAGGGATCGGCGTGATGCCACCTCGTGTGGGAGAATGGGTCTCCTTGAGGTCCATCGGCTATTGATGGCTATCCATGTCCGGTAAGGAGTCGTCTCGATGAATAACGCTCGTGTCACTGTCCCCACGCCCCGTAATGAACCGGTTCTGAATTACGCGCCAGGGTCCCCTGAAAAGGTCGCGCTCAAGGCGCAGCTCGATAGGTTCGCCGCCGACTCGATCGAGATCCCGTTGATTATCGGTGGTCGGGATGTGACGACCGGCGACCTGGGCACGTGCATTCTCCCGCACGACCACCGGCGGAGCCTGGCCACGTATCACAAGGGCAACGCCGAGACCGTGAATCAGGCGATCGCGGCGGCGGCCGACGCGCGACCCGAGTGGAGCGCCATGCCGTGGGAGTCGCGCGCCGCGATCTTCCTGAAGGCGGCCGATCTTTTGGCTGGCAGGTATCGTCAGGTGCTGAACGCCGCCACGATGCTGAACCAGAGCAAGACGGTGTTCCAAGCTGAGATCGACGCCGCCTGTGAGCTGATCGACTTCTGGCGGTTCAATGCGGCGTATGTGCCGGAGATCTACGGGCAGCAGCCGGACAGTGCGCCCGGCATGTGGAACTACGTCGATTACAGGGCGCTGGAAGGGTTCATCTTCGCGGTCACGCCGTTCAATTTCACGTCGATCGCCGGGAACCTCCCGACCAGTCCCGCGCTGATGGGGAACACGGTGGTCTGGAAACCGGCGTCCACCGCCGTCTTTGCCGCCTACTACCTGATGCAGCTGTTCGAGGAGGCTGGGCTGCCGCCCGGGGTCATCAATCTGGTGCCGGGCAGCGGCGGCGCGATCGGTGACCCGGCGATGGCGCATCCCGATCTCGGGGGCGTGCACTTCACCGGCAGCACGGAGGTGTTCCAGGGCATGTGGCGCACCGTTGGTGCCAATATCTCCGGCTACAAGAGCTATCCCCGGATCGTCGGCGAGACCGGCGGCAAGGACTTCGTGTTCGCCCATGCGTCGGCCGATCCGGATGAGTTGGCGGCCAACCTGATTCGCGGTGCGTTCGAATATCAGGGGCAGAAGTGCAGCGCTGCGAGCCGCGCCTACATCCCGGAGAGCCTGTGGAGCGACCTTCGTGACCGGCTGTGTGACGAGGTGGAGTCGATTCCCTGCGGGGACATCTCCGACTTCACGAACTTCATGGGTGCGGTCATCGACAAGGCGACATTTGACAAGCTCAAGGGCTACATCGCGGCGGCAAGGACCGACAGCGGCGCGGACGTCATCTGCGGTGGCGGCTGTGACGACCGCACCGGGTATTTCATCGATCCGACGATCATCCAGGCGCACGACCCCCGGTACACGACCATGGAGACGGAGCTGTTCGGTCCGGTGCTGACCATCCATGTCTACAAGGACAGCGACTACGCGCAGACACTCGAGTTGTGCGACAGCACGTCGCCCTATGCGTTGACCGGGGCAATCTTCGGCCGGGACCGGAAGGCGATCAACCTGGCCCATAACACGCTGCAACATGCGGCTGGAAACTTCTACATCAACGACAAGCCGACCGGCGCCGTGGTCGGGCAGCAGCCGTTCGGCGGCTCCCGCGCGTCTGGCACCAACGACAAGGCGGGCAGCTTCCTGAATCTGATTCGGTGGGTCAGTACCCGTACCACCAAGGAAACGTTCATTCCGGCGCGTGATTACCGCTATCCCTACATGCAGGAGCGATAACGGCATGGTGATAATTCTGCGTCCCGCTGGAGGTGCTCATGATTAGTTGGGCTCAGGTGATGATCGGTGTGCTCTCGCTCGCGTTCACGATGCCGGCGTCGGTTGCGCTGGCGCAGGGTGACGCCGACATTCCTCGGACGGCTGACGGCCGCCCGGATCTGTCTGGCACCTACGACATTGCGACACTGACCCCGTTGCAGCGCCCGGTCGCATTGGGCGACAGTCTTGTCTTGACCGAAGAACAGGCGGCGGCGCTGGGTGCCGAGGCGGACTCGCTCGAAGGGATTTTCAACATTCCAGACGAGCGGAACGAGGATCGTGGTGCGCCCCGTGAGGCCCCGCCGGTCGGTGGAGACGGGTCGAGCGGCGCGGCCGGGAACGTCGGCGGCTACAACTCATTTTGGATGGACCGAGGGAGCGCTGGATTTCAGATCGACGGGCAGTGGCGCGCGTCGATCATCACCGACCCACCCAACGGCCGGCAGCCGTCGATGACCCCCGAGGCCCTGGCGCAACGCGCCTCGCTCGCGGCGTTCTATCGCCCGAACACCGGAACCGCCTGGTGGCTCGAGAACGACTTGGATGCGCCCGGTCCGTATGACCAACCGGAGCTCCGTCCGGACTCCGAGCGCTGCTTGCTGGGGTTCGGCTCGACCGCCGGGCCGCCGATGCTGCCGGTCCTCTACAACAACCTGAAGCGCATCGTGCAGACCCCGGACACGGTGATGATTCTCGTGGAGATGGTGCACGATGCCCGGATCATCCGCATGAATCAGGAGCACGCGCCGTCTGAGATCAGGACCTGGCTGGGGGACTCGGTCGGGCGGTGGGACGGCGACACGCTGGTGGTCGACACCACCAACTTTCGCGACACGCCGGCACTCGGCCAGGCGTCACGGAATCTGCACGTCGTCGAGCGGCTCACCCGCATCGATGCCGAGACTCTCCTGTACCAGTTCACAGTGAACGACCCGACGGTCTGGACGGCACCCTGGAGCGGCGAGTATGTCTGGCCGGCGAGCGACGACAAGGTCTACGAGTACGCCTGTCACGAGGCGAACTACTCATTCGGCGGCATTCTCCGCGGTGCGCGGGTGCTGGAGGCGGACGCCCGCGAGGCGCGCTAGCGCCGGGCTGCTAGCCCACCGCCCGCCAGTCGTCGTGCCACTCTCCTGTGTCCCGATCGTCGGCGAGCAGCGCGCCCTCGGACAGGAACTTGTGGATCTGGGCGAAGGTGCGCACCTGGGCGTCGCTGACCCGCCGATAGATGTTGTGCGGGCCGAGTTCTCGTGGGTGGTCCAGCCCCATCGCGCCAAGCAGCTCCAGCAGGCTTCGGACGGTGGCGGCCTGAAACCGGGTCACCCGAGACGTCTTGTCCTCGACGTCGAGGCCGTGCGCGAGTGCCGGGTGTTGCGTCGTGATGCCAGTGGGGCAGCGCCCGGAGTTGCAGCGCAGTGCCTGGATACAGCCGAGGGCCAGCATCATCCCCCGTGCCGAGACGCACACGTCGGCGCCAAGCGCGATCGCGCGCGCCATGTGGAAGCCGGTCAGGATCTTGCCTGACGCGATCACCACTATGCGGTCCCGCAGACCCAGTCCCGTCAGCGAGTTGTTGACGAGCATCCAGCCGTCACGTGCCGGCATGCCCACCGAGTTCGCGAACTCCAGCGGCGCCGCGCCGGTGCCTCCTTCGCCTCCATCTACCGTGATGAAGTCCGGGGTGATACCGGTGTCGCGCATCGCCTTGCAGAGGGCCAGGAACTCGACCCGGAGCCCGACGCACAGCTTGAACCCAACGGGTTTGCCACCGGCCAGGTCGCGCAGGCTGGCCACGAACTCGAGGAGCCCTTCGGGTGTCGAGAACATCGAGTGCCCTGGGGGCGAGAAGACTGTCTGCCAGGGCGTCACGCCTCTGATTTTCGCGATCTCCTCCGATACCTTGGGGCCCGGCAAGACGCCACCGTGCCCAGGTTTCGCGCCCTGAGAGAGCTTGACCTCGACCATCCGGACCGCATCGCGCGCCGCCTCATCTCGGAACCGGTCTGGGTCGAATCGCCCATCCGGCGTGCGGCAGCCGAAATAGCCAGTGCCGATCTGCCAGATGAGGTCGCCACCCGGCTCGAGGTGATAGGGCGAGATGCCGCCCTCGCCGGTGTTGTGCGCGAAGCTGCCCGCCTTCGCACCGGCGTTCAGGGCCAGCACGGCAGTCTTCGACAGGGCGCCGAAGCTCATCGCCGAGATATTAAGCAGCGAGCACGAGTAGGGCTGGCGACAATCTGGGCCGCCGATCTGGATGCGAGGCGGTTCTTCCAGCGGACGAACCGGCGCCTGTGAATGCGCCGCCCACTCGTACCCGATGCGATAGACATCGCGCTGGGTGCCGAATGGCTGGGACTCGAGCTGGCCCTTGGATCGCTGATAGACGATGTTGCGGTACTCCCGCGAGATCGGGAACGCGTCGGTGTTCGACTCGATGAAATACTGGTGGATCTCCGGTCGTAACATCTCGAACAGATAGCGTCCGTGGCCGATGATGGGGAAGTTGCGCAAGATGGTGTGCTTGCGCTGCAGGCTGTCGTACAGCCCCACGAGCAGGAGCGGTCCCAGCACCACCAGTGTCCAGAGCGCGGCCAGCGTATAGGTGGCGGCAGCCGCGACGGCGGCAAGCGCCGTGATGGCGAGGACGTAGAACCACCATCGGATCACAACAGCATCATCACACAGACGCCGAACGAGATGCATCAGGGGGACCTGGTTCTTTGCCTCTGTTCCGGCGGTCGGGCACAATCGACCCATGCGAACTCGCCAGAAGGAGCGGACAGGCAGAGGCACGCGGGCTGATAGTGAGAGATGCGGGGTTCCGGCCGCTTGACACTGGGCTTCGGAACGTGTGGGATTTTGACCATCACGCCGCTATTTCTAAGTGGAAGCGATGTCGGCTAGATCGGCTGGAAGCCAATAGGGACACGCTCAGTCATTATCTCTAAAGGATCCGACTTTCCCTTCGATACAGTCTTGATGCCTCATGACAACGATATTCTGGAAATACCGCTAGAGACATAATCCTGATGTGTCGGACATGAGTCTAAGAACACATGTTGTGGTGAGTCGCGAGCGATGCGGGTCACAGAACGAGTGCTGCGACTGTCGGACGTGCCTGGCGGGCGCGACGCCTCAGGCATGCTCCGATTGGCGACCGCGTCGCATGTCGTATGGAGATCCAGCAAACGGCTAGCCGACTCGCGCGGCCCCGGATCGTGGCCCTTCTGCTCGCGGCCTTCTGCGCCGTCGCCCTGCATCAGAGCGTGTACGACGACTTCGAGCACCAGCGGCTCCGCGTCGTGAGCGGTCGACGTGCCGACTCGCAGGGCACGGTCACTATCCAGTTTCCCGACTTTTCTCAACTGGCGGGACAGCCGGTGGCGCTCGTGCTGCGTCTTGTCAACGAGAGTCCCGCGACGCGAATTGTGCGGGTTGCCGTCGGCGACAGCACGGCCACTGATGTCTTGATTCCTGGCAACGGGGCGACCCGGGCCGACCTCAGCCTTCAGACTGACGGCCTGTCGTCTGTTGGCCAGAGTCTGACCCTCAGCAGCGACGGCTCCGAGTGGCTGCTGACATTCCTCGAGATCGCGAACATTCACGGATTTTCGCGAGGCCTTGTCGAGTTCGTGGTCACGCCGGCGTCGGCCACGGCCTCGGACCGGCCGGGTGCACTGCGGTCGCTTACCGTGTTCGCTGTCTTGTTGCTGCTGCCCGGAATTCCCGGCAGCATCTTCACGAACAGATACGTCCGTCTCGTCCATCGGGCGCTGGCCTCGTTCTTCCTGTTGTTCTTGGTCACGGTACTCGTCGCGCCATGGCTGTCTGACTTCGCCCTGCTGATCGCGGGTCACACCTTCGTTCTCTGTATGGCCGTGATCTACGCGCCGGTGTTGACACGCGTGGCGCGCATCGTCATTCGCGTCGCGACAGAGACACCGGCTTGGATGAGGGCGCACGTCTGGCCACGCAGGGTCCTGTTGCTCTATGTCGCGGCGCTCTGGCTCTTCGTCACCTCTATCGCGGCGCTGTACGACCCAGAGCACGGCATGACCATCCTGATCCGGTTCGGGGGGGACCTCGAAGAGCCGGTGCTGCCTTCGGTGCGTGCCATTCCGCGGTATGTCGTGGAGGACTCCTTCGGCTATGACGGCCAGTTCTACGCGCAAATGGCAGTTGATCCGTTTCTGCGCGATCCGGCACTTGGCGAGGCGCTCGATTCTCCTGCCTATCGAGCACGTCGGATCCTCTTCTCCTGGACCGCTTATCTCCTCGGCCTGGGACAAGCCAGCTGGGTGGTACAGGCGTACGCCATCCAGTACGTCGTCTACTGGCTCCTGCTTGCGTGGGTGCTCTGCCGCTGGTTCCCACCGACGAATCTTCGGAATCTGGGTCGCTGGTTCGGCTGCATGTTCGGTCATGGCGCGATAATCTCGGTTGTCGCTGCGCTACCTGATGGACCAAGCATGCTGCTGCTCGCCCTGAGCGTCGTGGCAATCGAGGCAGGGCACGTCCGGCGCTCGGCTGGTCTGATCGGCATCGCGGGCCTGGCCAAGGACGTCAACCTCTTCTGGAGCCCGATGCTGCTCGTGCCGGGTAGTCTGAAGCGCACTGGCTGGCGAGGCCTGTGGGTCTGGGGCCTCCTGGTCACTGGTCCCCTCTTCCTGTGGATGCTCTATGTGGCCGGCCAGTTCGACATGGTGGGAATTGGCGGAGGCCGGAACTTCGCCGCACCGCTGGCCAGTTACTTCGAGAACTGGGGCGTGACCCTCGCGGCGCTGCGGGACGAAGGATGGGAGTCGTACGCGCGATTCAGTCTGTGCGTCATGATCGGCTTGACGATCCAGACTGCCGTGCTGCTGATCGTGCGCGACTGGCGCAGCCCGTGGTGGCGCGCGGGGATGGGGTCGGTGCTGCTGATGGTCGTCCTGGGGCCAGCTGTATGGGAGGGACTGCCTGGCGCGGTAACACGCGTGCTCCTGCCGATGACCTTTGCGTTCAACGTCGTGTTGCCAGGAAACCGCTGGTTCTGGCCGCTCTGGGTCCTGGGCAATCTTTCAATCATCCCTGCACTGGAAGTCTTGCGCGTGCCCTTCTGGTATTACGTCTAGACGGTGTGTAGCCGCACCAGGTGTCTTGGGAACCGTGCTCGGGTTGCGCATCCGGTGTCGGCGGCTATGCGACATCGGCTCCAGTTGCCTACTTGTCCTTGCCGGGCAGCGGCAATCCGGGGACGTCGTCTTTGCCGTGGATCACGGCCTCGGCCATCTTGATCTTCTTGTCGATGTCGGCCTGACCCAGCATCGCGATGCGCTGCGCCTGCGGTGAGCCGGCACCGTGCATGGCCTCGACCATGGTGGTCACGCTCGTCATGTTCTCGATGTAGCGCCCGAGTTTGACGCGCTCCTGCGTCTCGTACTCCGGATTGGCCTGGTGGTACTTCTCCACGTACGGCGCGATCTCGGGATTGTCGAATGATTTCTGGCCTGGCATCGTGGCCAGGAACCCGCCCGCCAGGTCATGGCTGAGTCGACCGATCTGGTAGACGTTGCGCGTGATGTTGTGCTTGACCGTGTTCGCCATCATGGGCTCGACCATGAACGACCCACAGGGCAGCGCGTAGCCCATGGCACTGGCGCCGATAGCTGACGCGTAAGTCGTCTCGTTCATCTGGATCATCTCGGTCAGCTTGTCACGCACCACCGAGCTCTTCTCCGTGCCGAGCACCTTGGTCATTTTGGCGGTCGCGCCGATCAGCACGTCGGCGTTGCCTCCCTTACAGCCGCCGTAATTGGCACGGTGCCAGGTGGCGAAGTAGTTGACCAGGGAGCCGCAGTACTGGGTCTGGCCGTTCAAGAAGACGTGCTCGTTGGGCACAAATACGTCATCGAACACCACCATCGCCTCACCGCCCACGACGCCGAAGCGTGGGTTGCCGATGTCGCAACCACCCTCGAGCTTGCGGCTGTCATTGGATTGACGCCCGAAGATGAACACGACGCCCTCGGCGTCGGCGGCGACGGCACAGGCGACCGCATAGTCGCGCTCATCTTCCTTCAAGCCGGTCCCAGGCATGACGAGAATCTCATGTGAATTGATGCCGCCGGTATTGTGCAGCTTGGCGCCTCGAATGACGACGCCGTCGTCGCGCCGATCGACGATGCGCACGAACTGGTCGGGGTCCGGCTGCTGGCCGGGTCGGAGTGCGCGATGCCCTTTGGGGTCGGTCATCGCACCTGCGAGCATCAAGTCGGAGGCCTGTACGCGAACCAGGTACTTCTTGAAGCGTTCGTGGTAGTCGGTTCCCTCTCCAGCGTCGATGTCGTAGGTGATCGCGTAGAGCGCGTTGAGGGCGTCCAACCCTACGCAGCGTTGGAAACAGGTGCCCGTGGTTTGCCCCAACAGACGCAACATCTGGATCTTCTTCACCAGATCGTCGGCGTTCTGGAATATGTGTGTGTAGCGATGAATCCGGTCGCCGGTCAGATGACTCTCGACGGTCATCACATCGCGGTGCTCAAGTTGATGGGCCAGTTCATAGGTCTTGGCAACGGTATTGATGTGCGGCGCGATGGCAGGGTGGTCGACGATGCTCTCGACGCGCTCGCCGTTCACATAGGCTCGGATCTGCAGGTCTCGCAGGCTTTGCACATACTGCGCGGGGGTCTTCAGCGGCATCAGGCTCTCCTGCCTTCGTATGCGGGGCGGCAACGCCCCAACGGACAAGTGTCGATATTATCAGTGTTCAGCTGTGAACCGAAGCCGATCCGCTGCCATGACAGTGTGCCGTCACACTGTCGGCGTCTCCTCGTACTCTCCCCAGACATCGCGGAGCGCGTCGCACATCTCGCCCAGGGTTGCGTACGCGCGGACGGCCTCGATCAGCAGCGGCATGAGATTGTCGGTGCCGAGCGCGGTATGTCGCAGCCGGTCCAGGGCGCTGTCGACGGCAGCGCCGTCTCGCGTGTCGCGCAGTTCGGCGACCCGCGCGCACTGCGCCTCGGCCGTGCCCTCGTCGAGGTAGAGCGTCTGCACCCCGCTGTCGGTCTCGTCCGCGAACCGGTTGACCCCGACGATGGTCCGCTCACCGCTCTCCACCTCCTGGTGAAAGCGATAGGCGCTCTCGGCAATTTCCCGCTGCGGATAGCCTTGTTCGATCGCCGCCACCATGCCGCCCTGCTCGTCGATCCGCTGGAAGTAGTCTCGGGCGCCGTCCTCCATGTCCCGCGTCAGCCGCTCGACGTAGTAGGAGCCGCCGAACGGGTCCACGAAGGCGGTGACGCCGCTTTCGTGGGCGATGACCTGCTGGGTTCGGAGTGCGAGTATGGCGGCCTCGCGTGTCGGGAGCGACAAGGCTTCGTCCAGCGAGTTGGTATGCAGTGAATTTGTGCCGCCCAGCACGGCGGCCAGCGCCTGGATGGCGGTGCGCACGACGTTGTTGTAGGGTTGCTGCGCCGTCAGCGACACGCCGGCCGTTTGTGCGTGAAACCGCAGCTTCCACGACCGCTCGTCCGTCGCGCCGAACCGGTCGCGCATCACCGTAGCCCACAGTGTGCGTGCGGCCCGATACTTGGCGATCTCCTCGAAGAAGTCGTTGTGCGCGTTGAAGAAGAACGACAGCCGCGGCACGAAGCTGTCGACCGGGAGCCCGGCGTCGACGCCGTACTGCACGTACTCGATGCCGTCACGGAGGGTGAACGCCAGTTCCTGCAGCGCCGTGGCTCCCGCCTCGCGGATGTGATACCCACTGACCGAGACGGTGTTCCAGCGCGGCACCTCGCTGGCGCAGAACCCGAATGTGTCAGTGACCAGGCGCATGGAGGGGCGCGGTGGATAGATGTACTCCTTCTGCGCGATGTACTCCTTTAGGATGTCGTTCTGGAGCGTGCCGGACAGCCTGGACCACGGCGCACCCTGCCGCTGGGCCACGACGAGATACATCGCGAAGATCATCGCGGCCGGCGAGTTGATCGTCATCGACGTGGTGACGTCTTCTAGTGCGATCCCGTCGAACAACCGTTCCATGTCCGCAAGTGAGGCGACGCTGACCCCGCATTTGCCCACCTCGCCCAGTGAGAGCGGGTGGTCCGGGTCGCGTCCCATCAGTGTCGGCAGGTCGAAGGCCACGCTGAGCCCGGTGCCGCCGGCGGCCAGCAGATCCTTGTAGCGTTGATTGGTGTCCTCCGGTGTGCCGAATCCGGAGAATTGCCGCATCGTCCACAGCTTGCCCGCGTAGCCCGTCGAATGGATGCCACGGGAGTAGGGGAATCGTCCAGGTGGCGCCGGCGGGGCCACTGCAGCAAGGTCGTCGGCGGTATAGAGCGCCTTGACGGGACGCCCGGATACGGTTGTGTGACGCTGCGTCGTGGCGGTGTCCACTGGTGGCTTGGGCGTTGTCTTCATTCGGCGTCTCGGTCAGTAGGTAGGGCAGGCGATCGGGTGATGATGTCTGGTGGATTTCAAGGGAGAAGTTGGCGAAGCAGTCTAGCTTTCCTCCTGCTTCCTGCCTCCTGCCTCGTTGGCTGCGTGTCGAGTCAGTTGACATGCTAGCAAGTTTTCTTCAAGCTCTTAGGCATTGTGCAACGTCTCATAACGCGAACCCTTCGTACCCTATGTGCCGGAGGGGGCGTCCTCCTGCTTGTGCTGAGTCTGCCAGGCCCCGCTGGCGCGCAGAACTCGCAGGTGGACGCACCGATCCCACACGCTGTCGGTCAGAGTGTGTCCCCGTCGTTCGAGGGCTGGTATTCGAATCCGGACGGCACCATTAGCCTGGTGTTTGGCTACTTCAACAGAAACTACGAGGAGCAGCTCGACATCCCGGTCGGACCGGACAACAGGTTCGAGCCTGGGCCGGCGGACCGGGGGCAGCCCACCCATTTCCTGGTAAGACGACACACCGGACTCTTCGCGGTCGTCGTGCCGGCCGATTTCGGCGAGCAGCAGTTGACCTGGACCTTGACCGCGCACGGTGAGACGATCGCGATTCCGGGTCACCTGAATCCGGGGTGGGAGATCACCGCTCTGAAAGAGACCACGAGCGGGAACACGCCGCCGGTGCTCAGGTTCGGCGGGCCGGCTGCGGAGCCCGGTCAGGGCCCGCTGGGCATTCGTTCGGCGCTGACGGCGGCGGTGTCGGCGCCCACCCCGATTATTGTGTGGGCAACGGATGATGGCGTGCGAAAGGCCAGGTCGGCTGCACGACCAGGGCAGTTCGGTGTCGTGTGGGGTACGTATCGCGGGGCTGGAACCGTCACCTTCGATGACACCGCCCCGGCGATCGATGAGAGCGGTAAAGCGGTCACGACCGCGACGTTCAGCGAACCGGGGGAATATGTGCTCCGTGTGCTCGCGTGGGATGATTCTGGCGGTCAGAGGGCCGTCATGGCCGGCGGCTTCTTCTGCTGCTGGACCAACGGATTCGTGACGGTTCAAGTAAGGTAGACGTGGAGCCAGTGGTGGAAGAGCATCCCGAGGCGATGCCGCGACGGTGTGGGCAGCGATAGGAGACGGTGATGACACAGACAACCAGATGTCAAACGACGTTCACTGCAACGATTGCGGCGGTCCTGCTGACCGCCGCCGGTACCGCATCTGCCCAGACGGATGAGGTGACGTTTACCCGGGATGTCGCTCCGATCCTCCAGCGGAGCTGCCAGGGTTGTCACCGCACCGGTCAGATGGGGCCGATGTCGCTGATGACCTACGAGGATGTCCGACCCTGGGCGCGCGCGGTGCGGGCCAAGGTGGTTGGGCGAATAATGCCCCCCTGGCACATGGATAACACGGTCGGCATCCAAGAGTTTGAGAACGATAATTCGCTGAGCGACGCGGAGATCGATGTCATCGCCCGCTGGGTCGACGCCGGCGCGCCGCGTGGCAATCTCGCCGATTTACCGCCGGCCGTCGACTGGCCCGATGACAACAGGTGGCACATGGTCGAGAACTATGGCCGGGAGCCTGACCTCATCGTGAGATCGACCCCCTGGACCCAGAGCGCCGAGGGGCAGGACCAGTGGTGGTCGCCCGTGATCGAGACCGGGCTCACCGAAGATCGGTGGGTCACCGGCATGGAGGTCCGGCCGTTGCTGGAAGGGCGTCGCGTCACCCATCACGCGGTCATCTACCTGCAGCAGGAGGAGGAGCCATCTGACTTCGCGCCGGTGGTCAATGTGCCGGGCCGCGGCAGCTATCTGACCGAGTTCGCCGTCGGGAAGATCGGTGACGTGTTCCGCGAGAACACCGGTAAGCTGTTGAAGGGCGGGTCGCGGATCGTCTTCGACACCCACTTTCACTCGGTGGGCGAGGAAATCACCAGTTACACGGAGCTCGGCATCTGGTTTCACCCGCAGGGGTTCGTGCCGAAGTACCGCGTCTACGCGAGCGCCCTCGGGGTGCAGCAGTCCATGGCGACGCTGGACATTCCGCCGGGGAAAGTGACGACGCACCACGCCTACATTCCGCTGAAGTTGCCGGCTCGGATCGAGAACTTTCAACCCCACATGCACATCCGCGGGAAGGCGATGTCGATGGAGGCGATCCTTCCCAACGGACAGGTGCAGATGCTGAGCCACGTGAACCGCTTTGATTTCAACTGGCATGTGAACTACGTCTACACGGACGACTCGGCGCCGGTGCTGCCGGCTGGCACGATCATCCACCTGACCGCCCAGCACGACAACACGGCCGCGAACCGAGCCAACCCGGACGCGACACAGTGGGTCGGTTGGGGGCAGCGCAGCTTCGACGAGATGTATCACGCGCACGTGAATATGACGTATCTGACCGACGAGGACTACGAGCAGATCACCGTCGACCGGCGCGCGAAGCGAACCAGCAACGATTGATCCCGGCGCTCTGGCGAGGCTCTGCCTAGATCTCGCCATCCCGGTTCAGCCGCCATGCCTCTGAGGGCCGCGGTAAGGGACACGGACACTCCAGGGGGAGGGGCCGCCAGGCACCCACTGTTGCGAAGGCCTTTCCGCCCCTGTTCGCGGTATGTGCCTCGTGACCGCCGACGCCCTGGCGAGAGCGCTGGCGCAGGTGGGCCGGCCGGCTGGAAATATCATGGAAACTCCGCTCACGCCTCTCGAGTTTAAGCGTCGCGCGCGGACGCTCTATCCGGACCGTGAATGCGTCATTGACGGCTCGACCCGCCTGACCTACGAGCAGCTCTTCGCCCGGTGCGACCGCTGGTCGGCCGCGCTGCAGCGGCTGGGGGTCCGTAAGGGAGATCGAGTCGCCTATATTTCGCTGAACACCAGCTCCCAGCTGGAGTCGTTCTACGCCGTGCCGCAGATCGGCGCCGTGCTCGTCCCGGTCAACTTCCGCCTGAATCCGCAGGAGATTCAGTACATCGTCCAGCACTGCGGCGCGAAGGTCGTCTGCGTGCATTCCGACTTTCTCGAGACGGTGGAGGAGATCCGAGGGGCGTGCCCAGCGGTCGAGCACTTCGTCGCGTTGAATGGCGCGTGCGAAGGGTGGCACGACTACGAGGATCTGCTCGGAGCGGAGTCGGGCGACTTCGATCGTCCCCAGATCGACGAGCGTGATTTGCTGACGATCAATTACACGAGCGGGACCACGTCACGGCCCAAGGGCGTGATGATCACGCACCGCAACGCTTACATGAACGCGGTGGGCGTACTGGTGCATGTGCCGATGACTTGCGGGGATCGGTATCTCTGGACGTTGCCGATGTTCCACGCCAACGGGTGGACGTTCCCCTGGATTGTGACTGCCGTCGGTGGCGCGCATGTGTGCCTTCACAAGATCGATCCGGTCGAGGCCTTCCGGTTGATTCGCGATGAGGCTGTGACGATGCTCTGTGCCGCGCCGACTGTCCTGATCGCGCTGGCCAGCGCATCGGCCGAGCAGCGCGGCGAGGTGCGGCAGGGTGTGCGAGTGCTCACGGCCGGCGCGCCGCCGGCGTCCGCGACGATCCAGCGGGTAGAGGGGGACTTCGGGTGGGAGCTGACCCACCTCTACGGCCTGACAGAGACGGCGCCGTTCATCACAGTCTGCGAGCGGCGTCCCGAGCATGCCGGGCTCTCGCTCGAGGACCTGTCGGTGGTCAAGGCGCGGCAGGGCGTGGAGTTGGTCACGTCTGGCGAGCTGCGGGTCGTCGACGAGGACGACCATCCGGTACCTCGCGATGCCCAGACACTGGGCGAGATCGTCGTGCAGGGCAACGTGGTCATGGCCGGGTACTACGACGACCCGGACGCCACGGCGAACGCGATGCGGGGCGGTTGGTTCCACAGCGGCGACGCGGCCGTGGTCCACCCCGACGGATATGTCGAGATTCGCGATCGGTTTAAGGACGTCATCATCAGCGGCGGCGAGAACATTTCCTCGGTCGAGGTTGAAGGTGTTCTGATGCGGCATCCGGCCATCCAGGAGGTGGCCGTGGTCGGTCTGCCAGACCCGAAGTGGGGTGAGACACCATGCGCGTTCGTAGTGCTCGCACCCGAAGCCGGGCTGACGGAGCCTGAAGTGATCGAGTATGCCCGCGAGCACATGGCGCACTTCAAGGCGCCCCGTAAGGTCGAGTTCGTGACTGACCTACCGAAGACGGCGACCGGCAAGATTCAGAAATTCGTCCTGCGTAGCGGCCGCAGCGCCGTCTCGACTCAGTAGACGGGGCATCGCTACTGTCGCCGCCCCAGGCGGACGACGATGTCGTATTCGGCCTTGGTCACCGGCTGGACCGACAGCCGGCTGCCTTTCTGGGTGACCATCATCCGATCGAGGCCCTTGGTGCCCTTCAGCGTCGCCAGTGGCACCGTGTCGGTAAACCGCTCGACGAATGCGATATCCACCATGTACCAGAGCGGCGATGCTTTGGTGCTTCGCGCGTTGAAATACTTGTGTCCCTTCTTCCACGCGAAATGATCTGGGTAGCCGGACTGTGACACTGTGGCGAGGCCGGTCACCCCAGACGGGTCGGCGTTCGAGGCGTAGAAGAGGACGCCGTCGCCCACCCGCATCTC
>Ga0302123_10000330_pt1 | contig 39190 bp, 27 predicted proteins | sample CB21_321_MG_FD_203109 | JGI IMG/M metagenome (GOLD analysis project Ga0302123, IMG submission 203109) | Marine microbial communities from Western Arctic Ocean, Canada - CB21_32.1 | ecosystem: Environmental > Aquatic > Marine > Oceanic | place: Canada: Western Arctic Ocean | collected 2017-09-28 | reverse complement strand
AGGTGGCCGGCCGGAAGGAGACCCTGTTCGATCGACTGCAGTAGCTGAATCGCCTGTTGTGGATCCAATATCAGCTCGTTGACCAACTGAGTTCGTAAGGTCGGCGATATTGAAGCCCATTGCTTCAGAAGGCGAGTTGCACCGTCGGTGTGATAAGCCAGAGTCGCTGTGATGGCGGCCGATTGTAATTCAAGTGCTCGTTGTGGCTTAAGAAGTTCCTCCAGGATCGCGACCACAGAACTATTGTCAGGATTGGCAAACGCCAGCAGGCCGATCATCTCACGGCGGCTTTCCAGCGGCAATTCAGCGTCCATGACGTCGGTCTGTAATTGCTGAATCATCTGCTGGATACCAGCCAAGGCGTCGTTATTAAGTAGCTGTTTGGTGGGACGCTTCCTTTGCTGCAGGCTGGAAAGCGTGGTGGCCACAGCTCGAATTTGCCATGGCTCGTAGGGCGCCTTGGCGGTCCAGTTGACCAGCAGGGTGCTGACGATACCCTGGTTGCCGACCGCAGCGGAAATCGCCAGTAGATCTTCCAGCAGTTGCCCCGGTGGCGCCTCGTCACCTGCCAGCGCTCCCTGCATGACATCCGCCAGATTGTCTTCCTGGATCGAGCTGACACAGGCCGCATAGAGATACGTCTGCTCGGCATGCTCGACGGCCATCCGGCCGAGAGCCTGGCCTGCCAGTGGGGAATCAAAGTGGCCTAGCGTGATCGCAATCTGCATTTGAACTGGGGCGTCAGCTTCCGAAGCTGACAAGCTGGTGACAAGACGCTGAATCTCGTCGTCATCGAACTGGCTTGCCAGTCGTACAGCATGTCTCCTGACTCCCGCATGCTTGTCGCGAAGTGCCGTGGCGAGGATGTCGGATTTCAGGCTGCCCATCCCATCAAGCGTACAGAGGGCATGCAGCCGGCCGAGCGGCGTGCTGGAGGTGATTGCAATCAGCTGCAGTGGGGCGATAGTTTCAGGGTCGTTTTTGCGTACTAACATCTCCTGAGCGGTGTCGCGGCGCCAGCCACTGGTGCTTTGCAGCTGCTTGAGAAGCGTCATTGAATCCTGATCATCGAACGTGGCCGCTGCTGCTGGCGTCCGCTGGTCATCCAGGCGTGTAATTCGGTAGATGCGGCCCCGGTCGTGGCCGGCACGGAGATCAAGCTGACGTTGCCAGTTGGCCGGAATCCATTTGGGGTGTTCGATCACCATGCGGTACATATCGGCGATCCAGAGGGCGCCGTCCGGTCCGGTCCGAATCATCGTGGGTCGAAACCAGTTATCGCTTGATGTAAGGAATTCCGATTGTTCCTCCGTGGCAACTCGGCTGCTCGCGAAGGAGACACCGTCGCGCCGCATTACATGGCGGTGCACAAGATTGTGTACCGGTTCGCAGACGAAAGCCTGCCCAACCAACTCCTGCAGGAAACTGTCACGGTAGACGATCGGGCTGCATGCCGAGGTAAACCGATTAGCTCGATCAAAGTCGTTGAACCTGGTGAGCGTCCGACTGGTCGGAAAGACCGGTGCAGCACCCGGCTGATCGGCGACCTGCTTGCGAATCGGTGGTGCTGCCACATGGGGATTCCGTCGCAGGACATAATCTTCCAGCACGTAGTGCCACATCGGGTTGCTGTTGTTACCGCCGAACCAGTTTCCCCAGTCGTCCCGGTTGCGGCCGAATTGCGTGGGACCCGAGACGGCGTCCATGGCACCCGAATCCGGCCGAATCCGCAGGTCACGACCGCTGATCGAGAGCGTCTCGTCTGTCCTGATGGAGTGAATGCGTCCTCCGCTATCGCCATTGGCGAGGTACAGCCAGTTGTCCAGCCCCCAGCGCAGGCCGTTCACGCGGTGCTGTTGGTTGCCCTCAGCGAAACCGGAATAGAGTATCTCGTGCCGATCCGCCTTGCCATCGCCATCCGTATCTTCCGCATAGAAGACGTCGGGAGCGGTGCTGACCAGTATCCCTCCGCCAAAAACCTTGATTCCAGTCGGGAAGGGAATCTTGTCGAGGAACAGGTCGGCCTGGTCATAGCTGCCATCGCCGTCGGTATCGATCAGATGTTTGACCCGGCCACCGCCTGACCCCATGCCGTCCGAGCCTAGTGGGTAGTCGCCCATTTCCACTACCCAGAGCGAACCGTCGATGCCCCAGTCAAAACCGATGGGGTCATTGACCAGCGGTTCTGACGCCACAAGTTCGATCTTGAACGCAGCTGGCACACGCATTGTTCGCAAGGCCTGAGCTGGTGATTTGGCGGGTGGCATGTCCCCATGCAACGGTTCCAGCAGCTGAAGAAAGGACCGTCGCTCCACAAGGTCAGCAAGTTGGGCGGTATCCTCGTTCTGAACCCAGATGTGGCTGGAGTGGAACCAGGCGCCATTGTTGGTCCCCTGTCGTGAAACCATCGGGATCGCATCTCCGGCTTCTCGTGTTGAGGCGAGTGCCTCGATCGACCATCCTGCCTTGGTCTTGCCGGCCGTATTGCCGTTCCAGAGGGTGAGCGAGTAGCGTTGCTCATTGGAGAACAGCAGGTCATCGAAACCGTCCTCATCCACATCGACAAAACGCAGGCCAGCGTCGCGTCCCTCGTTATCTACAATCCAGGCAGCGGTCGGCCAGCTTAAACTGGCCGCCACCCAACCTGTGTCGGACCACTGGAAGATCTGTTGTGAGTCCTCGTTTGCAACAATCACTTCCGATCTGCCGTCACCATTTGTATCCCGCAAGCGAAAGCCCTGGTCGACACCGGACTGCGCGGTGAATATCTGTTCGAGTCCCCGCGTGAGTGCCGGGTCAACCGACCAGGCGTTGTCCTGCCATGACCAACCCTGCCTTTCAGTGTCGGTCAATCGAATCGCCACAAGATCCTCATCCTGAATGCCAAATCGTGTCGCTGGCCCACGCAGGTCGGTGGGGAAGGGAGAATCCTGCCACTTTTTCTCGGCCGGCGACCAGATACGCGTCTGCTGGACCTGGTTATTGGCGATCAGGAGATCAAGGTATCCGTCCTGGTTGATATCGAGCAGTCGTACACCGTTCTCTGATCCATCTTCGGCCCGCAACGGTTGGTCAAGCAGCAGGTGCTTTTGTAGTCGTTCGGCTGCTTCGCGGAAGTTGAGGAACTTGACCTTGTTGCCATAACGGGCAACGGCATGGTCGATGATCTCGATGACCTGGGCGCTTCGAATCCAGCCATGGGGATGAAAGACGAGGTTGTAGACGCCCTGTTTCTTGACAACCACATCCAGCGCGATCTTCATGTCGCGCACAGTGTCAGGATTGTTTGGCTTCTGCACATGCTGCGCAGCCCAGTCGCTCGGTACCACGCAGGGGAATTCCCAGCAGGTACGGCCAATTAAGTAAGGGTAGGGATAATCGTCGATCGTATTGACGAACGATGGAAATGGTATGTAGTGCGAGAATCTCTCGCGGCCGTCAGGCCGGATGACCCACTCGCGAGGCAGGCTGAGATCACGCGGTGTGATGACATTAAAGACCGAGCTATCGATCGTAAGGAAATGCCCTTGCTGGGTGCTGTGGCTGAAGATCTCCGTCCAGAACCGTGGACTTGGTGTGTTGAGCGAATCGCAACAGGGCATCCGGAAGGCGACGGGGCGATTGCCTGGAATGCTCGCCAGAAGGTCGACGCAGTTGTGGTAGGTGCGTTGAGCTTGTGGAAAGTCGCTCTTTTGCAGCAAAGGACAGGGATGATCGATGGTATGGACATCAAAGTTCAGTCCCTCCTTGAGCCACCCAGCCAGCCGGGGATCAGTGGCTGGGACCTGGTTTGTCATGATGCTGACAGGGGCCCGGCCGTCTATCTGTTTGAGTCGGTCAAGGATCGGGCGCAGGTAGGCCTCGTACGTGGCCGTGTTACGCATGTCATCAATGGCGAGCACGATGACCGCTTCGACGCCGGGCTCACCGACCCACTGAGGAGTCGTCAGCTTGGGGAACTCGCCGGAGACGTAGTACGGATCGAGGAAGGAATCAAGGTAAGTCAGTCGATTTGCGTCCTCGGCAGCCAGTGGTCTGGCCACGCTGGTGAAAACGCCACTGACCAGCAGCCAGGCCAGGAGCGTCTGGCGGAGAATGACCGAACGATGCATGACAATCCTCGCGGGCATGTGTTGTGAGGGGATGGGACGCCGCCCTCAGCTTAGCTGAAACGATGCTGTCCAACCGTAATGATGGCAAGCTGACTGGGGTCCTGCCACGCGCCTGCCGCCTTTTTATGCCAGGTAGCGAGCTGCCGTCAGTGCGTAGATCCTGGCTGCCTGGACGATAGCATCGACGCCAACGCATTCATTTGGACCGTGGGCCAGAGGTAGCCAACCAGGTCCGAAACTGGGGATGGTCGGTATGCCGGCAACCGCCTGAAAATTTTTGGCGTCGGAACCGCCAGGAAAAGCGCTGATCTGGGGCCGAAAACCAAGCACAGCGTCGGCCGCGTGCAGCAGGACCTCGATCAACGGGTGATCGGGCGGCACTTCTGTTGGCGGGAACCAGTCGAGCGGCGGCTTTTCAAATTCAAAGGCGATCTGCGCCGATGGATTCTGCTGGCGAAAGGAGTCCAAGCAGCGTTGGACATCCGCCTCCAGTTGATCCCGCGTCATGCCTGGCAGGGTGCGAATATCCGATTGGAATTCCGCCACCCCTGGGCAGACTCCATAGCCGACGCCGCCGTCCAGTTTGACCGCCAGGTTGATCGTGGGTGAAGGGCATAGAGGGTGCGGCTGGTAACTCAACTTCAGCTCGCTCTGCAACCAATGCAACAGACGGGCCAGCAGCAGATTGGCGTTTTCCGACGGTAGCCGGTCGGTCAGGCTGCTATGCATCTGCGTCCCCTGCACGCGGATGGTAAAGCAACTGAGTCCGCGTGAGACGATATGAAGAAATTCAAATTCCGGGCCGTCGATGCCACTCGGTTCTCCCAGCAGCGCCACATCCGCCTGGATTCCATATTCCTCAGCCAGGAAGCCGGAGCCGTAGTCCATCGTGCGCTCTTCGTCGGCGTTGATGACCAGCAGCAAGTCACCAGCACGCCTGTCCTGAGTCTGTGCGACTGCCGCGGTTGCGTAGACCATCGCGGCCACGGCAGCTTTCATATCTGTTGTGCCCAGGCCATACATTTTTCCATCCAGAATGGTCGGCGTGAATGGATCTGTATTCCAGTTACTGGGGTCACCGACCGGCTTGGTGTCACTGTGTCCGCAATACATCAAAGTGGGGCCGGGTTCAGTACCCTTGAGTCGAAAGAGGATGTTGGGACGATGCGGATCCTTGCTGACAACCTCAGCGCCATTCAGCCCAAGTCGCTGTAGCTCTTCAGTGACGACGTTGGCAACGGCGCGTTCATCACCCGGCAGGTTGGGGCTCGGTGTGGCGACCAGCCTGCTGGTGAAGTCGATCAGCTGGTCGGCATGATCATCAAGGAATGACATGAGTTGAGTCATGCGGACTGCCAGCTGTCGCGAGAGAAGTGTGTTGCTGTAGCCGACAGTGGCGGAGTTCGCCGGGATCGATATCCAGCGGACGTCTCGTCAATCGTATCAGGCAATGAGTGCCGAGACCGGTTCGCCGCCATGGGCAATCGAGATCGGCCGGCCAGCCCGATCGGCGACGGTCATGTGCGGGTCGATACCGAGCAGCGAGTAGACGGTGGCGATGAAATCGGCAGGTGAGACCGGGTGGCTGGTCGGCCAGGCGCCGATCTTATCGGTGCTGCCATGTACATAGCCTTGCCTGGTTCCGCCGCCGAACAGCAGGCTAAAGCCGCATTGCGGCCAGTGATCGCGGCCGGCGTTTCCATTGATCTTGGGAGTTCGTCCCATTTCGCCCATCACGACGACGAGGGTGGAATCGAACAGGCCATTGGCTTGCAGATCTTCAAGGAGTGCCGGGATGACTTGGTCCAGCAGTGGCAGGTTGAAGTCCTTGAGCATTTTGAAGTTGTTCTGGTGCATGTCGTAAGCATGCCCATAGTGATCGAAAATTTCCTGGTGCACGCTGACAAATGGCACCCCGACTTCGACCAGGCGGCGGGCGATCAAGAGGCTGGAGCCAACCATGTTCCGGCCGTATCGATCGCGTGTGTCGTCGGTCTCGCGGTCCAGGTCAAAGGCATCGCGAGTGCGCCCTGAGGTCAGGATGGAGAAGGCCTTTTGTTTGACCTGGTCCATCGTGTCCACGGTGGGAGACCTGGAGGCCTCCGCAAAGACGGTGTCGAGTTGTGTCAGCAGCGAGTTGCGGCCATCGAGTCGATTGACTGTCATCTCGGGCAGGTCGGCCGGCGTTGGCGGGAACGGCTGCCCCATCGGCATGACGGGATCATAGTCGTTCGGCGACGGTTCGCGATCAAAGGTTGGTGCGCAGGTGGTGAACAGCGGGTCGTAACGCTTGCCAAGGAATCCGCCGTAGGGTCCGCGACGACGGTAGCCGTTTTGGCCCGAGCCGGGGAAGCTGGGGAGGCAGACGGCGCCCGGCAGATCTTCAGGGCCCAGGTTGAGGTACTGGCAGATGGCGCCGACGTCGGGAGGATCGCTGGGCATTGCCTGCGCGCTGGGCTTGTCGTCGGTAAACCCGGTCATGAAGGGGAGCGGGTCGTGTGAGTTAAAGGTGTGGCTGAAGGTGCGAATCAGTGTCGCCCGATCCATCCAGCCAGCCAGCCGGGGCATGTGCTCGCAGATCTGCAATCCTGGCAGCGCTGTGGAGATCGGATTGAATTCGCCGCGCACCTCGGCCGGTGCGTCGGGCTTCATATCAAACATGTCCATGTGGGCGGGGCCACCCAGCAAGTTGAACATGATGACCGACTTGGCCGGACCGTTGCGATCGGGGCCAGCCTGCAGCAGTCGTGGCAAGGTCATTCCGCCCAGCAGTGAGAGACCTCCCACGCGCATCAACTCACGGCGGCTGAGACCGTCACAGAGAGTGCTTGAATTGCCTTGAATCGATAGCATATTGATGGATCGCTTTTGAGTCCCGAGTCGAAAGGTAACTTCGCCTATGATCGCATATTATAGGGAAAAGTCCAATTTAGCGGCTATTGCAGAACAGCCCTGTGATATTATCTGTCGGCATGTGCGCTGCTCGCCGATCAACAATCTACCCCTGCCAGACAACTCTGGACTCGAGTCAATCACCGCCAAGATGGTAGAATATTGCCCGGCAGCGATGAATCCTGGACCAATGAATATGTCACTACAACGCAGAACTTTTCTTCGCGCCGGTGCCCTGGCGGGTTGTGGCATTACGCTGGCCGACCACCTCTTCCAGGCTGAGGTTGCCAGGGCGGCCAGCGGTAGCGCCCCCTCGGAAAAGAACTGCATCATGCTCTACATGACCGGGGGACCTGCTCAGCAGGAGACCTTCGACATGAAGCCCGATGCCGACGATCGGTTTCGAGGAGAGTTTCTGCCGATCTCCACCAATGTGCCCGATATGCAGGTTTGCGAACATCTGCCGATGATGTCCCGTGTGGCCGACAAGTACGCTGTCATTCGCTCCACGTGGCATGAAAGCAATACTCATGGTGTGGGCGTTGTCTATAACCTGACTGGCATGAAGCATGCACCGCGGCAGCGCGGTGAACCGCAGGTATCGCGAGATGATCCACCGAGCGTCGGTAGCGCACTGAGGCAGCTCCGCGACGATAAGAACGGCTTGCCCGGTGCAGTTCATCTGCCCGTTCGTATCGGTGACCAAAACAACTTCCGTTGGGGAGGCCAGCACGCCGGCTTCCTGGGACAGGAATACGATCCACTCACACTGATCGATGAAAGCTGGACTCCAGGGACACTGCCAGGCAGCTTCCTGCCTCCCAAGGGAGTTGGCTTGGATCGACTACGCAGGCGAGCAGAACTGCTGCAAAGTGTCGAGGATGGTAGCCGCACAGGTTCGGCTGTCGACTCCCCGGAACTCTATCAGCGGGCTCGCACACAGGCCTTGAGCATCCTTCAATCCGACTCGGTCTGGAAAGCCTTCCTGCTGGATGATGAAAAACCGACCACGGTTGAGCGGTATGGTGACAACAAGTTCGGTCGCAGCTGCCTGGTTGCCCGTCGGCTGATTGAGCGGGGCGTGTCGTTTGTAACCGTGCCCTGGATGCACCTGCATTCGACCAAAAACTTTGATACCCACGCCAAGCACTTCAAGGTCATGAAGGATCTGCTGTTACCACCGCTGGACCGTGCGTTTTCTGCCCTCCTGGAAGACCTGTCCCAGCGCGGGCTGCTCGACAACACGCTCGTCTGCTGGACAGGGGAATTCGGTCGCACGCCCAAGATCAACGGTAATGCGGGCCGCGACCACTGGGGAAATGTCTACAGTACGGTGCTGGCCGGAGCCGGGATTCGCGGTGGCCAGGTTTATGGCGCTACAGACAAGATCGGTGGCGAACCGACAGATAAGCCGGTCTATGTAAGCGACTTTATCGCCACCGTCTACCAGGCACTCGGCTATGGCGGCAGCACGATCGTGCATGACCGCTTCGGACGACCTCATCCGATTGTCAAGGGCAGGCCCGTTCGAGAGCTGTTTGGGGCTGGCTGAATCCGGCTGACCCGGAAAAACGCCTTGTATCGCCGGGCCAGGCAGGGGATCTTGTCGCCGATGTAGGAGACTTCCTCCACATCACGTCTGGTGGGTTCAGTTAATTAGGCCGTACGGCTATTCCATTCCGGCGGCTGCCGCGAACGTGTCCCAGATCGTGTGGTAACATGACGGGTATCTTGTAGTGACCCCTGTTTGTGATCAGCCATCGGCGCCCGCTAACCACGACCGAGGAATGACAAATGAAGTATGGACTGACTCTTCTTGCCCTGCTGATGACAATAGCCTCGACAGCGGCGGCCGAAGACCGAGCAGGCTGGACAAAGCACCTGGTGGTGGAGCAGGGACATTGCAACACCGCCGTGGCACTCGACGTGAATGGCGATCGACACCTGGACGTGATCGCCAGTATGAACGGCAAGGTCAGCCTGTTCATCGCGCCCCGCTGGAAAAAGGAAATCGTGCTGCACCAATTTGCCGGCGGCGGTGGAGCCTGCATTCATAGCGCCGTGATTGACGCTGACGGCGATGGTGACCTGGATTGGGCTGGTACGCTCGCCAGTAAACATCCCTTCTGGCTTGAGAATCCCGGCAGGCGGACCGCTCAGCAGGGTGCCTGGACTGCCCGGCCGATCGACCTGGAGATCACTGGTATCCACTGTATCCTGCGATCGGACATCGACAACGATGGTCGCGACGACCTGGTCATCAACAATTTCCAACCCGACCAGGGACTGCAGGACTCGATGGCCTGGTTCAGCATTCCCAGTAATCCGCTAACAGCAAAACATTGGGATCGGCATATTTTTGCCGACGGCGATGCTCGCGGTGGAAGTCACTACATGGGAGCCGGCGATATTGACGGCGACGGCTGGAAGGAAATCGCGGTTGGCGCGAAGGGAAATCCATTTGAGGATGGTAACTGGTTTGCCTTCTGGAAGAATCCTGGCAAGGACAAAGTTGGGGGAGCCTGGGAGAAAGTCCTGCTGGCTGAAAATCAAACTGCCGCGACCAATATCCTGCCAGCAGATGTCAATGGTGATGGCAAGGTCGACTGGCTGGCATCGCGTGGGCATGGAAACGGCGTGATCTGGTTTGAGAACCCAGGCTGGGAAATTCACGACATAGATACTGAAATCCAGTTCCCGCACAGCCTGACCGTTGCCGACCATGATCTCGATGGCGACCTCGATGCCGCCACCTGCGGCTATGGTAGCGAAAGAGTTATGTGGTACGAAAATGACGGTAAAGGCAACTTCACACTGCATACCCTCGACGACAAGCAACAAAGTTATGACCTGCGTAGCGTCGACATGGACGGCGACGGTGACCTGGACCTATTGAACGCCGGCCGTGGCACCAATAACGTGGTCTGGTACGAAAACCCGGCCAAGTGATCCTGCCTGCCACTCCGATTGACTGCCATACAGACCCACTGTTCTGGAAACTCACAATGCATAAATTACCGAACTCTCTCTGGCACACGCTGCTGTTCCTGCTTGTCTTCGTAACGGCGGCACCACTCGCTGCGGAAGAACTTCAGGTATTCGTATCCTCTTTCGCACCCGGCGACGAGGGAGCGATTCACGCATACGAGTTGGACACCGATTCAGGCAGCATACGTCAAACGGCCAAGAATAAGGGCGTTGCCCAGCCGTTCTTCCTGGCGCTGTCGCCTAACCGGAAAAACCTCTACTCAATCCACGCCCCGGCAGGATTTGGAGGCGAAGAGAACGAACAAATCGCCGCTTACCGGATATCTGGTGACGGTGAATTGGAGTTATTGAATCACCAATCATCGCTTGGCACCGCCTCCTGCTACCTTGATGTGGATGCCAGCGGCAAGACGCTTGTCGTCGCCAACTATAGCACGGGCAGCGTGGCGTCCTATCCAATCAATCGTGATGGATCAATCCAGGAAGCTCAGTCCTTCATCCAGCACGAAGGATCGAGCGTTAACGAGTCCCGGCAACAGGCACCACATGCGCACTGCATCGTTGTCAGCCCCGATAATCGCTTTATTTACTCGGCCGACTTGGGTATCGATAAAATCGTCGCCTATCGGCTGGGGAAAAGATCCACCCTGGTCGAACTGGGTGACGCAGCGTACCCGCGTCTGGCTCCCGGCGCCGGTCCACGCCATCTGACGTTTCATCCAAACAGACGCCATCTCTACGTGATCAATGAGCTCTTGAATACGGTGACCGTCTTTGATTACGCCAGCAAGTCGGGCCTGCTCAGTGAAACGCAGACCATTGCCACCCTGCCCGCGGATTTCGACGGCACCAGTTATACGGCGGATATAAAAGTCACGCCAAACGGACGTTTCGCCTACGGTACCAACAGGGGGCATGACAGCCTGGCCTGTTACCGGGTCGGGAATGATGGGCGCCTGGCGACTATCGACATCATCCCCAGCCTCGGCAAGGGTCCGCAGAATCTGGCTATTACGCCCGACGGCAGGATCTTGATCTGTGCCAACATGCCCGGCAACAATGTGGCCATTTTTCATATCGATGCTGAGTCGGGTCGGCTCACGAGCGTCGCTGAGCCGATCACGATCACCGGCCCTTCGTGCATCATGATTCGCTAGACATTGTCGGGCAGTCAGTGCAGGCGTTTTTCGCCAGTGTTTTCCAGGACTGTGATTGTCCCGCATTCTGTACGCGTGCCCGCAGATAAATGCAGTAAACGCCGAATCCGTGCGACTTCGTTTGTCATTCCTGATGCGGTTGTTCTGAAGAAAAGACAGGAAAACCTGTCCGTTAGTATCCCGCCTTGCGTTGAGCTTTACGTCAGAGGTAAACGACTGATTTAAACCATCGACCGGTTTTGTCCGTCCTTATCCTGGTACTGTTCGACGACTTTCATTAGGCAAGGAGATGGAAATTATGAGAAACCTCATATTAGGTTTGTTCACTGTCACCAGTCTCGCTTTCTGTGAGCTGAACCTGGAGGCAAATGAATTCGGATTCGCTCCCCGGAATAACTGTGGCAGCAATTGCAGTTCGTCGAACCGGAATGTAGGTAATGCCTATTACGGTGGAAGACAACCGGTTGCGGTCCGTGGGCGGAGTGCAGATTTCTCGGAGGCGGGCAGTAATCGCTTTCAGGATCTACTGCAAACCGTCCAGCGTACCAGTCAGGTCCAGCACCGTGAATCAACACGACGCATGATCTACCGACGCGAGGTGGAACACCTGGAAATGGAATCCCGGGATGTCGATCATCGTTCGGTGACGCACGAAGATCTGCTGAATAAGTTGCGGTCTGGAGCCTCTGATTACTACAGGAATGGTAGGCGTAACCAATTCAGTCAGTGGTAATCAGATCCCTGGTGGGATCGTTAGGATGCAAATTCGAAAAGGGCAGGACCCCAGTCTCTGGGAGCCTGCCCTTTTCCTGTAGGTCTGTAGGGGATGCCTATTTTTCACGCATCATGACAAATCCGACGTCATCCATAGCGACGACCCGCCAACCGTTCTTTTGCAGTTTGGCGACGGTATCAACGAAGACGCCGGGTTTCTTGGGAATGGGAGTTTCGGCCCATTCGGTAAACAGATGCATAGTGTGGTTTTCGGGGTCCACGTAAATGTGTTCGTACTCGGGTGCGCGTCGGTTGTTGGTGTCTTGTAGCGCCGCTCCGCAGAGGAGGATGGCGGTGGCAGACAGAACACCAAGTGCGAAGGTTTTCATAATGGTACTCCTGACAAGTAATGATGGCAGAACGAGGAATTGTGAGTGTTCCCGGCATCGTAGTATGTGGTGGTCGAACCGAGAAGGGTGCCCATTGTGTGGGTCGTGAAATGTACTTGACGGAGTGACTGCCAGTTGGGACGGTTGCTGAAACTGGTGCGGCGCACGAGGGGTTGGAAGTGAGCTGGATCGTGCCGATAGGAAAAGCTGTGAGTGGGCCACGACCTGTAGCCTGGCTATTCGGTGCCAGCCGAAGGGGCCAGAATCGGCTTGAGAACCTCTTCAAAAGCATTCGCCTGGCGAAAGAAACCCAGGTCCGTAGGGTGGGACCCATCCGCGGTATCGTCACCGTCAGCGCCGAGCAAGCGGCCACCTTCCAGGTAGAACAGGTGCTTGACGCCATCCTTGCGCAAGCGGTTGTATGCCGCGCGCAGCGCTTTGTGGTTGCCGTCGTTGCGGGCCTTGCGAGAGGCGACCAGGAAACCGTCCGGATAATATCGGTCCTCGACTAGCAGGATTGGTGTGGTCGGCCACTTCTCGCGGAGGATATGAACCAGTGGTTCAGTCCGCTCGCCCGTCTGCTGGCCATTCAGGTTGGGGCAACAGTCGATGATGTAAACCGCGGCGTCGATCTCAGCCAGCAGGTGAGCGACCTCGGGTTCCATCCGGCCATTGCCGGAAAAGCCAAGGTTGACGACCGGCCTGTCCAGGCGTCGACCCAGGATGGCAGTGTGGACCATGCCGGGCCGCGAAGCGCAGGCACCCTGGGTGATCGACGTGCCCCAGAAGACCAGCGGCTTGGCCGCCGGACCCTCGTAACGACGACTCCACAACTGCGCCTTTTCAGTCAGCCCGATCTCGACGCTGGTCACGCCGTTATAGAGTGGAAAATATAGTAGGAACTCGTATCTGCCAGCTGGCAGGTTGCTGACCAGCACGGCTGTATTGGTTTGAGCTGTTGGTTGGGGAGTCTTCAGCCAGCGCCAGCCGGCTTCTGTCTTCACGTAGAGATCCAGGCCGCTCACGCCGGTCGCTGCCATGTGGGGCATCGCCAGTCGTGCAGAAGTCAACGTCCAGCGTGCCGAGAGTGAACTCGAGTCGGTGCTGAATCGAACAGCGATGCCGGCTGAGTGCTGACTGAGACCCCAAACCGGGTCTCGCACGACCCCCTTGGCTTTGTCCGGTAATCGCTGGTAGGGAGCCGTTGTGTCGGCCCAGGCCTTCCCCTCCAAACCAATGTCGGTCGCCTGGAACCAGCGAGTATTATCCTCGACCGTGCCCAGCTGGGTATCAATTGCAACTTCTTCAGCCCCGCTGCTTTCTACCAACAGGCAACTGGCGCCAATCAGGTACAGCACGGCTGTCGCAAAAAATCGTGTATCAGGCATCGTCTCGTCCCCGCATAGGTGCGACGCCGGCAATTAACCAGCGACTGAAATTGAACGGCCGGCGACCAGTTGAGCGTCTGCGACGTGATCGCGAGTCACCGACATCCTAGCCAACATGCCGCAGGAAGTTAATCCGCCCAATGGCAACCCACTCGGCCACGTAGATATTGCCGTCATGGTCAAAGCAGGCGTCATGGGGATGAATGAAGCGGCCGTTTTCCCAACGCTCAGGCTGAGTACGCATGGCAAGGTTGTTCGCCAGCACCTGTTCGCGCCAGGCGGGGTCATCACCCAGCTGAGTAATGACCTTGTTATCCTTGTCGTAGAGCGTGATTCGAGCGTGTAAGTCAGGGACCATCATGACTTCACCCTGCGTGTCGATGTCTGCTGGAAAGAGCACATCGTCCAGGGCTCCGGTGTATTTGCCATTCTCATCAAAGTACTGCAACCGCGCGTTGGCACGATCACAGATTACCAGGCCCGGTGTGCGGCCCGGCCGTTCGTCCCACCAGAGGCCATGCGGGGTTTGGAACTGCCCCTTCTTGTCGCCAGAGCCACCGAAGTAGCCGGTCACCTTGGCGTTCTTGTCGTAGCGAATAATGTAATTCGAGCCGTAGCCATCGCCCACCCAGAATCCACCGTCCGGCGCGAAGGCGATATTTGTCGGGCTGAATTTGACTCCCTTGCCATATTGTCCCGCCTGCTTGACCACAAAGGGTCTGGCACCCTCGTAGACGTCCACCTTGGGCGCCGTCTGTTGCCAGACCGTCTCCCCCGTGAGTGTCTTTTTGGCAATGTATCCCTTGTTGTCACAGAGGTAGAGGAATTGTTCGCCATCATCCTTGCGAATATCAATGCCATGACCACCGCCGTGATATTCTTTACCGAAGGAACGCACGAATCGGCCCTTCTGATCAAAGACGGCGATAGAATCCATCACCTCGGCGGTCTTCGTTCGGTGCTTGACGTAAACCAGGCCTTCCTCGTCGACGGCAACGCCATGCGTATCCTGCCAACGAATGTGGTCGGGGACTTTCATGCAGTCATGGTGGACTTCATAGCGATGGCCTTCGACGCCGATCACCTGGGGCTTGTTGCCAGCCTTGTCCGCTGCGCCGAGTATGGCCGGAGCCACGCCGGAAGCCAGCATGCCAGCAGTCGTCGACTTGAGAAAGTTACGTCGAGAAGCTCTCGTCTGTTTCACGGCACAGTACCTTTCCAGGAGTTGTAGAGTGTGATGCGCGGGACGTGGCGGCTATTCAAATACCTGGATTTCGTTCAGCCCGCCACCAATAGCCCAATGCGAGTCGATCAAGACCTTAACAAATCGTGCCCTGACTGTATCAAAATCCAGGTCGTACCAGCCATCGCCGAAAGGAACGGCCACGCCTGGCTCAAGCATCCCCGCAAAGGTCTTTCCATAGGTGCCAAAGTGCCCTGGGAAGCGAAATGCCTGCTCAAAGGGACGGTCGAGCACTTTTCCGAACTGGCCCTTCTTCTCGGAGACCAGGTTCCCGTCATCGTCGAGCAACTGGACCCGAAAACTCATGGTCGCATGATCATTCAGGCCCGCATTGGACGTATTGAGTAATCGCACCTGCGATACCGTACGATTGGCCGGCAGTTTGAGTTGTACCCAGCCTGGCTGACCATGGGGCAGAAGCCAGTAGGTGGGCCGAACATAGAACGGGAACTGGGCCATCGCGTCACCGAACAGCTCGATCTTTTCTCGTCCATAACCGCCACCCTGGGTTGTCTTGATCGGCTGCTGGGCATAATCCAGGCGGCCAGCGGTGGGGTACTCCCAGGTCTTGTTGTCAGTAACCAGGGCAGGAGGAAAACGATGATCCCGATATCCGGACGCGGTGACTTGGGAATCCAGAGCGATGTTCCGGCTGAGTACCGTGTCACGTTCTTCCCGTAACATCCGCATCAGCGGGGCCAGACCGTGCTCAAGTTCACCCTGGCTGGTGAGGGAATTGCCGCCCAGCGACGACGCGGTCTCGTCCCAGGTCCAGTCGAGGTCACGGCCAGCTGTGTAAACGCCGTTCCCCAGTGGATAGGTCTTACCCAGCATACTCACTTCGGTTGCACCATCGACAAATGCTCGAGCTCGTGTGATCGTGCCGATCGGGCTCAGTGAGAGGGCGATGTCCAGCGGCCCGGAGTTGGTCAGCACGGTCTGACCTTCCAGTTCGAACAACTCCGCCTTGCGCAGATAAACACGACTAACCACTTCGTTGTCATCCACGCGGATCCAGGCGAACTCGGCAGCAACCCGGCCCCATTTGAATTCGGTCGGCTTCCTGGCACCAACGATAATCCAATCCGCGGCGAATTCGGTCCGCGGAATCCGCGCCACCTGGGCCTCGCCTACCGTTGTGACTTCAATTGCAGGCGTCTCCGCTGACTTCCTGAGTGGACTGAGAATCGCCAAAAACGTCTCTTCTGCCCGCCGTGGGATCACACCCAGCGGTTCAATGTCAATCGCACCGATCTGCAGAACGGAGTCTTCATGGATGCGGTTGGGTGGATGTGAATATTCGGCGGCCAGCAGATCGCCGCGCAGCTCTGCTACATCAGAACCAGCAGGAACATCAAAATGCACCCACTCCGTCAGAAGCCAGTCAGTCGTGTTGGTGATCGAGCGCGGATCGCGCAGGGCAAGTTGGTCTGGCATCGGGTAATCAGAATCAGCAGCAGCGAGTATTTTGCCGTCCGCATCGTGCAGTGACAGGTTGATCCGCCAGGCGAGATTCTCGTAAACAGACAGCTCCTGCTTGCGCACGTTTAACCGCATACGGTATCGCGTGTTGGCACGGAGTACGGCCTCGTGACGGAATGTATTGAGTGCTTGACCTTGTTCCTGAACCAGGTTGACGCGACCACTGACCTGGTAGGCCGAGGCTGGAACCGAGCCTGGCCCGGCCTCAGGTTTTGTCAGCTCGCCTGCCCCCTGCCAGGCGGTCGGGGGAATGGTCACAGCTGGGGCCGATGTCGGTTGATATTTTCCGGCCATGGCGCGGAGAGTAAGTAGATTGTGGTCGAACATGTACGAGGTGATCGGCTGGCCCGGAGCATCCTCGATCTCGAATTCGACATCAGCTGGTGCGACAAACTGGATGGCCAGGTCGGCGTTGGGCCGTTCCAGCCGAACCTGATTGTCTGCCAGCAGCGTGAATCTGGCCGGATTGTCTCGTTGATTGCCATGTACGCTGTTCCATGTTTGCCACAGCCAGGCGTGCCAGCGAGGTTCATCGTGTCGGAGATGATCCATCACGATGAAGTAGTCTCGGCCTGGCCTGTCGCGGACATAAATGATGTCACGATCGCGCCGCCGGTACTTCTTGTATTCCGTGTCATGACCTGCTGGGCGGTAGTACGTAATATTGCTGGTGCTTGAGCGGGTCTGGACCATGCTCAACTGCTTGTCGTCCCAGGAATCGGTCACCAGCATGGAAGGAGCCAGGTTGTGTCCCTCGGTTTGAACACCACTCTCGGCTTTCTGGTAGCCGTGCCACTTGAAATGCCACGACATGCCGCTGGTCGTTCCCAGAATCTCACCCAGCGACGAAAGGAAAATGTCACCGTTGGCATAGAGGAAAGTCTCTCCCATTCCATAGCCGCTGCGGAACATCGTCATACGATCGGTGGTCTTGAAGAGTTCGCTCGGAGCTGGAGGATTCGGACGATAGAGGTCGGCGTCGGTCCACAGCAGGCTGATGATCTGCGAGTGGCCCTGCTGGTGCGCATCATGCACATAAAAGCGGAGGCGCTCATCGTCAGAGAGTTGAATCATCGTGCGATTGATGAAATAGGCTGCCGCCGATTTGGGTTGACGTCGGGCATAGTCATACCACCAGAGGCCGCCGGCAGCGGGGTGTGGTAATTCAATCGGCTTGCCACCGATGATGCCGGTAGCCCCCTTGTAGTTCGGGTCGATGGGCTTGTTGAACATCCCCACCGGTGGCACCGTCGTCTCGTGCATGATCGGGTAGTAGGTTGCCTCGGCAAAACCTGGATGGCTGCGCAAATCAATGCCGGTCGTATTGAACAGGCAGACAGCCCCGGTGTAGAGATTCTGCATCGAGACCGACCAGTAGCCAGGCATGCCAGACTCCAGGCCCTGCCCCGCCCAACCAATATCGTGTGTGATCAGCCAGTGAAACGTCTGAATGAAGCTGCGGCGCCACTGTCGGGATTGTGGATAATCGTTGCCTAGAGCCAGGCAACTGATCATGGCGCCCGCCATAACATTGCTACCCTGGTTCTTGCTTCTGAGGTGATGAAGACCCATCGCCGGGGTGTGCAGTACAAGGCGAAAGTATGGCTCGACAATTTTTTCTGCAATCAGCTGTCGGAGCTCGGCCCGCTCGGCCTCGGTCAGGGCATCCCAGATGAAGTCCAGTGTGAAAGCGGTGTTGCGGGCGTACATGCCCGCGTGAATGTGCGGCATCGATGTACCCGACCAGGTAAACCAGCCCCAGCGGTTGACTCGGCCCATCGTGCGCATCACGTCAAGTGCGACCTCTGCATACTTTCTCTCGCCCGTGACCAGGTAAGTGAAAGCTGCCGGGCACATCTCGCCCTGCGCCGTGCGACCTAGCAACTGGACCAGGTCGCGGGTCGGCTGATCCTTGGTGACAGCGTCGAATTCGATCGTCAGGTCGAGTACCGCTTCGAGTCGCTCGTCCATCTGCTGGGCTGTTGCCGGCCAATGTTCGACCAGCGCGTCGGCACGCTTCTGCAGATTGGCAAAAGTCGACTTCCACGGTTCAAGAGCCAACTTGGCTCGCAACGCAGGCATCTCCTCTGCCTGGACCAAGAGCCCAATGCCGGGGCTGGGAAGAGCATCCTGAGCAGTAACGCCTGGGGTGACGGAGGCGAAAAGCATCGTTGAACAGAATATGAACCGACACAGTCGAAACATCGTGGATGGTTACCCGTTGCTGAAAAACGCTGGCAGTCGATGGGACCGGTATGCGCCTCTAATGTAAGTGATTCCGACTGCTGTTGCGCCGCGAGGCAGGAACTGCTTCGACCAGCAGTTGCGTATCAGACGAGCGGTTCGAGTACTATACAGGCCTACCTACTGACACAATCTGCCGGCTCCTGGAAACAGATGGAAGACAAAATGACGATCATGAAGAGACTTTGCCTGACCGCCGTGATCGTTCTGTTCACGTGTTGCACGGACGTTTGTGGCGAAGAGTTATTTTCGCGCCAGCCGATCTGGAGCAGCGGCACGACACGTTCTGGCGGTGATGGGATTGCCCGCCTGATTGATTTTGACAAAGACGGTGACCTCGATTTTGTCACCAGCGCTCCGGGTCCGATGAGATGGGTGTTGTACAGGAACGACAAGGGCACAATTTCAACGACGCCCGCCTGGGAGTCCGATGAGACGACCGATTGCGATCACATTGACGTACTGGATTTCAATGGCGACGGCTGGCTGGATCTGGCAGCGACGCATGAGAGTTATTGCACGCTGTACCTCAATGATGCCGGTAAGTTCTCATCCAAGCCGGATTGGCAGACCGGCCTGATCGCTAACGCCAACCAGATCGACTTTGGCGACTTTGACAAGGATGGCGATCTTGACCTGGTGATGGCCGCCGGCGAACCGATCAATGGCATTGCCCTGTTCGAAAACAAGAACGGCACGCCTGCGGGAAAGCCAACCCGGAAACTTGGGCATGCCGAGTATTCCGAGACCGCGATCTTTGCAGACTACGATGGCGATGGTGACCTGGACATTGTGGGTGGCTACCGTGGCGGCAAACTTGTCGTGTTTCGTAACAAGGACGGAGTGCTCGACGACGGTACGGTGGTCTTCGAGAACAAACAGAATGCCTGGACGCAGCGCGTTTACTCGTATGACATCGACAAGGATGGGAAACCGGAACTGTTTTGTGCCAAGGGACCCTGGGGAAACCGGCTTGGTCAAAGTCTCCAGCTCATTCCGGAAGCGAACGACGCGACCGTCAAGGTCGGCTGGAGAAGCTCACTGCAGACAGCATTTCATGGCTTCACGTTCCGTGATGTCGATAACGATGGAGATGTGGACCTGGTAGCGGCGGATTATGGTGGGGGTGGAGGCGTCTCGGTGTATCTGAATGAAAAGGGTACGATCGCGAACAAGCCAATCTGGTCGGTCAAAACCAGCGGGCCTGCGCACGAGGCAGTACTGGGTGATATCGATAAAGATGGAGACCTGGACCTCGCAGTCGGCTGCCGGGACCAGGCGCACATCTACTTGAACCTGACCGCAAAGACTCCCCCAGGGACGAAGGGCAAATAGACGGCCGCCGCCAACAGGCAGATTTTGTACGTTGCGGAACCCCTGCTGGCGTGGAAAGGAACCGATGTCCAACACGATACAAATTGCCTGTCCGCACTGTGGACAGCAGATGAATGTGTCGACTGTGATGGCGGGCAGGACAGCACAATGTCCTGGCTGCACACAGGCATTCACGATCCCGGCGGCCCCTCAACCGCCGGAAGCGGTAATTGTCAGATCGCCAGTCGCGACTCCAGCACCACCCGTCTCGTCCGTTACGCCTGCGACCGAGAGGTTCGAGCGGCCTGTTCAGCAGTCAGCGCCGTTGAATACCGGATTACAGCCCCGTAGCTACCTGGGCGTGGCCTCAATGATTTTTGGCGTCACGGCCTTGCCATTCGCATTGCTCTGGGCATTCTTGATGGGCTCGATGCCTGATTCCTCGTTTGGTGAAATGTTGCCCGTGGCAATTCCAGCTGGGCTGGCATTTGGGTTTTTCATGGGATTGATCCTGGCAATCTTCATGAGAGGGGACACGATCACTGTCCCTTTTCAGAACGCCCAGGAGTTTGTCTCACGAATCAATGTTGCCATGTCACAGATTGGCTATAACCCTGCAACCAGCGCGGCCGACTTCCTGACCTTCAAGCCGTCGTTCCAGGCTGGCTTCCTTTCCGGCCGGATGTCCGTTGTGTTGCAGGGAAACAGGGCCACGGTCGTGGGACCGGCCATGTATGTGAAGAAACTTGCCCGCTCACTTGGTTAATCGAAACAGATCGCGATCAGGTAATAGCCATGCCGGGATAACCGCCGGACGCGACGAAACCCTCGGCCCCACGGTCCGTGAAGCCGCTGTGCTTGATGATCGTGTCGATGTGCAGATTGATGCCGGCCTGGTGAAGTTGATCTACCAGCGTCTCGATGCCCTGTCGCGTACCGTAGAATGTGGGATTGCGGGCAGGGAGGCATCCAGCAGCAGCCGTGCCTTGAGGGATTTGAATTCCAGTCGCCGCTGGTGGGAGGGCCCACGACGACTCCGAGTGCGGCTGGCAGGTGCCCGGACGTTCATCGCGAAAGACCGTTGAGAGAATGAGAAATACCTGGCCCGTATCAACGCATGGTAGCTGACCTGCGTCCGACTGGCTTGCCGGGGGACGCCGCCGGCTCCGACAAAACCGATCTTCTTTGCCGCCGACCAACAATACAATCCTCATCAGCGTGCTCTATCCGGCAGAAATTCTCCGCGACCGGTCCAATCTGTTATTGACTAACCGCACTTCGCGAATTTTAATTCCGCTTTCCCTCCTCCCCGTTGGCCCAAGGCCGAACGAGATCCGTGGCTGTCCTGATCCAGATCCGTAATGCGTATAAGAGCTACGGCGACCAGCAACTGCTGGATGCAGCCGAAGCATCGATTATTGACAACACGAAAACAGGTTTTGTGGGGCGCAATGGCGCCGGAAAATCGACGCTGTTTCGGATTATCCTCGGCCAAGAAGAGCTGGATATTGGCGAGGTGATCAAACACCCCGATCTGCGTATTGGCTACCTGCGGCAGGATGATCCATTTGAAGCTGGCGAATCGACGCTCGAATTCCTGCTGCGTGATAGCGGGCAACCGGAGTGGAAGTGTGGTGAAGTTGCCGGCAAGTTTGAAATCAAGGGCGCTGAATTGAATGGCCCGGTGACGGAGTTGTCAGGTGGCTGGCAGACACGAGTCAAGCTGGCATCGCTGCTGCTGCATGAACCCAACTTGTTGATGCTGGATGAACCTACCAACTTTCTGGACCTGCGGACACAGATCCTGCTCGAGCACTTCCTCAAGCGATTCCGAGCTGGGGCACTTATCGTTTCCCACGATCGCGCCTTTCTGAAAAACACCTGCGACCAGACACTTGATTTGTCCCGTGGCAAACTCACATTGTTCCCCGGCAAGATTGGTGACTTTCTCGCCTTCCAGGAAGAACGACGGGAACATGATCAGCGTGTCAATCAAACAGTGGCGACGAAACAGAAACAGCTGCAGCGTTTCATCGAGAAGAACCGGGCGGGAGCCAATACGGCCAGCCAGGCCAGGAGCAAACAGAAGCAACTTGACCGCCTGCAGACAGTCGAGATTGAATCGGCCGAAGCGACAGCTCACATTCGAGCTCCACTCGTCGAACCGCGACGCGGACCGGTGTTGCGATGCAGTCAGCTCCAGATCGGTTATCCGGGGCATCTCGTGGCTACCGATATCGACCTTGAAATTGATCATGGCCAGCGAGTTGCCATCGTCGGCGACAACGGTGAAGGCAAGACCACCTTATTGCGTTCGCTGGTCGGCTCGCTGGAGCTGATCGGGGGCGAAGTTAACTGGGGGTTTGCCAGTGAGATTGGCACTTATGCTCAGCATGTCTACACCACGCTGCCCGAGAAAAAGACGGTTCAGGAGTACCTGGAATACCAGGCGTGCCCCGGCACAACCACACAACAGGTTCTGTCCGTTGCCGGTGCGCTGTTGTTTCGAGATTCACACGTCAAGAAAAAGATATCGGTGCTGTCCGGCGGCGAACGGGCGAGACTCTGCCTGGCAGGCCTTTTGCTGGGAACTTACAACATCCTCGTGCTGGATGAACCTGGAAATCACCTCGATGTTCAGACTGTTGACGCACTTGCCGATGCGCTGCTGGCCTACAAGGGAACCATTCTGTTTACCAGCCATGATCGGCATTTCATGAGTCGGGTGGCGACGAACGTCGTTGAAGTGCGCAGGGGATCGGCCAAAAACTACATGGGTGATTACGAATCCTACCTCTACTCGGTGAATCAGGAGATCAGTGAGGGTGAACGGAGTGAGGGGAGAGGTGGCAGGTTCAGCCCGACAGGGGAGAAGCTGCCGGTAGATGGCGATGCGAGAAAACGGCAGCGCAAACGTCAGAAGGAAATCAAGAACCTGGAGAAGAAGATCGCTGTGTGGGGCGATGAAAAAGAAGCCTGCAACCAGCAGCTGCTGGAGACGACCGACACCGATGCGGCGGTGAAACTTCACCAACAGATCACGGAACTGACCGCTCAGCTTGATCAGGCCGAGCAACGCTGGCTAGAACTGAGCGAGGGTGACTAGGAATTACCGATTGTGCGATGAGGACTTGTTGTATGCCTGCTCAAACGGAGCGACCGGTAGTGGTTGGTGGGCATGCTTTTTCAGTCCCAATGGTCACACGCCAGCTGGCTGCTGCCGGGCATGTTAGAGAGGCACACGGTTGACCAGAAAATCGTTAGAATCTGTTTGCCGGTTCCTGCCTGCCATAAAACAAGAGCGCCAGCCAAATGAACGAGATAATCAACGTCACCTGCCCTTCATGCGGGAACGAAATACCGTTACCTGCCTCGCTTGTAGGCCAGGTCATCAATTGCCCGGCGTGCGGAAACGGTGTAAAGATCGCTCGACCAGTGCAACCGTCGGTCGTCGGTCCGCCACCTCCGCCACCATCACCGACCTCACCATCACCTCCACCTCCGCCACCATCACCGACCTCACCATCACCTCCACCTCTGCCACCATCACCGACCTCACCATCACCGCCGCCACCGCCAGTGGTAGAGGGCCGGCCTGCCGGGGGTGAGCCTTCGTTTCCGGACGTTGGAATGGGAGCCAGGGACATCCAGAATTCCATTTCCGGTTTTGCGAATACATTCCACAAGCAGAAACTGTTGATGCTGGTGGCGGCCTCGCTCGGTGCGTTTTCCAGCTTTCTTCCCTGGGTGTCCGGTATTGTCACGGCGATTGGTGTACAAGGTCCGGACGGGTGGCTTAGCATGGGCCTGTTTGCACCCGCCATTGTGCTCGCTGTAAAGGCGCCACGGCACCTGCCGATGGTGGGGGGTGAGAGGCTGGCAGCCGTTATTTGTGCCGGCCTTGCCGGCCTCGTGGCATTCTGGAAAATTACCTCCCTCAACAATCCCTTCGTTGGCATTGGGATCGGCCTGTACCTTATCGTGGCAATGGCAGTCACGATTGGCATCATTGGCTGGACATTAGAGACGACGCCCAAGCCGCCCAGCCATCGTTGAGATGTGCTTCAGCCATGGACCATTCGATATGAGATCGAGTAACTCTTGCGGCAGTAAAACCAGTCTTCCGAGTCCGATGGCCCTTGATCCTTTTCTCAAACTGTTTTCCAGGCATTGGCTAGTGCTTGCATCGTGCTGCCTGTTGTACGGCCTGCCGCTCGCGGCCGACGACACGTCGCCTGGCAGTTCGAAAGAGCTGGCCCATTCGGTCACGATTCACCGTGACGCATGGGGTGTGCCGCACATCCTTGGCCCGACAGACGAGTCCGTTCTGTTCGGTATGGGTTATGCCCAGGCCGAGGATAATCTCTGGCAACTCGAAGATACCACTATTCGCGCGCTGGGCCGTTATGCCGAAGTTGCCGGCGAAACGGAGCTGGGTGGCGACCTCCTGAACCGGGCATTTCGGGTGGTGGAGCGGTCGAGACAGGACTTTGAGAAGCTCAACCCGGAGTTTCAGGGGCTGATCCTCTCTTATACAAGCGGTATCAACTGGTACCTGCAGCACCATCCGCAGGCGCCGCTTCGATTGCTCACAGAGTGGCAGCCGTGGATGATTGTCGCCATCGATCGCCAGATGCTGCTCTCTTTCAGCTATGGCCATACCCACGCAGGCCGACCACGAGAGCTGTTTGGGGCCATCCAGCCAGGTCGGAAAGAAGCAGCCATCAGTCAACTGGAGCAGGCGGCCAACAATGCGGTTGGATCCAACGAGTGGGCCATCGGTCCGTCCAAAACGGCGGATGGCACGGCCATGTTGATGATTAACCCCCATCAGCCGTGGTATGGCTGGGGACAGTTCTACGAGGCGCATTTGCATAGTGACGAGACGATCCGGATGTCCGGGGCATGTTTCTTCGGGACGCCGGTACCGACCATTGGTCACAACGGAAACCTAGGCTGGACCTACACCGTCAACGCACCGGACAACGCGGATGCCTGGAAAGTTGTCTTCGATAAGCCTGAGGATCCGTTGGCTTATCGTTTTGACGATGGCCATCGCCAGGCGATTGAGTGGACAGAATCGATCGCCATCAAGACGGGCGGAAACATCCAGCAGCGGGAAGTCACGTTTCGCCGTACCCATCAGGGACCACTCGTCCGGCGGCTCGATGAGAAGAGCTTCCTGGCGGCCAACGTCGCAGGGATTTTTGACCCGAACCGACTGCAGCAGGCCCTCGGGATGGTCCGCGCCAGGAACCTGGCTGAATGGAAGAAAGCGATCGGGCACTGCGCTCTGCCAATGTTCAACGTCGCCTATGCGGACCGAGAGGGCAACATTCTCTACTTGTACAACGGCTCGATTCCAATTCGCGATCCTTCATACAACTGGACCGAAGCGGTTGACGGAACAACCTCGAAGACCGACTGGCGCGGTATTCATCCGCTTAAGGACCTGCCCCAGTTGCTGAACCCGAAATGTGGTTACGTGCAGAACTGCAATACCAGCCCGTTCCTGACCACGCATGACGAGAACCCTCAGCGAGATCGCTTCCCCGCGTACATGTTCGAGGACGCGGATTACCGCAAGCGGCGTGCTCAGCTCTCCCGCATGATCCTGCGGGAAATCGAACAGCTGACCTTCCAGCAACTGAATGAACTCGCCTTTGATACTCGCTTGTATTGGCCGCTGACAGAACTTGCCGGCTTTGAACCGGCCCTTGAGAAGTATGCTGTGGCCGATCCCGACAAAGCTGCCATCATCAAGCCACTGCTGGATCACCTGCTGGACTGGAACTGCCGGGCCACGATTGAGTCAACTCAAACGACACTCTGTGTCCACTGGTACGAGGAGCTGCACGAGGGCGCCTATCCTGGTGAGACGCTGAAGACGAAGTACACGGACAGCCCCGAGCGCCAGCTCGATGCACTTGTCGAAGTCGCGGGGCAGCTGAAAGTGATGCACGGTGACTGGCGCGTGCCCTGGGGCAAGGTGCATCGTATTCAACGCGTGCCCAACAAGCCGGATGTGATGCAGGCGGCGCAGTCGTTTAATGGCCTCTTCCCGAGCGTGCCCTGTGCAGGTGTGCCGGGGCCACTGGGGGTCGTCTACACCGTCTATTCCATCCCGGCAATACGATTCATACGGCCAGCGCGATATGCCATCGTCGGGTCGTGCTATGTCAGTGTGGTGGAGTTTGGCGAGCGGGTGCAGGCTTCCAGCGCGGTGCAGTTTGGCTCCAGTGGCAACCCGCGGTCAAAGCATTTTGCTGACCAGACGCAGCTCTTTTCAGAGCGAAAACTGAAGCCGGCCTGGTTCTACCCGGACGATGTACGAGCGAACGCCGTGCGATCCTATCACCCAGGCGAATAGCTGCGGCCGCCAGGCAACTTTCTTTGCTGCCAACCCGGCTGACGCTATCATGAATTCATCGTGCTGTATGCCAAATGGCCATTCCTGGTGAGGAGAGTCGGTTGACCAGAATTTCGAAATCTATTTCCTTGTTGGTGACCTGCGTGCTGGCGACGATTCTTTTCTGCGCCTGTCCGGCGACTGCGAAAAGTGGAGAATTGAAGCCTGAACCAGAGTTCGTCTCAATCTTTAACGGCAATAACCTGTCAGGCTGGGAAGTCACGCCGCCCAACAGTAAGGATGCCTGGTCAGTCAAGGACGGCATGATCGTCGGCGTCGGAGATAAAGGTCGCGGCTACCTTACCTACAGCGACAATAAGAAGATCGCCAACCTGGAACTTGTTTTCAGCTACCGGTTTCCGGGCAAGGGAAACAGCGGCGTCAGTATCCGCGGCATTGTCGACAAGACTGGCAAGCGAGACTTCCAGAGTTACCATGCCGACCTCGGCCATCTCGGGATCGGCAAGAACGTGATGGGAGCATGGGACTTTCACACGCCGGGGCGGACGGAGCACCGTTGCTTTCGTGGCGACAGCCTGGTGATCGACAAGAATGACCAGCCGCATATCACACCAATCAAGGATGGCCTGACGACGGCTGACATCAAGCAGGGCGACTGGAACCATGTCCGAGTTCTTGCTCTGGACAACAACTTCAAGCTGTACGTCAACGGCAAATTATCGTCGGAATTCACCGAGAATATTGAGCCCGGCAAACGGCTCGGCAAAGGAATGATTCAGCTGCAATTGCATGATCCCGGCATGATCGTGCACTTCCGGGACGTGAAGCTGAAAGTGCTGGATTGATGCGGCCAGGCCGGCAGACTTATGCCGCTAGTCGACCTTGATAAAGTCGGTCTTGAAGTGCTGGATGTGCGTCTTGAAGTCAGTACCGGCAAAAGCGGCGAAACGTACAACGCCGTCGGTGACCGTCTCCGGCACCTTGAATTCGACGACAAGCGTGCCCTCGCCCCGGACATTATGTAGCTGCCGCTCAACCCTGGCCGACTGTTTGCCCTGAATCAGCGTGACATGCATTTTCTGGCTTCCAAGTGTTGCCGGTAGCTTGTACTTGATCGTCAGCTTGGCCACACCGCCCGGCACAACGGTCATGGGAAGCGTGACGGAGAATATCTTCTGCTTCTTGGGAGCCGCTGGTGGTTTTCTGGGCCGGCGGGCTTCAGCCTCGGCTTCCTGTTTCTGCACAAAGGCCTCCCGCACATCCGCCTGCTCGCGTTGGCGGTACATGGCCAGCATCGGATCGCCGGTCTCCTGCATCCAGGCCAGCAGTCGGTCACGTTGCTGCTGGATCAGCTCTGCATGGTCGGGGCTATCGATCAGGTTGACCGTGCAATCGGGGTCGTTCAGGACGTCGAAGAATTCTTCCACCACGCGGTGCTGATAAGTCTCCAATCGCTCAGCCAGACTCTGGTTGTCGGCCGCCAGCTTTGCCAGTTGGCGATAGGTGTTCGTGCCAGTTGTGGCCGTGGCAAAGACCCGTGTGCCATTGGACCAGGGGTTGAAGATGTAGAGATAGCGTTTGGTCTCGATGGCCCGCATCGGATCGCGTGAGCGGCCCGCGTTTTCGTTGTACTCTTTGACCACGTATTCCCGCTTCGACTGGCGCTGCCCTTTTAATACCGATACGAAAGAACGGCCATCGAAACCGGGCGGGTGCTCGATTCCGGCGATATCCAGCACAGTTGGCAAGAGGTCGACTGCGGAAACCATATGCTCCCGGTCGAGCGTACCCTCGTTGGTCACGCCTGGCCAACGGACCGCCAGCGGCGTGCGGGTGCTATGGTGATAGAGCTGCGTTTTGGCAAATGGCAGCGGCATGCCATGGTCGGAGAGGAAGACGACTACAGTCTGGTCTTCCTTGCCGGAAGCGGCCAGCGCCTGCATGACTTCCTGCAGGCAGTCGTCGGCACGACGGACTGACGAATAGTAGAGACTCAGTTCCTGCCGGACGACTGGATCTTCAAACAGGAAGCCCGGTATGGGGACTTCGTCAGCGGTGTAGATTCGTGACGGAACATGGGGATCCTTGGCATTCGAGTTGCCCCGGACCTGGGAATAGAACGGCTTGTGTGGGTCAGAGATATTGACCATCAAGCAGAATGGCTTGCCCGCCTTGTCGGCAGCCGCAATTCCGCGCCGCGTTGCCTCGCCGTAAGATGCTGCATCCTTGATGTGATAACGCTTTCCCTCGGCATCGGTATCCAGCACGGCATCCCAGGCATACGGGTTGTAAGGAGTTGAGTGACTTGTCTTGCCGCGAATGGCGGTGAAGTATCCCGCCGCTTTCATAACGTCAACCAGGTGAGGGTGGTCGGCGTCCTTGACCTGGTAGAAGCCTTCCACACCGTTGTTGTGTGGATAGCGGCCGGACCACATCACGTTTCGGCCAGGCATGCAGTTTCCAACCTGCACATGGGCGTAGTGAAAACGCAGGCCGGAACGGACCAGGGCATCCATGTTCGGCGTGATCCCCTTCAGCCGACAGCCGTAACTTCCCATCGAGTCCGCATTCATGTCGTCCACGGTCACAATCAGGATATGAGGACGAGCCGTTTGGGCATTGGCCGTCACCGTCAGCAGCAACGTGGCTGCGAATGCAAGAAGTCGTTTCATCGAGATCTCCCTGGGCGACTCGTGAGCTGCTGAGCTGCCAGACTCAGCTGAATGGGGAAGGCAGGCCAATCGCTAGGCCAGGATGGAGGACATTGTGCTGGTGCCATCCGCATACTCGGTCGTGTTAACGCCCAGTGCCTGCAGCTGGGTAAGCCAGAGATTAGCAAGTGGAGTACCCTGTTCGCATTGGACATGTTGGCCCAATTTGAGTTTGCCGCCACCACCTCCGGCGACGATGACCGGCAGATCGTTGTATTGATGGGTTGCACCGTCACCGAGTCCCGCGCCTAAGGTGAAGATCGTGTTGTCCAGCAGTGTCGTTCCATGGGACTCCTCGATGCTATCCATCTTCGCCAGCAGGCGGGCATAGGCACCGACGTGGAACTGATCCAGTTTCAATAGGTCATCGACGAAGGTCGACTGGTCATGGGTCATCGCATGGTGGCTGCGCGGCTGGTCCAGGATGCCCTCGTACTTGTTGGTCGTCGTCCATCGCTCGGGCGCGATCATCAAGGTGCTGACGTTAGTGAGTCCTGATTGCAGGGCGATGATCATCAAATCGCCCATGATGTGAATGTACTCGTTGCGAGGGAAATGCTCGCTTGGGCGGGCGGGCTTGAAGCTGGCAATATCCGTTCGCAGCCTGTCCATCCTGTCCATGCGTGTTTCGATCGAACGAATTGAGTCAAAGTACTCGGCGAATTTCTGACGATCGATCTTGCCCAGCGTCTTCTGAAGACTCTTGGCGTTGCCCAGCACAAGGTCGGTAATGTTGCGGTAACGACTGTTGGAACTGGTGCTGAAGAGGCGGTCATAAACCTGCCGTGGATTCCGCATCGACGGTGCCACGTGGCCTGGGCCATACCATGACATGTTGTCAAAGTAGATCGACTCGATATTGTCCTTGGCGTCGTTGCAGCTCAATTCGAGCGTGGCGAATGGAGTCTTCCTACCGATCGTGTCCGCAGCCACATGATCCAGGGTGCGGGACAGCGGATAGGCGGAATTCGGTAGCGTGTAAGGCGCAGAGCTGGTCAGGTAGCAGGAGGCAGCCTGGGCGTGAGAATCGGTTCCGTTCTGGAAAGTCCTGTCCAGGCCGGTGATCAGGGAGAATTTCTCTCGCATCGGGTGCAGTGGCGCCAGCGTCTGTGTGATCGTGAGTGGATGGCTGCCGACCGGTGCTGAGGTACCGTCGAAGCGCCAGACATTGAACTGGTTTGCGAACTTTGGCAGTTCCCGGTCCGATTCGCCAGGGAAAAATCCTTTACGGATCAGGCCGTTAGGCAGGTAGAAAAACGCCAAACGGACTGCCGGCTTGCCACCGACACCGCCCCGGGCCACGCTCTCAAGCCAGGGAAGGCTCAAGGCAGCGCCGCCCAGCCCAGTCAAGAAGCTGCGGCGCGTTGTCCCTTGTGTTATCGCGTTGTTTGACATGGTCGATCTATTCAACTCCAACCGTTCGGAACGGATCACTCAGGGCGATCATCTTCAACAGGTCACGAAGACCGTCTTCACCGGCCATCGCTCGGGCAGCTATTTTGTTGAGTGTTGGAGCATCGGCAGCGTCCAGTTCACGACCCAGGGAGTAGGATAGCAGGTGAGCGGCAAAGCCACGCAGGAATCGACTCTTTTCCTTCAGCAGGATCTGTTTGAATTCGAGCGCGGTGCTGAATTCATGGCGGTTGAACAGCGTCCCCGAGGGATCGACTGCCCTGCCGTTCTCGTACTTGTCCCGCCACAATCCGGTCGGGCCGTAGTTCTCCAGGGCGAAGCCGAGTGGATCAATCGTGCGGTGGCAGGCCGCGCAGTCCGCACGGGTGCGATGTTGCTCGAAACGCTCTCGCAAGGTCATTTTTGCCAGCGTCTCTTCGTCTGCTTCCGGCAGCGGTGGCACATCCGCGGGCGGCGGCTCGGGCGGGTCGTTGAAAATCACCGCGTTGAGCCAGGCCCCTCGTGTAATCGGCTTGGTGCGCAGTGGCGAGGAGGTCATCGTCAGCACCGCAGCATTGGTGACCACGCCGCCCCAGCGCGGGTCGGTGAGAGGAATCCTCTTGAAGGTAAGAACCTGGACTCCCCGGCCGCTGACTTTGCCCAGGTAGGCATTTTGCAGGACGTTGCTTTGCCAGCTGAAGTCGGGGTTGAGCAGGTCCATGACCGAGCGATCTTCCACGTAAACCGTTTCGAATAACAGCAGGGGTTCGAGCATCATGTGCATGCTGGCTCGATAGGCACTCTGGAAATAGAAGTAGGGGAACTTCTGCTTGTCGGGAATCGAGGAGATCAGGCGATCCAATTGCAGCCACTGACCCGGGAACGTGTCACAAAAACGGATCGTCTTTGGGTCAGTCAGCATGCGGTCAATTTGTTCACTGAGGACCGCAGGGTCACTCAGCCTGCCCTCTTCTGCCAGGTCCAGCAGGATGTCGTCCGGTATGCTGCCCCAGAAGAAAAACGAAAGTCGCGAGGCGAGGTCGAAGCTGTGATTGCGGCCGGAATCCGCTGAGCCGGCTTCGTCTGCGACCGGCGTGTTGTAGAGGTAAAGGAACTCGGGGGATGCGATTGTCGCGCCTGTCAGGGTCTTCATGGTCTCCGTAAAGCTGGCCCCGGCTTGTAGCTCCCCTTCTGCGAAGGCAAGGAATCGGCTCAGCGTGGTCGGGTTGACCGGCATGCGAAAGGCTCGCCGCAGGAAAGGCTGCAACCTTTCACGAATAATCTGGACCTGGGCCCTGACACTGAGTTGATCACCGTCCGTTTCGGCGGGCAGTGTGAAAAAACTTTCCCAGCTGCGACACTCTTCCGGCTTCAGATCCCGACTTTCAACTATCGAGTGACTGAGTTGTAGAAAGGACTCCATCAAGAGTGGCGAGAGTGTCAAGTGATCGGCTCGATTGTCATAGCCATGTTCGGCCCGCAGATCCTGCGGGAATGGCCCGACTCCGATAAAACCCTCGGCCCGCGCGTTATCGACGTCCTTGCCAAGTGGCCGGTTCTGCACGAGCACCTCTGCCGGCATCGATCCAGTGGCAGGCTGAAAGTAATCCGTGTAGCGCCGCATCAGCTTTTCGGGCAGAGCAAAGATGTCCCTGTCCAGTTCCAGCAGGTCCACGACAGCATTGTTGTACTGGAAGCGGTTCATCCGACGGATCGGCGTATGGGTGAAACCGTCACTCTGGGCGGCCTGCCTGCTGATCGCCTTCAGGTGGGAGAGCATGGACTGGCGGGTGGCGGGTTCAAGTTGAGGTTCGCCTTCCGGTGGCATGTCGCCATCCTCGAGCACCTTGATGATCGTCTGCAGTAAAGCGGGATTACGTAGCAGGTCTCGGGAGCTGGAAAGGCGGTAGAGGTTGGTCTTGCCCTCGACGTTCTTGCGTTTGCCGTGGCACTTGATGCAGTGGGTGGCAAGCAGCGGCCGCACGACGACTGGGAAAATGTCCTGCGCCGCAGCAGGTCTATCGAGATAGCCAGTGGCTGCGGCAACGAGAAGGAGTAATAGCAGGCGTTTCATCACAGACGTCACGTGAGGGTGTTGATTTTCGGTAGCTGTGGTAGGGATTATAGCGTAGTTTTCAACTGGCAAGAGAAACACGCGTTTAACGTTCGACCTTCCAGATCCAGACGGAATTGTCGTCGCTGCCAGTTGCCAGGGACAAGCCGTCGGGACTCCAGGCAACGCCTCTCACCGGATGAGTGTATCCACGAAAGGTGGAGAGGGCCTGGCCGGTCGCCGCATTCCAGACTTTCGCTGTCTTGTCCTGACTCCCGGTGGCAAGTGTGCTTGCATCAGGACTCCAGACAACGCATTCAATCCGCTTGGTATGGCCCTTGAAAGTGCGGAGCGGCTTTCCCGTCTCGAGAGACCAGGTGATTGCCGTGTTGTCGCGGCCAGCACTTGCAAGCTGGTTACTGTTGGACCCCCAGCCCACACTCTCGATCGCCTCGGTGTGCCCGGCGAATTCTCGAGAGGGTGAACTCTGATTGGCATTCCAGATGCGAAGGATGTTGTCAAATCCGCCACTCGCCAGGTATTTCCCGTCAGGACTCCACTGCACGCTAATGACCAGGTCGGTGTGCCCCTTGTAGGTCCTGAGCAGTGTGCCGTCGTCGGCGTCCCAGACCTTGACCATCTTGTCCTGGCTGCCGGTGACCAGCTTGGAGTCGTCCGGACTCCAGTCGACCCCCATCACCGCATTGACATGCCCCTTGAGCGTGGCAATCAAGGCCCCTGTCCTGGCGTCCCAGACTTTCACGGTCCCGTCATAACTTGAAGTGGCAATCCGGGCACCGTCGTGGCTCCAGTCGACGCAATAGACATAATTTGTATGGCCTGAGAGAGTGCGTATGGTCTTCCCGGTCGCTGGATCCCAGATCCTGGTCGTTTTGTCTATCCCTCCACTGGCGAGCCTTGTGCCATCGTGGTTCCAGGCCACGCTGATCGTCGTTCCCTGGTGGCCAAGCAAGACGCTGGCTGGTTCTTGGCCCGGCGCGGACGAGAGGCTGGAGAGACAGAGAAGATAGGTGACAGCCTGTGCCACCGTTGGAATTATGCGGTGCATTGTGTCTCACACTTACTGTTGGCCCGTTAGAGATCAGGCTTTGAGGTGAAAATAGCTGTGGATGTGAGGCTGTCCGCGAAAATACCAAACCATCTCCGGGCCTTCGATTTGCCAGGTATCCCAGACCTTGTCGGATCCGACGTCGTATTTGCCATCGTAATAGGAGACATGGAGTTGGTCGATCAACTTCTTGTTTCGGATCGTATCGAGCGTGGCCGATACATCTCCTTGACGGAACATGGCCATCATTTTGCCCATGGTTGTGAGTAGTAAGTCCTGTTGATCCTGGCTGAGCTCGGAACAGCTGAGGCCGGGAAGCCCGGTTTTCTTCTTCGTGATCACGGTGGTCGGTTTTTCAGCGCGAGGCTCGGTAGATGCCAGGGCCTGTTTTTGTTGTGTTCCATCGAGGCCCTGGACAAACTCGTTAAAGATTTTCCCCTGGTACCAGTAGGCGTTGCCCGGATGATCTTTGGTTTCGTTGAAATCCTCGGGGAAGTGGCCGTAGAAAATCGGTGCCCCGCCAAAACCGAGTCCCTTGTCGCTATGCACGTTGCAGCGGCGAGTCACGTGATGGCCCGTGTAGATGAACTCAAAATCCTCGTCCTCGGGCGTTCCAAAGAAGCCCACCGACGGGGCGTTCTTTTTGTCACCATACTGGTCACCTTTGACCTGCTTGTTGACCGCGTCCCGATGCTCGGGAGTGTGCAGGGAGTCGAAGATGGCCTGGATCAGCTGACGCTGGTCGGCGTTGAAAGTCGTGGGGATTCGATGTTCAGGATGGATGTACCACCAGTTGCTGATGTACTGGCGGCGCTGGTGATCGCGGGGTAGGCAGATCTTCTGTCGTTGCTCATCGCTGAGGTTCTTGTAGAGTTGCATTGAGAGCGAATCGCCCGGCGACGCGGCGCCGAGAGCGAGGCTTGAAAACGTATCAAGCGGTGCCAGGGCCAACAAAGCGGTGCTGGCGCTGGCCGTTTTCAGGAGATCACGGCGGTTTACAGTCTTCATGCTCTTCTCCGATGCCCGTACATACGCTGTCTGGGAGAGTATAACCTAAGCGGCAAGGGATTTGTCCGTAGACCCTGATGCGAGCTTAACGCAGCGCGACGCTTCGGGAATATCCTAAGACTGAAAGCAGAATGAATGAGCATGCTGCTAGTGGATAGGGTCAATCACTGCACTCCCAATAAGAGTGCTTACTGGTGTAGTGCCTGTGAATGTCATAGCCAGTTTGAGATCACCTGCAGCCAAAGTACGGATTCTACCGGGACCCGAACGAGCACTGAAAACTATCGCTGTCATGAGTGCGGCGGCCGCATGTTCTGCCCGCGAGTCGTGGTGAGATGGCCTCATGGCTTGCTCGGATTTGGATTGTTCGCCGTTGTTCTGGTGCCCCTGATGGATTTGCAGTTTGACTTTGGGGTCGACGGTCTGATCCCCTGTTCGATCGGATTGGGTGTTTTCTTTGGCGCGCTCGGCTTTTGGATGGGCCTTGAATTAAGGAAGTGGAAAGCCTGGCGTTTTAAGCAGGCAATGAAAACTCCATCTGAATTGGCCAGGGAGGCAGAAGCACATCCTCACCAACCGGTCTATCGTGATTCGGAGACTGATTTTAATGCGTGGGCCGAACAGTTTATGAGTAGAGAGAAACTGCGAGAACTTCACGCCGAACATGGATGCGAGTGGACTGGTATGGATGAAGTGCCGGCCGTCAAAAGCCATTAGTGTTATGACCCCGACCGCAAGTATTCGTATGTCACGTTTTATGTCTGCCTGGTCACAGCAGTCTTGTTATTTGCACTTGGAAAGTGGCAACAAGGGAGTCGCGACGTAGACCACAACGAGCACCATGCGCCCCACCAACACGAGGCCCACTAACCTTCGACAGCCACGGTGTAAGCCGCAGGGAATCGTAGGTTCTTGCATCGGTTTGATGCTGGCGACAGCAGCAACCGTATTCTGCTGTCGCCATCTCTGTAATCAAGCGAGTGCGATAGTTAATTCACTCAGTCTTCTTCTACGAAGATAACGCCCGAGACTATCATGGCCAGGATGCCGATGATGGTCAGAAAGAACCCGTAACTGAAGCTCATTGCGTCACTTGCGGGCATGGGGCCAGCTATCAATGATGCGCCGGCGAGAATTCCAAGAGCCACATAGTTGCGTTTCTGATGAAGAAGCCCGGCTGCAATCACACTTGCAAGGAGGGCGAACAAGAACGAGGAACCGTTCTCCGTGTCGGTTGCCCAATCGTATCCAGAAAGTGACAGGTCCGGCATTTCTTCACCTGTCAGTTCGGCCAGCCGTTCTACCACGTCGCCCATGGGTCCCAGGTCTGCCTTGACCCAGGGGAGGAAAAAGGCGAGCACGACGACTCCCGCACAAATTCGAGGTATGTGATCACGCATAGAAGTCCTCCTTAAGAAACACCCAAAAGCCGTCGCGCCCGTACTTGCAACAGTTAGCTGTCTGCTTGCTGAGCGACGAGTATGTCATGAAGTACTTCTCCACGGACATCGGTCAAGCGGAAATCGCGGCCCGCATGACGGTACGTTAATCGTTCATGATCCAGGCCTACCTGGTGTAGTATTGTCGCATGCAGATCGTGCGTGTGGGCAGAGTTCTCTGCTGCCATGATGCCGTATTCATCGGATCTGCCGTAGACCATGCCGCCTTTCACCCCGCCACCGGCCATCCATGAAGTGAAACATAAATTGTGGTGTTCCCTGCCGGCGTGATTCGCATTGGTATTAAATGGTGTGCGGCCGAACTCCGAGGTCCAGACCAGCAGTGTCCTCTCAAGCATGCCACGCTGTTTCAAGTCACGTATGAGTCCCGCAAGCGGCTTGTCAATGTTTTTTGCCAGCCGGGCGTGGTCTGCCATGTTGCCGTGCGAATCCCAGTTACTGTTTGAGCCGACATCGATCAGCTCAATAAACCGTACGCCGCGCTCTGCTAACCTTCGTGCCATCAGACATTGCCAGCCAAATCCTGACGTGTCGGCACGTTCCATGCCGTACATTTGCAGCGTCTTCTGGGTCTCGCCAGACAGGTCAAACGCTTCCGGAGCTGCCTGCTGCATCCCAAAAGCGGTCTCGAACGACTGTATCCGGGCATTGATCGCCAAGTCGACGGATCGGCTTTGCTGGTGACTGCGATTAAGGCGTCTCAGTAGCCCCAATTCCATTTGTTGTTGTCGACGGGACGCAACCCTGGGAGTGACGTTGGGGATGGGGTCTTTCCCCGGCATGACATGGGTGCCTTGATGACATCCTGGCAGGAAACAACTGCCCCAGGTCTGCGCACCGGCGTAGGGAGCAGCAGGTGCCAGCACCATGAAAGAGGGCAGGTTCTGGTTTTCCGTACCCAGACCATAACTAACCCATGAACCAACACTGGGGCGCGCAAACTGTGCTGAGCCGGTATGGGCGGCAAGTGTCCCCTTGTCATGTCCGTCGCTATCACAGTGCATGGCATTGAGTACACAGATGTCGTCAATGACCTCTCCAATATGGGGGAAGAGATCGCTGACCCAGATTCCGTTCTTGCCATATTGTTCGAAGTTCCAGCGTGACTTAATCAAGTGCCGGGTAAACTCACCTGACTTGTTGAGCCAGCGCGAGGCAACGATAGACTTGCCATGATCTTTCGTTAACTGGGGTTTGTAATCGAAGGTGTCGACATGGGAGACGCCTCCGGTCGCATAGATAAAGATCACGCAATCAGCTGCCGAGGGAAAATGCGCGGGCCGGGATGCGAGTGGATCTACCGCCTGGGCCTGCAGGTTTCCACACATGCCGGCGAATGCTGTCATGGCAAAGCCACCGGAGGCACTTTTCAGGAATTGTCGGCGATCGCTGCTAAATGGAAGCGTCATGATGAATTCGTATGTGGCTAATCGACAAACAGAAAACTATTGCTAGTTAGAATTACGCGGGCTAAACCCGACCAGGCCTGATCTTCGGAGACGGGCTGATTGTGGTCGGAAAACTTCTGGCTGTACGTCGTCACGAAGTCTACGGCCGTATCGAAATCTGACTTGCTTGGCTGTCTGCCGTGCCCTAATTCAAATGCCAGGCGTACACGTTGTTCGGTCGTTTTTTCTGCGGTGACGATTCGCTTTGCCAGGCCGTCCGCTTGATCGTGAACGAATTTGGAGTTCATCAGGAAGAGTGCCTGGGTTGGCGTGACAGTCGGTTGACGTTTGCCAATGCTCACATTTGGGTCTGCGGAATCGAACAGCTCAAGGTAGGGATTACGTCGATTCCGCTGTTGCATTAAATAGACGCTACGCTGGTTTGACTGATAAACCGCGTGAAAGGGATGATGAATCGTAAATCCCCATGTGTTTACATCGGGGAAAGGATGAGGTCCCGGTTTGCTATGGTCGAGATTTCCACTTACCGCCAACATGGCATCTCGCATGGATTCGGCATCCAACGCACGTCGCGTATATCTCGAAAGGAGACTGTTATCGGGATCAATTTGTAATGATTCCGATTGGTTGACGCTGGAAAGCTGGTAGACGCGTGACCGCATCATGACACGGTGCAAATGTTTGATGGACCAGTTGGCTGCGATGAACTCTGCAGTCAGCCAATCGAGCAGTTCCGGATGTGTCGGCCTGGCTCCGCGGAATCCAAAGTCACTTGGGGTAGAGACGATTCCACGGCCGAAATGCCATTGCCAGACCCGGTTGACGAGGACACGTGCGGCCAGCGGTTTCTCGGGTCTTGTTATCCAGTCGGCAAGTTGTAGTCGACCGCTCCCCTTGTCTTCAGCCGGTAACTGGTCCGCGCCAAGGACCTCCAGAAAACGTCGTGGCACCTGGTTTCCCAGTTTGTCAGGTTCACCGCGTAGTTGAATGTGAGCGTCAACCGGCTCGCCCTCATGCACGCCGTAGGCGACTTCGTAGGGTGGAGTTTCCGACAACGTTGTTTCTTGTTTCTTCAACTGGGCCAACTGGGCATCGATTTCAAGAATGCGTCTCTTGTCGGCCTCTGTTTGCACTCGCGCCATGACCTCAGGGCTGTCAGGTGGAGCGAAAGGTGTTTCCAGAAGGCCAATGTTGTCGAGATCCCGAGCACTTGCCGGGCCTGACACGTGCCCGGTTCCATCGCAGATAAAGCAATCAGCAATGCCATTCCAGTTAGGTGCCGTCTTTTTGTGGGTGAAGTGAGTCAGGTCACCGGGTGCTCCGACGACTCCCGCATAGGTCTTCTCCTTGGGGTTGATGACGACCTGGAGCGTGTACCATTTCCCGGTTTCGAGCAGGCGAAGGTTTTCCCATTTGGCGCCATTTCGAATAGCAAAGTGCGTTGGTGTCACGCTGAATTCGACGGCCAGCGACTGTACCACGCCCTGCCCCAGGTAAAAGCGGTAGGCCCCTTTTTGAGTGGCTCCAGCCTGGGTGCGAAAGTCGATGTTGAAGGAGATCGTTTTATTGCTGACGGCCTTGAGTCGATTTGGGAAGACGTAACGAATGCCGTCGGTGTTTAGTCCACTGCCCAAGTGAACACCGCGTGTTCCCTTGGGGTGCACATTGCGATAGGGGCTTTGCGACTCTTCCCGAACTTCCACCGGGCCCGCACAAACCCACGGGGATTTCAATGGCGCGCTGAGTTCTTGTGCTTCCATTCCGAGGTCGAATGCACCGGCGACCCGGTTATCGT